>Ga0206963_10148_pt1 | contig 23434 bp, 20 predicted proteins | sample Alteio_BWOrgHeat_28_FD_152958 | JGI IMG/M metagenome (GOLD analysis project Ga0206963, IMG submission 152958) | Enriched cells from forest soil in Barre Woods Harvard Forest LTER site, Petersham, Massachusetts, United States -... | ecosystem: Environmental > Terrestrial > Soil > Temperate forest >... | reverse complement strand
CATCGGCAACGCGGTTCCTGTCGGTTTAGGAATACTAGTCGCCAAAACTATAAAAAACCATATCCGGAAATTTGAAAACTAATAAAGAGGAAGAACACGACAATGAAAAATTGCAATGGCGTTTTGATGTTAACACATTTCGCCTTATTGGTCGTGATCTCATCACGGATAGGATAACCGCTGTATTTGAGCTTGTAAAAAATTGCTACGATGCTAATGCCACCAAAGTAACGGTTGATTTTCATAATACTAGCGGCAAGTCTCCCGACCGCACCATTTCCATAATAGATAATGGCATAGGCATGTCATTTGCCGATATAAAAAATAAGTGGATGGTGGTCGGAACTAACAGCAAGCGAACCAGCCTTTATTCGAGCGCACCATTTAATAGGAAGTTTGTAGGGGAGAAAGGAATAGGGCGTTTTGCCGTTGATAAATTAGGCGAGCGGCTTGTTATCAAAACGAAAGAAGCGGAAAGTAAAAGGTGGTTGAATGTTTCCATTAACTGGGATGCTTATGAGGCAAAAGAAAGGCAAGCCACCCTTGACAAACAGCTATCTTTATTCACGGACATAACTAACGAGTATTACTACGAAGACGGCATTGCCGCCGATCACGGCACTGAACTGATCATTTCCCAGGTCAGCGAAGAATGGACGGAAAAAGATATTGAACGATTGTATAAGGAACTATCAAGGCTTATATCTCCTTTTTACCCCCTAAACCCGCCATTTGATATATTCATTAATAGCAATGAATATAAAAGTTATTCAAACGAAAAGGTTAAGCCTGATCCTGTAAAATTCTTTTCGCATCAAGCCGAGATTGATTTTGACTTGTCAAAAGGACTACAGGGCAATCTTGTATTCAATAAAAAGACTGGTAACATAGAGGTAGAGTGGATTGATATTATGCCATTTGGCCCGATTAAAATGCGGCTTTATTATTTTAATGAATCTGCAAAAAAGCGCTACAATGCCGCTTATAAGAATGATGATACCCGTATAGACGGCATTAAAATATATAGGGATGGCGTCATAGCTACTCCATTTGCTGAATTTGAGCCTGAAACAGAAAAACGACGGGATATATTGGGAATTGATAAACGCAGATGGCGGGGGACATTCGAAAAGATTGCAACGCGCGAGATCATCGGCGTTGTAGATATCTCAAAAAATAATAATCCAAAAATAGTTGATGCGACCAATCGCCAGGATTTTATCGACAACCCGGAATACCGTCAATTAAAAGAATTTATAATTAAACAGCTCTCTGCATTTGAAGACTTAAAAGAATATGAGCGGAGTGAAAAAAGATCTGTAGTAGTCCAGGAACTGTCCGATGCAGGAAAGGACGTAAAGCAATTGGAAAGACAATTAGACAAAATCGAAATTGGCATAGCGGATAGCCCGCCCCAAGTAAAGGAAAACGTTAATTTATTAAAACAACAAGTACAGCGACTTCATACTACTATTACTAAAAATATAGACGAACAAAAGAAATATCAAAGGGAAGTTGCCAGGAAAGAGAAAATCCTGTACAGTATTGTTTCTATGCAGGAATATGCATCCCTTATCGCCCATGCGGTAAGGACTTCGATAGCGAAAGTGAAACACTTAGGGGAGTTTTTTAAACTCAATTATCCTGACCCCAAGTACGAAACATATTTTATTAAATATGCGGGGATGATATATGATGAAATGAATACATTGGTCGTTGTTACCGATTTTATGTTAAGCTATGCGAGTTCCGACAAACATTACGAAGAATTTAATGTAAAAAGCCTTTTAACAGACTTATTGGAAGAGTCTTATAAAGATGTTCTTAAACGAGAGGGGATAAAATTAGAAATTGACATTCGGGACGATTTTATTATTGACACCAATAAAAAGACCTTCCAGGACATTTTTCAAAACTTAGTCTCAAATTCAATAAAAGCATTAAAGAATACAGATGATAAGAAAATCAAGTGTACAGGATATTTAGATACCAATAACTTTGTTATTTATTTTTCTGACAATGGCTCCGGGATCGCTGACCGAGACAAGGAATGGATTTTTGGCCTTTATAATACAAGAACGGCTGAACAAGGCGGTGCCGGTGTCGGATTATATATTGTTGAGAAACAGGTCAAGGCTTTAGGTGGTAATATTGAGGTAACCGATAACGAATTTAAACCCACCGGCGCAACTTTTAAGATCACGATACCATTTAGCAAATCTTAACATGAACGAAATAGCACCAACGCAAATAGTTGTAATTCATGATGACATAGGAGAGGACGATCCTATCATCGTAGTTCTTTCTGAAAAGCATGGGACTGAAAATGTGAAACTTTTCCCGCATTCAAAAGACGGCCTAAATTATGTTCTGGACAACTTGGGTAAAAAGATGGTAGTTCTTTTGGATAAAAACTTTAAGGACCCGAACGATATATCCGGCTTGAAGGTGTTTGAAGGCATCCGTGAAAAAACCTCTTTGGTTTATGTTATATTAATAACAGTGAGCAAGATTACAGAACTTGATGATGACGAACTTAAAATGCTGATCAATAAAGACTTGTTCAAGTTTGAAAGTTTCACTTCAGACTATACGCAAATCATAGAACTAATTGATGAAGCGATATTGAGTTTAAGTCTACGGATAGATTCGGTTATTGAAGATTGGATAATGAGACATCCGGCTGAAAAGAGGGAGCAGCCTTTATTAAAAACAAAAGAAGGCAGATCATATTCCATGAACGACATTTTAGATAGTATACGAAAGCAAACGGAAATAGGGGTCGAGTTTGAAAGAAGTTTGTTGAAGTTGGCGATTGAACTTTTTGGACGGCAAAAATTAAAAATCGATGATTAACCTTGCTATCGCCTATGACGATAACGACAGCGACTTGGGAGACTATTTCGAAGAAAGCTTTCAATTTATCAGAGATGCCATTGATAATGCGTTAATCGACTTACATGCCATACCTGGATTAGACTGTAACGAAGCCAACGTCAGCGCTTGTGTTTTGGGAAGACCTAAGCCATCTGTATTCGCAGGTTTGTCTCATGGTAATTCCGACGTTTTAGGTGCGGACGAGATTTTTGTCAGCTTAAATAACAGCCATCATTTTAACGATACTTTTTTTTACACTACGGGTTGTTGCGCTGCGATTAATTTAGGCCCGGCATTGATAAATCAGGGCTGCCGGTGTTTTGTGGGTTATACGGATGTTTCATTAGCGCCGGAAAATGAAGACTTTAATGCTATATATATAGAGTGTGAAACTTATTGCCTTAAAGAGTTTTTATGTTCGGAGAAAACAATCGAACAGGCTTTTCAGGAAATGCTCGACCTGTTTGATAACAAAATCGATGATTTTTTCGATACAAATGAGATCGTGGCCGCTATGGACCTGCAAACTAATAAAGACCGCTTAATGCCGCTTGGCGACACGTCGCTTACCCGTAACGATTTTATAGCCGCATAACTATCTTAACGGGCGTTTGTTGACGCGAATCGACGGATAAATTCGCAAAAAAATACCCGAAAAATAGCTGAAAATTTCCTTTTTTTCGTACCTTTATAAGATAGTCTTTGCAGAACAAAAAAGTTGAAAAAAGCTGGTGAGTTTTTGGTGAGTCAAAACCGGAAAACCCTCAAAATATCAAAATAAGGCGGAAAACAGGGGGCTGGAAAAGTGCCTCCCTCTCCGCCAGCCAGATCGCAGGGTTTTTTCGGAGACCCTGCGCAGGCGAAAAATGTAAAGCCTCTTAGTCCTCTATTGCCTCAATACCTTGTTCCTTAAGTTTTGCTAACCCACCCTTCATTGCTTTGACTTGTTCTGGTGAGTGCCCTTGCCAAATAGTGATCTCGCCAACAACCTTAAATGGATCTTTTGAGCGGTAAGACTTTGTTGGATTACCCGGGAATTTTTTGTCTGTTAAGTTGGGATCATCCTCAATTGGGCCAATTGGTTCTACTAAATATATTCTTTCACGCCCTTCGCCCAAGGCAAGTTCGGCACCCCAAATGGCGGCGTCGAGCGTAGCCGTGAGATAAATATATTTCGCTTGATTTTTTTGTCCGTAGTTTGAGTTAATGCCAATTTTGATAAAGTCGCCAAGCTTCAGGTCAGCCTTAGTACCGTGGAAGTACGTCTGAAAAAAAGGGCGGTGCATTGGTTCATTTGATTTGCTTTCACTTTTGTTTGTCTCCATTGTCGATCAAATTAAATTAAAAAAAAGTAAACTTTTTTAATTTTATTAAACATTTGAGATCTGTCTTACGCTTATCGTTAACAAACGTATCGGATAGGGTTTCACTTATCGATCAACTGTAATTTTTATAATACAAATCAAATTAGCCACACCCGGCAAGTCGATTTCCCATAAAGATTTTAAATATTTGCCTCAAAAAATCTGCAATATGGAAAATCATCAAAATACAGCGCTTTTAGTAATGGATATGCAGCTGGGTATAATTAGCCGCGTGTCCGACAGTCCTGTCCTTTTAAGCAACGCTGGCAAAGCAATAACAAGCGCACGCAGTAAAGGCATCCCGGTTATATATGTGGTGGTTGGCTTTAGGCCCGGCGCACCTGAAGTAAGCATGGACAACAAAGGCTTTGCTGCCGGAAAGGAAATGTTTGCCGGAGTAGATATGGACGAATTTATGAGGGTGCATCCCGATATTGCACCAGCTGAAGGTGAGCTTACCGTGGCCAAACGTCGCGTTAGCGCATTTACCGGCAGCGACCTTGAAGTGATTTTGCGGGCGAAGGAAATAAAGCATTTGGTACTTACGGGTATTGCCACCAGCGGCGTGGTACTGTCAACCCTGCGCGAGGCATCCGACAAAGATTACCGCCTTACCGTAATTGCCGATTGCTGCGCCGATGGCGACGAAGAAGTTCACAGGGTACTTACCACTAAGGTTTTTCCGCGGCAGGCTGACGTGGTTAATGTGGATGAATGGATAAAATAGCGATAGCAATAACTTCATGCTATTGGTAGCCGGGATAAACTAACCGTTCAAAATAAATCGCTTGGCATGTAGCGCTAAGCGAATTTTTAGCGTAACAGGTGTATACTTACAGAGAAATTTGTCGAATATTTTCTGATAGACATATTCTTTTAACAAATATCTCGTTATTTTAATAGTTAATTTTACACCATATACCCAAGTATTATGAGCATTATCGACAAAACATTCAAAAATTGGTTAGTTATTATAAGTGTGGCATGTTTGCCCGGCCTGTTGCTTACATCGTGTGTGAAAACAAACAACAAACCGGTAACAACCTCCCCAACCGCGCTTTTACTGGTGGTGCAGGCATCTCCTGACGCGCCGCCTGCGGATTTTTACCTGGGCAGTACGCTTGTTAACGGTGCGCCTATAAACTACAACAACCAGTTGCCTTATTTTTTTGCAAATACCGGCTCGCTGCCTGTAGCCTTTTACAAAACCGGAACGTCAACAAAAATTGCTGCCGATACGGTCACGCTGGCAAATCAGACCGCCTATTCGCTGTTCCTTGCTAATAGTATAAGTAAACCGGATTTTCTTTTACTTACCGATACTGTAGTTGCACCGCCCGCAGGTCAGTCGTACATTAGGTTTGTAAATGTAAGTTCAGACTCGCCAGCCGTTGACTTTGCGGTTAAAGGCGGCAGTGTATTGATCGCCAATAAGGGATATAAAGGATATTCGTCATTTATCGCTGTGCAGGCCGATATCTCAAGCAACTTCGAGATACGCAAAGCCGGCACCAATACCGTACTCGCAACATTAGGCTTTGAGCCAAGAGCAGGCTATATTTATACGGTTTGGCTACAGGGGTTCGCGGCCGGCTCAGGCGCCACCGCGCTAAGCGCCAATTATATCGAAAATGGCTATAATTAATATAAAATAAACTCTTTATAAATAATGCCGCTCCTTTATAAAGGGGCGGCATTTTTGTTTGGTAATTATTGCCGGGATGTAACACATTCGAAAGATCTTTTCGAGCAAACTACCACTACTTTCAGTCAGAATACAAACAAGACATGCAATAATACTATCATAAGATCGCCACTTCGATAAATGACGCTATATGATATATAGGCAACCTGCACATGGTAAATAAGCAATAACCGGCTTACATTTTGACGATACGATTAGGTTATGAACAATTTAATGTTAAATTTGTATCAATAAAACCAAATTATTCCACCTAATTTTTTATTGATATGACAAGTAATGTAATGCGCGAAATAACGCCCTTAACTCCCGGCGACTGTTTTACCATATTTTCGCGTGTAAAACAAAAATTTGATTTTCCGCTGCACTATCATGATGAGTATGAGCTCAACCTCATCATCAACGCCAAAGGTGCGAAACGCGTGGTCGGCGGCCACATAGAGGTAATTGATGACCTGGAGTTGGTGCTTGTTGGCCCCAACGTTTATCACGCCTGGTTTACTCATCAATGCCAGAGCCCGCAGATAAGCGAGATAACTATACAATTCCACAAAGATCTTTTCGACGATAAATTTCTACGCCGCAACCAGCTCAGCTTTATTAAAAATATGATAGAGCGGTCGCAACGGGGCATCCTGTTTTCGCAGGATACCATCAACAACGTGAAAGATCGGCTAATGTCGCTCAGCAAAAAGACAGGGTTCGACTCCGTGCTTGAGCTATTGTCCATATTGCATGATCTCTCCATATCGCGCAATATGAAAACTCTTTCCGACTCCAGCTTCTCAAACGAGCAGTTCCACTACAATAGCAGGCGTATAGAAAAGGTTTTTGAGTATATGAACGGACATTACAACATGCAGATAACGCTTGCCGAGGTAGCAAAAATAGCAAACATGCCCGAAGCCTCCTTTAGCCGCTTTATAAAAAAACGCACCGGCAAAACCTTTATCGACAGCCTGAACGAGATAAGGCTGGGCCACGCTTCGCGTATGCTGATTGACACCACCAATACCGTCGCCGAAATAGCCTACAAATGTGGTTTCAACAACATCTCCAACTTCAACCGGATCTTCAAACGTAAAAAGCTCTGCATCCCGAAGGATTTCAGAGAAACTTATACCGGCAACAGGATATTTATTTAGCGGTCGCAAGCGAATCGGCGATCTAATTACCAGCCCGCTGATCACGAATACATGTTCTGTATTTTAATTGGGTAAAATAGTATTAGTGTACTGTTATTAAGCCTTATTAATTTAGCTACAGCCAATCATGATGGGGTTTTCGGGTATATATTATTAGTTATAAGCTGTATAGCAACTAATATTTAGCACAGAATTTACCATATATAAATTGTACAAATGCACTTATCTTTTATAGATGTATTAATAATAGTACTGTACCTGATGGCTACCATAGTTATTGGCTTATGGTATCGTAAAAAGGCGCGTTTAAACCAGGAAAGCTATATGCTGGGCGGTAAATCGCTGCCATGGTATATGCTTGGGTTGAGCGATGCCTCAGACATGTTCGATATAAGCGGCACCATGTGGATGGTGAGCCTGTGCTTTGCCTACGGCATGAAAAGCATCTGGATCCCCTGGCTGTGGCCCGTTTTTAACCAGATATTTTTAATGATGTACCTGTCGCGCTGGCTCCGTCGCTCCAACGTATCAACCGGCGCCGAATGGCTTAAAACGCGTTTTGGCACTATCGATAAGGGCGTGGGCGGCTCACACATCATCGTCATTATTTTCGCCTTATTCAGCTGCTTTGGTTATTTGGCCTATGGATTTATCGGATTGGGTAAGTTTATTGAAATATTCGCGCCATGGAGTGTTGTAAAAGCTTATATCCCTTTTTATATAGCGCCGCAATATGTACCGCAGTTTTATGGTATCATCTTTACGCTGTTCGCTATGTTTTATTCCATCATCGGCGGTATGCACAGTATTGTTTGGGGCGATGTGATCAAATATGTGATAATGAGCATTGCCTGTGTGTGGATTGGCATTGTTGCCATGACGAGGTTGCACAGCCACACGCTACCTATACCAAACGGCTGGCTCAGCCCATTTTTCGGAACGCATTTGGATTTGCATTGGACCGGGGTGATCAACGAAGTGAATGATAAAATAAAGGCCGATGGCTATTCGCTGTTCGGCGTGTTTTTCATGATGATGACCTTCCGTGGATTTTTCGCCGCGCTGGCCGGCCCCGCGCCGAATTACGACATGCAGAAAATATTGTCAACCCGGTCACCCGAGGAAGCCAGTAAAATGAGCGGCTTTGTGAATGTGATATTGCTGCCTATCCGTTATACGCTTATCATCAGCTTAACCGCGCTCGGCTTGCTGTACTATCACCAAATGAATTTAAAGGACGCTACCGGCGCCACTGATTTTGAAACCGTACTGCCTTACGTCATCAATAACTTTTTGCCTGTGGGGTTGGTTGGCCTATTACTGGCGGGATTACTTGGCGCATTTATGAGCACCTTCAGCGGCACGGTAAACGCCGCGCAGGCCTACATCGTGAACGACATCTACGTAAAATATGTCGAGCCTAAAGCATCCACCAAGAAAATAATGACCATGAACTACCTTACGGGTATACTGGTGGTAACTATTGGCGTTTTGCTGGGCTTTTTGGTAAAAAACATAAACGAGGCTCTGCAATTTATCGTAGCAGCGTTATACAGCGGCTATGTAGCCTCGAATGTTTTAAAATGGCATTGGTGGCGCTTTAATGCAAGCGGTTTCTTTTGGGGGATGCTCAGCGGCATCGCTACAGCCATGGTATTGGCATGGACAGTTGATGCGACACATATTCTGTATTGGTTCCCGGTATTATTTGGTGTTTCATTGGTTGGATCAGTAATTGGCACCTTCGCGGCACCGCCTACCGAAATGGCCGTTTTGCGAGCGTTTTACACCACCGTGCGCCCATGGGGAGCCTGGGATCCCATAAAAAAATTGGTAATGGCCGATGATCCCTCATTCCAGCCAAATAAAAACTTTAAGCTGAATATGTTCAATGTAGTGGTGGGCACTATAGCACAATTATGCCTCACCATTTTGCCCATGTATCTTATACTGCGTCAAAAGCTGCCGCTATTGGCAACAGTTGGTATACTGCTGGTCATCGTTATCATCCTTAAAAAAACCTGGTGGAATAAACTAAAAGACTATTAAAAATACAATGAATAAACATTTCGAAGACCGGCTGTCAAAATTAGAAGAAGCTTATCGTGAGCTGATAAACAAACCCAATAAAATAGACGGGCTTGGTAACGGCATTTACGACCGCTATATAAACCCGGTTTTAACTGCCGCGCACACACCGGTCTTTTGGAGATATGACCTTAACCATAAAACAAACCCGTATTTAATGGAGCGTTTTGGCATCAACGCCGTTTTTAACGCGGGCGCAATTAAATGGCAAGGCCGATACCTGATGGTGGCGCGTGTTGAGGGTGGCGACCGTAAATCATTCTTTGCGATAGCTGAAAGCCCCAACGGGATCGATAATTTTGTTTTTTGGGAAAGTCCGGTTTTTTTACCTGAGACCGCAAACCCGGACGTGAACGTTTATGATATGCGCCTCACCGAGCATGCCGACGGCTGGATCTATGGCGTATTTTGTACCGAACGGCGCGACCCTGCGGCGCCCGCCCACGATCAGTCAATGGCAGTGGCAGCCTGCGGCATTGCCCGCACCAAAGACTTTGTAAAATGGGAGCGCCTGCCCGATCTTAAAACGCCATCGGCCCAGCAGCGTAACGTAGTTTTACACCCCGAGTTTGTTGAAGGTAAATACGCTTTCTATACCCGCCCGCAGGATAGCTTTATTAATGCCGGAAAAGGTGGTGGCATCGGTTTTGGCTTATGCAGCGATATAGAAAACCCTGTTATTGCGCACGAAGATATTATCGATAACAAGGTCTATCATACCGTTTACGAAGCCAAGAACGGCCAGGGCCCCGCTCCTATTAAAACTGCCGACGGCTGGCTGCATTTAGCGCATGGCGTGCGCAATACAGCTGCAGGCCTAAGGTACGTACTATACATTTTTATGACCGACCTATACGACCTTACCAAGGTGATACACAAACCGGGCGGTTATTTTATAGCACCCGAAGGCGATGAGCGTTTCGGCGATGTGCCAAATGTAGTATTCTCGAACGGCTGGATCCTGGATGATGATGGAACGGTATTCATCTACTACGGATCGGCAGACACGCGGATGCATGTGGCTACTTCTACCCTATCAAAATTGCTGGACTATGCTATGAACACCCCTGCTGATGGTTTCCGTTCCATAACATCAGTTAACACCATTTGCAGCATCATAGAAGCCAATGAAAGCATTCAAAAACCCGAAAGCCAGGTATAAGTATAATATAACATGACACAGGCCACAACGATAAGTGAAGAACTTAAAGTGTATAAGGCGGAACTTAACGATGAGTTAAGCCGCATACTTGGCTATTGGATGAATTATACCGTCGACGAGGCTAATGGCGGTTTCTACGGGTGTTTAAACGAAAGGAACGAGTCTGAGGAAAACGCGCCGAAGGGTTCAGTTTTAAACGCGCGGATCTTATGGTCATTCTCGGCAGCGTATAATCTTACCAAAAAGAACGCTTACCTGGATCACGCGAATCGTGCTTATCAATACATTATTGAATATTTTGTTGATAAAGACAAAGGCGGCGTATTCTGGACGGTTGATCACCTCGGCAACCCCCTGGATACAAAAAAACAGGTTTATGCCATCGCCTTCACCATTTATGGCTTGAGCGAATATTACCTGGCGTCGGGCAATGGCGATGCAAAATACATGGCGTTAAACCTGTGCCATACGCTCGTGAGGTATAGTTATGACGATGCAAAATCCGGCTACCTCGAGGCTTTTACCCGCGACTGGCAACCCATAAACGACTTGCGCCTGAGCGAAAAGGATGCCAACGAGAAGAAAACCATGAACACGCACCTGCATGTGCTGGAAGCTTACACCACCTTGTACCGCATTTGGCCCGATGAGGGTCTAAAAAAACAGATAGCTACCTTGTTGGATAACTTTTCTATTCATTTTATAAACCCAGAGACACATCATTTAAACTTGTTTTTTGATGAATACTGGAATCCAAGATCGACATTGGTATCTTATGGGCATGACATTGAAGCCACCTGGCTATTACAGGAGGCCGCCGAAGTTATTAATGACGGGGCCTTGCTCGATAAGATCAAACAAGCAAATATCAGCATAGCCGAGGCAACCCCACAGGGATTAGATGCCGACGGAGGACTTTGGTACGAATATGACTTGGCTAACGGTCGTTTAACGAAGGAAAAACACTGGTGGGTGCAGGCTGAAGCGATGGTTGGCTTTTATAATGCATGGCAGATAAGCGGAGACGATAATTATCTTGCGTTATCCAAAAAAAGTTGGGACTTTGTAAAAGCAAATATCCTCGATATGGAAAACGGTGAATGGCATTGGGGCGTAACCGAAAATAACGCGATTATGCCCGGCCAGGATAAGGTGGGCCTGTGGAAATGCCCCTATCATAACAGCAGGGCTTGTATCGAGATCATTAAACGAATAAGCGAACAACACTAACTTTGGTTATTATGAGGACAATAAAATATGGTATAACACTGCTGTTACTCATCTCCCTCCCATTTTTGACGGCCAAATGCGCCACTCCTGCGTTCTACAACATAAAAGATTACGGCGCCCTCGGCGATAACACCAACCTTGATAGTAAAGCGATAAACAAAGCTATTGATGCTGCGGCAGTAGCCGGCGGCGGTACTGTTTTTGTCCCGGCAGGCAATTATCGGTGTGGCGCTATCCATCTTAAAAGCAATGTTAGTTTATTCTTAGATCAAGGGGCGACCATTATAGCGGCGCCGGTATCGGCCGTAAATGGGTACGACGAAGAAGAACCGACCGTAAACACCACCTACCAGGATTCGGGCCACAGCCACTTCCACAACAGTTTAATTTGGGGCGAGAATGTGCATGACGTATCCATCCTGGGCCAGGGTACGATTTTCGGCAAGGGTTTATACAGAGATTATGTAAAAGACAAACAGAGCGCCAATAAAGCAATTGCGCTGTACAAATGCCGCAATGTCAATATCAGCGACATTACCATTGCGCATGGCGGCTGGTTCGGTATCCTGGCTACCGGGGTCGATAATCTCACCATCAAAAACGTAAAAGAAGACACCAACCGCGACGGCATGGACATTGACTGCTGCCGCAACGTGCATATCAGTGATTGCAGCGTAAATTCGCCGTATGATGACGGCATTTGTTTGAAAAGTACCTTTGCTTTGGGTTTTGCGCGAGCTACTGAAAATGTTACCATCACCAATTGCGAGGTAAGCGGATTTATTGAGGGCTCGTTTTTGGACGGTACCTATAAAACCAATGACCCCCATAACCACGAACCGACCGGCCGTATAAAACTAGGCACCGAATCAAACGGCGGATTTAAAAACATCACCATCTCCAATTGTGTTTTCGCTAACTGCCGCGGCCTTGCGCTTGAAACTGTTGATGGCGCGTTACTGGAAGATATAACTATCGACAATATTACCATGCGTGATATTTACAATGCGCCCATATTTATGCGCCTGGCATCCCGCATGCGCGGACCTGACAGCGCAGTCATCGGCCAATTGCGGCGAGTTATCATCAGCAATGTGGTGGTCTATAGTGCTAAGGAAGCCATCCTCATAAGCGGGATCCCCGGCCATGATATAAAAGATGTTGAGTTAAGGAACATGAAATTTTATTTTAAAGGCAATGGCACTGCCGAACAGGCAAACCGCACCGTCCCCGAAATGGAGAAAGGTTATCCGGAACCCGATAGCTTCGGTGCACTGCCTGCCTATGGCATATTTGCGCGGTATGTCGACGGCATAAAACTGGAAGATATCGAACTCAATTTCATTTCCCAGGATCAACGCCCGGCAATTGTACTTGACGGTGTAACAGATGCCACGTTGCGTTTTTTAAAGGCATCGCCCGGCACTATAACGCAGGTTATCAGCTCTAAGAACTCTACAGGAGTAACCCTATTTCAATCATTAAACCTGCCGGATGGCAACCTAAAATAAACGAATATGAGGTACGCTAAAATAGTAATGCTCGCCCTTGCCATCAGCGCTACAACAGGCAGCCGGCTACTTGCCCAAAAGTTTGAGGAACTTGCCCAAACCCCACCCATGGGCTGGAACAGTTGGAACACTTTCCAGGTAAACATTAATGAGCAAATGCTGCGCGATATGGTTGATACTTACGTATCGTCGGGCATGAAGGATGCCGGTTATACCTATTTCGTGCTGGACGACGGCTGGATGGCAATGGATCGCGACAAGGATGGCAATTTGGTTGCTGATCCTAAAAAATTCCCGAGCGGGATGAAGGCTTTTGCTGATTATGTACACTCAAAAGGGCTAAAATTTGGCATTTATAACTGCGCCGGCACCAAAACATGCGCTGGTTATCCAGGCACGCATGGTTATGAATACCAGGACGCTCGGCTGTACGCCTCATGGGGTGTTGACTATTTTAAATACGACTGGTGCAACACCGACAGCATAAATGCCCGCGATGCATATCTGACCATGAGCCGTGCCCTCCGTGCGGCGGGGAGGCCCATAGTTTTCAGCCTTTGCGAGTGGGGCAACCATCAGCCGTGGACCTGGGCAAAGAACGTGGGCGAAATGTGGCGCACTACCGGTGATATCCATGCTGGATTTGTTGAAAATCTGAATATGGGTTCGTGGTCGTCATTAAGTGTATTGAACATTCTGGATAAACAGGCTCCGCTCAGGAAATATGCCGGCCCCGGTCATTGGAACGATCCGGACATGCTGGAAGTTGGCAACGGCATGAGCTACACTGAAGACAAATCGCACTTCTCATTATGGTGCATGCTGGCAGCGCCACTCATTGCCGGCAACGACCTGCGTAAAATGTCGGACCAAACTAAATCCATTCTAACCAACAAAGATGTAATAGCGGTTGACCAGGATCCATTGGGTGTTGAAGGTTTCAGGTATTACTTGTTTGACGGGTTGGATATCTGGGTAAAACCGCTTAGTGGCAATAACCTGGCAGTTTGCTTCCTGAACCGTTCATCGCGCCAGCAAAACATTGATTACGACTGGAAAGAGCATTTAATAACTGATGATGTTTCAAACATCAAGATCGATTTTAATGACATCACCTATTCGCTTCATGATCTTTGGACAAAAAAGGACGCGGGCACTACCACGAAAGTATTTAAACAAACTATTGCTCCGCATGAAGTGATCATGCTGAAACTAACCAAAATGTAGCTGGTGAAAAAGTGGGCTGTCATATCGGTTATTTTGTTTGGCGGCCAAGCTGTATTTGCGCAAGTGTACACACCCAGCGATAAACTGGCCACCAACGAAACCGTTTGGCTGTACGGTAGTATGCAGCGTTTGATAGGCGCAGGGGTGTTATTTGGGCATCATGACGATACCGCTTATGGCGTTGGATGGAAAAACGAAGACAACCGCTCTGATGTAAAAAGTGTATGTGGCTCTTATCCTTCGCTTTATGAATGGGATTTTTCGGGTCTTGAAAGCGAACGGGAACGGGATATAGATGGTACGTCCTTTAAGCTTCAGCGCAAGCTGGTAAGGCAGGCTTACGACCGTGGGGGTATAAACGAGTTTTGCTGGCACATGCCAAACCCGGCAAACTTTAAAAGCGCGTGGGATACCACAAAAAACACAGTAAAGGATATCATTCCCAGCGGTTCGCATCATGCTGATTATAAGTACTATTTGGATCAAGTCGCCAAATATGTTAGAACGCTTAAGGGCCCTGATGGAGAAGCTATCCCCATACTATTCCGGCCGTTCCATGAATTAACCGGCAACTGGTTTTGGTGGGGTAAAAACCGCTGCACTCCCGATGAATTTAAAACGTTGTGGCGTTTTACCCTTGATTATTTGCGCAATACAAAAAAGCTGCATAACTTGATCATCGTATATTCTGTTGCCGATTTTAATAACAAAACCGATTTTTTAGAACGGTATCCTGGCGATGATTACGTAGATATTATCGGCTTTGATAATTATTGCTTGAAGAACGTGACTAACTATCAAAAAAACCTGGATAAACGAATGGCTATACAATTGGATATAGCGCGGGAGCATCACAAACTGGCTTGCCTTGCTGAAACCGGCTACCAGGGCATACCTATGGCGGACTGGTGGACTAAAGTGGTGCTGCCCGAATTGATTAAATACAGCCATACATCATTTATGCTGGTTTGGCGTAATGCAGGGCCGGAGCAATATTACGCCCCCTATCCCGATCAAAAGAGTGCGGATGATTTTAAAGACTTTTTTTGTGATAAACATACTTTATTTCAAAACCGTTTAACACCTTTGGCAGTATATGGAAAATATATCCCGCCGGTAGCCCAATAGATAATGAAGAATATTACCCGCCTTATGTTACTCATGACTGCCTGTTTCGGCCTTGCCGGATCAGCAGAGGCGCATTTTTACAAAGCTACCAACCCCAATATCAAGTACGTAGGCAGGATATTGTTTAATAACCGCTTTAAACCAAAGTTTTGGTCGGCAGGTGTATATGTGCAGGCTAAGTTTGAGGGGACATCATTAAAAATTATTGTTGACGACCAGGAACTGCACGGCGACCACAATTACCTGGAACTGGTTATAGACAACCAATCCCAAAAACGGATCCAAACCACCGGTAGGGTAAATCATATAACAGTAGCCGACAGCCTCGCCCCAGGCGAACACACATTTACGCTTTGTAAAGACACGGAATCGGGCATTGGGTATATCGAGTTTGTGGGCCTGGCCTGCGACAGGTTATTGCCCATGGATGAACCCACCCACAAGATCGAATACATAGGCGATTCAATAACCGCCGGCACCGGTGCCGATGAGTCTGTTATAAAATGCGACAATGGCAAATGGTACGATCAGCATAACGCTTATATGAGTTACGGGCCTCTGGTGTCAAGGGCACTGAACAGCCAATGGGTGCTAAGCCAGGTGGCGGGCATTGGCGTTATCCACAGCTGCTGCAATATAAAAACCAACATGCCCGAGGTATTCGACAAAGTGTATATGCGCAACGACAGCATCCAATGGAACTTTAAAGGCTACACGCCCGATGTGGTAACCATTTGCCTCGGCCAAAACGATGGCAAACAGGATTCAGTGGCGTTCTGCAGTGCCTACGTCAAATTTATCCGCACTATCCGCAAAACCTATCCCAATGCCGACATTGTTTGCCTGAGCAGCCCCATGGCAGCCCCGTGGCTTACCGCTCTTCTGCACAATTACATAACAGGCATCCAGCAATACCTTAACAACCACGGCGATAAAAAAGTAACCCACTATTTTTTCAGCCGCAGCTACAATGACGGTTGCGGCGGCCACCCCAACTTAGCGCAGCATCAGTTGATCGCAAATGAATTAGTGCCTTACATTAAGGGGTTGGAAAATTGGTGATTAGTTAAAGTATTTTTGTTTTAATTTTACTTTATGAAAACGACACCAAAACCCACGGGCACAAAGGCCTTGTTGGTAAAAGAAATACAGCAAGCGGTGGAAGAAATGAGATCAATTAGGGCTGGTAAAAAGAAATCAAGAAACGCTGAAGGTTTTCTAAATGAGCTATAACAATCCCTACTTTACCGCCACCAACTTCACCTCCTCCTTCCTTACATTCCATCCACCAACCGAAGCCACAGGCATCTCCTTACCCAATTTCGCTACTGGTACGCTAACCGATACGGTTATACTTTCCTTCCCTGCCAAACTAAAATAATTCGCCGACCAATAGCTCGGCATCACTTCTTCACCGCCCAGCATCAATTGCGGGTTTACGAAAAAGGCTATTTGCCCGCCATTATTGGTGATCTGTAGCGTGTATTTATTTTCGCTCAATCCCTTTTCAACTTTTATCACTTTTGTACTTAAGGCGGCATTATGCATCGTGTTCAGCGATGTGTAATCGTTGTTTGGCGCCATCCAATAGGTGTTGTGCGAGATAGTTTTATCCGAAATACTCTTCAGGTTCAATATTACAAAACACAGTTCTTTTGTGTTGGCCAGTTCTGTTTTCAAGGATAGTAACGACACGGTGCCGGTCTCCTTTGCAGCAGTTGCTAATGTGTGATGATACAATAGTTTGCTATTCACATCGTATACGTCTGCTGTCGCGATCATGCCTTTAGTGCCTTTTAAGGTGCGGTTGATCAGCATCACTGTCGAGTCATCCTGGTTAAACTGGATGTGCACCGGTTCACAGGCATTCTGCATGGCGTAGTAGCCGGCATTTGGCTCCAGGTACCAATCGTATATCTGCCATATCACACTGGGTAGTGCGGCGTTAAGCTTCCATAACATCACGCCGCCGGTTTGGTTCAGCTTGTGTCCGTCGGCCTCAAAAATTCCCTGGTAGCCGGTGGCGTTCATCAGTTGCATTTTATCCGAAAAGTTGACCATAGTAGTCGGCTGACCATAACGGCTTACCATATCCTTATAATATTCGTCGTATTTACCTGCCCCCGTTGCTGCGTCGTGGTAGCCCCAGCTATTGTTCAGAGGAAAAGGCAGTTTAGTATCCCAAACCAGGTTAGTAATTACCTTTGAAAGCGACGCACATGGTGGTTGCGATGGAATACCCGTTTCATCCTTAAACACCCAGTCCCGACCAGCATCGGCTAACTTGTAGTATACTTTTGGATCTTTCCAGGCATACGGCCCGCCGCTATAAACGCCTGATGTTTTATCATCGGGATAAGAGCCCTTCCATCCTGCAGGCAACTTAGCAAAGCCAGATGAGCTTGGTATAAAAGGCCGTGTTCCATCAAGCGCTATGATGTTATTACGCATAGCATCGTACAGTTCCTTGCGCGCGTGGCCCTCGTTGCCGCCCGTCCAAACTAACAGGCTCGGGTGGTTGCGGATGCGATAAATAGTGCTCACCACGTTTTTAACAAAGACATTGCCTTCGAGCGGCCAGTTTGGCGAGCCTTTAAATTCGCCTTGCGTGTCGCCCGTAACCCAAAAGTCCGACCATACCATCAGGCCATACCTGTCGGCCGCGTTCCAGAACGCATCCGGCGGCGTAACGCCTCCGCCCCAGATCCGGACCAAATTCACATTGGCGTTGCGGCATAAATGCATTTCATAGTCATATCGCGCTGAATCGCGGTTCACCATCATATCGGGCACCCAGGCACCCCCAACAAGGTGCACACGCTTGCCATTTACATAAAAATCACGGCGTAAAAAGCCGTTGACATCGGTGGCTATAGAGTTTACAGTGCGGATCCCAAACACAAATGTGGTATCATCAGCAGCACCCTTCGCATCTGTATATTGTATGCGGATGCGGTACAAATTGGCTCGTCCGTAACCATTTGGCCACCATAAATGTGGTTGGTTAACTATTATTTGGGTTGAATTGCCCGATCTCAGGTCAACCAATTTTGAAGAATTGGCTTCGACATTTACCGCTTGTGCGAATTGCATCTCAGCTCCAATAAAATTTTCAGGCTTGATGGTAACCCTCAACATTCCGTTTTGGACGGCACCCGTGTGATTAGATAATGTTAAATTGAGGGTTAGTTTAGCAACATTCGTATCAGGCAGATTGGGCAGATCGGTTTTTAACTGCGGATGGCCAATGGTAACTGCGCCTGTGGTACGCAAATAGACCGGTTGCCATATCCCCATATTACGATCGCGAACTGGTGGAATCCAATCCCAACCCACAGAACACAGCATGGTAACATTTTTACCAATATCGCCGGTTGGGCCACCGTTTTCATAAAATGGGCCCAACGCTGCTAATTGCTCCTTTGCAGGATAGCCCGGCTCATCAAGCGGGTATATTTTAACGGCCAGCACATTCTTGCTACCGGGGATAATGGCTTTGCTTACATCCAAACTATACTCGGCAAACATGCCTGCCATTTGCGCTGAATCCGCTATTTGCACGCCATTCACCCAAACCGCGGCGCGGTAGTTTATCCCCTTAAATATCAGTTGAAATACCCTGCCTTTGTCGCTCGCAGGTATCGTGAATAAGGTCCGGTACCAGTAAGGCTTTTTCCATGGGTTAGGATCGTTTGGCAAAAAGCTGTATTGCTCCAGGTTGTATTCCTTGTTGAATTTATCCGAGGCATCGGGGATCAGCATATTATTCAACCCTAAATACGGCGATGGGTAAATTTTATTGGCGACAAGCCCCGTGAGCACCGTAGACGGCACCTTTACCGGGAACCAATACGCGCTGGAATGATAATTTGGGGATGATATCACGCTCCCCGATTCGTTAATTAATGCGGACGATTGCAGATCGAAATCCGTAAGTTTAACTTGTTTAACGTTAGCGGTTTGCGCGTGACTATTTTTGATAAAAAACAGGCATAAAATAATTGTGCAGAAAGGCTTGAAATAATTTCTCATTTTGCAGACGTAAGTGTGGTTGAAATATAGAATTTATAGCTTGGCGGGGTGTTATATTTTTATTGCAATTGTTAACACTATTTTACCATTAATATGATAAGTTTTTTGCTTGATATATCTTAGTACCCTGCTTATGGGCATCATCCGCTACCATACTTTTATAACCTTTTATACCACCAAATGAAAAAAATACTATTTATTGCCACTCTTTTCCTAACATCAACAATAGTTAACGCGCAACACAAAACCGCTGCCAGTGCTATTGACAACAGGGTAAATGCCATGCTGGCGAAAATGACGCTCGACGAAAAAATAGGGCAAATGACACAGCTCACGCTCGATGAAGTTTTGAAAAAGACTAACGGTGTTACTGTTGAACCACAAGAAATAGATCCAGATAAAATAAAAGAGGCGCTGTTAAAATATCACGTTGGCTCGTTATTGAACGTAAGCGGCGGTGCCCAAACCCGCGAGGAATGGTATAAACTGATCAGTAGCATACAGTCTTATGCCGCCCAGGACAGGCTAAAGATACCCGTGATATACGGCATTGACGCCATGCACGGCCAGAATTACACGGTCGGCAGTACACTTTTCCCGCAGGAAGTTGGTATGGCGGCAACCTTCAACCCGGAACTGGCAAAAAGAGAAGGAGAAATTACTGCTTATGAAGTTCGCGCCAGTTATATTCCATGGAACTTTTCGCCAGTGCTTGATTTAGGCAGAAACGCCTTATGGCCCCGCATTTATGAAACATTTGGTGAGGATCCCTACCTGGCAAAAACCATGGGCGCAGCGGTTGTTAAAGCCTACCAGGGCAATAATTTGGCTGATAAATACAAAGTAGCGGCCTGTATGAAACACTATTTAGGCTACAGCTTCCCGCTGGATGGCAAGGACCGCACCCCGGCCTGGATCCCCGACCGCTACCTGCGCGAATACTTTTTACCAACCTTTGCGGCGGCGGTAAGGGCCGGCGCGCATACGGTAATGGTAAACTCATCTGAAATTAACGGTGTACCGGTACATGCAAGCAAATATTTGCTGACCGACGTATTACGCGGCGAACTGCATTTTGACGGCGTTATAGTTACCGACTGGCAGGATATTAAATACCTGCAATTGCGCCACCACATAGCCGCCACACAAAAGGACGCAGTACTGATAGCCATTAACGCCGGTATTGATATGAGCATGGTTCCGTATGATTACAGCTTTTCCATATACCTGAAGGAATTGGTTAAAGAAGGCAAGATTTCCGAAGCGCGTATTAATGAATCGGTAAAAAGGATCTTGAAGCTGAAATATGAGTTGGGCCTGTTTGAGAACCCGGTGGGCAATCCCGGCGATTATCCAAAATTTGGCTCGGCCGAATTTGAAGAGGCTAGTTTGAAAGCTGCACAGGAATCCATCACATTGTTAAAAAACAACAATGATATCCTCCCGCTTAAGAAGAATGCAAAGGTATTGGTAACCGGCCCGGGCGCCAATACCATGCGTGCGCTTGACGGCGGCTGGAGCTATACCTGGCAAGGCGATTTCAGCGACAAGTATGCATCTGACAAAAACACCATCCTAAAAGCTATCACACAAAAAATAGGTGGCCAGAACGTGAGCTATGAACAAGGATCAACCTACGACAGTTTAACCAACATTGACGCCGCAGTTAAAGCCGCTAAACAGGCGGATGTGATCGTATTATGTTTGGGTGAAAAATCATATGCCGAAAACGTAGGTAATATTGACAACCTGGATCTCCCCTGGGCGCAAACCCAATTGGCAAATGAATTGGCAAAAATCGGCAAACCTATTGTTTTAATTATGGGTGAAGGCCGTCCGCGTATTATTACAGAGGTTGAAAGCAAATCGGCAGCAACAATTATGACCTATCTTTCGGGTAACGAAGGAGGCAATGCACTTGCTGATATTTTGTTTGGTGATGTTAATCCATCAGGCAAGTTGCCCATCACCTATCCCCGCTTCGCCAATGCACTGGTAAATTATTACCGCAAAAACCTGGAGAATGGCAACAGCGACGACGGCCATGGTTACAACCCTTTGTATGAGTTTGGCTACGGTTTAAGCTATACCACCTTTGCCTACAGCAATCTGCATTTAAGTAAACACGATATGAAAGCCGGCGAAGCGTTAACCGTTACAGTAGATGTTAAAAACACCGGTTCGCGCGTAGGAAAGGAAAGCGTTTTGTTATACAGCCGCGAGGAATATGCCAGCATTACGCCCGACACCAAACGATTGCGGGCTTTCCAGAAGATAGACCTGCAACCCGGCGAATCGCGTACTGTAACCTTCAAGATAACGCCTGAAGATATTTCATTTATCAACGATGTAAGTAAACGTGTTACCGAAGCCGGGCAGTTTACCATTGAGGTGGGCGGCCAAACACAAAACTTTAATTACGTTACCGCCGAGGCGCCATCACGGACAGGCAAATTATAATACATAGCAGATATAGAAGCCCCCGATTAGGAAGTATAATACAAAATGCAAAAGCCGCCCCGGATTCGGAGCGGCTTTTTAGTCGGCCAGGTTGTATTGATAGTACGATGATTCGCGCATTTTCATCTTTACGCGTTCAATGCTCGCCTCAATATGTTCCCGCTCAGTTTTGCCGGTTACTTCAAAAAACGCGTCGCGGTAATATTTCAGCGCGTTTGTCCAGTTCCTGTTCTTTTCGTAGTACAGGCCGGTTAAATTGTGTATTGCAGATGCGCCAACCCCCGGTATCGCCAAAGCCTTTTGGGCTATTTCCAATACTTTGTTGTTCATATTTAAAAACACAACCAGATGCAAATAATGATAATACACATCAGGGAACGATGGCTCCAGTTCGCAACAGGTTTTGAAATGGAAACCCGCTGTTTGATAGTCCTTAACGTTGTAATAATATATCATACCCAGCTGGTAATGTGCGCGGGCGTAAAACGGATCGTTGGCTATTATTTCGTTCAATAACTGTAATCCCTTTGGCGCCTCGCCGTATGCTATCTCGTCGACAGCCTGCAAATACTTTTCCTCAATAGTATAGTAAGTGTCCATAAAATTAAATTATAGTGGCCGGCATTGCTGCAAAGCACTTCAATGAAAAATAAAAATTGAATTTGTTCCTGTAAATTATTGCAACAGGACTAAGAGAAGGATGGCATAAATACACACCGCATCCCTATCGCCACCAAAGGGCGCTTATGGTATTTTTTGCGGACGGAATTTAGACGTAGCATTTGCTGTGTATTTATTGGCAGCAAAATTAACGATTTATACAGAAAAAGCAAAACGCATTTTAAAACGCTTGCTCACCAGAGAACAATAGGTTTTAGAGAAGTTTGACGAGGCATTGAAACCCCGTCAAACTTAATTAAGCTGCAATTGCCTGTGATACCTTGATATTTTCTATCAGGTAATTCGTCATCAATTCTTTTTCAGACATCAGGACGGTAAAATCATTAAACTTTATGCCTTCTTCAAACGGGTATACTTTATAGCCCCGTTTGTTCGGATCGTAACTACCGAGTTCAAAAACTTCATCCTGCTTTTTACCTTTTATCTTCGCGCCTTCAACCAGTTGATAAGCGTCGGTTATGTATATAAATTCGTTGTTTTTCATAGTGAATAAGCCCATGCAATTATTTTGCCAGTTTTTTAGGTAGTGTTCACGGCGTTTTTTGTGTTCGTGATGTTCGCGGTGTTTTTTGTGTTCGGGGTGTTCGCGGCGTTTTTTGCGTTCGCGGCGTTCGCGATGTTCACAGTGTTAGTCACGTTCGCTGTGTTCGTTGCGTTAGCTGTGTTCGGGTAGAATTTTTAAGCCGGACTGCTATCCGAACCAGTCGAACAGGTCATTTTGTTTCAGCTTTCCTTTATTAGCCGAATCTATATCCTGCATAATCTTCCCCTCGCCCATCTGGATAATGCGGTTTCCATAATTGTAGGCATCCTTCAGATTATGGGTG
>Ga0206963_10145_pt1 | contig 23903 bp, 15 predicted proteins | sample Alteio_BWOrgHeat_28_FD_152958 | JGI IMG/M metagenome (GOLD analysis project Ga0206963, IMG submission 152958) | Enriched cells from forest soil in Barre Woods Harvard Forest LTER site, Petersham, Massachusetts, United States -... | ecosystem: Environmental > Terrestrial > Soil > Temperate forest >... | reverse complement strand
TAAAAAATAATAGATGCGCAAAATCATAAATATTTAACAATCAATACCTTAAAGAAAAAATTATTACCGGCTATATAAATCTTCTTCCGATAAAATGATGCATTAAAAAGCGTTACTACCTCAGAATTTAACAAAATTAGACCTTTGTATGTATAGCATATGTGTTCGCGGTGTTTTTGGCGTTCGCGGTGTTCGCGGCGTTTTTTGTGTTCGCGGCGTTTTTGGCGTTTGCAGTGTTTACTGCGTTTCAGTTGTTCGGGCTGTTTTTAGTGAACGGGGTGTTGCTTAACATATATGAAAAATTTATTCTTTAAACGCTAATAAAATTTGCCATAACCATCAGCGAATAGGTTAACCATTAGTATATTTGTGCCTGATACCTTCCCCATATCGAATCTGTTAATGAACAAATTACGCTCGTTAAAGTACCTTGTTGCAATAATATTGCTCGTGTTCATCGCGCAGGGCTGTAGCCAGCCGGGGCAGCCGGCAGGTACGCAGGTTAAGGATGCACAACAAAAACAGATAGACAAGTTAATTGCTGATGGCCGTCGGCTTGAAAATATAAATAACGATTCATTAGGCATTGTTTCCAAAAACCTGGCTGATCTTCAAAAACAAACAGGCGATAAAAGAGCGCTGGCCTATTCGGAGTTGTTCGATGCGCTATACCTTTGGCAGGCTTCAGATCATGCGGCGTCAATGGGCATAGCCATTAAATGCCTTAACGATGCCAAGCGATATAACATAAGGCCGATACTGCCCCCGGTATACGCCCTCATTGGCAACCTGCATAAAGAAACTACCAATTATGCCATGGCTTTTGTTGCTGCCGATAGCGGCCTGAACGCGGCTATAGCCAATAAAGATACAGCACAAATAATAGCGCTTTTAGGTTTAAAGGCGATGTTTAAGCGCGGCTACAACTTAAAACGCCACATGCCCCGGCTTAAAAGCGATAGCAGCTTATTGCTGAACCTGGAGGCGCTTAAATTAGCCGAATCGAAACCACAATATGAACGGCTGCGGATAAGGTTTTACACCAATATAGGCCAGTTTTATATTGACCAGGGTAACCTCGACAGCGCTTTTTATTACGAAACCAAGTCGGTGGCGCTGGCTAACAAATACAACCAGCAGCGGTCTTTAACCTACTCTTTATGCTGGCTCGGAAAAGCCTATTGCCTGAAGGGCGACAGCACAAAAGGCATTGCTTATTTGAACCAGGCATTGCAGATAGCCAAAAATATTAAAGAGCCATACCGCGAAATGGAAATAAACGAGACATTTTTTGATGTGTATCGTCATTTGGGCAATTACTGGCAATCGTTGCACTACTTCAATGTTTACCGGGACATGAAAGACTCGCTAAAGGTGCTGGACAATGTAAAACAGATAAGCGAGCTGCAAATAAAATACGAGACCGTTCAAAAAGACCAGAAAATAAGTGAGCTTAAGTCGCAAAGCAAGATAACCAGCCTGCAACTGAATATTTTTGCCATCCTGCTTGTTTCAGTAGTGGTGATAAGTATACTGTTCAGCATGAAGGAAAAGAAGCACAAAGACCTGCTTTTTTCTGAAAAATGCAGGGTTGATATAGAACTGAAGAACGCCACCATGGAGCTGGCCTATTTTACCGATAACCTGAAGCAAAAGAACGAGCTGATAGAAGAGTTTAAAACCAAAATAGAACACCTGCATCAGCAAAATACCAACCGGTCGGACATTGAAGGGCTGGATATACTGGTAAAAGAACACATTATGACCGATGAAAGCTGGGATAATTTTAAGCGTTTATTCACAAAGGTGCATGCCAGCTTTTTTAACGTATTATCACGAAAATATCCTAATCTTACTACAACAGATACCCGCATGCTGTCGCTCATCAGGCTAAAATTGAGCAACTACGAAATGGCCAACATGCTTGGCGTAACTACCGAGGGTGTAAAAAAATCGAAACAGCGTCTGCGTAAAAAAATGAACCTGCATCCCGAGCAAAACCTGGAGCAACTGGTGGAATCGTTATAAAACGGTGTGATCTAATGCCATAATTTTCAGCGTTACTTTAACCAGGCAAACTCTGTAACTCCGTTTGTAAAAAGTTTATAGCATGCTTATTTATTTATCATAAGTTAATATATTTACTTATTGCCCTATATGGTTACTTATGCCTAAATTTCTGACCTTACTTTTCCTGTTGTTACCATTTGGATGTTTGGCGCAATTCTCCATTGCAGGCAAAATAATAAGCAAGGATGATAAACAGCCGGTAGGCGGTGCAAGTGTGTTTTTAAACAATGCTACCAAGGGCACAGCGTCGGCAAACGACGGCACCTTCACCATAGCCAATGTAAAAAGCGGAAAGTATTTGCTGGTTGTATCGGTAATTGGGTATGAAGATTTCACTGAACAGGTTTTGGTTAGTGGCGATATTAAGCTGGAAACTATCAGGCTGACCACCAAAAAGAACACATTTAAGGAGGTTGTTATCCATCCCGATGCCAACCAGGCACTATACCTTGCCACGTTTAAAGAACAATTTTTAGGCAAAAGCGACCTGGCCGATCAATGTAAAATATTGAACCCCGAAGTGCTTAATTTTGAACACACGATCGATACTAATGTTGAGACACTTAAAGCTACATCAACCGATTACCTGATCATTGAAAACGCTGCGCTTGGTTACCGCATAAAATACATGCTGCTCGACTTTCAGTATACTGCCGACCCTACTTTACCTGCCATACGCTATGAGGGCACTGTTTTTTATTCTCCGTTGCCGGGCACACCATCAGAGCAACGCCGCTGGCAGCGCATGAGACAGCAGGTTTATAAAAATTCGGCGGTGCATTTTTTCAGGTCGCTTATCCAGGGTAATACCGAACAGGAAGGCTTCCAGGGCCGGCAGCTGGCGTTTTATGACAACCCCGACCGTCCGTCGGATAGTATTCTCCGCGTCAAAATACATTACTACCAGGAAAGGGCCAAAGACGGACTTTTTTTTGATACGCTTCAGTATTGGCGCCGGGAAATGAACATGCCAAAAAGACTTACCCAGTTGCGGCAATTTCCGTTAACAGGAAAGGACATTTTATATCCTACAGATCAGCCAGGAATATTCGCGGTGGGCTGCGAAATGGATGGCGTTTTTATTACTTATAATGAGAGCCGTCACTTTGAAAAACTAAAGCTGGACCATGTTTTTAACCCTAAAAATACCGAAGCAACGCTCATCCGGTTTAGTCAACCCTATTTTTATATCGACGAAAATGGCGTCGTTAGTGATCCCTACGATATGTTTTATACAGGCGTTTGGGCGCAAAATCGTATGGCAGAGTTTTTACCGCTTGATTACGACCCCAATGAGGCTAATATAGAACCGGTGGACAGCACCGTAACCCGGAAAATCACAGCCCAGATACAGGATTACGCACAAAGCCATGTTACCGAAAAAGTCTACCTGCATTTTGATAAACCCTACTATGCCGCCGGCGATACCATGTATTTTAAGGCCTATTTAACCATGGGCCAAAGGCACGAGCCATCAACACTAAGCGGCGTGTTGCATGTAGACCTGATCGATGGCAGCAACAAAATAAACCAGTCTGTAACGCAGGAAGTAAATGACGGTATAGCATGGGGAAATATGGTACTGCCCGATACCCTGGCAAAGGGAAACTACCGGTTACGAGCCTATACGCAGTGGATGCGGAATGAAAATAGCGCCAAATTTTTTGAAACAACGATCCCTGTTGCCGAGGTTAAGACGCCTAAAACGGCGGCAAATATCGTCAATAAAACAGTGCCGGCAGCCAAACCCGATATCCAGTTCTTCCCTGAGGGCGGCGATCTGGTCACAGGTGTCAGATCGAAAGTGGCGTTTAAGGCTATAGCCCCAAATGGACTCGGCATAAAAGTAAAAGGCGAGATAATTGACGATAATAATAATTCGATCGGTACTTTTTCGGCAACACATTTAGGGATGGGATACTTTGAGATCACGCCTCAGCCCGGTAAAACCTATAAGGCAAAAGTTACCTACCCTAACGGCCTGCAGGACATTGTCAACCTTCCGGCTGCTGACGAAAAAGGTGTGGCGATGTCTGTTGACAATACTTCGCCGCAACGCATCGTGGTCAATATAAGCGCAAGCACTGCTTTTCTCAAAGCTAATCGCAATAAGGATCTAACGCTTATTGTTTACGCAGGCGGCACGGTCAGCAGTGTTATTTGCAAGCTGGACAGCGTAGTGGTGCCGGTAGATATTTTAAAACAGGAACTGCGGTCGGGTATAGCCAGATTGACATTGTTCTCGCCATCAGGTGAACCGTTGTGCGAGCGCCGGATATTCATCCAAAATTATGATCAGCTTAAATTAACGGTAAACAGTGACAAAGCTGCCTATGGCCCGCACCAAAAGGTCGACATAAAACTGAATGCCGCAAATAGTGATGGCGAACCTGTCTCGGGACATTTTTCCATAGCTGTTACCGACGAAAGCAAAGTCCCCGTTGACCCCAATAGCGAAAGCACTATCGTAAATAACCTGCTCTTAACGTCTGATCTGAAAGGTTATGTGGAGCAGCCAAACTATTATTTTTCAGGCGATGAGCACGCGCCAGGTGATCTTGACCTACTAATGATGACGCAGGGATACCGGGGATTTGAATGGAAACAAGTGTTTAATGATAATCCAGCCGCCATTGAATACCAGCCGGAAAATACACTTGAATTATCCGGAAAAGTAATGGCAATGACCGATAAACCCGTAGCCAATGGCAAGGTTGTGCTTTTATCACCCAAAACAGTTACCGTGCGTGATACCACAACCGACGCCCAGGGCAATTTTAAATTCACCGGGCTTAATTTTACAGATACGGTTAGGCTGGTATTACATGCCACAACAAAAAACAACAGCCCTTACGTTAAGATAAATATCAATAAAGCGGATATACCCGCTGTAACGCCTGTTGCCGTAGATACTGCCCTTGCGGCGGCGATCACCCCTGCTATGGCGGCCGCCATGAAAAGGCACTATGAGCAGGAGGGCAACATGCACACCGGGATATTATTAAAGCAGGTAAATATCAAATCGACCGCGACACATGAATTAAACCCGCAACTTGCCCATTCACTAAATTTAAATGGGCCCGGCAATGCCGACCAGATAATACTTGGCGACCAGTTAGGTACCTGTTTTGATTTCCTTGACTGTTTAATGCCGTTGCTGCATGGGGTACAATACAGTGCCGGCATTTTTTACAGTACACGTACAAAAGTAGAACTAGTAGGCCCGCGCATACCCATGGTATTTATTATTGATGGAGTATTTATACAGCAGACGGACGGGGCAGGAGCCAATATACTGCAAACCATGACCGCTGCCGACATAAGCAGTATCGAGGTTTTGCTTACCCACTCGCTTATCACTGTTTACGGTAGCCAGGCCGCAGGGGGCGCAATTGTAATCACTACCAAGCGAGGCAACGAGAACCTTATGGTTCATAACGATGGCACTGCTTATTATACTTTTAACGGTTATCAAAAGGCACTTACATTTTATTCGCCCAAATATGCTGCCGATGTAACAACAACCCATCCCGATGGCCGTAGTACCATTTACTGGCAGCCAGAACTACCTACCGATACCAAAGGCAACGCCACGGCCGACTTTTTTAATGCCGACGGGACGGGCCAGTACCGGGTTGTAGTTGAAGGGATAGATCAGAAAGGCAATATTGGCCGCAAGGTGTACCATTATACAGTTAAATAGCAAGGTGTTAAAAAGCCACACTTTTTGATTAAATAGTATTAGTTCGGTTTTATCTTTAATACAATATTTGATCACCATTTATAAACCGCTATAGCCCATGCGCATTAAATTTTTCAACAGTAAGGCACTTGCTGTTATTGCCCTGTCGGCAATAATGGCCTCGTGCGGTCATGATAGTACCGCTCCTGACTTTGGCGAATGGAAAATGGCGGGCGGTAATTCAAGCGGGAATAAATACTCGTCGCTTACGCAGATAGATACCACCAATGTGCAAAACCTGCAGGTAGCGTGGACGTATCATACCGGCGATGCCGACGTGAAATCATCATCGCAAATACAATGTAATTCCATTATTGTTAATGGTGTTTTGTATGGTACAACCCCCATGCTTAGTCTCTTTGCCCTTGATGCAGCCAGCGGCAAGCAGAAATGGGTTTATAAGCCAAGTATTAATACTGATGGTGGAAAGGTGATGCACTTTATATTGAATAACAACCGCGGTGTAACCTACTGGACGGATGGTAACGGTGATGAACGCATCTTATACGTTGCGGGCCAGTACCTGCAAGCGCTTGACGCCAAAACCGGGAAGATCATTGACAGTTTTGGTGTACATGGCAGGGTTGATATGCACATTGGGTTAGGTGATAACGCTTCAGATCTTTTTGTTACTGCAACTACCCCTGGAACTATTTACAAGGATATGTTTTTGACCGGCAGCCGTGTATCTGAGGGAATGGATGCTGCGCCGGGTTATGTACGTGCCTTTGACGTACGCACCGGTACTGTGAAATGGATATTCCACACCATTCCGCAGCCGGGCGAAGCAGGTTACGGATCATGGGAAGATAAGAACGCATGGAAAATGACCGGCGGCGTTAACAACTGGATGGGCATGACCATTGACCAAAAGCGCGGCATCGCTTACATACCACTTGGTTCAGCTTCAATGGATTTTTACGGCGGTAAACGGCGTGGCGACGACCTGTATGCCGACTGCCTGGTGGCGCTGGATGCAAACACGGGGAAGGTTCTTTGGCATTTTCAATACATCCATCATGATACTTGGGACCGCGACCCTTCATCGGCACCAGTTTTGGTAACGCTTAAGTACAATGGCAAAATGGTTGACGCCGTGGCACAAACTACCAAGCAGGGTTATGTTTTTGTGTTTGACAGGGTAACCGGCAAATCGTTGTTCCCCATAAAAAATGTACCTGTTGATCATACAACCGAACTTATAAACGAGAAATTATCGCCCACACAGCCCGAGCCACAATTGCCAAAACCTTTTGTAAGACAATCATTTACCGCGAAGGATATAAACCCTTATTTACCCGATTCGTCGAGACAGGATCTGTTGAAGCAACTGGCTACTTACCATACCGGCGATATATTTACGCCACAATCAAAAGAAGGTACCATCGTTTTCCCGGGCTTTGACGGCGGCGCTGAATGGGGTGGTCCGGCTGTTGATCCGGATAAAGGTATGCTATATGTAAATGCCAGCGAAATGGCCTGGATATTAAAAATGCTTGATATTAAACAAAATGCAACCGGCGCCGAAACCTATGTGCAGGCAGGCGTCAGGTTGTTCCAGCAAAATTGCATGTCGTGCCATGGCGCCGACAGGAAAGGCGGAGGGAATTACCCGTCCCTTATCGGCATCGGCAAAAAACTGAACGAGGGCAGCTTTATCGACTTTATCAATAACGGGCGACGTATGATGCCGGCATTCCGCCACCTGCCACAACAAGAAAAAGAAGCCATTGCCAGCTATGTTTTAGGATTGGATAAAGAGCAAAAAAAGCCGTTTGTGCAACACCCCTCTGCCAGGGACAGTTTCAGGAATGTGCCTTATAATATATCTGGCTATAACAAATTTTTAACTAAAAATGGCTTGCCGGCCCTTGCACCACCCTGGGGCACTTTAAGCGCCATAGACCTTAATACCGGCCAATACCTATGGAAAACAACACTGGGCCAGGATGCACGCTTTAAAAATGTGAAAAACACGGGTACCGAAAACTATGGTGGCCCGGCAATTACCAAAAGCGGCCTGCTGTTTATAGCTGCAACCAGCGACGGTATGTTCCGCGCGTATAACCGTTTTACCGGCAAATTGCTGTGGCAGGTTAAACTACCAAATGCAGGTTTCGCCACGCCATCAATTTATGAGATCGATGGAAAAGAATATGTTGTGGTAGCCTGCGGTGGTGGGAAATTGGGTACCAGGTCGGGCGATTCATACGTCGCATTCGGCTTGAAGTACCAATAAGTTAGTAAGCTACAACCGGTTTGACATTTCTGTCTGTCGGCTCACATCAAAAACGCCCTCAACTCCGTCTGCGCTTCATCGCCCCAGTTTTTCATAACTGACTGGAGAGTGGTTTTCAACTCCTTGTTGTTAACCGGTTTGCCTTTTTTGGGCGGGACTACGGCATTTTCGGGTATGGTTGAATCGGTTACTTTGGTAGCAAACCAGGTGATGTTTTCGTGCGGTAAAGCCAGGCCGAGGATCATCCCGGGCAAGCCGGTAAATGATTCGGGGCCGCCGGATACGTGGATACGGTCGGTGTAAAACGCCACCACATACACCGAATCCATAATAATGGCATTGGCGCGGCGGCAGGTGTAGCCGGCTATCTCGCGGGTTTCATCAGTAATTTTCCAGTGAATGTTGCGCACGCTGTCCTTCACCAAAAACGTTTCCTCGAACACCTTTTTTTGCGTGGTGCTTTTGCCCGATGCCAGGTCGGTATAGGTGATGTTATTTTGTTTGGCCGCCGAGATGTCGAAAAAGCCATACGATGTGGGGTTTTCCTCCTCAATTGGTTTAAAGAGGCTTTTATTATCAGCAAACGTGAGCGTGCTTTTTACCTTTTGAAATTGCGGATGATCTTTTTTATACTGCTCAAAAGCCGGGCCTGCAAAGCCGCCTTCGTCCTTGCCAATCTCCTTTTGGATGAGCGCGTAAACGTTTATGGTTTTCTCAAACTCGACAGTGCCCGACGTGGTGAAATGGGCATGCTGCGCAAACAGGCTGTTGCCGGCGAGCAATATTAAAAACGATAGTAAAAGTGGTTTCATTTTCATGGTAATTATTTTGATAAGCCGCCGCCCATGTGGTTAAAATCATAAATTATGGAGAGCATAAAATATCTTTTTATAGTTGTGTAACTATCCTGGTATATGCTGCTGGCGTAGGCGTTACGGGTAAAGCCCACATTCTGGTTCAGCAGGTCGTTGCCGGAAAGGGACAGCTTTAAGTTATCCTCTTTAAGGAATGTTTTTATTAAGGATGCGTTAAGGATGAACTTGTGGAAATCGGTTGGGAAAGAAGCCGTTTTTGCTGTGTAAGTGTAATAGCCATCGGCTGATACCTGGAACTTACCTGGCAGGTACACTGAGAAATAGCCATTGGCATTCATGCCGCCCCCGTTATTGTTTACCGCCGACTGCAGCGAGGACTGGTTGATGTTATAGGTTGGCCCGGCGGACAAATTAAACTCATACTTTTTGGTCTCGTATTTAGAGACCCTGAACTGCGCCGAATAAGTATCGGATACGGTACGGTTAAGCGCACCGTTTACAAAGTTGTAGCTGGTGCCGCCATTGCCGTAAATATCGGCGCCGATATTAAGGCCCAATGGTTTTATTTTTTGGCCGTAGTAAAGGCTCACGTAATAGTTTGTAGGCGTTTTGTTGCCCAGGTTGACCGATTGATAGGTGCTTTTGCCGGTTGTATCGGTACGGTTATCACTCACAATGGCATTATTAGTGAATGAATAAGACGCATTGAACCAAATAGACTGCCCGCTGATAACCTTATAAGAATTATAGTTAAGGTAGATATTGCTATTGAACGATGGCGTTAAGTTTGGATTACCGATGGTGATATTAAGCGGATCGGTGTTAACGCGGATGGGTTGGATCTGCTGGATGCTTGGCTGCTGGGTACTGCCATAATAGTTAATAGAAACCGACTGCTGCTGCGAGAATTTATAACGATAGGTGGCCGATGGGTTCCAGTTTATAAAGTAACGCTTGTACAGGATGCCGGTATTCTCATCCAACTGATGAAAATTAACCCCCGATGCTTTGGTGCCGAAATTTACGGTGTTGTTGCCTTTTGTATAATTAAGAAATGCGCCAAGTTGGTTGTATAGCTGGTTCAGCTTAAAATCATTGCTCAATGATGGGTCGATGATGTTGTACACGCCGGAAGTTGACATATCATAGGATTCGAGGTTCGATGTGCCGTTATTTACATTCAATGAATAGTTCAATATGGCCGACCACAACTTATTAAGCGGCTCGGTATACGTTAAATTAGTATTTACCACATTGCTATTGTTGATATTAACCTTCCGCTGGTTCACGATCTGCGGACTATCGATAGTCTTGTGACCATTATAGAAATCTGTGGTGGAATTAAGGAGGCCGTTCGCGTTACTTTGATTAAGCGCCTCGCTTACCAAAAATGATAAGGTGCGGCCCTTCTTTTTGAATTTTTTGGTATAAAATACGCTGGCATCAAATATTTTCCCATTCACATTATTAGTAATGGTACGTTGGTTAGTGTTCAGTAAGGTATCGTTGCGGTAGCTTTGCGAGTTGAATTTCTCGGTAAGCTTGCTGTGCTTATCGGTACCGTCAACCGAGATTTTTATGGTTTGATCGGTGTCGATCTTCAGGTTGTAGGTAACATCCAGCTTTTGGCGGAAGATGAACTTATCAAATTTTTGGCCCGAATTGGTATTGATAATGTCGCCGGGCAGGTTGTTCTGGCTGTTGGTAGTATCCTTGCCGGTTATCTCAAGCGAGCCTATTTTGTAGTTTGTGTTCAGGCTTTCCTTGTCGGCGTTCCATTTGGTATCGTAGTGCATACCGCCTGTGCGCGCAAGCGGGATGCCGTGGCCGTCGTACTGCCCGTTAAAGGAGTCCAGCTCATCGCCGCCGCTGTTGTTAATGTAGATGACACCATCGCCAAAGGTCATGTTATCCGAGCCGCCGTTGTATTTGTTATTATCCTCCCAGCCCAAGCCGGTTTTGCCATTGTTGCCTAGCGTGCCATAAAAAGAGAACTTCATCTTCGCCTTAAACCGGTTGAATAGCAATTGGTCGCTGTAATAGCCATCGGTGCCTTGTTCGGCATCGGCTTTGCCGAAGTAGCCGTTCTTTTTATCCTCCTTCAGCTTAATATTGATGGTCTTTGTTTTCTGGCCGTCGTCGATACCGGTAAACGTTGCCTGGTCGCTTTTTTTATCGTACACCTGCACCTTGTCTACCATATCAGCACGGATGTTTTTGGTTACCAGGGTAGGGTCATCACCAAAAAACTCTTCGCCATCAACCAGAACTTTGCCGACTGTGGTACCCTGCGCTGTTATCTTCCCGTCTTTGTCCACCTCAATGCCCTGCAGCTGTTTCAGCAAATCCTCTACCTTGGCATTGGGTTCAATTTTATAGGCCCGGGCGTTATATTCTGTGGTATCGCCCTTAATTTTTATGGCTGTTACCTCGCCTTTAACAAGAACCTCGGCCAATAGCCTTGATTTCAGGATCATGTTCAACCGGCCAAAATCCTGTTGTTTTTTTATGGAGTCCAGATCAAAGCGGTCTGAGTAATCGGCATATTCAGGATAGGTAACCAACAAAATGAATTTGCCTTTCGGCAGGTTATTAATGGCGAAACTACCATCATCGTTCGTCCACACAAACGCCCGCATAATGGAGTCTTTGGCATTAAGTACCGCGATAGTGGCGCCGCTGAGCTTGACCTTTGAAGCGGTGTCGGTGATGTTACCCTTTATGGAATAACCTGCGTTGTTTTGGGCGATTAATGTTAAAGATGATAAAAGAAAAAACGTAAGTAGAATTGTGATCTTCATGGTTTAGTTTTAGTACCGCTAAAGTATAACTAAAACCTTAGGTATCAAAACGATTTAACAAACCACCTGAAAATTTAACGTTTATTAACAACTGGCATTTAACACTTGCTTCTGCAGGTGTTAATTTTTGTTAAAAGTTGTTAATTATCAATGCATTATGGTGGTTTAATGGAAATTAGCCCGAAATTTCCACTATCAAAATATGACCAAACTTTACCTTTGTTATGCAGTATAAAAAGATCAACAACCTATTGGGCTGGCTGTGTTTTGCCATTGCCGCTACCACCTACATTTTAACGTTGGAGCCATCTGTCAGTTTTTGGGACTGCGGCGAATTTATTGCCTGTGCCTACCGTTTGCAGGTAGCACACCAGCCGGGTTACCCTTTGTTTGCCATGATCGGCAAAGCGTTTTCGCTGCTGTCGTTGGGTAATAATACGAAGGTGCCTTATTTTACCAATATGGGTTCGGCGCTGGCAAGCGGGGCAACCATTATGCTTTTGTTCTGGACGATAACCGCCCTCGCCAAAAAGCTGCTGCTGACTAAAGGCGAAGAATTGGACCGCTCAAAATTAATATTGATAATGGGTGCTGGTTTGGTAGGGGCATTAGCGTTTACCTATACCGACACCTTTTGGTTCTCGGCTGTTGAGACGATAGTTTTTGCATGGTCGTCGTTATGTACTGCCCTGGTGTTTTGGGCCATGATGAAATGGGATGCCCATGCAGATGAACCCGGCGCCGACAGGTGGATAGTTTTTATAGCCTATGTGATCGGTTTATCCATCGGTATCCATTTGCTGAACCTGCTTACGATACCGGCGCTAACGCTGGTCTATTATTTCCGCAGGTATAAAAACATCAATATAAAAACCGGCGCAGTGGCGTTCCTCATCAGCATTGTAATACTGGCTTTTGTGCAGTACGGCATCAGGGGCTATACGATAGCCTTTGCCGCCAATTTCGATCTGTTTTTTGTGAATACACTTGGATTAGGGTTTGGCACAGGCGCTTTATTCTTCTTTTTGCTGCTGGCCGGGGCTTTGGTATTAGGCATACGGTACAGCATTCGCCGCCGAATGGTAATGCTGAATTTGGGGCTGCTTTGTGTAGTGTTTATCTATTTGGGGTATAGCTCGTTCGCTTATATACCTATTCGCGCAACTGCCAATACCAATTTGGATAATGCGCACCCAAGCGATGCTTTTACGCTATACGGCTATCTAAATCGTATACAATATGGTACCACACCGTTGTTGTACGGCCAATATTTTGATGCTAAGATCGTCGACGAAAAAGAAGGCGGCAACCTTTACCGCAAGGGCGCCAGCAAATATGAACTGATAGGCAAGCAGCAGGATTATGTGTATGACCATAACACGCTGCTGCCGCGTATGTACGTTGCCGATGGCGACCCCGACCATGCCCAGGCCGAGCAATTTTACCGCGGCTGGCTGCAAATGACGCCCGACCAAACGCCAACCTTTGCCGATAACATGAAATTCATGTTCAGCTGGCAGATCTACCAGATGTACTGGCGCTACTTTTTGTGGAATTTTGCCGGCCGTTATGGCGATGATAATTTAGATGGCCAAACCAATATGCGCGGTATCGGCGGTAACTGGACGACGGGTTTATTCGATAAGGCGCGTGACCTGCCAAAAGCCATTGTGAATGCCAATACCTACACACCGTTATACGCGCTGCCGCTGATCATCGGCCTGCTGGGCATGGCTTACCATTTTAAGCGCAAAAAGCGCGACGCGCTGGTGGTGATATTGCTGTTCTTTTTTACAGGGTTGGCAATTGTATTTTATGTGAATCAGCCAAGCGTACAGCCGCGGGAGCGGGATTATTCGTATGTGGGTTCGTTTTATGCCTTCGCGATTTGGATAGGCTTGGGCGTTATCGCGTTAGCAGATCTGGCGCGAAGAAAACTAAATGCACAATACGCTGCTATAGCCGCAACCGCCATTTGCTTGCTGGCGTGCCCGGCGTTAATTGCCAGCAAGGAATGGAAGGATCACGACCGCTCTACCAAAATGATGGCGCATGATATGGCCTATAACTATTTAATATCGTGTCCCAAAAATGCTATTTTATTTGACCTTGGCGATAACGACACCTACTCGCTATGGTACGACCAGGAGGTGGAGAACATACGGCCCGATGTACGCATCGTGAACCTGAGCCTGCTGAGCGCCGACTGGTCGATCAAGCAAATGCAGCGCAAGATAAATGAAGCCGACGCGCTCCCCATTACCATGCCCTGGGATAAATACAAGGACGGTGTACGCGACTACCTGCCCTATAACGATGCTAAGATAGCCGGATCGATAGAGGTAAAGGACCTGTTTGATTTTATTATGTCGGATGATAAGCGTACGCAGGTGAGCTATGAAAACGGGTCGACCAGCAATTACCTGCCTACCAAGAACCTGAAGATAACCGTCAATGCCGGCGATGTGCTTAAAAACAACGTCATCAGCGCCGACCAGCAAAGCAGGCTTACCGACACCATGAAATTTAAATTTACGCCCAACTATATCACCAAAGAAAACCTGGCGATGCTGGATATATTGGCGCATAACGACTGGAAACGGCCCATCTGTTTCACCACGTCTATCGACCCCGCTTATATGGTTGGTTTGCAGCCTTATTTATACAAGGAAGGCTTTGCCTATCATTTAATACCGTTCAAGGTTGATTCCATGGGCGATCAGCTGGCTAAAACCAACAGCGTGGTGATGTATAACAATGTGATGAACAAGTTTAAATGGGGTAATATAAAAACGGCAAGCTATTTGGACGAGCAATCGAAAAGTATGTTTTACCCGCAATTGGTGAATGCGTTTGACGAGCTGACCCTCGGCCTCATCAAAGACGGTCACGCCGATCTGGCGCTCAAGGCTCTGCATAAATACGAGGCCGTACTGCCTGATATCAACCCCAGCTTCGGCGCCGCCCAAAGCAAGGTTTCGCTTGCTGATACTTCCTACAAACTGAACGACCCGACATTAGGGAACAAGCTAATTACCAGCGTGGATAATTACCTCACTGATAAGCTCGATTACAATTACGCCCAACTGCAAAACGATAGCGGCAATTTAGATGCCCGCGATGTGCAGATCAGCGTGTCGTTCTTAAACGGTATGGCCGCTATTACAAAGGATAGTCACCAGGCAGCATTGAATAGCAAGCTGGTAGCGCAGTTGAGTGATTATGAGAATAAGTTTAGTGCGATATTGAGGCGGTGAGGAAAAATGCTGGTTTTGTGTTGGTGGTGGCAGTTGAAAACTCGCGAGAGCGGGTAAGAAAATTAACATAACATTACCGCCTATATCAACTATGTCATTTCGATGAGCATGTGTGGAGGCTGTGCGAAAGGGGCGAAGAGAAATCTTATACGCCATGCAAATTCGCCGCTTGTCTGTCACATAAGATTTCTCCCCGTACTCGTCGAAATGACATGGGGTTGTTCGGTGTGTTCGGTTGAGGAGCGGACGGGCGGGTTAGTTGCGAGTTATTTTAATTCGCTGTTTAACAACGAATTAACAAGGGAAAAACTTTACAGATTGACAAAAATCAGTTTATGGCGTATATTTGCAGCAGATTTCAAAATCAAAGATCTTGGTATCTGCGTGTTCTTTGCTTTAACGGTCATTCATGGCGCATTAACAGTTTTATTTTCAGGAGCAATTCTGAAACTCATTGCCTGCCTTCAAAAAAAGCAGTCTCACATTAAATCATTGTTTAATCATTTAACGGAGCAATCTATGAAAAAAATAATTCTGGAAATAGTCGTTCACATTGGAGTAGTACTATGCTTAAACTCCTTAGAACATTACTTAATAACAAATGGCGCCGAGTCTGAATCGAATGCGGCAGGTTAAATATTTATACCCTGTGCCGTCTGTTTAATGATATGAATGCACCGGATAAGCAGTCTCGCAGAGCTGGTTCGATTCCGCCCTGCGCGCACGAAGCCCCGAAAGGGGCTTTTTTTAATTATAAATTTACCATGCTGTAGAAAGACAACCGCCCATTGCTGGCGCAAGCGTGTCGCGTCTGCTTAAACTGTTCGCAATTGTTCGCACCCTAAGCGAACGGACACCCACCAACCTGCGTTAGGGATTTCTATGGCATAATCAATAAAATGTGAAAGAATATTCTTTGATAAAAGGGCTATTTCTTTTGCCCACAGCTGTGGTGGCCTCGCGCGGTGGCAGGCGAGGACTTGCAGCGTACAGCCCGACCGCTTCTACCAGCGGGAACGCCCAACAAATGCTCCGTAAATAACAAACTTCCGAAGTTTTTAAAACTTCGGAAGTTAATAGCATATTTAAACATGATACCTCAAGCGCTTACATATCACGTAATCCTTTAACGGCGCAGCCCTCTTGAACACCTTAAAAAACTGACAACCGTGAAAAATCCCTTAATCATGGTTCAGACAATTCACCACCCCAATTCCACCACGTTTTTATAAAATATCAATTAAAATTGGCTTTCGCCGACTAAATATTTTAATTAATCCCGCAATAATTTGTAAAAAATTAAAAATAATAGCTCTTTTTTCAAAAACACTTCATAAATTACCATTTTAAAAATAACTGGTTAACCTGTTTTTATTTAAAGTGGTAATTTTTTATGTCGGAATCAGCTTATTTTGATAAATATTCCCCAATTGATGGCGTTTGGGATGAAATGTATGGGCAAAATGCCCAGGTGAGAGACCATTATCGTAAGGTTATTGACTATATTTCGAAAGAATCGGCCGATGATCTGAACAAAAAAGAAGAATTGGCCAAACGCCTTTTCATGAGCCAGGGCATCACCTTTACCGTGTACAACAGCGGCGAGGGTATTGAGAAGATCTTTCCTTTCGATATTATCCCCCGCATCATAACTGCCGATGAATGGGCATTTGTGGATAAAGGCATAAAACAACGCCTCAACGCGCTAAACCTGTTCCTGAAGGATGTTTACCATAACCAGTTCATTATTAAGGACGGCATAGTACCTATAGAGATCATCTACTCGTGCCCGCACTTTTTGCGCGAAATGTACCAGCTGCAGGTGCCGTATGATATTTACATCCACATATCGGGCATCGACCTGATACGCGACTACGATGGTACTTTTTATGTGCTGGAAGATAACCTGCGCACTCCGTCGGGCGTAAGTTATATGCTGGAGAACCGCGAGATCACCAAACGCCTGTTCCCCGACCTGCTGCCGCAATGCGGCGTTCGGAGTGTTACAGAATATCCAACCATATTGTATAAGAACCTGCTGGCGTTGTCGCCAAGGCAGATCAGCAATCCCAATATCGTGCTGCTAAGCCCGGGTATTTATAATTCGGCCTACTTTGAGCATACCACCCTTGCCCGTTTAATGGGTGTGGAGCTTGTTGAAGGGCGCGATTTGGTGGTGAACAACCATAAGGTATACATGAAAACCACCACAGGCCTGCAGCAGGTAGATGTTATTTATCGAAGGGTTGATGATGATTATCTTGATCCGCTGGTGTTTAACCCCGGCAGTATGCTGGGTGTAGCAGGCATTATGGGCGCCTATCGCAAGGGCAACGTGGCCATAGTAAACGCCATAGGTAACGGCGTGGCCGACGACAAGGCCATTTACACCTACGTGCCCGACATGATAAAATATTACCTGAACGAGGAGCCGATACTGAAAAACGTGCCTACCATGCAGTTAGGCAATACCGACGAGCGCGAGCATGTTTTTAAGAACATCAACAAAATGGTGATCAAAAAAACTAACGGCAGCGGCGGCTACGGCATGCTGATGGGCCATGCGGCAACTGAACAGGAGATAGAAGAATATAAACTGGAAGTCCTGAAAGACCCGCGTAATTTTATAGCGCAGCCAACTATAAGTCTGTCGGCTGCGCCATGTTATATGCAGGGGCTGTTACAACCCCGCCGCATAGACCTGCGGCCATATGCGCTTTGTGGACCTGACGGTATTGAAATAGTACCCGGCGGATTAACGAGGGTGGCACTGAAAGAAGGATCGCTGGTGGTAAACAGCAGCCAGGGCGGCGGGAGCAAGGATACGTGGGTGCTTGCATAGGGCCCAGGGTATTAGAATGATAGTGGTATTTGAATATCGAACACTGAATTTCGAATATCGAGTAATAAATAAAAATTATACACTGAACAAAGCGCGCTGTTAACTTCGAAATTCGATGTTCAGCATTCGATGTTCATTATTCACACATAAATGTTAAGTAGGGTTGCAGCAAGTTTTTATTGGTTAAGCCGTTACATTGAGCGTAGCGATGGTATGCTGCGGATGCTGAAGATCAATTATGCATCGTCGCAGGATACGGTGCAGGAGTTTACGTGGGAGCCGGTGATCAGGATATTTGCCGGGCTCGACGATGCCGAGGCGCATACGCTGGGCAATGATAGCCGCGCTGTGTTAAAATATATGGTTGCGGGTAAAAACAACAGTAACTCCATATTAAACATTATTACGCTGGCGCGAGAGAACGCCCGTGGGGTGCAGGAGCACATCACCAAGGACCTTTGGCAGTGTCTTAACGAATACTATCATACCATAAAAGATTCGCGCCTGGAGCGCTCGTTACAGCGCGAGGACCCCATAGGCGTGCTGGATGTTCTGATCAAGCAAGTGATGCTTTACTACGGTACTGTAGAGATAACCATGGAGCGCGGCGAAGGCCGAAGCTTTATGAATATCGGCAAGTACCTGGAACGGGCCATACAGTCGGTAGATATATTGGACACCAAATTTGGGTCGTTGAGTGAAAACCCGGACCTACTGACTGACACTACCTATTGGAAGCATTTGTTATTGTCGTTAGGCGGTTATGAATTGTACCTAAAAACTTACCGCGAAGGCTTTGAACCACAGAACGTATTGGAACAGGTAGCGCTCAACGTGGATTTTCCAAGGTCGGTTATCTATTCGGTAAATAATATTCAACGGTATTTCGACAGGTTGAAGAATGACAGCAATGTAGATGATTTCAGGGAGCTTTCGTTCCAGATAGGCAAGCTGCAAAGCCGCATTAAATACAGTTCGGTAAAAAGTATAAGGCAGGAGGGTTTGCATACATTCCTGTCGCAAATACGTATGGAACTATACGGTATAGGTAACAAACTGAACGAGTTTTATTTTGCCCACTCCTAAACATAATTAAAACATTTGGCTCATATTAACCTTGTTAACGCATTATGCCCGAGATAGAAATAAGACATATTACCCAATATATTTACGATAGCCCTGTCCGCGACAGTGCGAATCAGATCATCTTGTTCCCTATAAAGGATGAATACCAGGATGTGCTGAAGCAGGAGATCATCATTACGGGCAATCCTGTGGTTGATACCCATACGGATTATTACGGCAACGAGGTGGGCAGCTTTACCTACATACAGCCGCATACGGTGATGCAGATAAGCTCGAAAATATCAGTAACGACCAAACACAGGCTTTTGCCGGTCAATGACATTTTCCCCGGTGAACAATGGGAGGACCTGAAACGCCTGAAAAACATAGTTCCCTATATTGATTTTTTAAAGCAGGAATATTTTGAGGGCCTGAACGAACTACAGAAGATTGTCGAGGAAGAGCGGTCAAAAGACGATACGCCATACCAGGTGGTTCTACGGTTTTGTCAGTATGTGTACGATAATTTTGAATACATAAAAGGTGTTACCACCGTTGATACCACGTTGGATGAGATATGGAAGTTAAAAGCCGGCGTTTGCCAGGATTTTGCCCATTTACTGATGGAGATGCTGCGTTTGGTGGGCATCCCCTCGCGCTACGTGAGCGGTTACATATGCACCGGCAATAACGGCATGCGCGGCGAAGGCGCTACCCACGCCTGGGCCGAAGCCTACATCCCTGATTACGGCTGGCTGGGCCTGGATCCTACTAATAACTGTATTGCCAATGAAACCCATGTACGCTTGGCGGTAGGACGTAATTTTTCGGATTGCTCACCTGTTAAAGGTGTTTACAAAGGTACCGCAAAGCATAAGCTGGAGGTATCGGTATCTGTTGATGAAGAAGATACTTTTTATAACCAGGAGAAGCAGATCATTGAAGTGCCCACCGCAAGCCATGTTACCGAAGTATCAAAAAACAGCTACCAGCGCTATATGGAAATGATGCAGCAGCAGCAACAGCAACAGCAATAGTTTGCAGTTACTAATATATTCAACAATGCCATCCGCCGACTGAAAACTGCAAACTTATAGCTGCCAACTAAAAATCACGCTTTCTTAGCCGCAGCCACCAGATCCTTCATTTCGGGGGCGCGTTCAAATGCTTTTACCAATTTGCCTTTCTTGTCGTATATAGCAATATATGGCGTGGTTTGCACCTGGAAATATTTTTGCAATGCGTAACCAGGGTATTCAGTGCCTATCAGCAGGTCGGGGTATAGGGATAGTTTAAAGTCGCGATAAAAATTCTTTATCATTACCAAACGAGTAGGTTGGGTAAAAGTAACCATCACTATCTGCACGTTGTTGAATTGGTTCATCAACGGCTTCATCTCGGTCATCAAATGCTGGCAGTGGCTGCAATCGGGTGAAAAATAGACGATCATGGTCGGCTTGTTCTTCTTCAGGTTGGCGTTAGTAATGTAAACGCTGTCCTGGTTAAGAATGCGGAAAGCCGGTATTTTATCAATATTTGGTTTTTGCGGTATCTGCTGCGCATTTTCTGGTACAATAGCAGGTTGAGACGCCGGGGTTTGCGCCTGGCTACAGCCAAATGTTATTATCAGGGCTATAAAAAAGCAAATTCTTTTCATGGTGGTAATATTATTCATTCGTGCAATAATTCAATCAAGCATAGTTACGATAATTTTACTTTTCCAGCAACTCCATCTGCCATATAATATGCTCCTCGGCTACAGGGAATAACGCGTTTAGGCGTATGGTATGATACACCGCATCAAATAAATGATGATAGTTACCTTTTACCAACGGTATCCACTCAACTGTCCTTTCATTGTCGGGACCTATCGTTACCAGTTTGCCTTCGCTGCCCTCGGGTTCAATGCCGTAGGCGGGATCCGTAGGCAGCATGTCGGCGTTAAGCTGATCTTCCTGCACATCGCTACGGTTTTTGATAAAGGTGCCCAGGCTGCCAATGGCGACAAACGCTGCAAGCGGCTCGGCGCTTAGCAGGCTGGCAGTTAAAAAAACCTGCAGCTGGTTTGGATAACCCAGCCTGATGTGGAAGTAATCCACCACCTCTGAGTTTTGGCGGTGTGTGGCGGTTACCTTATCCGCAGACAATGGCTTGCCAAAAAGGGCGATCGCGTTATCTATCAGGTGCGGGCCTAGGTCGAACAGGGTGCCGCTGGCTGGTATGCTTTTTGTTTCCTTGAACTTTTTTGGGCCGATGGCTGCTTTGTAGCGATCGAAACGGAGATGAACCTCTATCAGTTCGCCAAGTTTGCCGCTTTCAATTACTTCTTTAAAGGAAATGAACCCGCTGTCCCAGCGGCGGTTCTGGTACACCATTACCTTGCGGTCAACCGCCCGGCCGAGATCAAACAATATTCTTGCCTGCTCGAGCGTGGGAGTGATGGGTTTTTCTATCAGTACATGTTTACCCTTCAGCAAGGCTTGTTTGGCATAGTCGAAATGGGTGTTGCCTGGGGTATTGACGATGATGAGCTCTATCTCATCGTCGTTTATTAGTTGGTCGGTGGTATTGTAGCTGAGTACATTGGGATATTTTTTTTGCGCCTTTTTTTCGTGGCGCTCTACTATGGCTTTTAATTTAAAGTGCGTGTTTGTTTCAATGAACGGGGCATGGAACAGCCTGCCCGACATTCCGTAGGATAATATACCGGTTACAATGGGTTTTGACATAGATGGATGTTGTTTGTATGGCGTAAAAATAAGCAGGTTTTGGCTAAAAAGTTTATCTACGATAAATATAAAAACCATATCATTGCGAAGCTCGACGTGGGCATTTGCGTGCGGTGAGCTGAAGCAAACTCGTCGCTTGGTGCAATATGGGAGGAGATTGCTTCGTCGCCCCAATGCTCAAGGCCGGGCCGCACCTCGCAAAGACATATTAAATTTACTGCCTCATGCTGTCATGGATAGCGTTTATAGCATCCAACTGGTTTTGAATAATCGGGAGGGTTTTTTTGGCAAAAGCTTTCAGATCCGGATCCTGGCAAGTGATGGATACCTGTTTAAAGATGCCCACATATTTTTGATGAGCAGCTATCATTTCGGTTATATATGCTTTATCAAAATCGCTGCCTGATTTTTTTGACAGTAAGGTTATTACCCGCTGCATGGATGTATCGGGTGTTGTAGGAAGCGTGATATTTTTGGCTTTGGCAATGGCTATTAATTTATTGGTGGCCTTGTCATGATCTTTTATCATCATGTTGCCAAAGTTTTTCACCTTTTTACTGCGGCCGCGGGCTACGGCCATTTTGCCCAATTGAATCTCGGCAGCAGCGCCGGCAGCGGCTAAGACAGCAAATTGTGAGTCGTCCTTATCTACTGCCAAATGTAAAACAGTGGTGGTATCGCTTATTACATCGGTGCTATCAGTGTCTTTAGCCGCCGTGGTATTGTAATTTTTAGCTTTATTATTGCACGATAGTAAAATACATGTGGACAGCGTAAGGGGTATAACTGCGCTTAGTTTCTTCATTTTATGTTTGTTAGTCGGTTATAATAATAACAGTTTACGGGGCAATAGGTTTTATGGTTTATAAACCGTGCTAAATATGTTAATTTATTTTGTTTTGTTTAAGTTTTATTACTTTTGGTTCCATAAAAAAATATAGACATGAATTTCCCGGCGACACTGAAATACACAAAAGATCACGAATGGATAAAGGTTGAAGGTAACCAGGCCTACATAGGCATTACCGAATTTGCGCAGCGCGAGCTTGGCGACATTGTTTATATTGATATCCCCAGCCTTGGCAAGCAGGTGGCTAAGGAAGAAGTTTTTGGAACGGTTGAGGCGGTAAAAACCGTATCGGACCTGTTTATGCCGGTTGACGGCACCATTGCCGAAACTAACCCTGCGCTTGACAGTCAGCCCGAACTGGTGAATAACGACCCTTACGGCGAAGGTTGGATGGTGAAAGTAACGTTAAGTAATCCTGCTGATATAGATGGTTTATTGAGCGCGGAAGATTACCAGGCAATAATAGGGGTGTAAGCCCTGAAGGGGAGTTTTAATTCGGATTTCGGAATTTCGATTTCGGATTTTTTGAAGATGGTGCTGAATAAAAGATAATTATAAGGCCTGCGGTTTTGCAGGCCTTATTTGTTTTTTGTGAAGCAACATAATTGGGGTTGTTTTTCGTTTAAGGGTATAGTTCGGGCTTAGTGGTGTTATTATTTCACCGGCAATAAAAGATGTTAAAAAAGAGACTTGGTTTAGTGGTAGTTGTTTTGGCGGTAAGTGCGCTGTCGTCATGCGGGATATTTAGCAAGGGCTGTGGATGTCCTACATTTGGGTATAAGGCCTCAGAGCCGATGAAAATCGGGTCTCCAGTAGTAGGCGCAGGTTCGCTTCATTACCCATCGCGGGGTTGACTCGCCCCCGACTTCGCTGCGCTGGTCGCCCCCTCTCTGCGCTTTGCGCAAAGAGGGGGAACTGCAATTAGTGGGGATTCGTTAAAAAGCCCTCATTAAGGAAGACCTACAATCATCATGAAAATCAAGGTTCAGACAATTTGCGTTAGGGATTGGCGCGGATACCGGCCTCGTGGCTAATGCCCGTGCAGTATGAGCAGAAAGCCCGCCCGCTTCTATCAGCGGGAACGCCCAAAATAGTCCCGGACCAGACGACTGAGAACCTAACGACCACACCGCTATCTAACAAAAATAAATCGGCTAATTACGCAGTTTCGTAAATGAAATAAATTGACAGGAAAAAGATAAGACTTTCACTAATCTTATTTGGATTTAATTTAAATAAGCGTACATTTGTTCAGTTTTAATAGCTAAAAACAATGAGGCTCTCACAACTTGAAGTAGGCGAAAAAGGAATAGTAAAAGAATTTACAGATCTTGAAATGTCGGTAAAGCTAATGGAAATGGGTTGTTTACCCGGCGAGGAAATTAGCGTTGAACGCATTGCGCCCCTTGGCGATCCGATTGCCATCAATGTATCGGGTTACCAACTAAGTTTACGCAAACGCGAAGCTTTTACTATAGTACTACAGTAGTTTT
>Ga0206963_10147_pt1 | contig 24174 bp, 22 predicted proteins | sample Alteio_BWOrgHeat_28_FD_152958 | JGI IMG/M metagenome (GOLD analysis project Ga0206963, IMG submission 152958) | Enriched cells from forest soil in Barre Woods Harvard Forest LTER site, Petersham, Massachusetts, United States -... | ecosystem: Environmental > Terrestrial > Soil > Temperate forest >... | reverse complement strand
TTGTTCTTCTTGAAAATATTGAAAGCAGTAAAGATTTGAAAAATTATAAATCATTAAACTTTGAGGCGTTGAAAGGAGATAAAAAAGGATTGTATTCAATAAGGGTTGATTTAAAATACAGGTTAGAGTTTTCGATCGAAAAAGATAATATTATTTTACATGAAATAATATTGATTCAGGATTTATCCAATCATTATAAATAAAATGGGAGAATACAAAGTTATAGCGAAAAATGGTAAAGAAATTTATACCGATATATTATATCATCCAGGAGAGTTATTGAGTGAAGAACTGGAAGCAAGAGGAATTGTTCAGAAAGATTTCGCTGCTCTTGTAAATATGCGCCCTTCACATTTTAATGAATTATTAAAAGGAAAACGTCATATTTCTGCATTGCTTGCACTTAAAATAGAAAAAGAACTTGGCATTGATGCAAAATTCTGGATGCGCCTGCAAGTTGATTATGATTTGAAGAATGCACGTAAACAATTAAAAGTGGCGTAGCATTTTATAATGAATTTACTTCAACAATTTTTCACACATACACAACAACAAAATTTTTTCTCAATAAAGAATAAATTGTTGTTAGCAGTAAGCGGCGGATTGGATTCTGTTGTGCTGTGCGAATTGTGTTATCAATCTAATTTTGATTTTGCAATTGCACATTGCAATTTTCAATTGCGTGATGAAGAAAGTGATCGCGATGAAAAATTTGTACAACAGCTTGCTGAAAAATACAACAAGGAATTTTTTGTAAAGAAATTTGATACAAAAAATTATGCTTCGCAAAATAAAGTTTCCATACAAGTAGCGGCGAGAGAATTGAGGTATGAATGGTTTCATGAAATCGTTGACCGATGGCCGGTTATCGATGAACGTATTAATAATAAATCGGCCAACAACCAACGGCCAACAGCCATCCTAACTGCGCATCATCAAAACGATAACATCGAAACTGTATTAATGAATTTTTTTAAAGGCACTGGCATCGCGGGTTTGCGGGGAATTTTGCCGAAGCAGGAAAAAATAATCCGGCCATTATTATTTGCGAAAAAAGATGAACTGAAACAATTTGCTGAAGAAAATAATTTGAATTGGGTAGAAGACAGTTCGAATGAATCAGATAAATATTCACGCAATTATTTTCGTCATCAAATTATTCCTTTAATAGAACAAATTTATCCAGCGGCTATTAATAATGTTGCGGAAAATGTTGATCGCTTTCGAGATGTTGAATTGTTATATCAGCAATCGATTAACCTTCATAAAAAAAATTTATTTGAATATAAAGGCGACGAAATTCATATTCCGGTTTTAAAATTGAAGAAATCAATTCCACTGGATACAATTGTTTTTGAAATTATTAAACCTTTCAATTTTTCAGCGAAACAAACAGAAGAAGTTATTAATTTACTCGATAGCGAATCGGGAAAATATATTCAATCATCAACGCACAGAATTCTTAAAAACCGCAACTGGCTTATTATTTCACTGAATCAAAATCAATCTTCACAAACAATTTTAATTGAAAAAGATGACAAATTAATTGTGTTTGAAAAAGGCGAATTGTTTATTAATAATATTTCTGCTGCAAACTGTAAACTGTCAACCGTCAACTCAATCGCAACGCTTGATGCTGATAAAATAAAATTTCCATTGTTATTGCGCAAATGGAAACAAGGCGATTATTTTTATCCGTTGGGAATGGAGAAAAAGAAAAAACTCAACCGTTTTTTTATTGATAATAAATTATCACAAACAGAAAAAGAAAAAGTTTGGGTGATTGAAATGAATAAAAAAATTATATGGATTGTTGGTATGCGTATTGATAACCGGTTTAAAATTTTGCCATCAACAAAACAAATTCTTAAAATAGAATTAAAATAAGTTGCTAAAAAATGAATGCAGTTTTTGCGTAAAATCCTGCAGCAAATTATAGTTGGATAAAAAACTTCCGGTAACAATTAAAAATGAAATGCCATACAGCGCACCAAAAATATGCGCTGAGTGATTAATATTTCCGCCACCTTTTTTATCCATGTAAGAGGAAATGATAAGGTATAATAAACCGAAAACAAATCCTGGTATCATAAAATTTTGTGGTAAAAAAACAAGTCCGATTCTTCTCAACGGATCGAAAAAGATATAAGCAAACACCACCGCGGAAACCGCGCCAGACGCGCCTAAACTCTGGTAATGATAATTTTCTTTATTTTTTGAATACGTCGGAATAAGGCAAAAGAAAAGTGAAGAAATATACATTAATAAATAAAGCCACTTTCCTTTATCGCCAAATGCTGCGAGAAATTGTTGCTCAACAGCTCCGCCAAAAATGTAAAAAGAATACATGTTGAAACCAAGGTGCATATAATTTGCATGAATAAACCCGCAGGTAAAAAAACGATAATATTGATTTTGATTAGCAACAGCCGGTGGAAAAAAAATTAAATCGTCAATTACTTTTTGATTGTTGAAACCGGCAAAAGAAATAAGACAGGTGATAATAATTATAAAAAGGGTTATGGACATTTTATATTTTTATTGGTGATGGTATTTTTCGTTTCTCAAGATAGTACATGCCCGGTAAATTTGTTCAGCCAATACCAAACGTACCAGTTGGTGCGGAAAAGTAAGTTGCGATAATGACCATGTATAATTCGCTTTTTTCAAAACAATTTCATCAATTCCAAATGCGCCGCCAATAAGGAACACAAGGCTTTTTGCACTTTCATTTGCGCGCGACTGAATAAATTTTGCAAGCGATGCAGATGAAAATTGTTTTCCGTTTTCATCAAGCGCTATTAAACAATCATCTTTTTGTAACAATGATAAAATCAGTTCGCCTTCTTTTTTTTTCAAATCATTTTCCATTAATACGCCAGGATTTTTTATTGGCGGAATAATTATCCATTGAACAGGATAATATTTAGAGATGCGTTTTGTAAAATCTTCCACACCATTTTTTATATAATCTTCATGGTTTTTTCCAATTGACCACAATTGTATTTTCATTGAATAAAAGTAATGTGTTCTTTTAGTAAAAATAAATTTTGCCACGGCGTTTTGCAGAGATAAATTTTTCTCTAAAAAATTTTGTGGCAAAAAATAATTATTAATAAGAGTAAAACGCGATTAAAAAACTTCGCCAATGTTAAGTGCAAATCCCCTGTTGCCACTTTTTCCAAAACCATAATCAACACAAAAATTTGTTTTGGAAAACTTATTTAGTTTAATGCGCAAGCCAACGCCATAACCTGGCGCGATATATTCAAATTTGTTGGAAACATTTTCTGAAACCGATTGCATATTTCCAAAAACAACGCCGCTGAATAATCCGTCTGGCGTAATTGCAAAACGGTATTCGCTTTCTAAATAAACCATATTTTTTCCGCGAAATCTTCCTTGCGTATAACCTCTTCCTGTGTTCCAGTAAGCATCCCAGCCTGTGCTTGGCAATAATAAATACGGCGGGTTTCCGCGAAGCGTGAGCCAGTTATAACTCCATATGGCAAATACGTTATTAGAATTTTTTGGAAACTTTTCATAATGCCTGAATTCAACCAACAACGATTGCCAGTTTTCATCACTTCCTAAAAAAGTAAATCGCGGGCGATAAGAAAAATTTAAATAAGATCCATTGTCTGCATTAATAGAATTTCTCCTTGAATCATATAATAATCCAACAGAAATTCCCGATGCAGTTGCTGTTTTTTTAAAACCATAATTATCATAATCTGTTTTGCCGCCAACAGAATCTTCGCCGCTGGCAGTTTCTTCTTTTATATTCCAGAAATGATCGTAATCGTAGCCAATACCAACATATGTATTTTTTGCAATTGATCGAAAAAGCGCCTGGTGCAAACGGATGGAATTATAGTCAATATAATATGCTTTATCCAATGAAGTATTTCCGCCAAGGCCGTATGTAATTGATGGATAATTCAGATAACGCCAGTCAGTTTGAAAATTATATTTATTATCTTTTGTCCAGATACTTGACTCAATTGGAAAAATAGTTTGTTGCTTTTGCGTATAATTTATACTTGTAAGAATGCTTGAAATGTTTTCACTTTTATTACTATCTGTATAAAACGCAAACTCGCTGCCAATAAGGGCTCCAAAGCCAGTTTGTATTGTATAAGTTGGTGCTATTAATGGAGAAATATGCAATTTTCCCGGCACGTGCGCATTGCTTTCCGGCAATTTTTGCGAGCCTTTTTTTAGAACACTTCTTGCAACATCTGTAATGTCTGTTTGATTATTTGCGTTGTATGAAAACCAGGAATATTTTTTTAAAGTGCTGTCTTTTTTTTGAACGTATGGAAGATGAAGTGGTTCCTGCGCATTAATAAATAATGAACATATTAATAGCACAACCACCAAAAATATTTGCGTAAAAATCTTCAAATTAAATCAGGTTTTCTCTGGTATAAATAATTCATACATTAATTAAAATGGAAAAAAATTGCTGGTGTAAGTCAGGCGGCGGTGGTTATGACAAAATTAAACGCGTAAAGGTTTAACAGCCAAATTTATATTTTAGCGATTGGTTAAATATAGAATATCAAAAGCTAATAAAGCATTAACGATTGGTTATCTATTATAGTTGCTTTTTTAAATGTTATATTTTATTGGAGGATAATTATTGTCCGGGCATTTGTTCATTAATCAACTTCATTGGCGTCGCACACTTGTACAGTTTATTATATATTGAGCGGTTAAGTAAAAATTAAAAAGTAAAAATTAAAAAGTAAAATTAAAAAGCAGCTGCATTGATTACTGCAAATCTTGAGGTTTTATACAGTGGTTTTATAATTTGAATATCCCAACAAAACCTTCAAGGTTTTTGCGAAGGTTGCTCTTAATAATCTCTGTGGAAATTTCTATTCAACTTTCGTTCATGTAACGGAACAAAATTTTTATTAATAAATTTAATTACAATAAAAATCTCCGCCGAATAATGAACAAAAGTACAAGTGTGCGACGCCAATGAAGCTGAATTGAAATAATATCGCTTGGTAAAAAATTGATTTTATTATTAATGATTCTTCAAAACAAAAAGTAAAAAAATGAAATCTCGTATCACAAATCTAAAATCCTGAATCAAAAAATAAATCCTCAAATCTCATTAATCCCACAAACCTCAGTTCAGAAAAATTATTTCAACAACCCTTTTATTTCTTGCAGTTTTAATAATGCTTCTACGGGTGTGAGGCGATTGATGTCGGTGCTTTCAAGCAATTTTCTCATCTCATCAAAAGTTTCTGTGTGTGCATCAAAAATAGAAAGTTGAATTTTTGGCGCACTCAATTGTTTGATCGCATTTTTTAAATCGGCCGTTTTTGCATGGCCGGAAACATCTTTGTTTTCACGATCTTCCAGTTGTTTTAAAATATCATTTGCGCGATTAATAAGTGCGGGCGGCATGCCGGCCATCTTTGCAACATGAATTCCGAAACTGTGGATACTGCCGCCAGGCGCGAGTTTGCGGAGAAAGATAATTTTCTTTCCAACTTCTTTATTGGTAATGTGATAATTTTTTATGCGCAATAATTTATTTTCCAGTTCATTCAATTCATGATAATGCGTGGCAAATAAAGTTTTTGGTGCGAAAGGTGAATTATGCAAATATTCAGCAATGCTCCACGCAATCGAAATGCCATCGTATGTAGAAGTGCCGCGGCCAATTTCATCAAGTAAAATCAAACTGCGCGATGTAAGGTTATTAATAATACTTGCAGTTTCATTCATCTCCACCATGAATGTAGATTCGCCACCACTAAGATTATCAGACGCACCAACACGTGTAAAAATTTTATCTGTCAAAGGAATTTTTGCAACGCTTGCGGGAACAAAACTTCCGATATGCGCCATCAAAGTTATTAATGCAGTCTGCCGAAGCAGTGCACTTTTACCGCTCATGTTTGGGCCTGTAAGAATAATAATTTGTTGTGAAGATGGATCAAGCAAAATATCATTTGCTATATAACTTTCACCAACAGGCAAATTTCTTTCAATAACAGGATGACGGCTTTCCCTCACGTCAAACTCAATGCCATCGTGTATTTCAGGTTTTTTATAATTATAATGAAGCGCGTTGTTTGCAAAACAAATTAAACAATCGAGCACAGCAATTAAATTTCCATTCACTTGCATCGGCGCGATATAATCCTGTAATTCTATTAATAATTTTTCATACAAATCCATTTCAATCGCAAGGATTTTTTCTTCTGCGCCGATTATTTTTTCTTCGTATTCTTTTAATTCAGGAGTAATGTACCGTTCAGCATTTGCAAGTGTTTGCTTGCGCATCCAACTTGATGGAACTTTATTTTTATGCAAATTTGTTACTTCTAAATAATAACCAAACACATTATTAAAAGCAATTTTGAGAGAAGAAATTCCTGTTGCTTCTGCTTCTTTTTGTTGCAGTTCTATTAAATAATCTTTTCCGCCGCTTGCAATTTTGCGGAGCACATCCAACTCGTTATTAATACCCGTTTTTATAACACCGCCTTTAGATGCAACAACGGGCGGGTTTTCATTAATCTCTTTTATAATTTTTTCAACAATATAATTGCATGGATTAAGCGCGTCTGATAATCGTTTTATATAATCGTTTTCCGCATGTTCCGTAATTAATTTTATTTCATGAATGTGCTGCAAACCTTTTGCAATTTGCATCACTTCACGCGGGTTAATTTTCTTCACGGGAATTTTACTCACCAATCTTTCTATATCGCCGCATTGCTTAATGTGATGTGTGATTTTATTTCTTAAATCGACTTCTTTTATTAAAAATTCTACAAGCGTAAGCCGTTCATTTATTTTTCTTATATCCTTCAAAGGCATTACCAGCCAGCGTTTCAGCAGGCGCGCACCCATTGGTGAAATGGTGTTGTCTAAAACTTTTATTAATGTTTGCCCGTTATCAATTCCTATTCCGAGCAATTCTAAATTTCTGATTGTGAATTTATCCATCCACAAAAAATCATCACGATCTATTCTTTGCACTGCAGTAATGTGCTGCAAGTTTGGATGTTCCGTATCTTTTAAATAATGCAAAATCGCGCCCGCAGAAATAATTCCATCATGCAATTCTTCAATGCCAAAACCTTTTAATGAATGTGTATTAAAATGTTTCAGCAAACTTTCTGTTGCATACGCGCTGTCGAAAATCCAGCTTTCTAAAGTGTATGTATAAAATTTTGATCCAAATGTTTCTTTAAAGTGTTTTTGAAAATTACGCTGATAAATAATTTCTGCAGGCTTTAATGTTTGCAATAATTTATCGATGTATTCTGCATTTCCTTCGGCCACAAAAAATTCTCCGGTTGAAATATCTAAAAAAGAAATGCCTAAATTATTTTCTGCAAAATGAATGGCTGCTAAAAAATTATTGGTGTTATTATCGAGTAATTTATCGTTGGTTGCAATGCCCGGAGTTACCAATTCGGTAACGCCGCGTTTCACAATCCCTTTCACCATTTTTGGATCTTCAAGTTGATCGCAAATTGCAACACGATAACCGGCCTTCACCAATTTATGTAAATACGTATCGAGCGCATGGTGTGGAAAGCCCGCCAGCTCTGACGATGAAGCCGCGTTGCTGTTTCTTTTTGTAAGTGTGATGCCTAAAACTTTGGAAGCAATAATGGCATCTTCACCAAATGTTTCATAAAAATCTCCCACACGAAATAACAAAATTGCATCAGGATATTTTTGTTTGATGGCTTTGTGTTGCTGCATTAAAGGAGTGTCGCCAAAAGATTTTGCCATTGTTGCCCAAAAGTAAAAAGTAAAAAATAAAAAATAAAAATGATTTCCTTTTTTACTTTTGAATTTTTACTTTATTAATAAACACGGATGCGTAAATTAAGTATGGATGAATTGAACCGAAAATCTGTGGAAGAATTTAAAGGTTCAAAAAAATTTCCCATCATTGTAATTCTTGATAATATCCGCAGCATGCACAATGTTGGCAGCGTTTTCAGAACGGCTGATGCATTTTTATTACAGGGAATTTATTTGTGCGGATACACGCCGCAACCGCCGCACCGCGACATTAATAAAACTGCTTTGGGCGCTACGGAAACTGTTGACTGGAAATATTTTGCAATAGTTACGGAAGCCATACAATCCTTGCGGGACGCGGATTATAAAATATTTGCCATTGAACAAGTTGAAAATAGTATTTCTTTGCAGAAATTTTCGTTGGAACAATATGATAAACTCGCTGTTATATTTGGCAATGAAGTAAGTGGAGTAGGAGATGAAGCGTTGAAATTGTGTGATGGAAGTATTGAAATTCCGCAATCAGGAATGAAACATTCGCTGAATATTTCTGTGGCTGCGGGTATTGTTTTGTGGGAGTTTGTAAGAACTGGTATTGAAAAGGATTAATGTGATTTTTTGAGATAGGATTTTTTTTAGGAACAAGGCATGACGCACCTTTACATTTATTATTGCAAAATCCATTTGAATTTCATGTAAACGGCGATGTGATTTATGGTTTAAATCCACCGTTGAAATTTTACCTAAAAATTTTTATTTTAGTAATCATTTGCATGATAACCGCGCGCAGCGCGGCGATGGCGTTCAACAGATATTTAGACAGAAGCTTTGATGCAAAAAATCCGCGCACAGCAATCCGTGAAATTCCTAAAGGAATTATTTCTGCAAACAGTGCATTAATGTTCACCATTATTTCTTGTGTATTGTTTCTTGTCTCTTGTTTCTTCATTAATAAATTGTGTTTTTATTTAGCCCCTGTTGCGTTGTTTGTAATCTTATTTTATAGTTACACAAAACGTTTTACTCCGCTTTGTCATTTGGTATTAGGACTTGGTTTATCACTTGCACCAATTGGCGCGTATCTCGCTGTCACGGGCGTTTTTGCTTTGTTGCCGGTTTTATTTTCTTTAGCAGTTATTTTTTGGGTAAGTGGTTTTGATATTATCTATGCATTGCAGGATGTTGATTTTGATAAATCACAAAACTTATATTCCATGCCTGCATGGTTGGGCAAATCGAAAGCATTGCACGTTTCAGAATTTTTGCATGTGCTGAGTGCAATTTGTGTTATTTACGCAGGCATTTACGGACAATTTGGTTGGTGGTATTGGGTTGGTATTGCTGTGTTTGCAGGCATGTTAATCTATCAGCATTCCATTGTAAAAGCAAATGATTTAAGCAAAGTAAATATTGCGTTTATGACTGCAAACGGCATTGCAAGTGTAGTGTTTGCCGTGTTTGTAATTACCGATTTATTAATAAGATAATTAGTTGATGGTTCATTGTTCATTGGCATATAATGCATGAAATATCAATCATCAACATCAACCAAAATATGCCAAGAATTCTCTCGATAGATTATGGTTTAAAAAGAACAGGGCTTGCAGTAACGGATCCGTTACAAATTATTGCAACCGGATTAACAACTGTGGAAACGCCGAAGCTGATTAATTTTCTAAAAGAATATTTTAAAAAAGAAACTGTTGAATTATTTATAATCGGCGAACCAAAAAATTTAGACGACAGCGACACACACGCAACACCTTTGGTGAAACAGTTTATTTTATTATTACAAAAAGAATTTCCATTGATACCCATCAAATTAATTGATGAACGCTTCACATCCAAAATGGCTTCGCGCGCAATGATTGATATGGGCATGAAGAAAAAAGAACGCCGTAATAAAGGTTTGATAGATGAAATTGCAGCTACGATGATGTTGCAGGAATATCTTGAAAGAAATACGAAATAACAAGTACGAAATAACAAGTACGAAATAAGAAGTATGAAATAAGAATTGTGAAATAAGAAGTGTGAAATAAGAAGTGTGAAATAAGAAATATGAAATACTAAGTACGAAATAGGAATTGTAAATTTCTTCATTATTTTTTAAACCGTACTTCGTACTTCTTATTTTATACTTGTGTACGGCATTTTTACAAGCCGCATATTTGCTTTTTTTCCTGTAAATTCGCGGCAATTTATGAGATTATGATTTTACCGATTGTTGCTTATGGCACACCTGTTTTAAGAAATATTTGCAAAGATATTCCTGCTGATTATCCCAACCTTTCCAAATTGATTGAAGATATGTGGGAAACCATGTACCACAGCAGTGGCGTGGGTTTGGCGGCCCCGCAGATTAATAAAGATATTCGTTTGTTTGTAATAGATTCCACACAAATTTTTAATAACCAAGATGAAAACGACAAAGGAAAATATCCTGATGAACCTGGTATTAAACAGGTTTTTATTAATGCGCATATTAAAGAACTGCATGGCGAAGAATGGAGTTATAATGAAGGCTGTTTAAGCATCCCGAAAATCCGCGAAGATGTTTTTCGCAGTGAAGAAGTAACGCTGGAATATGTTGATGAAAATTTTGAACCATTTACAAAAACCTTCAACGGAATTTCCGCGAGGGTAATTTTGCATGAATATGATCACATCGAAGGAAAATTATTTATTGACTATTTAAAACCGCTGAAAAGAAAATTATTGAAAAGTAAATTAGATGATATTTCTAAAGGCAAAGTAAATGTTGATTATAAAATGGTTTTTCCTAAAAGATAAAATTCAAGATTCGGAGTTTCGTGATACGAGATATAAAATAATAGAAGCATTTTTTTTAAAATCCCGCATCCAATATCTCGCATCTCTTGTTATCAAATCACAATTCAGAAACCATTCACTAATTCTTCACTTTTTTCAGCAACAAAACATAACCGCATAATTTTTTCTTCGTCTTATTTACCTGAACAGGTTTTATCATGTGGTATTCTGAAAATTGCGGCATGTATGCGTAGCTGATGATATTTCCATCCACATCGCCCCATTGATTTTTCTTATAAACAACTTGCCTTTCATTAAAATCGTACATACGCACTTCATACAATTTTGAGGATGGTTCACCAATAAATACAAACTGGTACAAACTGCCCTGGTTCATCGGAACCACAATCGGCATTTCATACTGGCTTTGCATCGTCATCGACGCTTCGCGTAATACAATATAACCCTGGTTGGAAAAAACTGTTTTGAGGCTGTCAATAGCTGTGCGGAAGGGATTGGTGTCGCAGCTTTCCTGCTTTATAACTTCCTGAGCTTGTGTTGTTGAAGCAAAGCTTAGAAATACGAGCAGTAAAGCAAAGACGAGTTTTATAGGGTACTTCATGTCTTTGTTTTTTACAGATAACGGATAAGTAAATCTAAACAATAGCTTTTGTATTTGCAATAGCTACGCAATTTTTATACCATCTTTTGTAAATAACTAAGTGTAATTTTTTAACCCTGTTTTTTGAATGTATAAAAAGAATTTGCCTGCGCCGTGCAGGTTATCACGAGGTCATTAATACAAACATGCGGAGGCAAAGTGGTGGTATAAAAAACTGTATCAGCCACATCTTCAGCAGTTAATGGTTGATAACCTTCATAAACTTTTTTTGCCAAATCATTATTTCCCTTAAAACGAACGTTTGAAAATTCTGTATCTGCAGCGCCGGGATGCACCGCTGTAACTTTTATACCATGTTGCAGCAAATCTATGCGCATTGCTTTGGAAACCGCGTCCACCGCGTGTTTGGTGGCACAATACATATTTCCCTTTTCATAAACTTCTTTTCCGGCGGTCGAGCCAATGTTGATAATTTGTCCTCTTTTGTTAGTAATCATTAATGGCAACACCGCTTTGGAAACATACACCAAACCTTTTAAATTGGTATCAATCATTGTTTCCCAATCATCAAGGTTTGCTTCATCAAAATAATCTCGGCCAAGTGCAAGGCCGGCATTATTAATAAGCACATCAATTTTTTTCCAGTCTTCCGGCAATGTATTAACAGCATTAAAAACCGCCGTTTTATCCTGCACATCAAACTCCAAAATATGCACGCGGATGCCAGATTCTTTTATTAATAGATCACTGATTTCATCAAGCCGATCTTTTCGTCTTCCGGTAATAATAATATCATAATTATTGGCGGCAAATTTTTGCGCACAAGCTTTTCCAAAACCAGAAGTAGCGCCGGTTATTAATACAATTTTATTCAAAGTGTAAGATTTATGATTTGAGGTTTCTGATTTGAAATTTAAAATTTTCGCTATCCATGTTCAACCCTTTTCGAGTTTTTCGAACAGTATCTTTCTATTAATCATTTTCACATTAACCACATTTTCAAATTTTCACATTAATCTTTTCATTTCACAAAAAAAATTATTGTCCGATCTTTTGGTTCATTAATCATCATCCGTTGCGTCGCACACTTGTACTTTTTGTTCTTTATTGATCTGTGTTTTTATTAGTGGCATTCTGTATTAATAAAATTAACCACAAAGAGGCACAAAGATTAATACACAAAGTTTCACAAAATTTTCATTTTTCACTTTAACCACATTTTCATACTTCCACATTATACAATCATCTAATCAACGTCATCGTTCCTTTTTCAGTAATTTTTTTGTTAGTATACGTTGTTCCCTGAACCATCCAAACAAAAGTTCCCGTGTCTTGTGGTTTGCCATCAAATGTTCCGTTCCATCCATCGCCAAGCCGTGAAGTTGTATAAACCAATTGTCCCCAGCGATTATAAATCCTGAAATAATCAAGCGAAGAAATTCCAACTGCTATTGGCCTGAAAACGTTGTTGGTAGCGCCTCCCGGCGTAAATGCATTTGGCACAAAAATATCCGGCGCGGTTTTAAAAACCTTCACCAAAATATCATCTTCTGCATAACAACCAAGCGAATCCGTTGCACGCACAATATATCTTACTGAATCAACTTCACTTCCAAAAAGGCCAATTGGATTTGAAATATTTGGATTGTTTAAATAAGCAACGGGCGTCCATAAAAAAGTATCTCCGCTAGTGTCATTTGTAGTGGCATGAAATTGCAAAGGCTGGTTTACCACAACAGAAGTATCATTGCCCGCATTCAACAATATCGGCGGAATTACATTAATATGAAACGTATCAAGTAAAGCATTCGGGCATCCTGTATTTTGAATACTCAACACATAATCCGTTGTTGCAAGCGGTTTCGCACTCGCATTAATAATATACGGCGTTGATGCAATATTTCCATTTCCCTGGTTTGTTAATGTGCCGGTGTTTGTCCAGCTATAATTTGTTCCGATACTTATTAATGCATTTAATTTTGCAACGTCGCCATAGCAAATGGTTGTGTCAGCGGGCTCAAAAACAGATTTCGGAAATGGCGCAGGGTATAATTTTACTTCCGCAACAGAACTTGTGTCTGCAACGCAAACTCCATTTTTTACAATCGTTCTGTAATAGGTTGATGCTGCAACCGGCCCTATATTAAATACAGAATCCGTATTTGGCGGAAGAATATTAAACCAGTTCACACTATCTGTAGAAGATTGCCAGTTTACTACAGAGCCAACATTATTGGTTAATGTAAACAAACCTTGTATATCCTGGCCGGCGCAAAAATTAAAATTATCAGGAGAAATATTTCCGCCAACGCTTTTTTTATCAACAGTAATAATTACTGCAGAACTTGTATCAATATCGCAAGCCGCGGTGTTTTGCACCAGCGCTTCATACAAAGTAGTGATGCCTAAATTTTGCGCGGTGTAGGTTGGCGTTTTATCAGGCATATCAGTAAACGTTGCGCCACTGTCGGTTGATTCAATCCATTTTATTACGTTGCCATTGTTTCCGGTCAATAACAAAACGCTGCTATTATTATCTGCACAAACTGTCGCATTGCTGCTTAAACTTCCGGGAATAGTTGGAGGTGTTGTAGCAACATTAATAGTATCTGCAAGGTTTGCGCAACCATTTTGTTCATGCGCAATAATGGTTCCACCGCCATTGCCTGTGGTTACATTAATAATATTAGTAGTCAAATCGCTTCCGTTGGGAACAATCGTCCAGCTTGGCGGAACGGTCCATGTATAAGTTGCGCCAGCCAATGCGGGAACAGAATAAGTAAGGTTGGTATTTGCGCAAGCAAGTGTATCTCCACTAATCTGAAGGCCTGCGCAAGTATTTCTCACAGCAATATATCCATAAGCAAAATGGCCGCCGGGCACGCAATTGTCTGCTTCAAAAGTTAAAGAAACCTGTTGACCGCGGTAAGGCGATAAATCAAATGTTACTTCTGTCCAGTTTTTTGTCCAAACATCTTTTAAATGTTCTGCATTTGGCCCGCCGTTCGGGTCGGCATTTGGCGAAGGTTGCGGGCTAAGTTTAAACCCTTCCGCAAAAGCCGCAGCGCTGTCTAATAATGCGCCGCCTCCATTTGCATTGGCACTTCCCGGAACTGTTGGAAGGCTATCTGATGCTGATGCACAACTGATATTGGTATTTGTAGCAACTACATTTAAACTTACAGAAATATGCGGCTGATCGCTTGGGTTATGCGCGCCGTTTTCCAAAACCATTGCGTAAGCATACGTCATGGTATATGGCTGTGTTGCCGGTTGCGCGGGTACATTAATTACATAACTTATTCCCCGGATATATCCACCGGGAGAAGGGCCACCATTTGCATTGCTGTGTGTTATAGATGTTGAGCCAATTAATATAGAATAATCATACGGATACCCATTAATTGTTGGTATGGTAGAAAAGCCGCCATAAAAATCTGTGCTCTGGCTCGTAATAACGCGGATGCCATTGACAGATGGCAATTGATATTCAGGAATTGTTACTGCGCCAATAGTGCCTGCAGGCGCGGCAACTGTTGAATCATATCTTACTTTAATAGCAAGCGGCCCATTGCCGCCATTTGGATTACCCGTGTTTTGCCCGTTATTTCCAGTATAAGCAAACCAGTGCGTTAAATTGCCTGAAGAAAAATTAATATTAACCGGGCACGATTGTAACTGTGAAAATGAAGTATGATAAATAAATATGCAAATACAAAGCAGTAAAAATTTCATTGGTTTACGAATCATTTAACCACAGTTTTTATAAAAGATAGTAACAATGTATTTACTCTTTTTGTTTCTTCAAACATGCCCATGTGCGCGGCATTTTCGAGAATATGAATATAAGATATTTGAGGTAAATGGCTTTGTTTCAGGCTTTGCTCCAGCGGCACGGCATTGTCTTTTTCTCCAATAATAAACAAGACTGGTTTTTTAAAATTCTGTAAAACAGCCGTCCGGTCTGGCCTTTGCATCATCGCTTCATAATAAGATACGAGTGAAAGGGCATTAAAGTTGTCGTAGCGCGCAATTAATTCTTCAATAATTTCCGGGTATTTTTCTTTAAAAATTGGAAAAAATAAATTTGGCATCGATTGCCGGATAAATTCTGCAGCGCCATGTTTACTAATAAACTCAATGCTTTTTTTACGCATTGTTTTTTTCTCGTCACTATCTGCAAAAGCTGATGAATGAAACAATCCAAACGCCAATAAATTTTCAGGGTATTTTTCAGCAAAAGCAAGCGCAATATATCCGCCCATGCTGTGGCCAATAATAATGCATGTTGAAATTTTTTCTTCGTCAACAATTGCTTTTATACATGCTGCATAAAATTCAATTGTTGACAATTTACCGTTTTGAGTTGACGAAAAATCATTAATAGATTTTCCGCTACCCGGCAAATCAGGAATTATTAATAAAAAATTTTTTTGTAAAAATTCAATTTGATGTTTCCAGATATTTCCATCTTCTGCAAAGCCGTGAATAAAAATTATTGGCGCGCCTTTTCCTTCAATTCTATAAAAAATTTTTGAAGATTTATAAGTGATGGTTTTATCCACGCTTTCTTTTTTTATTAATAAATTTTACAAGATTAAAAATAAAAAGCAGAACCGCAAATGCGATACTTATTTTAGAAATGAAATCGCCGTGTTTTACAAAAAAAGTTGGCTCGGTATTAATAACCGGAACATCCATTTTTATAGCCGTTGCAATATTCCATGGTTGAGGATTTATAACTTCGCCTGCGGGATTAATAAAGCATGTAATGCCAGTGTTGGCGCTCCTCACAACCCAATGCCGCGTTTCGATGGCGCGCAACCTTGCATAGTTTTCATGTTGTTTATAACCGGCTGTATTTCCCCACCAGCCATCGTTTGTAATGATGGCAATAATGTTTGCGCCGTTGCTTATAAACTTCGACATAAATTCTCCATAAATACTTTCATAACAAACCGATGGCGCAATGGAATACGTGTTATTAAAAGTTTTTAAAACTGTGCGATCCGTTTGTCCTTGGTAACCACTTGTTATGCCGCCAAACTTCTCAAACCAGCTATCTAAAAAGTGTAAAAAAGTTGGCAGCTTTTCTGCACCGGGAACAAATTTTGATTTATGATAAACCTGAAAATTATTGCTGTCCATTAATACGGCGCTGTTGTAAGAATCAACATATTTATTGCTGTTCGGAATTTTTTGCGCGTACTCCGTTTTATTGTTTTCGTTGTACAAACGAAAACCTTCCATGCCCGTTAATAAATTTATTTTTGGATGGCGTTTTAAAAAATTCCAAAGCGGAATTAAAAAATTGCTTTGCTTAATTGAATCTTCATTAATGTCAATAGAAATGGCGGTTTCCGGCCAAACAACCAATTCAGTTTGCGAATCAATTTGCGTTTCACTCAACTGAATTAATTTTTGCAATTGCAAACCTTCACTTCCTTCAGCAAATTTTTCATTGTAAGGATCAATATTTGGTTGAACTAAAACGATGTTTGTTGCCGGCTTTTTTTCATTAATAATAGCAGGATTTTTTATTAATAAAAAAGAAAATAAAACCGGTATTAATAAAATAAAAAAAATGGCAATCGAATATTTTATGTTGTTTGTCGATTGCTGAATATTTTTTTTAATAAAAATAAAGACCAAAACATTTATTAATAAAACCCAAAAACTTCCGCCGCTTGTTCCTGTAAATTCATACCATTGAACCAGGTTTGGGTGCGTTGCAAAAACATTTCCCAACGTTAACCACGGCCAGCTTAATTCCCAGTTAAGATGAATATATTCAAACGCGAGCCAGAAAAATATTAATGAAATATAACCAATACGATTTCCTGAAATTGTTTTTACACTATAATAACCAATCCACGGAATGCACATCAGCAGCGAGTTTGCAACGATGGCAGCAATGCCACCAGGAATGGTTGAAATACATGTCCACCATGTTGTGCTTGCATTCCATATTAATAAAGTGAGGTACAACCAACCAAAAAATTGCGCGCGGTTGGCGATTTTTTCTGCCAAAAATAATAATGGCACAAACGCAAAAAATATTAAAAACGTAAACGGCGAAACCGGCCACGCAACAAATAATAACAAGCCTGATAAAAGGGATAATAAAAATGCAGGAGTTTTTTTCAACGCAATTTTTTTAAATACGAAATACAAAGTACGAATGTTTAATGAAGAAGATAAAAGCTAAAAAATTATTATTTCGTATTTCGTACTTCTCATTTCATATTTAAAATCACCTGCTGTAATTAGGCGCTTCTTTCGTGATTTCAATATCATGTGCATGGCTTTCTTTCATACCAGCGTTGGTGATTTTTATAAACTGTGCCTGTTGTAATGCATCAATCGTTCCCGCACCGCAATAACCCATGCCAGCGCGCAATCCGCCGACATATTGCAAAACCATTTCACTCAAGCTTCCTTTAAAAGCAACACGGCCTTCAATGCCTTCTGGCACTAATTTTTTTATATCATCTTCCACATCCTGAAAATATCTGTCACTGCTTCCTTCAGCCATCGCGCTGATAGAACCCATGCCGCGGTATTGTTTAAATTTTCTTCCTTCATAAATAATTGTCTCACCCGGACTTTCTTCAACACCCGCAAAAACACTTCCCATCATTACCGTACTTGCACCAGCTGCCAACGCTTTTACCATGTCACCCGTATAACGAATTCCACCATCTGCTATTAATGGAATTCCTTTTGCATTTAATGCAGAAGCAGCTTCCATAATTGCCGTGATTTGCGGAACGCCTGCGCCTGCAACAATTCTTGTTGTGCATATAGAACCCGGGCCAATGCCCACTTTCACGGCATCTGCGCCAGCTTCTGCTAATGCTTTTGCGCCAGCGGCTGTGCCAACATTGCCAGCAATAACCTGCAATTTTTTAAAATTCTTTTTTACATTTTTCAATGCTTCAATAACGCCGCGGCTATGTCCGTGTGCGCTGTCTAGGCAAACCACATCAACACCAATTTGTTGTAATGCAGCCGCGCGATCAAGCATATCTTTTGTGATGCCCAATGCAGCGCCAACTATTAATCTTCCGAAATTATCTTTTACTGCATTCGGATAACTGGTGAGTTGCAAAATATCGCGGTAAGTTATTAATCCAATCAGCTTTCCTGATTTATTAATAACAGGTAATTTTTCAATTTTATATTTCTGTAAAATTTTTTCTGCTTTTTTTAAATCGGTTCCTTCGGGTGCGGTGATGAGGTTTTCTTTTGTCATTACCTCTTTTACTTTTTTGCGTTTGTCATCTTCAAAACGCAAATCGCGGTTGGTTAAAATTCCCTGCAGTTTTTGGTTTTCATCAACAATAGGAATGCCGCCAATTTTATTTTCCTTCATCAGCCGCAAAGCATCGCCGATCGTGGCTTCCGGATGAAGTGTGATAGGATCTATTATTAATCCGCTTTCGCTTCTTTTTACTTTGCGAACCTGTTCAACTTGTTTTTCAATCGTCATGTTTTTGTGCAAAATGCCGATGCCGCCTTCGCGTGATAATGCAATTGCTAAATTGGCTTCCGTAACAGTATCCATCGCTGCGGATATCATTGGAATATTTAAAGTAATTTCTTTTGTGAGCTTTGTTTTTATTTCCACTTCGCGCGGAAGTACCTGCGAAAAAGCGGGTAATAATAATACATCATCAAATGTTAAACCTTCGCCGAAAAATTTTGAAGAGGAATTTGTTTTGCCTGCGGGAGTATTTATTGTTGCCATGTGCAAAGATAGTGCAGCAGATAAATTGGTTCCAAAAAAAGTTTTTTTAAAAGATTGAAGATAGGAGTTAGAAGACAGAATTTAGGAGATGGAAATATAGAAAACAGGAGATAGGATTTAGGAAATAGAATGCAGAAAATAACGATATAATTAAAAAAAATAGTTGAATGAAAGTATTCAATACAAATTTTTATTCCACCTCCTATATTCTAACTTCTGCATTCTAACTTCTGCATTCTAACTCCTACATTCTATCTCCTACATTCTATCTCCTAACAAATTTTGTACATTTTCCCCGGTAAAGAAATTATTACGTTTTGCAATTCTAAATTTAAAATGGATGCAGCAACCAAACTGCTGTTGAGATTGCTTTTAATATTGAGTTCATCAATATGAACGCTATCTTTTTGTTTTAAAATATTAATAATAATTTTTTCGTTCGCGCTTAATTCAATAAATAATTCTCTTTGTTTTTTTATTTTAGTTTTTGATTGTTCATCCCAGTTTAATAACTCAACAATTTCTTTTGCTTCTGTTAATAAAATGGCTTTATTGTTTTTTATTAAATAATTACAACCTGCACTTTTTGCATCTGTAATTTTTCCCGGAAACGCGAACACATCTTTATTATATCCATTCGCTAATTCGGCAGTAATCATGCTGCCACCTTTTAATCCTGTTTCCACAACAATTGTTGCATCACTCATGCCTGCGGCAATTCTGTTTCGTGTAGGAAAATTGTGTTTATCCGGTTTTGTTTTGCTATTGAATTCTGTTATTAATCCACCATGCAAAACCATTTCTTTTGCTAGAGAAGTATGTTCTTGCGGATACATTTTATCAAGCCCGTGTGCAAGAACGCCAATGGTTTGTAAATTATTTTTTAATGCAGCTTTATGTGCAATGGCGTCAATACCAAACGCAAGCCCACTAACGATTACAGCATTATACACCGACAAATCTTTGATTAATTTTTCAGTTATTTGTTTTCCATAATCGCTGTTGTTTCTTGTGCCAATAACGGTTATAATTTTTGAAGTATTTAAATCTGTATTGCCTTTATAAAATAATAAAACTGGCGGATCAAAACAATTTAATAATCGCTTTGGATAATTTTTATCATTAATAAAAAGCGGCGTGATTTTAAATTTTTCTACAAACAATAATTCTTCTTCTGCTTTGTCGAAATCAGTAAAAGATAAAATTGATTTTGCTTTCACCTCGCCAATGCCTTCTATTTTTTCAAGCTGCGATTTTTTTGCTTTAAAAATATCTGACGCATTGTGAAAATGATCAACTAAAATTTTTGTTTGAACGGGTCCGATACGCGGAATAAAATGCAGTGCAAGCTGATATAATAATTCGTCGGGCATTGTAAGAATAAGGTTTGCCCAAATGTAAATTTTTGAAATGAATTTTTAAAGTTTGATAATGCTTTAGTGAGAAATTAATATTTTATATAAATAAAAAATTATCGCACCCATTAATAAAATACTTGTAACAAATAAAAAATTTAAGGATTGATTTTTAAATTTATAAAATGCAGAAAAAGCAAAACTGAATAAAAAAAGCAGGAAGATAAATGAAATCGTCACGTATGTTTTTGAATCTATCTCATAATAAGTGTCGAATAAATGAATATCAATTGTTGGGTGATTTTGTAAAAACAATATTGACGGAATAGCGATTAATAATATAGCGACAATGATTAATGCTTTTCTCATTTCAAAAAATATGATAGCGATTTTTGTAAGTAAATTTTTACTAACTAATAACTTTCAATTCAGTTCTTCTGTTTTTTGCGCGGCCCTCTTCTGTTTTATTATCAGCAATTGATTTTGTATCGCCCAAACCTTTTGAATATAAACGATCAGGATTAATGCCTTTCGTTATCAAATAGTAAACGACTGACCTGGCGCGGCTTTCAGACAATTTTAAATTGTCTGCAGGTTTGCCAACATTATCAGTGTACCCGCTGATTTCAATTTTTACAGTTGGGTTTTCTTTTAATAACTGAACAATTTTTGCCAGCTCAATTTGTGATTCACTTTTTAAATTAAATTTATTAACATCAAAGAAAATATTCTTCAAAATAATATTTGCATTTGCTTCAAGCGGCTGCAATGGAATATTAATATTGTATGTTGAGTCAGGTTGTTTTTGGCTAAGCGCAAAAATTTCTGAATAAAATAAATAACCTTTCCGGTTTACATTAAAAGCATAATCTTTTCCAATTGGTAATGTGGTTAAATAATTTCCGGTTTCATCTGTTTGTACTTTACTAATGATTTGTTTGGTTGAAAGATCTGTTAGCTCAACTGCACTTGGCAAACCTTTATTTGTTTTTTGATCAAAAACTTTTCCTTTCACCCACAATGTTTTTGCCGGGCGAACATCTTTGCGCAATTCAAAACTATACAGATCAAGTTTGCCACGGCTGTCTGCAAGCATGCCGGAAAAATATGCAGTTTTTCCATCGGCAGCTATAATCAAACTGCCTTCATCATTAATAGTATTAATAGGATAGCCGAGGTTTTCAGCCTTGCCCCATTTACCTGTTGAATCTTTTCTTGAAACAAAAATATCATCGCCACCATAACCAATTTGCCCGTTGGAAGTAAAATATAAACTCTGATTATCTGCATGAATAAATGGCGCGCTTTCATCACCAACGGTATTAATTTCAGGGCCTAAATTTTCGGGCTCGCTCCAGTTTCCACTTTGCATTCTATGGCTTACATACAAATCATTTCCACCATAGCCGCCGGGCCTGTCGCTTGTAAAATATAAATCTCTTTTATCTGGAGAAAGAGATGGCGATGATTCCCGAAACTCAGTGTTAACGCGGTTTCCAAGGTTTTCGGGCGTGCTCCATCCATCGTTTGTTAAATAAGAAATATACAAATCGCAACTGCCATATCCATCAGGAAAAAGGCAACCTGTAAAGATGAGCCATTGGCCATCTTCTGAAATATTGCACGCGCCTTCATTCATGTTTGTATTAATGTTTGATGAAAGGCTTTTCGCTTTCGACCATTGTCCATTTACCAAATCAGACTCATATAAATCTTCATTGTTTTGATTATTAATATTAACCCTTCTTGTAAAAATTAATTTGCTTCCATCAATCGTAAGTGCCGGGCAATATTCGGGAACATCAGTGTTGATACTGTCTCCAAGGTTTTTTGGTTCGAAACTATAATCAGAAATTTTTTTATTTTTTTCATAATCAACTGCAAAGCGAAAACATTTTTGGCGGTATTCGCCAGACTTCCTGCTGCGTTCATTCAAGTTTGTAATCGTTAAAAAAACATTCACTGCATCAAGCGCTTTTTGAAATTCACCGATGCCTGCAAGATCAATTGAATAAGGAAGATTATAATCTTTAAAATAATTACTCTATTGCTTTTGCTTTATTATAAGCCGCAACTGCTTCCTGATAATTTTTTACTTCGCCATAAATTCCGGCCATAGAAAGCCATGCATCTGCATAGTTATTATTAACCTCAACAGCTTGTTTTAAAATGGTAATTGCATCTTTATAATTATAATCCTGCGCGGCCTGTAACCCTTTGTTGTAAAGGTTTACAGCTTTCTTATCAATACTTGCAGAATTGTATTGGGCAAATGAAAAAGTGGAAGAAAATAATATGGCTATAATCAGAGGATATTTCATATTTGTAAAATAAGAAAATTTATAACAAGTACGAAATGAGAAGGATGAAGTACAACATATAATTTGTTTTTTTTACTTCGTATTTCGCACTTCTTATTTCATATTTATTAAGGAACTGAAATATATTTATGCAGTTGCAAAGAAAATTCCCACTTCGGATTTTGTTTGATGTAATCAATTATTAATGGAGTTATTGTTGTGGCTTTTTCCCATTCGGGTTGTAAAAAAAGTTTGCAGTTTGATGAAACCTGCGCTGCATATTTTTCAGCCCATTCAAAATCAGATTTATTAAAGATTACTACTTTCAATTCATTCGCAAGCGGCAATATTTCTGGCAAAGGCGCTTTAAATTTTTTTGGTGAAAGGCATATCCAGTCCCATTCTCCGCTAATTGGATGTGAGCCCGAAGTTTCAATATGCGTATTAAACCCGGCCTTAAATAATTCGTTTGTTAATGATGTACAATCATGCATTAATGGCTCGCCGCCGGTGATGACAGCGATGGTAGAAGAATGACGGTTGCAAGCTGCTAGCTGTTGGCTATTTGTTTTTGATTGCCAATTTTCAATTTCCAACTTCGCTTCATTCACAATATCTAAAACTGATTTATGTGGGTATTTATTAATGTCCCAACTATCTTTTACATCGCACCAAACGCAACCTACATCACAACCACCAAGGCGAATAAAATACGCCGCTTTTCCCTGGTGATAACCTTCACCCTGAATCGTATAGAAGGATTCCATTACAGGCAACGTTTCTATCTTATTTAAAATTTCAACTTCCATATCAATCACCAATTTCTTTCAACAAAAAATTATTAATGAATAATTGTTCATTAATAAAATAAGAATGTTTTCGTTATTAATAAACTGTTTTTTAATTATTATCGATGCAAGCTTTAAAAGTATTTTTCATTAATGCTGCAATCGTCATTGGCCCAACGCCTTTAGGTACGGGCGTTATAAAGCTGCACTTCGGCGACACCTCATCAAATTTTACATCGCCTTTTATTGCAAAACCACTTTTTTTCGTAGCATCTGCAACGCGCGTAATTCCTACATCAATAATAATTGCTCCATCTTTAACCATGTCTGCAGTTACAAATTCAGGCTTACCCAAAGCCGCAACAATAATATCCGCACTCAAACAAAATTCTTTTAAATTTTTTGTGTGAGAATGACAAACAGTAACCGTGCAATTTCCCGGATTATTATTGCTGCTTAATAAAATACTCATCGGCCTGCCAACAATATTGCTGCGGCCAACAATTACTGCATGCATTCCCTTTGTGTCAATTTTATAATGTTCAAGCAACAGCATAATACCATGCGGCGTTGCAGGAACAAATGCCGGCAAACCCTGCACCATATGGCCAATATTTACAGGATGAAAACCATCCACATCTTTTGACGGATGAATGGCATTAATAACATTTTCATCAGAAATATGTTTTGGCAAAGGAAGCTGCACCAAAATGCCATCAACATCCATATCATTATTTAAACCTTCAATAATATTCAGCAATTTATTTTCGCTGATATCAGCTTCCAGTTTTAT
>Ga0206963_10146_pt1 | contig 24198 bp, 22 predicted proteins | sample Alteio_BWOrgHeat_28_FD_152958 | JGI IMG/M metagenome (GOLD analysis project Ga0206963, IMG submission 152958) | Enriched cells from forest soil in Barre Woods Harvard Forest LTER site, Petersham, Massachusetts, United States -... | ecosystem: Environmental > Terrestrial > Soil > Temperate forest >... | reverse complement strand
TGAGATTTTGTATCTACGATCGAAATTGAGGGGGCTATTAATTCTTTATCCCTGATCCTTAAGCTTTTAGGTAAGGGGCCCGGCAACGCCGGGGCCCCTTCCTCTATTCTTTTAGTGGCGCGTCGACCAGGCGGTTCCGGTGATGAACATCTGATCTAGGAACATCGCGCGAGCAGCGGCTAGCGTCTGAGGGCTGGAATCGACCCGGAGATCGTTTCCTTCCGTCGTCCAGCTTGGTTCACTCCAAAAGCTGAATGCTTTGATTCGCGGATAGCTGCCACTCTTCATGGCATTGTAAGCATCCGTAATCCAGCCAGCTTTCTTATTGGGATCTTGGAGAGACTCGATGACCGAGGCTTCCACGATAGCGATCGGCTTGGTCGTCGAGACGGCGGCCATTTCGGTGTAACCGGGATCTAGAAGATCCGTGAAGTTGTCCCAGTAATCGGTTTGGTACAGGGCGCCCACGACACTGATGCCTAACCAATCGATGTAACTATCCCCGGGATAGTATTGCGCCATCGTGTTGTTGGCGGTTGCGGGATTGGACAGGTTATTCATGTGGAAAACCCACGTGATATTCGTGGCGCCTTCTTGACGACAAATATTGATGAAGCGCTGGTAAACCGCCTGATAGAGCGCGGGCCCGTTGTCATAGAATGTGCCGCTCCACTGATACCAGTTTCCATTGGCTTCGGGAGCGAACTCCACCAGCACCGGGAAGGGCAACTGCTTAGCGACATCCGCCCACTGTTTAATCTGTGCGTCGAAGTCACCGCGGTTCATGTAGTCCAAACGCAAGATCGGATCCACCGCATCCGTCTCGTAGTCTACGCTGCGAGGAAGGACTCGGATAAGAGGAGTGCTACCTGCATTGTAGGCGGCATAGGACTCATACCAAGGGAACTGTAGGTTGCTACCCCACTCGTTCAAGATAATATTCCAAGCCAGACTTTTGCCCGTCGTACCTTCGAAGGTGGCTACATTATTGGTGAGACTCTGCGCATCTCCGGAGAGATAGTCTACATAGGCTCCCAGATACATACTTCCACCCGCGGGTGGAGTGAGAACGGATTCCGCGTTTGCGTAGTTAGAGATAAATGACAGAGACGTAAGGAACAATGCCAATGTAATGGCTTTCCTTGCGCGCATGATACCCTCCTTGAGAGTTGGTATAGATTAATAAAATGACGACCCCGCTAGATTCGTGTGCACAGAACGTGCCACGAACCGGGGACGGAAAGGGAGGCAAACGCCGCTAGCGAATCCTGTGAAAGGTGGTTTTTTGTCCTCATCTTGGAACTGGTGGCCGGTAAAATTTTACCGGTGAGCGCGAGCGGCAAAACTGGTAATACCAATCTGGGATGACGGCTCGGGCACACACATTACACTTGGTCGAATACTTAGCGCAGGGCGGTATCGAGCGTCTATTGGAACAGATCGCCCGTTACACTCCAGCTTCCCGGACTAAGCTCATCTTCTTTTCTTACGAGACGCAAACGGTGGAAGGGATCGGAAAAGAGCTCGTTGAACTTGGTGTTCCGGTGTTCACCTACAAGAAGCGGGGCGGCTATGATCCGGGCCTTCTTTTGAAATTAATTCGACTCGTTCAGGAACAAAAAATTACTGTGGTACACACCCACGACTTCGGCCCGATGGAATATGCGGTGGCGCTGAAATTGAGATTCCCGCGCCTTCGTCTCATTCATACCCACCACACGCTGGTCCATTTTTTAAATAATCGGAAGTACCTGTTTTTCTTTCAAGTGGGGAGTCACTTTTATTTTCGTGTGATTGCCGTATCGGAACACGTAAAGCACCAGATAGTAAAACACTGCCCTTTGGCGGCCAGAAACATCGTCGTCATCCCCAACGGGGTTGCTCTGGACCAGTTTCATACCGGACGATCTAAAGATGACGGTCGACTTAAACTCGTAAATATCTCTCGTCTGTCGCCTGAGAAGAACCTGGCTTACGTGCTCAGAACCTGTGTTCGTCTTAAAGAGGCCAACATTCCCTTCGAACTTCATCACGCGGGAAGCGGAAGCAAGGAGTTGGAAGCCCAGACCCGAGCTTTTATCGCGGAGCATGGTCTTACGGATTTTGTTCATCTATATGGATTTCAAACCGATGTGAGAAAGATTTTGAGCAAGGGAAATATTTTTGTTTCAAGCTCGATCACGGAAGGACATCCGGTTGCGGTGCTCGAAGCGATGGCCAGCGGCAAGGCGTGCATGATTAGTGACATTCCGCCTCACCGAACGATCGCTCCTGGCGCGGTGAAACTTTTTTCGATTCAGGATGAGACGGCGCTCTTTCGCTTATTGGCGGAAGCCGCGCTTGACTCCGAGCCGGTTAAGGCGCTGTCTCGAGAGGGAAGAAAACAAGTCCGACTGCGCTATGGCATTGACCGCATGATCGAAAGCTATTGTGAGCTTTATGCCTAGGGAGCGGGTTATTTTCATTTCGGGCCTTCAGATATTTCCTCCGCTCTCCGGTGGTCAGCTTAGAACCGCTAATCTGGCCCGCAAGATCTCCGAGAGTAGCGATGTCGTGGTCTATTCCATGACCGGCAGAAAAAAGGATTACCTTTCCCATACTAGTTCGAATCTTCACTCGATTGCTCCTCACCTTGAGGAATTCGTGAATCGATCCCGGTTTTTTGGAATTCTCCAATTTCTCTCATATCGTCTGCACTTGCCCCCTCTGTGGCTCACCGTAATTGGCCATCTGTTTTTGCCCAAGGGACTCCAGCAATATGTTACCAAGGCCGATCGAGTGATTATCGATCATCCGTACCTCTATCCCATCTTCAGATGGGGAAGACGGGAGAGAATTCTAAATACCCACAACGTCGAACATCATTTGTGGCGGCGCAGTTGGTGGACTAAGGTTTTTGTGGCCCCCATCGTTAAGAAAATTGAAAGCAAAGCGATCTTGGGGAGCCAGCAGGTTTGGTGTTGCTCGGCGGAAGAGAAAGAGGTTCTGTTCGCGATGGGCCAGGGAAGACGGCCGGTCGTTGTCGTTCCTAACTTTGTACCTCCCATGATCCGATCGGAGCAGGCGGGACGCATGGTGCGCTCGGAGCTTTCCATTCCCGTCCGCTCTAAAGTCATCCTCTTTACGGCGAGTCAGTACGCACCGAACATTGACGCCCTAAATTTTCTATCGGAGTTTGCCCTGAGCCACCATCGGCTGCTTGAGCAATTGGATGTATTTATATTGGTCGTAGGAAGTGTAAGCGCCAGCCAGCGCCGAGAAGGGCGGCTCATTGTTACCGGACCGGTCGCGGAGGTGACTTCCTATTTTTCCGCCGCCGATTTGGCCATCAATCCGGTGACGGCGGGTTCGGGAACGAATCTGAAGATGTTCGAATACCAAGCCGCTGGTATTCCTATCCTTTCCACTTCTTTCGGGGCGAGAGGTTTGAATCTTGTGGAAGGGATTGACTTCAAACCGTTTCGACGCGAAGAGTTAGATCGGGTGTTACAGCAGGAATTGGGTGCCCGCTGAACTTTCTTTGGGGGAAATATGCCGGGTCTAAAGCCATCAGCACAAAATAGACTATCGCTTGCCGTGAGCGTGGCGCTGACGCTCGGCTGTTTTTTTGTTCGCGTGGGTTTTTCTTCCGAGGCCATTAAGCAGACGGAAACGGTTATCGCTCCCACCGAGTTTCAGCGCATCTATTTTTCTTATTTTGGAATGTACCAAGGACCTGGGGTTGCGAATCCAGGCGGACGAGGGGCTATCGACAGCAGTAGTTTGACTTATGAAAACGGGGAGCAAAACCTCCAGAGTCAATTCAAACTGGATTACTTCCTGACTCCTCAGATTTTTGTGGGGGCCGTTCTAAATTTTCAACTCAACCCCTTGGGGGGCGTTCCCGCTCAGATGTTAGATAGCGGATTTCGAATCGGTCACCAGAGGTTGGTTCACACCGACAACTTCAACCTTATGGCGGACGTTCGCCTGACCGGCCCGATGAAACCGGACAATATACGAAACAACGAGCTAGTAGACTTTCAAAGCCTTCAGGTCCTCACCTACAATATCCCCAAAACAAATTTTACTCTCGGTATGGTTGGCTTTCACACCCTTCAGATCTATGGCAGCTCGCTTAGAGTGCTAAGTTCCAACGACCCCGGAGCCGCCAAGGATTGGAATCTTTTTTTTGGTCCCTATGCCTCGTATCACTTGAGCCAAAGCCTCTCTGCCCTGGTCTCTTATGATTTGCACCCCTACCATCGTGTTGGCGCTAATTGGGACACTTGGGCGGCAGACCCGACCGACATTGCTCCCGGAATCAGTTGGGACATTACGGGGGATATCAACTTTCAAACTCAGATTCTCATGTATCCCAGCAAATTTGGGTGGAACACCATGGGCACGATGGCCTACTTATATTGGCAAATTATTTGAGGAGAGAAAGATGAACCCAAGCGTAAGAAATGTTCTCAAGCGAGTTCGCGGTGAGGGCTACCGACTGATCAACCCGCTGAAAGCCAGATACTGCTGTCCGGTTTGTGATTACACGGGACCCTTCATGTCGGCCAAAGATCCTACCGGAGAGCGAAAAGATGCCATCTGCCCGTCGTGCTCGTGTGCGGAGCGCCACCGACTACAATGGCTTGTGCTCGAAGCCCTTCCGGAGCGGGCTCAATTTAAGTCCATGCATGTGCTTCACTGTGCGCCCGAAGGTGCTGTCGAAAAACGACTGCGACGGATCTTTGGAAAATACAGCTCGGCCGATCTGCTAGATCCCAATGTTGATCACAAAGTGGACCTAAGAAACATTCCTTTTGAAGATTCGAGTTTCGACGTGGTGTTCGCCTCACACGTGTTGGAACACATTCCTGAGGACGTTCTGGCGATTAAAGAGATTCGACGTATTTTACGGCCCAACGGATTTGCGATCTTACCCGTACCGGTCGTCAATCAGACCACGATCGAATACGACACGCCTAATCCCGCAGAATGGGGACATGTCCGCGCTCCGGGTTTAGACTATTTCGATCGAATGAAGCCGTTCTTTTCTAGAGTGAGAACGTATGTCTCATCCGAGTTTGACGAGAAGTATCAGCCGTTCCTCTACGAAGATCGTTCGCAGTGGCCGTCTCGGGACTTCCCCCATCGGCAGTCGACGCCTGGGCTGCGTCATGATGAGATTGTGCCGATCGGGTATGCTAACTGACGCCGAAAGAATTTGATCAGGAGAAGGATGGCAAAATGGAGCATTGGCAAGTGTTTGACGCCACCGCCAAAAAACCGGAACCCAAAGGCCCCTAGTTCACATTTAAAAACTGGGCCTCAGCGGATTTTTTTTTCATACCAGTCAAAATTGGTCGTGGCTCCGATCGCCGCTAGATATAAACCTGCCCCTTTTCTCAGGTAAGGAATCGGTTCAGATAGCAGTGTGGAAGTGACGAAAGGGTGGGTAAGACCCGCCTTATAGGACTCTAATCCCCCCTTAGAAAAGCTTTTCGTCCAGTGCAAATGCTCAAAATAGGGTGCCTCCCAGTACGCTCGAATATCGTGCAACCGGCAGTTGAGGGTCTTGGAGATGGCGACAGCTTTTAGGGACTCAAATTGAGGTCGAAAGTCGCGTTCCAAGGGAAGCCAGGGGTACAGATGCCCTTCGGTCGAAGCCGCGGCCCCAGTTCCAAAGCGTATCGCGCTACAAAGTCCTATCTTAACGTTGCCGTCTTGAAAGGTTCTCTTAAACACATCCTCCGGGGCGAGAACGCTAAAATATTCAGAGGCGCCGCCCACCGCCCCCTTCATCCGGGCCAATAGATCCGCAGAAATTGGCTGCCAATCCGTATCTTTAATTTTGCCCTGGGCGACAAAAACGTCATAGGCCCTCTTTTCAAGCCTTAGCATAGTGATGGCAACGAGCGCCCCGGGAAGTGTCTCCGTCGAATACCATAGTGTCGCTAAGTGACGGACCTCGCGAAAGGCATCAAGGGGATGCCCTTCTTTCATGGTTTTGACGAAGCTCAGTTCTACTGCTCCGATAAAATCTTTAATTTCAGGGAAAGCGGCCTCGGTAGAATAGCTAAGCATCATCATCTTCTTGGATTTCACTTTTTCAAAATTGGATCGCGTGCCCGGCGTTTCGTAGACATCCCAGTAGTCGTAAGCCAGGAGATCTTTCATCCAAGACAGATCATAGGAAGTCACATCGAAGGTGTCGTAGCCCTCGGGCCAATTTTCCCATGCCGTCAGCCGGTCCAAGGTGGGCTGGGGAAGGGCTATCGACTGAGATTGCTGATTAGCTAGCTGACGACTTTCCGAGGTAGCTTCCGGTCGCCAACGGACTTTAGGATTAAGAAATGGGCCAGCGTCTTTTCCCAGATTATTGACTTTAAAGACGTCCAATTCAGCCAAGGTCTTTTGGTCATCCAGAAATTCTTCAAGGTAGACACTCATGCGACCTTGGATGTGATTGATCCGTGACTTAACCCCGATCCGGAAGGCAAACTCCTGAGCCCCTAGACAGCAAAGAAAAACCACCGTGGGAAACCAAAACAAAAAAAGAAGGAATTTTCTTATCATAAGTTTCGCGGGGAAGGTTTGTAATGATTACAAGCCATCATACCACACACAAATCCTCAGCGATGGCGCTGTATTCCCGCTGTCTAACTTCTAACAGCTTATAGCGCGGCAACCGGGCTAAGTGGTTATTCTGGAATACCTTTCCTATGACAATAGGTTGGATCACTGTCCAAATTTCGTTTGTCACACGCCTCAAGTATTGGATCGTTTAAGCGTTTTTTCCGAGTGGGCGAAGCGGCTTCCTAAGAAATTAGACACTAGTCGGTTTTTTCATTGTGGGACCGGGCTCAAAAAGGATGCCTCCAGTCTGGTACGGTACTTGTAATTAGTAGGCGCGACGCCTCATCACAAAGTTTATCTTCGCATCTTTAAGAAGGACGTTTTTTTAAGGAAAATCATGTCGCTCGCAAGAAAAGTATTGGCTCTCACCTTTTATTCCCTAATCGCGCTTAGCCTCACGTTCTGCGCTAAGGGCGGATCCAACGCCACCGAAGGCGGTACCGACTTGCCGGCGGCGGGCAATGGAAGCAACGTACCGCTCGCTCCTTCGGGAGCTGCTTTGAGTGGGACTTCGGCCAGGGCCACCGTTACCGAAAGAACGATTGGAAGCTCGACCGCCACCTACTCAACGGGCGTCGTTCAGGAACTTTTTGTTTCGGCGGCGACTCCAGTGACAGGCTTGCAAGCGTCACAGATGCCCACTCACTATCTTTGCACTTCGGCTTGTTCGAATTTAATTCCTACAGGCAGCGGTTTGGCCGTCGGGGCGAGTCTTATTGTCGATGGTATCGTGTTACCTGCCCAATCCAACGGCGAAATCGACTTTGTCGTAAACTCTATTTTAATCAATAACTCTGGGGCCCCGTTCCTGGGGGGTAGTGGTGGCGCAGTTCCCCCTCCAGCGCCAGTCACACCGGCGCCGGCTCCGGTTCTTACCGGTGCGGCGTTAGCCGGACAGACCGTTTTCACCAACAGCTGCGCTTCTTGTCATGGGTCCGAGCCCGATTATACCCAATACACAAAGACGAGTTACATCAACTCGGTCAGTGGAAACTCCGCCAGTATGCCAAAGGGTGGGTCACGCCTTTCTTCGACTGATGTGACCAATATCACCGCCTATTTCAACGCGCTGTAGATCTATAGCCCAATCCTTTTTAGCTGAGTGTCGATACGCAAGTTGGATTCGCGAACGTAACAGGCGAGTATACAAAACCCAAGGGTTACCAACATCAGTATTGCGCCCAGTGCGCCTGATTCGAGCTTAACTCCTAGCAGAGGCCGTCCTATTTGGGCCAGCACGCGATGGAGAAAAAAGATTAACAGCGATGAACGACCGAGAAGTCGAAACGGGTACAACAAACCTCGAATCGATTTCAACCCATCGGCTAAGGCCACCCCCCCTACACTTAATCCAAATCGAGCCGCTGAGACGACAAAAAACGGAAGATGCCAAGGAAGCGCGATGAGGAATAAGGAAAGAGCCCCCAGAACCGTCGTAACTTTCGTTACAGGCACGATGCGAATCAGGGATCCCAATCCAAAGCTCCAGATGGCGAAGGTTGCCATCTTGATTACGGGAAAGCCGCCGAAATAGGCGTTGTCGGTTTCAAAACACGCCGAAAACCAAGAGACGTCTCTAAACGAGGAGACGTGATATTGGACGGTACATTCTAAAAGCAGCACTAGCACTGTGGCGAGCGAGAAAAAGGGCAGAGGACCGATTCGAAAAAGCGTACGCAGAAGAAATGGCGACGCACATAACACAATCGCCGTGGGCAGCAAGACTGCGGAGATGGTCCAGGGTGTCTGCAAACTCAAGATCTGAAATAGGGCGGAGGCATCGAGGTTTCCCCCGGCGATGTATCGCAAGATAACAAAGAAAAAATTACTTACCAACGCTATTACCCCAACCTGCAGGGCTCGTCGTAAGAGTTTGCCTTGCGTGCCCTGTTTGAGACTTGAGGACGTGGAATAAAAGATCGCCAAAGAGAATCCCGTCAGCATAATAAAGTTCAAAGTGGACCAGCCAGCCGGACGAAGTACTTGCAGAAAGTGATCCGCAGGGACGTCCGCTAGAGTCAGAGTGTGAGCGGCCAACATCCAGAAAATAAATAGTCCTCTGGCGGCATCGATAAAAGTGACTCGGTTGTTTTGGGTGGCGACCACCTGAGAAAACTTGCTCATATTGCTAAACCCATTTCGGTGCGAAGCTATTAGGCGAAAAGCGGTATGCCTTCGCTCCAAAAGTATTAGAGTGCAAGCCTCGTACCCATTTTATTTTTTCGACTTAGGCTGTGAACTTCGCTGATTGACTCGGCGCACGGAGCCAAATAGCACCTTGGCTTACCCACCGCCTAAGATCCGTTTGCCACTAAATACCGTGTCTGGATCGGCTACATAGCAAAGACTGTACCAATGAAAATTAGAACGATTGGTGCCTGCCTGGGAAAATTGGCCGGAAAAGATTCTGACGCTGAAGTGGGACTAGTTCCGCGGAGGTACGATCCTATGAAATGGGTTTTCGGGAATAGACCAAAATTCTGTTTCTGATAAAAAGCTCAGGCCGCGCGGTCATTCACTTGGTCGGCGGGGGAGGGGTACGAAGATAAAACTCGTCATTTAGCTCACAAATTTCCATGTTGGTGGAGCAATTGATGTCGGCCGGGGTCCACACTTTCACTTTTTCGAGCATAAGAGAATGGAGCTTTTGCCCCATCTGCTTTTTCCACTGAGCCGATCGACCTGGAAGCACTTCTAGGCGCGCAAAAAGAAAAGCCCTTCGCGAGGTATCGGCTCCTATTAGATAGGTGTCTCGTTCGACCAAGCGACTTTTCAAAGTTTCAATATTTACCAGCTCGTCATTACCTATGGTTTCGTGAAGTTCTTTCAGTAGGGTTATCAGCTCAGAGCGCGGTGCCAGTCGGTCTGAGTATTCTAGGGTGAGGTGGGGCATTGGTCTTCCTTTTTGAAAGAGGGATAGCATCGGATTTGGCGGGCGTCTAGTTTTTGTGAGGGGGTGGGCGCTCCGAATCCGCCCTCATTGCAAAATATTGACTCATAGTGTTATTAATTCCTCTTTTCCCTTAGGAGTTCTCATCATGAGAGTAGTGCTTGGACTTTTGGCCTTGGGTCTTCTTTTACCGGAACTTTCGCTAAGTTTAGATCCGCCACTGCAATTTGATTTCACTAGCGAGCCTTCCCTGGAATCTCTTAGGGCGACCAAGTTCATGGTGGTTAAGCCTGAGGTCACGAAGCATGAAGTCGAGCAGCGGGGCTTTGTGAGTGTACCCATGGATTATTCCCGGAGAGAGATTAGTCCGACACTAAACATCTTCTATCGGTTAATGCCCCGAAATGGGACAAAAGTGGGGGACTCGAAGGCGCCCTTGTTGGTGGTGATTAACGGCGGACCCGGGAAGTCCTCCGCTGGCTATCGGGTTTATGACTATGACTACGATCATCCGACGGAAAAGATGAGGAGCAAGGATCAGCTGGGCGAGCTATTGAATTACTTTCGCGTGCTGATTCTCGATCAACGTGGGACTTCCGGATATTCCGCGCCCTTAGATCTGGGAGACAGGAATCTTAACCCCGTCGTCGTCGCTCGATATTTTGATTCTTATCATATTGCCCTAGATTATCAGGAGGTGATCAACGCCGTGGTTCCCCAGGACGAATCCTTTTTTATGATAGCCCAAAGTTATGGGGGAAAGATTGGGATGCGGTACCTAACGTTAGAGCAAGTCACGCGTCATCCGAAAGGGATCATCTTTTCTAGTTCAGCGTTACCTCACGAGAATCCTGTGAAAATGATGGCCTCTCGGCGCCTTTCGCAAATGAAGCTGAATAATGAGTTGCGTTTGGCGGTTCCGGGCATCGATCGAATGTTCAAGGATCTCTCTGAGCATTTTAGGGCCAACGGGCTAAGACCAGAATCGGTCAATTACCTCTGGTCGCTCTTAGGAAAGGGACCAAGTGGGGTATGGGAGCAGGTATTGAAAAAGAAAGTAGAGACACTTCTGATTGCGGATAAGACGGAACTTCAGGCTTTCCTCGACCAAGAAGCTCCCACAGCTGACATACTCAATTACATCTTGTCTTCGAAAGAATTGACGGCCGGTTATACGGACCGAACCATTGGTCCCGTAGTGGTGAGTCAGGTTCCTTTTGAAAAATGGATGGTTGATGAACAATGGACTCTTTCTCAGATCAAAGGAGACGTCGAGTGTGTTAATCCGCTTCTTGACGCCTTAGACCGCAAGCCGCCCTCGCTTTGGCCCAAATTTCCTTCGCTCGAAGAGTTACGCCAAAAGCTCGCCAGGCAGAACGTCCTATTTACGATTGGGCAAGGCGACGCTTACTTGGAAGAGGACGCCACTCGCGCACATGCCGAGAACTTTGTTGTCACGGGTAGAGGAAGTATAAAAACATTGCCGGGTGGGCACAAGGCGGCTTTTTTGAAGGACGGAGCGAGAGCGATCACTTCTTGGGTAGAACAGCTCCCCTAGCCAGAGGCGATAGGATCATCGCTAAAGCGAAGTCAGTCGAAAGGTCTCGGTAAGAGGAATGTCGCGAACTTCACCGCGGAATTTTCCTTTGTAGACGGTGGTCTCGAGCCATTGGGTTTCTAGCTCCACCGTGTCTCGATACACCTGTTTTTGCCAGGATTTAATGGCGACGTTCCACGAGTATCCGCGCTCCCGCAAGAGATCCTTGGTTTCATAGGCAGAGTGGCGTGCGATGACTAAGACGGAAGGTCTGAAGGCATTTTTTACTATCTCAAAAAGATAACTGGAGCCAGAAGTGTTATCTTTCATGGAAACTAAATAGAGCAGAGCATCGATGTCACTCAGCGCGCGATGCGCGTCGACGAAAAATCCATGATGGATACTGAGTAACTCCAATTTGGTACTCGAGTAGCCTTTTCCTTGCCAGTCGATCTGACTGAAAGAACAGGCCCAGACTTTTCTCATCGCCGGAGGACAGTATCTCTCCACGAACGGCCTATCGAATCCTGCGTTGTGAGCGATGATGAGATCGGCATCGGCAATTTCCGATTCGACTAAATTCCAATTGATGTTTTTCCCCTTTAACTCGCTGTCCGTCAGGCCCGTGATTGATTGAATGCGGGGATTTAAGGGGACTCCCGGATCTTGCAGAGCTGCGTAAGGGGGTGAGACGGATATGACCTCTCCATTGCGTCGATCGAAGCGGAATTTGCGCAGGGCAATTTCGATAATTTTGTCCGTCGTTTGGTTTAGGCCGGTGGTTTCCAGGTCGAGGACAACTCCAATTCCGATGGAACTGGCATTTTCCTGGATCCACTTCGCATCCGCATAAGTCGGGCAGGGACAATTTCCATCGTAACGCTTGAGGGTGACGGAACTCCCGTCGGCCGTCATTCCCTTCCATTCAAATCGGTTTGCCATCGCTACAAACTAAATCACGTTTCTACGTTTGTCGAAAGGTAAGGTGGCGTTGCCCCGACCGATGCCTCGATCGGCCGGGGCTTCATAGGTAGAGTGGCATGTAGGGTTACGGAACTCCGTCGAAAGAACAGGTCGCTTGAACCAGTTGGCAAGTGGTTCCGCCACCGGCGTCTTCACAATGCTGCCGCGCCTTAGCGTAGGCGGCGTTGATTCCTTCCATCTGTTCTCCTGAAGTGGTCGAGGCGTAGTCTGCTCCCCAATCTCCGTTGGGGGATTTGGCCAGGGCGGCACAGGCGTTGTAGAACCACACCACTATTCGACAGGATTTGCCGTGCGCGGTGATGGCGCAGTTTCCCATGGCAAGCTGTTCGGCGGCCTCTTGATTGACCGTTTTCCGAGCAATGCCCAGGGCTCCATCGGTCGGTGAGTATGCGATCGCTCCATAGGGCGCCGGAACGATGCCATGCGCGACGCCACTCAGCAGCCCGGTAAAAAGAGTTAGGACGAAGAGAGCTAGTTTGGTCTGTTTTTGAAAAGGGTTCATTTTGTTATCCTCCGAGTATCCACGCGCAATTTACGGGCGGATTGGCTCATTCGGTTTTGAAATTTATTGGGAAGCTCGTAAGGTAGGGCGAGGGTCGCTTGCGGCCTGTAAGTAGTCGGTGAGCTGTTTTATTTGAGTCTGGGTAAGTCTTTCTCCGCGCGGAGGCATCTGCCCAATACCATGCAGTGAGATTCGGATTTGGATCTCCTCGATCATAGGTCTGCCACTCTTACTTAGGGAGTGAAGGACGCTGGATAGTTTATTCGGAGAGCTAAATGGGATCTTACGCCCGGCCAAGAGTGCCGTAGAAGTTTCGTGACAATGAGCGCAGCGTTCGAATGGAGACTGGGAGACTCTCAGATGCTCTAGCAATTCAGGCGCACTTTGAGTCTCCTCTTTTATCACCGGTGAAGCAAACACAGGGAGGGCGAGAGAGTTTTCGTCCTGGCGTTGCTTTAGGAGTTTGCAGGCCCCCAGGGCACTACCGATATCTAGGCGTTCTCCAAAGGACTGATTATTGGGGTAGGCGGTGTAAGTTCGGAAATAGGGTTTAAAAGCAGGATCCTCTTTGGCGAGGTCTCGGAGCATCTCCTGTACAAAATCCTCTTTGAGGTAGTAGTCGGTGGTTCCATAGGCACTGCTTAAGATGCCGTCGAAGAAAGAGGAGGACTGACTTTCATAGGCCAACGACCAATCAGAGCTGTCGAGTTGAAGCACGCGTGCCACATACTCGATTTCAGAAAGGTTGTGGTACATGCCCAGCTCCATCATCGATAGTGCGTCTTTGCCCGGTCCTTTCGGGCGATACCCCAAGCGCTGTAGTCTATCCTCGTTCTCATAATAGATATCTCGATAGACCGCTTCATCCGCCGCGGTTGAGATGGGAAGTTTGGTGCAATTTAGAAGCCCCGAGAGAAGGGCGTAGCGAAAGTGGGAGTATTCAGACGCCCCTTTCAGTTTTCTCTGTATTCTTTTTCGATTGAGTTCCGTCCAGGCCATTCCCAAACGAGTGTTGGGAAGAAATTTCATTTCACCAAGAGGGGCTTCCACGGTATTTCGGTTGTAGCGTTTCGGATCTAAGTAAGGAGGGACGGAGGTCCCGTTTGGCCAATTGAGAAAACGGTACAGGCCCTGTTTCGACTGTTCTTTTAAAAATTTTCGATACCAAAGCAACTCTTCAGATTCCTTTGGAAAAGTGTCGCGCACACTGCCGTAAAACCCCGGCCAAAGCGGATAGGAGTCGGTGATCGGTTTGGGATCAACTCCATGGCATCGCAAGCATTGCGGAGGGTTGATCAATCCGTTATCGGCCGCTCCACCGGCGGCCGGAAGAACGAACTGACTCAGTTCGAAACGAGCCTTTGGTTCTTCAAAGTGGACTACCTCCAAGGTGTTGAATCCTGGTTTACCGGGATTGCCGGTAAACGCCATGGTAAGGCGACCGTCTTTGCTAAAAAGCAGGATTCGAGGATGAAGTGGGTCTACCGAGTTTTCTCCTAATTCTCCGTGCGGACTGCGACTCTGATAGACGAAGGTAAAGTTAGAAAGGAGCTCCTGTGGCAAGAGCGGCATAAGCTCCGACAGATCTTGAACGGGTTTACCTGTTTTGGGATTTGTTTGTAGCAAACTAACGAGCTCGGCATAGCCGTTCCCGCCTGGTAGTTTCCCAGCGCCCATGAGAGGCGCCGGCAATACTATTAAAGTTAGTCCCAGAAAGAAAAATTTCATACTTTTCATGAATGCGTTCCTGCCCTGCCTCCTACGCGTCAAAAATACGAAATTGAGCTCAGAAGGTGTTGAGAAATTTCTTGAGCTCTTTGGCCGATATTCACCGCGTTCCCCAGTGCGGCAGAAGTTTGCCGCTGTGGAGCGGCCGGAAACGGATTTGCTCACACATTACTTTTATGGAGGAGATATGTTTAAGACTCGAGTCGGAATGGTGACTCTGTCTATGGCCATTGCCTTTATTGGCATGAGAACGGCGCAGGCAAGTGCACAAGAAGAGAATGTCGTGCTAGAAGGTCCCGGTTTCCAATCTCAAACGCTTTCCCAGCCAATGGGAGGTGGAAATGGTGGTGGAGTTAAACCAGGGGGATTTAAACCAACTCTAGGGCTGAAGCCGGTTGGGCTCAAACCGATCGGTCTCAAACCTATCGGTCTCAAACCTATCGGAGTGGTTCCTCCCGTAGGACTAAAACCCATCGGCCTCAAACCTATCGGGGTGAAACCTCCCGTAGGATTAAAACCGATCGGTCTCAAACCTATCGGGGTCTCACCTCCTATCGGACTAAAACCGATTGGAATTAATCCCATTGGTTTTAAGCCTCCGATTGGCTTCAAGCCCCCGATTGGCTTCAAGCCTCCGATTGGTTTCAAACCTCCGATTGGTTTCAAACCTCCGATTGGTTTCAAACCTCCGATTGGTTTCAAGCCTCCGATTGGCTTCAAGCCTCCGATTGGTTTCAAACCTCCGATTGGTTTCAAGCCTCCGATTATTGGGATCGTAATTAATCCGCCTAAAAAGCCGTGTCCGCCAGTGGCTCACCCACCGTACTATCCGTATCCTCCGGTGGTCTGCGTTCCGGTACAACAGCCGGTCGCCTTTCCGGAGCCAGTCAGTCAGGATGCCGACGCCTATGATCTCAGCTGTCGTCTTCCAGACAATGGGACGGCCCAGGAGATTTTAGGAGTGGATGCGCTAGTGACTCTGGTCGGTGACGGCACTGTCGAACTCCAAGGGACGTTGTACGGAACGGATAATTCGAATACCGCTCTGAGTGAAACGGGCGAGGGATCGATGGACCAGATTCTCAATCTTTCACTTACTGGGGGAGATCAGATCTACCTTGAACCGGTTACCGATGCCTCTTTGGCGGGTTACCTACAGGGAACGATCGATCTCCTAGGTAGACGAGACAAGAATGGGCTTGTCTGCACGTTAACCCAACATCAATGATAGAGCCCTATCGTTAGGAGGGCCGGTCTGTCTCCCTTGACGAGAGCAGACCGGCCCTTCGTGTTTTTATAAAGATCACTTTCCCTCCACGCCGCTATAATAGGATGATGCTTCGCCGAGCCTTATTGGTTTCATGGGTCTTGTTTTTTGCGGCACTTCTGACCTCCCGCGTCTGGGGCACCACTGCCGCTGCGAATTCCGCGGAGTTACTCTGCGATGTTGTGGGAGATCTGGCGGGAGTGGTACTGCCCCCCGCTTTTAACCTGAATGGTCCTTTGCCCCACCAACAATTGCCGAAACCGTTACGCCATATCACGCGCGAATTGGCGAATGCGCGAGAGGCGTTTTTGACAGGAAAGCGTTCTCAGAACTTGAGCCAAATGAATCACCGCGTCTTTGCGGAGCACATCGTGAAATACTTGGCTAGCCGTGGGATAAGCGCGAGCGCGGTCGAGATGCCTGATAAAAAGGGATACCGAGTCCAGTTAGATGGAATAGTCTCGGCAATTCCCGACGAATCTACGCGAGCAAGACATCTCAGTACGGCGATGTTTGAGGCGCGGGCCGGTCACGAGTCGGGAAAGATCGGCTTTCGGACCGAGAGTCTCCTTAATAACGTTTCTAATCGGCCTGGGAGTGCCCAATACACCTCGGCAACGAAGGCTACCACCATGTCGATCGAGGAGCTGATAGGAGATCGCATCTTCCCTAATGGGAAACATGAATTGGGGCACTTCCATCGTGATGTCGATCCAAACGCTAGTCCCCAGTTTTCTCTGCGCGATCCCGAATGGACCACTCGGGATATTTCGGGATCGGCTGAGTCTCCTTATCAAAAGGGGTTCTCAGTAGAAGAGGTCTCAACGACCTACCCCATCTCCTTTAAGGACAACATGGATTTAGCCTCGGAGTGTCTAGCTAACGCCAAAGAGATAGGCGATGAGCTTCCGGAAATGAGGGATGCCTTTCTTCAGGAGGCCTATCGCCGCTTCGATCGCGCTATGTTCGAGGCCCGAGTTTCGAGTGAGTTGTTTCGCGCAGCGAACAAGCGAATGCAGCCTGTTCTGGATGGGTTTTCTAAAGATTATGTCGTTGAGGTCCTTTCCGGGAATAGTAAATTGGGAGAAAAAGATCGTGTATTAAAGGAGGTATCCGGGAATAAGCCGCTTTTCTATTTTCGCAGCGACCAACTAATGAAGTGGACTGCTACGGCCTCTGGCAGGGAAGGGCAACCGATGATGGACGCCTGGACGACAAATCCCCAGATCATTCGAGAAGCCCTGCGCGGGGAGCAAAAGACCATGACCGGTCAATTGGCTTTCATGCGAGACACGATCATAGAAGCATTGAAGGTCCCCGAGTTTAATCAGCATTGGTCTGAAGTTTACGTACCCCGTCGGTAACTCGACGCATTGCACGCCAAGCCTTCTCCGCTCCACCAAAATTTGGAGCACTTTGCTCCAGCTGGAATCGACATATAGATCTCACCGTGGGATATTGGAGCCTCGGGGGATTGGGATGATGGGGAAGGGTTCGGCTAGTTCCGTAGACTGGCTGCGCGCAGAATATATCAACAGAAAGCGCAAGAATCCGAGCTACTCACTTCGCGCATTTGCCCGCCAGCTCTGTCTGCCTTCGGGGGCTCTCTCGGAGATTCTTTCCCTCAAACGTCCGATGACACAAAAGTTAGCACTGCGACTGGTGGATCGGCTTAATCTTTCCGCGGAAGCAAGAAGTCGGTTCCTCTATTTAGTCAGCAAAGAGAGAGCTTCGGATTCATTGGTAAGAAAGATGGGCGTTCAGGCGCCAGTCGATGACAACTACCAAAAGCTTTCCGAAGACCGGTTTAACCTAATCGCCGAGTGGTACCACTTTGCTCTGATGGCGCTACTTGAAACCGAGGGTTGTGTACAGGAACCGCTGTGGCTCGCTCGTCGGCTAGGAATCTCGGTTGTCGAAGTCCGAAACGCTCTAGAGCGTTGTATGCGATTGGGACTCATTGAGGATCGTGCCGGCTCCTGGGTGCCGACCGGAAATTTGACGACGACTCACGACGTACCATCGGCCGCCCTACGCCGCTTTCACAAACAGAATTTGAAACGTACGTCAGAAATGATTGAGAGCCGCACTGTCTCCCAGAGAGATATCAGTTCGATCACGATGGCTATCGACCCCGAGAAGTTGGGGTTGGCAAAACAGGTGATTCAGAGATTTCGAAGGCAGATGGCAACTCTTCTCGAAAATGGATCCAAAAAAGAGGTCTATACCTTGAGCATCTTGTTAATGCCGGTAACACAACAGGAGACGAATCGTGATTGTTGAACTGGTAAGTAAATCTTTTTTGGCGGCCTTGGTCGTCTTGTTGATGTGTCTAGGTTGCTCCAACCCTTCGTCGAATGCTCCGCAACTAGATGGGTACGAAGTGGGTAATGGCGGAGTAGTTTATGTTTGCCAATCTGCGGGTAATGCCCCTACCATTGAGCTACTGGATTTCTATCGGGCCAAAGTAAAGCTAAACCAAAGTTATGTTTTTGATTTTGGAACGAACTCCAAGACTATCGCCGAGAAAGTATCTTTCGCGCTCACTCGATTAAGGCGATTGGATGAGACCCGGGTCGATTTCTATCAACGAGAAGCGTCGCGCTTTTTTGATCGGGCTAAGTTTGTCGATGAGGCCTCTTTGCCGGACACACGTGATTATGGGGATCTTCCCGTGCGGGCGGGTTGTTCCGTGCAGCAGCTCGTTATTCAAAATCAACCCGTCGTAAATGGTGAAGTTCAATTCTTAATTAACAATGGACTTTGGGCAAAACTCGATACTGACAGGCAAGCGGCAACTATTCTTCATGAGATTATTTACGAGGATGCCATTTTCCGGGGCCAAAAGAATTCGTTGAACGTTCAGCTTTTGGTAGCTCTCATCTGTTCACCTATTCTGGATACCTACTCGCAACTTGAATACAATCAGATGATGATTAGGGCCGGTATGGCGACCGTTCACGAGCAGTCGCCGGTATGGGAGCGAAATCCTTTCCAAGTGGACGGAATCTACTGCGACGGAATGCCCTTTTCTCTTGATCTTAGTCTCTACGCGTCTCATCCGGCGAAGGATCTACTTTCCTTCCTCCCGGTGAGTCTACCGGCGTGGCTCTCGGTGGATTCGGGTGGATTACTTCAAGGGGTTCCAGAGGGGACTCGTGCAACGTCCTCCGCATTCATTCGGGCAACCAATGGAGTTGCCTATAGTGACGTGGAAGTTCGTCTGGAGACGATGGATTGTGCGAAGGAACCTCTTATCATCGAGTGGCGAGCCGGCATCTTGCAGCACGGTGCTCTTCCTATGGCGATGCCTCGTCGATATGCGAAGTTGGACGGGCCCGATTGGCTCTTTTATAACGCGCGCAGCGGCGATTTGAGTGGCACACCTCCTTTGACCGCGGTGGGAGATAATACCTTTTCCTTCCAGGCCACGGCCGAGACCTATTCGAATTTGGATATAAAACTAATCATTCACGTCGTTTCATCGGCGACACAGATTTCGCTCCAAATTGAGAAGGAGCAGAGTGCCTCTAGAGGAAATAGACCGTAACTTTAATGAATAGGCAAAAGAGAACTAAATTTGAAAAAGGAGAGAGTATGAAAAATCGATGGGTTTTTGGGTTGTTACTTTTCGCGGTCCACGCCTTTGCGGAACCAGGTGCTTTTCCGAAGAGCTATGATTGGCGTCAGGTCTTGGGGGGATTAACACCGGTTAAAAATGAGAAACAGTGTGGCGCTCCTTACGCACTTGCTGCGACCGCGGCTTTTGAAACTGCGATCCTGATGAAAGAGGGAGCCCGGGTTAGCCTAAGTGACCAAGAGTTGGTCTCCTGCGATACTCAGAATTCGGGCTGCAACGGTGGGTTTACCAGTCTTCCCTATTTGGTTGAGCATGGAATTGCGCTTGATTCTTCTTTTCCCTATCAGGGGACAGATCTGCAGTGCCCTACGGGGCTTCCGGTATTTAGAAAAGCGGATGGTTGGGGGACACTCCCAAACGCCGATGGAAGTGACGCTCCGACAAACGATGCCATCAAAGCGGCCATCTTGCGCTATGGAGCGGTTATCAGCCAAGTGGACGTGACTGAATCCTTCACGGAGTATACGGGTGGGATCTACGATACCTGCGACGGGACAGGCGAGATCAATCATTTGGTGAACCTGGTCGGGTGGAATGACGAGGGCGAATATTGGATTGCCAGAAATGTCTGGGGAGAGAACTGGGGTGAAAAAGGCTACATCAACGTCAAGTGGGGTTGCAACAGCATCGCAAAGGTGGTGAGCTATATCGTTTACGACGAGCGGAAATAGGCGTTACCTCAAAGTTGATTCGATAACCTAGCCGGGCGAGGCAGCCAGCCAGTTAACTCTTAGGCGGGCCTCTTCTTGACTCTTTCGGAATCAGACCATAGGTTCGGCCTCACACAAGGAGGTCTCATATGAAGTCTCTCGCATTGATACTACTGTCATCGATATTTTGTATGCCCACGTTTGCCGAAGTGGAAAAACCAAAATTCAATACTGCCAACGCCAAACAACTATCCAAACTTCGTGTTGCGGTCTTGGGCGAGGACACAGGAAAAGTGCTCCTTGAACACTATAATGGAAAGGATGCTAGTGACGGTCAAGTTTGTGTGGTCTCGGTTCGAAACACCCGCTTCGGTATCTACATTTCCATCTCCAAGAAAAATGTTACGCCTCCCAGTATTACGGTTGATTACGGGGTGGCTAAGTCTTCTCGGGTGAGTCGAGAATATAAGGCCGACATCACGGCTGACAAAGGGGATGACCTCTACGTCGCCTCACAGATCCGTGTGGAAGAGGATGAGCGAGGTGAATACTACCAGTCGGAAAAGATCGAACTTCGCTATCGGGCAGCCGATGGAAAACACGCCGAAATCCTTTCCGTGAAAATCGATTCTGCGAGTCGAGATAAAGAAAATGGTCCAGATCAGTTCCCTCGTTCTTTGGCTTGCACGCTTTAAAATATGAGTGGCTGGGCGGTTTACGCCGCCTGGCTACTTAGCGACCGATGAAGGGCTGTTAACACCTGATCCAATAGGAATGGTGACTACCCACTTTCCCCAAGTTCTTTCGACTAAGATTAGATTACATACTTCCCCAAAAATAGTTTCTCCAGGAGATCACAATGAGACATGTCTTGTTGCTTATCGCCTTTTTCGGTCCGGTTGCGTTGGCTACGTCGGCGACCTCCCAACCCAGCGATGAGATGGTGCTGACCCCAGGGGGATATCGGGCGCGGGCCCTGATTCATCATATTGAAAGGGGACAGGTGGTTCGCGAACAGTTGGGGCAGTACGAGATTCTGGACGTTTCCAGGCGAGTCGTGAAAATCATTCCCAAAATGCCAGGGAAGTCGCGAAGCGTTCATGCTGACGGTTGGGTCACGTATTCCTCCTGGAGTAAAACGACCACGGCTCCCATTTCCTCATTTCGGTCGACCTGGCAAGTTCCCGAAGTGCCGAGTTCACATTCCGGGCAAATTCTTTATTACTTCAACGGACTCGAACCTGACGGTAAGGACGCTATTTTACAACCGGTTCTCCAATGGGGATCCACTCCGGCTGGAGGTGGCGACTATTGGGGGGTCGCCAGTTGGTACGTGACCTCAGATGGACAGGCGATGCACACGGATGTGGTTCCTATAAACTCCGGGGTGTCTTTGGTAGGGGTGATGAATCTAATTTCATCCGACCGATCGTTTTCTTACACTAGCGAGTTTCTGGGCGTTGCCGGAACTCTGTTATCTGTCGAAAATGTAGCCGAACTCACCTGGGCGTCGGAGACCCTTGAAACCTATCAAACCTCGTCATGCTCTGACTATTCCTCTTCGGCAACTGCGTTTACCTCTATTGCCATTGAGGCTGGCCCATCATCGATTCCATCCATTGACTGGGAGGTCACAAATTCTGTGACCGATTGTGGTCAACACACGTCCATCGTAAATAAATCATCAACGGATGGTGAAGTGGATATCTACACTCAATCTAGAAGTCTAGAGTAGCGGATGAAGCGGTTGGTTGGGTTCGTGGAGAATATCGAAACTGATGGCCGAGAGCAGAAGCTGAAATCCTAAGATAACCAGCAGCGCGCTTAGCATAATTGTTCCGGTTGGGGCGAATGCGCCTCTGGATGAGTAGTCGACCCACTCCCATAATCCGAAGCTTACCCCAAGCGTTAAGAGGGTTGCTGCTCCCAATATTTCTACACTCGCAATATTAAAATCTCGAACAAAATAGCCATAGCTAATTCGCTTGATGAACCGTGAGGTATGCTTAAGGAAAAAAGAGAATAACTCTCGGTGGACTCGTAAACTGCTCTTTTCATCGCGGTAAATTGCGGGAAGCGGAACGTCGGTGACAACCGCGCGGATAGTGTTGAGACGAAAGAGAAGGTCCGATTCAAAGAAATATCTGTTCTCGATACGCTCTAAAGGTAGTAGCCCGAGGATTCGGGTGTGAATAGCGACAAATCCGTTAGTGGGATCCATCACACGCCAATACCCAGAAGATATTTTCGAGAAAAAGGAGAGCGCCGAGTTTCCGATGATTCGCAAAACTGGCATACCCTTAAGGTAGCTCGGGGAGAAAAATCGATTGCCCTTTGTGTAATCGGCTCGCCCTTCTTGGATGGGCCGTATTAACTTAGGGATGGACTTGGGATCCATCTGTCCGTCCCCATCCAGTTTCACTACAATCTCCGACCCGTTGGCCCATGCCTGTCGAAAACCGGCCAGAGTGGCTCCCCCAACGCCAAGATTATTGGAATTGCGGACGAGCCTAAGTCGCTCGTCGTGGCATTGGCTCTCTACCCAGTCTCCCGTTCCCTCTGGGCAACCATCATCAATGACATAGATTTCCGCGACCTCGGGTCCTATTTTCTCCAAGACTCCCAGAATCTGGCCTTTCACTCGGTAGCAGGGAATGACAACGCTCACTTTCATAGCGACGAAGTTTACTACTTAAGAGATTCACGTACAATCCTGCTATGTCGAAAGCTCGTTCCCCCTCTATGCGCTCGTTTGGTAGTATTTTCATGGTTTTGGGAGGGGTTCTGTGTTTTTTTGGTTTTCGGGGGACGGTAAGCCACTCGATTTTGGTGGCGGTCTTTGTCTTTTCTTGGCTACTGATTTTTGGGGTCAGCCGTTCTTTTAGAAATAGCGTTAAGATTCAGTGGGGTCACGCCAAAGCCCGATTTGTTGCGTTCTCGTCAGCGGATAGAGGGATAATTCCGTGGAAAAGTGCTTTTCTTTTTATTGGACTGCCGATGGGGTTGCTCTGTCTGCTCAATGGCCGGAATATCTCAAGCTATGACAATTACGGAATTCAGCTGACGGCCGCGAGTCTTATCCTTAATGGCAGTCCCGACATTTCTAGCCTTGCCGGACACCGAATCGGCAATGTCGTCAATTGCAATGGGCTAGACTACCCCGTTTTTTGTGATTCTACCGGAATGAAGTCGGGGACTCCACCGGGAGTATTGGCCTTTTCGCTACCATTCTTCCTGCTGGGGAGACTGCTTGGAGCGGATCTCCATCGTCATCACACTTTGTGGCGTCTTTCGAAATGGACGGCTAGTTGGGTGGCAGCCTTCTGTCTCACTCTATTTTTTATCATCGCACTCAGAGTGGGACCTTTGACCCCTTCACTGCTCGCGACGGTTTTTGTGGGATCAGGCTCTGCACTTTTGGCCATTGTAGGGCAGGGGTTGTGGTCGCATGACGGGGTTACTACCGGTTTGATGATTTCGCTTTTTGCGATTTTTGTTCTGCCAAGAACTTCACCGATGCGCGGAATTTTTATTGGCCTCGGATGGAGCTTCATGTTCGCTTCTCGTCTTACTGCGGCGACTCTCATTGCTCCTATGGCGTTGTGGCTTCTCGCTACGGAATGGCGGAACTTCCTTATATCGGGGTTGGCGGCGTTATTGGGGCTTGTCCCTTGGGCGCTTTACAGCTGGCGTGCGTGGGGCAGTCCTCTTGGTCCACAGGCTTTGGCGGTCGGGGGGCAAGTAAGTGTTTTTTCGATGGGGATTTTACCGGAAGGTTTGTTAGGACTTAGTGTAAGTCCCGCTTCCGGATTCTTTATCTTTCAGCCCTGGGCACTATTGCTCCTTCTTTATCTTTGGAGTCCGAAGGCCTTCCCAGTGAAGGCTTCAAACCCTACTGGATGGCAGTGGCTTTTTCTGGTGATGGGTGTGGGACAGTGGATACTATTCGCCTCTTTTCAGAACTGGAGTGGGCAGAAATGTTGGGGCTCGAGGTACTTGACCGAAATCGTTCCCCTGGCGGGACTTGCGGTGGTCCCCATACTGGCGACCTTCACGGATCGGTCTTTGCTGAAACGGCTTGCTTGGACATTGGGGGGGATTGCCTTCGCTATTCAACTCAATGGCGTTTTGTTGAGAGGAGGAGAGTGGTATTACCACCCGCTGTATTCTTATTCTACCCCAGAAAAGCGTTGCCTTGATTGGCGCGATCCCGCTTTTCTTTACCCCATTCCGCAATGGTTGCTCAAAAGATAGGGACGGAGGCTAAGATCTTAAAATCCCTCGCTTCAATCGTGTTCAAGCGACATTCAGCTCAAAAAGCTAGTGTATTATTCTCAATAGGACACCTGACACGCTTAGAAATCATTCGGGAAGGACTTTTTTTT
>Ga0206963_10134_pt2 | contig 24326 bp, 34 predicted proteins | sample Alteio_BWOrgHeat_28_FD_152958 | JGI IMG/M metagenome (GOLD analysis project Ga0206963, IMG submission 152958) | Enriched cells from forest soil in Barre Woods Harvard Forest LTER site, Petersham, Massachusetts, United States -... | ecosystem: Environmental > Terrestrial > Soil > Temperate forest >... | reverse complement strand
CGCCGGATGTGATCGCTCATCAGTATCGAGAAACTTCTTTTCGTAAAGAGATTTGGTCTCGTAATAGCCCCGCGTTCGGCTCACCAAACCTTCTTTCAATTCCGGGATGCTAAGAAACTTTCGGAGGTTGTCTTGAAATCTTTTTTCACCATTTTTAGCGGTGAGGAATACCTGATCGAGCCAGAACTTCTGGCCGTCTTCGGTTTTTAACCCCTCGCGAAACTCTCTTCGTCCCAGGATGAATTCGAGACGGGCAGCGACCGGCGGGACCTTCCCCGAGGGCGAGTGGTGCGCAACCACATCGCTATTGGCCTCTAAAATGTCGTGCATTCGCAAGAGCTTTTGAATTTCAGAATAGGAAGTAATCTTGTCTGCACCCTTCGGGGTCAGGATGTATTGGAGTTCCTCATGAGCGACTCGGAACTGATGATGAAGGATGCCGCAGAGGTGGACCTGATCCATTCTACGGAGAGCGCCGGATTCAAAATCAATCGAGGCAACGACGATCGCCTTGGCTCGATCAGAGACTTTCCCGCCCTTGACGGGCCGAATTTGGACGTAGGGAACCTCAACTTGATTTAGCGCTTCTGCGATTTGAAGGATGTACTCATTTGCAAGGACACATCCCTTTTCGTCGAGAACAACCCGGGCACTAAGGGCGCCGAGATTTAGGTGGGACGCTTTCTGAAGTTCGGCCTTCCTATACTGCTTCCCGGTTCCAATTGCCGAGGGAAGGAACATCAGGTTCTTGCTGGCATGCCTTCTAACCTGCTGCTCGGTCAGACGGAGATGTATGTCCCTAAACGGAGGGATAAACCGCCTTATTTTCTTAAGGGGTTTATCGGAAAAGAAGACACAATGAAGCGTCCCTTCGCCGAATACTTGAATTGACTCCTTACCTGCCATCAAAAACTACCTACTAGCTCACTTTTCGCAGTACCAACGTGTCGGACAGGAGCCTTGTTTCAGGATGCTACTTATGGCATATTGCGTCATTCTGGTCAATAGGATCATTTAATTGATGAAACATTCGGGCCGACGGGGGATCTGAGATAAAATCAATTAAGAGCGTTAATTGATATTTGGATCCAAGAAATATCGTCGGCAAAGACGGTTCGGTAGGAGATTTATGGCAAGGACAGTAAAGGGCACAATTGTTCCGCACACCAGTGTGATAAGAAAATTGGGAAAGCGAACCCGCGCAATGCCCTATGTGGTTACTGAGCTTGTAGATAACTCGGTCGACTCTTGGCTCGATATGCCTAACCAATTTAAGCGGGGTAAGAGCCTCACTGTACAAATTGATCCGAGCACTCACTATTTCATCGTGCGCGACAACGCGGGGGGGATGACACAAGACGAACTTTTTAAAGCGATGCGCGTCGCGCACTCAGAAAAGACTGATCGAATTGGTAGCTACGGCTTTGGGTTAAAGTCCGCAGCTATGTATATCGGCAACCGATTCGAGATTTTTACGATCCACTATTCTCAACCGAAAAAGGTACTCAAGTTCGAGTTCGACGCCGAGGCATTCGAAAAACGCGCGAGGGGTTTGAAGGCAGACGATGACATGGCAAAAGCTTGGGAAGCAGAGATTTCAATTCTGTCCGCTCAGGAAGTCGCTGAGGACGGAATTAGTTTTCCCGATGGCCACGGCACCATCATTAGAATTGATAATGAGCGTTACAAATCTGCTCTAAAGGAAGGCATTAAGAATAGGCTTCGCAGAACTTTTGCGCCAATGCTGGAAATTGACGAGGCAGCACCCATTTTGCGGGCTAAGGCAAAGGATGTGACGCCGCAATACTCGAAGATGCGATTGCACTTCGACGGTGAAGAACTCGAAGCCGCCGGGATTTTTTACGAAGCGTATATGCCTCGGCCCAAGGGAGCAGAAGTCGAAGATCAGAAGGAGAGAACAAAAGGGGCCCAAGACAAGGCGGCTTTAGACCCGACACGCCTCGGAGAATTGGTCTATATCAAGGAAACGAAGTTGCCGTCTAAGCGAACCTACAGTGCACGAGCCGGTTTAGCCGATCGGTTCCTGGGACATTCGGGAGACTTTGGTTTCGACATTATTAAGAGAGGCCGCGTCATCGAGTTTTCAGTAAATGGAGACGAAGTTGGTGTTCCTACTCAAACCAGGTATGGCAAGGTGGTTGGTCAGCTTTTCTTAGACGAGTTTCCTACCGACCATCAAAAGATTAGTTTCCTAAGAGACGAAGTCGGGGACGACTGGAATTTGATTGGAGCGCGAGTAAAGCAGGAGATCGTAAAGTTATTAAGACTCTCCGCAGGTTTAGCCGAAAAATCGAGAGGCCCTTCTAAGCCGGTGGACGAATCGCTAGTAAAGGATACGCAAGCGAGCCTGCAACGTGCTTCCCGAACGTCGGAAGTGAAAGAAGCACTTACCAAAGAAGAGCGCCCGCAGACGAGGTTCAAGACAGAGACGAAAAAAGAGAAACCCCTTACCGTCACTCAAATGATGCAGACGAAATCGATCATTGAGTTCAGTAATGAGGGCGGCAGGGAAGATTTAGCCAAGGGACGGCAAAAAGTTGAGAAAAACTATCCGGTGGTTACTTGCACCGTTAACACCGATCATCCTTTCATTAAAAATGTGGACCAGAAGCAGCTAGGCGTGCTTTCGAAATTTCTGGGTGCTGACCTTTTAGCTGAACTATTCGTGAAGAATCAAAGTAACGTAGAGGATCGTCTAGGAGAGTTCCTAAAGATCCGCGCAGCCATCATTCGAGGCTTTAAAGAGTAATGTCACTGGGAGGGCGTTTGCCCGAATTTCGGGAAGGCTGGAGTTCGGCTAACCTCTTCTCACCGATGAGGAAGTACTTCTTTTCAATCTCTGCGCCGAGACCTACCCGGCCATGTTTTTTGGCCGCGACGACAGTTGTGCCTGATCCGCCAAATGGGTCTAAAATTAAGTCCTCTTTCTGGGTAAGCGAAAGAATCAGGCGATCGACCAACGTCAAAGGCATTTGACAGGGGTGACCCCCATTAATTTTTTCAGGGTGGTTGAATTTTATATTACTCAGCTCCCACACATCGCCCGGATTTTTTCCGAGAGGATTGCAGCTAAACTGACCTTTCTTAGGACCCTTGAAATGTTTTTTTCTCGGATTCTTCTGCGGAACTCGAACTGCATCTAAGTCGAAATAATAGGAATCGGACCGGGTGAACCACAAAACGGTTTCATAGCGTCCCGAAAATCTATTCGTGAAATGAAGGCCGTGCGGGTAATGCCAGATTATTCGATTCCGTAGCTGCAAACCGAATTCGCGAAAAATTGGATAGAGCAAAATGTCCAGAGGGACTATCCGTCCCTTCCGTGCGTAGTTTCCGACTTGCCAACAAATGCTGCCGGTTTTCTTAGTCGCTCGAACGCACTCTCCAATTACTTTGCGTTGCCACACAAGGTACTTGGAAAGGTCGAGCCTTTCCTCATATTCCTTCCCAACGTTATAAGGCGGGGAAGTGAGAACAAGAGAAACGCTCTCATCTTCAATTGAGGTTAGAAGTTCTTGGCAATCGCCGTGAAACCATACGTGGCGGCTGCTACGCTTCCTGGGCTTGATGTCGGAATAGCTGGCGCTCACAGCTTATTGTCTCGCAAACCCGCAGATAGATCCAGGACTAAGATGTCGTTAAAACTAGGAAATCAATTAAATGGCTTAATTAACCGGGCGGTAGGCGCTTAACGTTTCCACCAGACAGGTCTAGTATTTCCGTCCCCAATAAGCCCGATTAAAGCCTCGTTGTGCATTCCCCTCACGAAAATTCGGTACCCCGGCGCTATTTCCGGCGGGAATGTCACCTCTCTTGCGAGAGCACTGACTAGGGTTCCGCATGCGTTAATAGTCAACTCAACGACGTTGGCTATCCAAGGTAGGACTGAGACAAGATTATCGTTGTACTTGTGTTCTTCCTTCCACCCCGAAAACGTCTTAAACGGAAACGTTTTTGTGTCGACGCAAAATCCCTTTTCCGTAGAGTGAACAAAGGGGCTCGTGCCCGTTCCATGTACAATCTTGTCTCGAGAGCTTCTTATCATTTGGAAAAAGGGACCGATCTTTTCGTACTCCGATGCGAGCAAATTCGTGACCGGAAATTTCTTTTTAATCTCGTCAGCATTGCGGGGGGCACCGTTCTCATTCAGGATGATTTTCGAAAACGTTTTTGGAAGTCCTTTTTGTTTCCTGTTTTTCTCCAAGAGCGGATCAATGAACGTGATCCGTTTCCAGAAAATCGACAACGCTTCTTGCATTAAATCGAAAATTCCTCGCGAAACGATCGTAAGGTATTCGATTTCCGTCGCCGCAAAAAGCGAACAAGCCAATGAATCTAAAGTCGGCCGAGCCGTATGAAAGTATCTTAACTTCGCTACGCTCGTTGCGAGGTTGTGAAAATCCTCACTAATTGCGTTTATGAAAGGACAGATCTCTGGCCAGCTAGCTCGCTGGTACATAAAGTCAACGAACGGGACAAATAAGTCGGTATCGCGTGCAGGGCTCTTTGCAACGTAGTCGGAATGAGCTGCGTCTGCCGCTTTTGCCTCTTGGAGCTCGGATTCTGAAATTGGAAGCCAAAGGAACCACTCTTTGCCATCCCAGAACGGCATAAGATTTATGATTCGGTCACCGACTACCTTCGGATCGAGATATTTGACCTTCTGAAATTGCGAGAAATCCATTTTCATAAGCCAAAGGATGCTTCGACGACTTCCCGTTTGTTGAGGTCTAATAGTTTGAAATCGATCAGATTCTTTTTTTCAGCTAGTTGAAGAGCGGCAATTAAATTCGCGTCCGACGACGCGAAATATTTTCTTCCCATCGCTTCGCTCGCAATTCGGATGTCGAAAAAGTTAATGCGCTTTTCATTCGAGCCAAAAAATGGGTAAAGCGGGGACGTCTTTAAGTCGCCGACCTTGGATTCCTTGGCGTCATCCGTGTCCATTAAGACCCCGGCCAAGCGCGCAAACATGAGGAACCCCGAGAGGGCGACGACCGGGTTAGAAGGGGCAAATCGTTCTTTCGGAAAGGCTGCTTCGAGTGCAAAGAGGGAGTCTTGCATGTTCACGTCCCAATCAGAAACGCACTTCTCGAGAGTCGAAAACCATTTTGTGTCCTGCGGAATACCGCGGTTACTAGCGATCTCGTTCAGCTTGTCCCGTAACTTGGCGCGCTTTTCCGAGCGAAACGTTTCATATCGTTTCCTGTAACGGCGCATCTCTTTTACTAAGCAACGGACATTAAGACGCTGACGAAACGACCAATTCTTACGCGAGGCAGCAAGTTGAGTTTCACTCACCAACTGACGGGTGTTCTTTGAGAGAAGTCTGGCGAACCAGTCGTAACCTAATTGCCATCGATCGGTTCCGACGAATTCGACGAAATTATGGAGGTCGTCGGTTGGGTGTTCGAATATCTCGCCGATGACGACAGTGCTGATTGCAAAACGAATCGATGGATTCTTGCGGGAGATTTTGGAAAGTGTTTCGCGATGGTGCAGTATCGCGCAGGTGTCGAGGGAAATTTCAATACGGCTGTCAGACATTCAACAAATTGCTCAAGGTGCCTCTTCGAAGGCCGAACGGCTTCGCCTATGCCTGATCAAAATAGCGTCTCCGTAACGCTCAATCCTCGATTAGGTCTTTTACTTTGACCTTCAAAACCTCTGCCCACTTAACCAACATTTCGAACGTCGGATTGTACCCAGGTCTAAAGAATCGAAAAACGTTCGACGGGTCGAGATCGAGAAGTTTGGCGAACTGTCGCTTTGAGATCCCCTTTCTTTCTAAAACCTTTTCCAGTTGCAATTTTGCCACGTTATGACTCTACACCCCTCTGTCTCACTTGATAACGGTGCTCTATATGACAGGTGCCATATTTGACAGAGTGTCTTATATGGCACTATACTGAGTTTGATGGTTGAGATCTTCCGGTCACGAAAACCATCAAAACCTAAAGTAGCAGCCAATACAAAAGGAGACCCTCATGTCTAAGGCAAATCCGACTAAGGATGTATTTTCCGCAAATCACGTCATGCGAACATTCCAAGTCGATACAACTAAACAGACCCTGATCAACCTCGAAGAGCGGGGCGAAATTCCTACCGCGACCCGAGTTCAAAGGGGCAAAACTTCGTATCGAATGTGGGATCTGGAGCAACTTCCCAAAATCGGCGAAAAATTGGGCTTCTTAAAAAAACCGGAATGCCCAAAGGTTGTGAGCGTCTTCTCGCTAAAGGGCGGCACTTCAAAAAGCAGCCTTTCCTTTCAGCTCGCCCGATCGTTTGCACTTCATAACGTCAGAACTTTGGTTATCGGATTAGACGCGCAGGAGACAATAACGCAGACGCTAGCGAAATCGACGGGAACCCTTTTTAACGAGGATACGAGCGGAATCTATCATGTGCTGGCAGGTGGAGTGGATTTAAGCAGCACTATCAGGGGAACCGACCTCGAAACTCTCCACTTCATTCCGGAGACAATCGAACTGAGCGTGTTGGATATGTGGCTTAAGAACCAAAAGCGAAAAGAGTACGTTTTTAGAGAGCGGCTTGTCGCACCCTTGGTCGAATCGGGTAACTACGACCTTATTCTTTTCGACTGTAATCCCGCGTGGAGCGAAATGGTCACAGGAGCCCTCGGTGCTTCCGATACCTTGCTCTCCCCTTTGGGCGCCGACATAAATTCACTTAAAGCCGCTAAGATTTTCATCGAACTACTTGCCGATTTCCAGGACGAGATGAAGCACACGTTTAAAACGCTTCGCATTATCCCCACCATGGTGGAACCAAACAAACTCTCGCAGACGATCCTCGCGAAATATCGAGTTCAGTACGAGGACCTGTGCACAGTGGGAGCCATTCGCCGAGCAATTGCAGTTCAGGAGTCTAACGTTCAAGGAAAGGCTCTTCTTGAGGTGGGCAATAATACTGCCGTGTACCAGGATTTCATCGAGGTGATGCGGGAGATCAATGCGGAGCTGATGGATAACCCCGCGCCTTTTCAAAGCGACGCAGAATTCCCCGTCGAACTACAAGGCGGTCAATTCCAACAATCAATAAACGGATAGGGAGGAGAGTCCATGGCAATCGACGAAAAACATCTTGATGACATCTCCCCCGGCGATTCGGCTGTGGATCGGCTCCGAAAGCGAAATAAGCGAATTCGTCCGTGGGAGACTGCTTTAGTCGATTCACCTTCACCGGCGGTGGTTGCCGCTGGTGAGGGTGTTTCACCCTCTGGGCAAGTTACCCCTAGGGGTAAGGACGAACACAAATCAGCAGCAACGTCCGAACCCACTGGATCGGTCGTACCTCCAGGCGAAAGACCCTCAGGGCGAAATACCTCCGGGTTCGACCAACATTTAGAAAAGCGCGAAACCGCAAGCTACCCAGAGGGTGTTTTACCCCCAGGGCAAATTACCCATGGGGTACCCCACGACATCCACAAACATGATGAACCGGTGGCTGACCCTCAGGGTAATTCACCCTTAGGGCCAAAAGCCCCCGGGGTAACTTACCCACAGGGTAATTCACAGCCTGCTGTGCCTGAAAAAACTCCTACACCTGTAGGCAAACCGCCCGGAGGGCAGGATGACCAGAGGGTAAACGACCCAGAGGGTGCTTTACCCGGAGGGCAAGTTGCCCGCTCGGATTGTTCAACCCCCAGGGGTAATTCGCCCTCTAGGCGAGCTAACCAGAGGGCGAACAACCCTAGGGATGAGACACCCCCGGGGTCACCTTCGACGAATCAGCAACAGACCTCAGGGAGCATAAGTCTCTCCGTCGATCCCGACGGAGGTTTTGACCCACGACCTTTCCTACCTGAGAGACAAAGTAACCTTGAGTGGCGGGAAAAGGGGTACGGTGAGTTCCGAATTCCTCATCGACTCTTTGAGTTCGTTCATCGCGTAACAACGACTCGAAACGAACTCCTGGTTCTCAACTGTATGTTGCGTTTCAGTCTGGGCTTTCATCGCACCTGGTGTGAGGCAGGCTATTCGTTTATCGCTTCATGGACGGGCATTAGCGATCTAACGAATGTTCGAAAAAGCGTCCGAAGCCTCGTCGACTCTGGAATCGTAAGAAAGACACGGGAGCACGATTGCGCATCGAATTCGGGATCAGTGTATGAACTACCCGTGGTCGAAGCCTATCTGAGTTATCTCAAGGCAAGTAGAGCAAGGACCGGTGCGGAAAGTGGCGCACCCCCCGAGGGCGATTTACCCTCTGGGTCGGTTGACCAGAGGGCAACTTGCACCGAGGGCTCTGGGCGAAACAACCAGAGCCCTACGGGTGAAACACCCCCCAAGAAAGAAAGATTAAATCAAAACTCAAAGAAATCTCTCTCTCAGTCGCTTCCGCCTGAACTCACCGCATATTTGGATCAAGTTCGGCCGGCTGCAAAGAGAGAGAGTGAGATTTTCTTTCTTGGCAAACTTCTCGAAGAATATAGCGCAAGCGACGTCGATAGCTCGTTGAGATACGTTCTTAAATTTGGGGCATTGGGTAATGGAGAAAAGTGTCACAGCCCCATTCGATACTTGTCCACTTCCATGGAGCAAGTTCGAGTAAAAGCCGAGCAAGAGGACGTCCGGCATAAGGCTCTTCAAGTGGTTAATTCCCAATCCTCCCCTAACAAACTTCCCGATGAGGATCTTGTTAGCAGGCAAAAAAGCGAGGAGGCACTTCGGGAGTTCGAGCGCTCACTCTCGTCAGAAGAACAGGACGCGTGGGTTTCGGAAGCGCGACGCGAAAACACGGAAACGAGGTTTGGCTACGTTCCTCCGGATTCCGTGCTGCGAGGGATGGCTGCGATAAGCTGGCAAGACACTCAGGTGAAGTCAAAAGCCAACGGTTAAGGAACCGATTCGTTTGTTGGAGGCCAATTTAGCCTCGAAAGCTCTTTAACAAGCGGTATGGCTGTGGATTCGAGTCTCGCGTCTGGGGAGGTTGTTTCATCTTGATGATTCCGTCTTCTCGAATCGAGCTTAGTGAATATCTCTATATAAATTCAATCACTTAATACGGAACAATTGAATTTTGTAGTGATTTGTATTATTATTACTACAGAGGTGATTTATGGCCCTGCCAAAATCGATTCGATTGGAACCTGGTCTTGAGGGGAAAGTGAAAACGTACCTCAAAACCAACAAGCTTAAGTTTTCTCAGTTGATCAGCATGGCGGTCGAGAAGTTCATTTCTGAGCCTCAGACCATCAAGCTGGTTCCTGCGGATACGAAGGAGTTCTTGGAAGTGGCGGAGCGCGCTTTCGATAAGCATAAAGACGCGATGGACAAGCTTAAGTGAAGAAGCTCGTCATCCCTACCGCAGAGCAGGTCATCCTAGTGAATAAGATGATCTGCGAAAAAAGCGGGAATCCGCACGTCTGTCAGGACAGCGGGAAGATCGAAAGTGCGCTTCACACCGCCTTCTATCCGGGAACCTATCCTTTTGCGGCCGGTGGAATCGCCAAGACGGCCGGTGCCCTGTGTTTTTACCTCGTACAATCCCACGCGTTTATGGATGGAAATAAGCGCACGGGCACGTTGGTGGCGATCGTCTTTATGGAGCAGAACGGGTGGACGTTGGAATACCCCGTCGACAAAAAGAAAAATACGAACGCCTTGGCTGAAACTATAGAGAAGTGCGCCGCCAGCCAGCTAAAGAAAGAAGCGCTGATGGATTGGTTCGAAATGCACAAGAAAAGCCTTCCCTGAAATAGGCGCGGATCAGTACGAAAGCGATGAATGACAAGGGTATGGTCGGCGGAGCGGAATTCTCCCCGCGCTCAGGGAACGCGATCTCAGGGAACGATCAGGGAACAGGAGAGGCTATTTCCAGCCGATTGGTGGCAGTTACTGTCAGTGTCGCTATCGGAGTAACTTCTTGTTATTTTTGACTTCCGTTACTGAATCAACTACTTAGAAAAGACGGGGGTTCGAGTCCCGTCCGCCCCGCCATTTTATTTATCAATGATTTCAATAACTTATAAATATAAAATGTGACAGGCGCTACGTTTCGCCCTGAACTATTAGCTTGAACTAATTATTAGGTTTAGCTTATAATGAAACGGTGAAGATACGCTTCTATGAGACAACATCTGGTCGAAGTCCTGTAGAAGAGTTTCTTCATGAGTGTTCGAGGGAAGTTCAGGAAGAGTTTTTGGATGCTCTCTCCTTTCTGGAGCAGGGGAAAGTGCTTTCGATGCCGCTTAGCAGAAATCTTTCGAGTGTTGCCCGTGGTCTTCATGAGCTTCGTTTTCGGGATCGCGGCGGACAAGTGAGGTTCTTCTACTTTATCAAGAAAGCAGACGCGATCTACATGGTTCACGCGGCGAGAAAGAAAACACAGGCGCTTCCTAAGGAAGACATTGAATTGGTTCTCAAACGACTCAAGGAGATTTGAATGCCTTGGAAAGAAACAAATTTTGAAAAGCTCGCAAAATCGCTCGGGGTAAATCCGGCCGAAGTTCGGGAGAAACAGAAGTTAATCCAATGCATCGTTGAAGCCAGGAAGGAAAAGGGCCTTTCCCAAACTGCTTTGGCTAAGAAAATTGGAGTTAGCCAGGGAAGAGTTGCCCAAATCGAATCTGGAATCGGCACCGCGAAAGTCACCTTTGACGTCTTGCTGAACGTCCTAGGCGCTCTGGGATACGATTTCAAAATTTCTCCGAGAAAAATTGCGTAACGCGCACCGAAAGGAAATTTTTATGTCCACGGATCAAATAAGAAAACTTATCGATGAGTATCTTGATCTCGTATTACGAGAAAAAGATTCTTTCGAGGTGACTGAACGATCGCTTGTTCGTTTACTCGATCATTTGGCATTCGCCTATCACGCGATACCCGATGATGTTGCAGACGATAAGCACTATCCGGCTCCGAAACGGCCGGATCAGAAAGCAACCCGGGAAACTATCTCAAAACGTTTTCCGGAGTACGGCTTTTACAATCAGCCCGATAATATGACAGAGAAGATTTCAGACACTGAGCTTCTCGTCGGAGATGCTATCGACGACTTGGTAGACATCACTCAGGACCTCTCGGAAATTTCCTGGCGCTTCAAGAATACTTCACCTGAGGATGCCCTCTGGCACTATCGTTTGCTTTTTGACGGTCACTGGGGGGAGCATCTGCGGTACTTACAACTCTATATTTTGATTCGCCGCTCTGAATCTTCCAAGTAGTCGCTTTCGTCACTGAAGCCGCGCTCAAGAATTCTTTTCACCATCTCTGGATGCCAGGCCTTTCCCCTTCTCTTTGTTGGTACGCCGATCGTACTCAAGAAAGAGGCTATTTGTCGTAAACTCAGTCCCTGCTGCCTCATTTCCCGTATCGCTGTGATCACTCGCTCCTCATCAAGATGTCTCACCGGCCTTCCACGTTGTTTCCGCTGGCCATAGCGCACTTGTGCAGGATTTCGGTGCGGTTTGTGCGGCTCCCGAAGCGGGATTCCAACTTTCAGTAGCCCCTTCCGAACCGCCTCCTTGGAGGAAAAAATCTGGGTCGAAATTTGATCTATGGAGAGCCCTTCCACGACGTATTTTTGGTGGAGGAAACACCTATCCCGGTAGAGTGGGGTATACCGGAACTCAATAAAATCAGAGATTTCGCCTTTGGAGGAAAAAGGTTCGCTTAAGGTCCGAAAGCCCCGCCATTCTGCACAAACCCGAACTTTCGTCACAAAACTTAATAAAAATGGCAAGTTGTAAAAACGATTTTTCGTCCAGTCTGACGTAAAAAGGGACCCTACAGGACAAACTCGAACCAAGATTTTTAGTTGAGGGTCGATTTCTTTTAGTTAGCTTTTAGTTGAGTGGCCTTTTCTTTTAGTTTGCCAGAAAACTCAGAAGGTGTTCCGCATCTTCATTTACGGCCTGATCAAAAATCGATATCCTGGCAATTTGGACGTAGGTACTTAAGTGCGGGAAAAACCAAAGTTCGAAAGTTTGACCACGAGTGGAATGGTTCTTACCCTTATTGTGAGTTCATTTTTTTTGATCAACCAATCTATCATTTCTTAAGGGGGATATATGAAAATTCTAGCTTTCTTGATTTCGTCAGTCTATTTGGCATCAGTCGCCAAAGCAGCGCTGTTGGATGAAGAGATAGTACGCGACCCAGTCAGCCAACGTGTAGTTCAAGTGAGATCGCCGGACAACTTTGAACGTCGATCCTCTATGAAATTCCCGGATCTTTCAGGAAGATGGAAAGTAATGATTGGCAAACAGGAACAGCCCTACCAAACTTTTGAAGTCGAGGTCGTTAATACCCCAGACTGCACACTTCCAACGAAGGCTGCCGCTTTTGTTTTTTCCAAAGGCGAGTCTGATAAAGTGATCCTGCGTGGGATAGCTCTTTCTGGAGAAGACTGGATGGCGATGAGCCTGAAAGATCAGACCGGCGCCGCAGTTGATGTCGACACAAAAAAAGTAAATGACTCCGTTTTTGAGGGAACAGCGAAAATCACGGATATCTCCGGAACAGTGAAAACCTATTCGATTGGATTGAGTCGACAGGCCTCGCAAGCTTCATTGGTTTCTGTCTTACCGGTAGTCGTCAATCTTAATTCCATCCCGAGAAAAGATCCACCAAGACTGCTGATCCGAGCTCCGGGAAGCGGGTCTTTACTAGGAGATCTGACTTTGAATGCAAGCAACCATTCGCTATTAGCCGGCTGTTATCGTGACCATATAGGGGAGTTCAATTTCAATACTTACGTGTATTCTGACTCTAATATGTTCGGGATGACCTACGTCGATGCCAATGACCCTGGCCATCAGGGTTCTATGGGATTTATGGATGGCGCAAATCCTCCAGCATTTCAGGCGGAACCATTACTACTCACGATGATCACCAAAGACGGTCTATCTTCGCTTGAAATTGTTAAGAGGGCTGCCCGAAGTCGACAGTAATGAATTAATGGGGGCAGCCAGCGATCGTAATGTTGGCTGCCTTCGTCTAGACTGGTTGCGGCTATCTGGAGGACTTCCACGCTGAGGTTTTTAGTTCGTGCGGTTCACCCGTTCCAGAATCCGCTTAACCATCTCCGGATGCCAGCTCTTTCCTCGCTTCTTAGTTGGTACTCCCATGTTGGTCAGGATTTTGGCCACCTTCCGCAATGTCAGTCCCTGCGCACGAAGATCCTTGATCGTCTCGATCATCTGTTGTTCCGCAACGTGAGGGCTAGCGCGACCACTACGCAATTTTGTCCCATAACTTGGACACGAGATCCGTCCGTTGTGGGGCATGTGAGATTCGCGGATTGGGATCTCGAATCGCCTCAAAGCATTTCGCACCGCCTCCTTGGACGAAAAAATTTCGCAGGCAATTTCCCTGATTGAGAGCCCTTCGACCACGTATTTTTGGTGGACGAAACTAGGGTTTTTGTAGAGGGGTTGCATGGTTTCTTCAGTGATAATGGCAAGATAGAAAGGTCGAGGGCGCTGGATAACTTCCTGCTTGGTGTTCCAGTATAACGAGATATTGGTAACCACTCCATAGTGGTCCCAATACCCTCCGGCTGACTCTTCGTTGAAGAGTCCCTGGTCCTGACCCTCCGTCACCCAAGTCCTCTTGACCACCACATTGAGGACTATTTTCCCTTCCGCCCAATTGGGATACCAAAGAAATCTTCCCTGCTCGATTTGAGGAGGTGTTTGCTTTCTTCTCTCGAACGCCGCCAACTCCTCTTTACTCCAACTCCAGGACTCCCAATCGTCGATTTCCGGAATATGGCTCCGCCACGACGTCCACCCGTCATGCGCCGTGAACGTGAACTTCACTCCCAAACGCAGGCACGTTCTAATGCATTCCTGATTGCAGAAAGCAGAGTCTCCACTCAAATATTTCTCGTCCGCAAATTTCTTCCCCTCAAAGATCTGCTCGATCATCTCGGAAGAGCCGACATTGTTGCCAACATCCCCTTGGCGCAGTTGAAACCCGTACGATAGTCCCAGCTCATCGTAGACCACCTGAGAGTCCAGCCCCCACTTCTTGTCGTAGTTGTAGGCAAGCCCTTCCATCTTCTTCCCGCTCTGCTCATGAAACGTTGTATCGATACTTGCATGGATCGCCGAAGCCGGCCGCTTCCCCTCAGGCAACACCTCGCTTAAATGGCCGCGAATTGCCCACCCCATCTTCGTTAAATACTCGTTCAATGCCTTAATGTGGGTCTCATCGAAATCCCGCAAAAAATCTCCCATTGTCCGCGGCGCTACTGTCTCCCCCCGCATGATTGCCTCGAGTGCCGGATCGGTTTGAAATTCCTTCAAGTCATCGATGCTGTCGTGACCGTAAAGAAAACTCGATAGCTGGGTCAGCCCTAGCCGATAACTCCCGTGCGACCGCGAATGCGTCCTCACCGGTAAACATTTCTTGAACCCCTCGCTCAATGGCGACTTGTCGAAAATCTCCATCAGCGTCCCAAGACCAGCTGCGTCCGTTAGACGCTCTTTGGTCACCTCAAATTTCACATGCCTCGGCTGCCATCGCTTGTTCGTAAATCGCACGGTGCTGCTCCTGTACTCAAGCAGCTACTAAAATCGCCGATCTTTGAAAATCATTATTGTATGATGCGCCGGATCAAAATCGCGGTTCTACGCCGGACGGCCTTCACCCAGCGGGTGAAAGCTTTGTGCCTGGTTCAGCAGATGCAGGTAAAACCCGTCGGATGACGGCCCGGGGCCACCAATGGCTCGAACTGGATATACCAAGTGCGCATGGCAAAGTTGAAACCTATTGCTTAGACGCGTCAGCCAACAATCAAGAAGGCGGCTTCGTCATCAAGCTTTCAGAAGCAGAGGCCAAGGCAAAATCTGATCCCAACGGCCCCTTAGCGTTATATTATGCGAACCCTGATCGAACCGTTGTTTCCGATTAGCAGGGAGAGCAGTCACTTCTGCCGATCCGCTTATGCCTCTTCGGTTATTCCATTTTCGAAATCAGGTTGCTTGCTGACATCGACGAGCCTTTTTACCATCTCAGGATGCCACGCACTCCCTCTTCGCTTTGTCGGAACACCAATCTTTGCAAGAAACTTTGCGATCTGACGGAAACTCAATCCATTCTGTCGCATCTCTTGAACCGCCTCAATTACGCGCTTCTCAGCAAGGTGATTGACGACCTTTCCTTGCTGCACCTTTTGACCGAACCTGATTTGAGATGGGCGTCCATGTTGGAAGCGCCGATCTCAAACTGGACCACTTTCGCCGATTTCGGCGGGACCACCGGACCGCAGTTGCCGGTTTGAAAGTGTACCAGCGAAGCAGTGCGCGTAGCGCCGCCTGACCCGTTGGCCAAACGGCCGCAGTGGGAGGCTGACCGTGGCTGTCGAAATAACGACGAGCCACGGCCGATATGAGAGGGCTTACTTTGCCCTGATTTTCTGCTTTTCCTGTCGCTGGTGTTCCCGGTAGCTTGTCCCCTCCATGAAGAAGATCTCGGCGTCATTGACGAGACGGTCTACGATGGCGTGAGCGATGGCGTCGTTTGCAAAGATCTGGTTGAATTTTCCGAAGGGTAGGTTGGTTGTGGCGATAGTGCCCAGCCCCTGATCGTGCCTTGCGGAGATTACTTGGAAAAGAACAGATTCGATGCCTGAGCGTCCAGTGTCACGTAACCGAGCTCGTCGATGATAAGGACCTGAGGTCTTCGATATCGACTGAGTTCCGATTCGAGATTGAAAGCCTTTTGTGCGTGAGCCAGGTGGTTGACCATTTCGGCCGTCGTCAAAAACAGGACCGAGATGCCCTTCTGGCAGGCTGCATAGCCCAGAGCCCTTGCCAGGTGGGTTTTCCCGAGACCCGCGTTTCCCGTGAAGACGGCGCTCGGAAGATTTTCCGTGCCAATCGAGTTGTAGAGCGACATGTACTGCTTCTCGACCGCGGCGGTGGCCTTGTGGTGAGCGAAGTCGAAGCGGTCGATGGTTTGGATGCGTTTGAATCTCGCGGAGCGGATCCGGGAAGCGATAATCGCAGCCTTTCTTTCAGATTTTTCGGTGACGGCCCATTTCGTTAGGTAACGCAGCATCATGGACCGCTGCTCCGGCATCATTTCGGCGAGGTCGAGATTTAACCCGCTCGCCCAGTGTTTTAGCCGAAGCTCGCCGAGAAGCGAGGAAAGAGTTTCCGCGTCCGGCTCACTCCCCGAATAATTCGAGAGTGTCGTTGTTTGCATGTGATTCTCCTGGTTTCGTCGAGCGCGTAAACTCGCAGTACAGTAGCCGGCTATGGCACAAGACCATCAGGAAACAATGGACTTTGACTCCGTCTCCGAAGACGTCGCCGAACTCTCCCCAGTCGATCTGGGCGCACTCGCCGGGAGCAAACTCCAGACGCAGGAAGGCTTCCCTCGCCCGACGGGGAGCCTTGCGCTGAGTGGCGAGCCAATCTTTCAGGATCGAGTAGCCCCCAAGATAACCTGCTTCGCGAAGCCGCTGCAAAATCACGCTCGCCGGAATCGTCGGCTCCCGCTTCAAGAGCTCCAGGGCTTCGGCCTTGAATGGATCGAGAATCGAGCCTCGAGGACTGGTCAGTGGCGACAGTGCCACGCCTCGCCGCTCGATGACCGCCCGGACACTCTTACGATTAAGGCCCAGCTCTCGGGCGATCGAACGAAGGCCTTTCTTTCTGCCGTAGTGAAGCGAAAGGATCTCTGCCTGAATCTCGGGGCTCAGCATAACCACCTCCAAATCCGGTGAATCGCTGCCCCGCACTTCACGCATCGGCAGGGCAGCACGAATGCAGCCCGGTTTACCCGAGGCCGAGGACGCTCGGAAGATTGGTCACTCACGCTTTTTGCGGTGGTGCGATGATTTCGGTTACGCCTTCGGTAGGACTTCTGCTGCTTGCGCCGGCTCTCCTTGCCCTCGGACGTGGCGACATACCGCCGCTGGGCAGCTCGATGGCTCCGCCGCCTCCCCTCCAAGGCACACGAGTCCGAGCAGTACCTTTGTCCGCGCCAACAGCGACGGCAGACTACGAACCCCCTCCCACACCACAGGCAAGTGCCTGCAATGCCGACCGGATCCATCCAGCACCAACCAACTTAGAAATCCGCTGGACGAACTCGATCCTTTTTTCGTATCTTCCCTCGGCTAGAAGTAGAAACTCGGTTGGGATCCATCCACCGACCAATACTTACCGAGGGGTCGGACTGATACTCCGGCCCCTCACTTACCTCTGCTCTTATCTATCAGACTTGCGCTTGAAATGACGAACGTGGGAAAAAAGACGGGTTACTCATTACACCGGGTGGTCCCGGTCCCCGGCAGATCGGCGGAAGTGGTCCAGTTCTAAATCGGCGCGTCCACTGCCATCGCCAGCATGAAGACTCTAACCTTCCACTATGAAGGGGGGCCGAGAGAAGCCGAGCCTCACTGCCATGGCCTGAGCAAGGCCGGTAACGAAGTTGTTCGCGCATTCCAAATCGCTGGAGCGAGCGAGTCAGGAAATACTACCGGATGGAAACTCTTCGAGGTCGACAAGATGACTGGGGTCGGAATAGGCGATAGTTTTGAAGGGCCTCGACCGGGCTACAACCCGAACGACAAAGCCATGAAATCAGTCCACTGCCACATTTGACGCTCCGATATCCTCGAACATTTCAGTACACGGAGTCGGCTTTGGATCTCAAAGCGCGAAGATTTGAGATCGTGATTGCCCACCGTATTCATTCGAAGGAGAACAACCCGCCTCCACTCCCGCTTACTGAGTGGCTTCGTTCTCTGGATCGTCGATTATCTATGCGGGACTTGTACGTACCCGTTTCTTGATCCCATACAAAGAATACGGCTTTGTCCTTGCTAGTGCGAAGGGCATTTGCTTCTTCGTTTCCCAAGGCGAACTGCAAGCGTTGAATAATCGTGACCGACTTGCTTCCCAGCAAGAGAGCCCGTACCTCAATTTGATAACTTCCGGCAGGAAGGTCATTCACGCTTAGTGGACTAGTGGGAACGAAGTGATGATTGAGCGCAATGCCATCTTGGCCGACGAAAATACCAGATCCGATAGAAAGCTTATCTGAGTCTCCGTACATCCAGTAATTGAATGGAAACGTCTTGCCCTCGTGGCGCAGCGTCAGTTGGACAATTTCGACGACGCGCCCTCTTTTTCCAGTGCTGAAAAGCAACGTTCGCATGAAGAGCTTAAGCCAACTTCCGAACGGACCATCCTCAGGAATCAAGGCGAAGAAATGCGGCCTTGCCATCTTCACTGTGCCGCGATGGAAGATCGTGAGCCACGCAGTGGCTGCCGAAAGTGTTAGCGCGAGAATCGAGAGCATTAGCGCCATAGCTTACGCCACCAGCTTAAATTCAATTTTCTCGTACTCAACGATCGGCGTCCTTACTGTCCGCCCATTTACTGTCGCGTCCTTCAACCGAATTGCTCCCATTTCCTCAAGAAAGAGAATGATCTTGTTCAAGTTGGAAACATCGGTATCTGTCACTTTCGCCAGCTCATAGACTGACTTCGGTCGGAACTCGATGATGGCGGCGAGGATGGGGATGTTCTTTACGAACTTTTCGAAGTCTTTCCGGGTATCGAAAGAGATTTCGTAGTGAGGTTCTTTTATCTGGCGTCGGCTGGCGCGTTTGAGATCCTTCTTGAAAGTTTTCAGGACCTCGCCAGAACTCCTCACTGAAATAACGAGTTGTTTCATAGTTTCACCTCCAAGTGCTGAAGTACAAACGTTCTGAAATCATCCACGAGCGTGTCAGTGTCTCTGAAGACATAAGGCAACTCTTGATCGTCCAAATGCACATGGTGACCCTTTGGATGATGGTTATCCATGAGAACCTGTCGCCCCGTTCTCAAATCCTTACAGATGAGCCCATACTTGATGGCGTCTGGATACTTTGGTGACTTCGCCACCTGATGAATCTTCAGCTCTACGATGTACCTTCCTCCGATGCGCGCTTTGTGCCAAACAATCAGAGGTGCCTTCATATTGGTAAATATATACCAATATAAGGCGATTTTAGCAATGGTGCAGTGAGGTCCGCCTTTTCGTGCCATTCAGTGGGTAGGCAAAGGTCGGCGATGATTTGTGAAAGCGTTTCTACCTAGTTCCTCCCCTCTTGATCCATTCTTCGATTTGAGAGGGCGAGAAGCGTACTAAACGACCAACCTTCGCATGTGGGATCTTGTCTTCCGCCAATAGGCGATAAACGTGGCGTACCGATACCTTCAGTTCGCGAGCCACATCCTCGATCGTCCAGACAAGTCCAGTGGGCCTTTTCCATTCATTTTGATTTTCCGACATACCGAACCTCGATAAGAGAAGGTTGGTATGGCCGGTAGTTCCCTCCCCGCCCGAACCCACAGGGAACTTTTCCTCAGGGAACTTCAGGGAACAGCACAGGCTATTTCCAGTCTAATTGGTGCTAATGCTGACCAGATCAGAATCGAAGTAACTCTCGGTTTATTTTGGTTTTCCGTTGCAATTCAGAGCGTTAGAAAAAGGCTGGATGGAGTCCCGTCCGCCCCGCCATTTTATTTGTCAATGATTTAAATAACTTACAATCTGGAAAATGTGACACCTCGAAGATTTGCCTAAGATTATTAGCTTGAACTAATTATTAGTTTTAGCTTATAATTGAGGGGTGAAGATACGCTTCTATGAAACGTCATCAGGTCGAAGTCCTGTGGAAGAGTTCCTTCACGAATGCTCTAAGGAAGTTCAGGGAGAGTTTTTGGATGCGATCTCCCTCCTCGAGCAGGGCAAAGTGCTTTCGATGCCACTTAGCCGGAATCTTTCGAGCATCCACGGTGGTCTTCATGAACTCCGATTTAAGGATCGGGGTAGGCAAGTTCGGTTTTTCTATTTCATCAAAAAGCGCGAAGCGATTTACATGGTTCATGCGATGAAAAAGAAGACACAAACGATTCCCAAGGAAGACACCCAACTGATTCTAAAAAGGCTCAAGGAGGTTTGAGATGGCGTGGAAAGAAACAAATTTCGAGAAACTCGCTAAGTCGTTGGGAGTGAACGCAGCTGAGGTCAGAGAAAAACAAAAATTAGTCGAATTGATCACGGAAGCGAGAAAGGACAAAGGGCTTTCTCAAGCAGTGCTTGCGAAAAAAATTGGGGTGAGTCAGGGAAGAATCGCGCAGATCGAATCAGGAGTTGGGACTGCTAAAGTAACGTTTGATGTGCTTTTAAATGTACTGAGAGAACTTGGGTTTGACTTCAAAATTGTTCCCAGACGAGTAGCGTAATTAAATCTGAAATGAAACCAATTCGCCAAAGCATTCCGATTCATTGGAAAGGAGAAGTAATACGAATCTCTGTCCAATGCAGAGAGAGCGGACCGCAATGGTTGCTCGGACTGCATGGCCTGCAGTCCAATCAGAACATTTTTAGCGATCTAATATCGGATCCTCGGTTTTCTGAATTTTCTATTTTAACTTTAGACGTTCTCGGCTTCGGGGAATCAGATAAGCCGAAAGGCTTTTCTTATGACCTCTTGGAACAAGCTGAAATCATCTCATTAGTTCTTGAGAAAAAGGAACTCCGACGCTTTACCGTAGTCGGCCATAGTCTGGGCGGAATGTTGGGCACACTGCTGTTGAAGGTAGTTCCAAACCACGTCATTGCGTTGATTAGCCTAGAGGGAAATCTCACTGAAAAAGACTGTGGAGAGAGCTTAAAAGTCAGTTCAATGGAGTTTAAGAAGTTCGTCGCAAATTATGACAAAATGAAAGCTGATATTTCGACTACAGGAGGGTCAGGCGGCGCGAAGCGGGCGACGTGGATGAAGTCGACGCCAGATTACGCTTTCTTCAAAACATCCGAGTCCATTGTCTCGTGGTCGAGGAATAAGGAACTCTCCGAGATTTTTCATAACTCAAGTCAACCAAAGCTCCTCATTGTAGGAGACCAGAGTCGGTTTCATTCGCGACCTTGTGCTGAATGCATCGTCATTCGAACAGTGAAAAATGCGGGACACTTCATGCTGCTAGAAGAGCCACGAGAGACTCTGCACTTAATCTACGAATTCCTCGGTAGCGTAATAAAAGGTGATCATTGAACACTAGCCCAGTTGACTTGTTTTATTCCAAGTTCGAACAAGCTGCGGGACGGGCTGTCTTGTTTGAGCTGAAAATTCGTCTTTTTGCTGATAAGACAAAAAATATTAGTAAGCTCTCCGATAGCCATGATTTTGATCGCGTATATAAAGCTGTATTGTCAGAATTTGAAAGCAAGTTGAGCGATAGCGATCGGGAGCAATTGAAACTGGGAAAAAAACTCCGAGATCATATCGTTCACGCAGAATTTCAAAAAGCCTTTTGGAGACTCAAGCCCGCACCTGGGGGAGTCAGAATGATCTCAAACTTGGGAACCACTGGCGAAGAAATTTTGAAAAAGATTGAAGCGGTAATGAGCGGCAACGAAGAGGCAAAGATTGTTCCCATGGCGAAAAATTCTGGAAAATTTGGATGGCTTCTCGAAGCAGCTAATGGCTCGCTTCTCGATGAGGCTTATGAAAACTCCACGAAAGCCATTGCCATAGTCGATCGGGTTTCACTCGAACACGCTTTAGAATGATTGGACACGCCGTAGCCTGAAGTGTGATGTTTCAAGACATCTGTAACATTTTTTTTAAGATTTCCGGATTCTGTTTTTTATATTTTTCCCAGGCAATTGTTTTGACCTCTTCCTTGCCTTCGTACCACTTGAGATGAATCTCGGCGGGGACTGGGACGTCTTTCTGAAGCTCCAGGAAAGGCTCGTGAGGCGTTTTCCCTCCCAGGGCGGAGTGCGGTCTCTCGTAATGGTAGAACCGCTCCCATTTGGAAAGTTCCGCTGCCAAATCGAGCGTTCGGTCCTTGAGGTTGAGCGTGGCGTAAAACTCTTCTTTGTCTGTCTTCTGCCCTCTTTCTACCTTTCCGTTTAGGTGCGGCTTACCAGGCGAGTTCGGCCGAAACTTGATGAAGTGCTCCATTAGTTCTAACTGGAATTCTTCGGCATAAAATTCAGAACCGCAGTCGCTTTGGATACGCTGAATTTCAAAACCGATCTCACCAAATGAGTCGATCATTTCCATTAGAAATTTTATTGAGTACGCACCGCTTTTGGTTGGGTAAAGACGCAACACCTTTAGGCGCGTGCAATCGTCGATAGCGCAGTGTATTGAAACTGGCCGGCCCTTATCTTGGTAACGTCAATTTGAACGCGGTCTCCTGGTACTGAACGCGAGTAACGGTGGTAGTCTTTCGGGCGTCGATATTTCTTAATCTGCTTAACATTATTTTGTTTGAGGACCCGCCAGATCGTCGGTACCGACAGAGGCGGACCCGCGGTGCGATGGAAATAAGTTTGGATACGCTGAGGGCCCCATTTTTTTTCGGCTCGGATCTTCAAGATTTGATCCGCTATCTCGGTGGTGACTTTTAATTTGGTTAGCCTTTTCGGACGACGAGAGCGGCCTTGTAGCCCAGCTTCCCCCTCGGTCTCGAAGCGCGCTATCCAACGATATATTGTTGATCTTGGAACTCCGCATTTCCGTGCTGCCTTTGAAACGGAATTTGTTTGTTTATAAATCTCCAGCCATTGCGACCGCGCGCTGACGCGCCTTGATTCTTCAATTGCCACCCCATCCCCCCCAACTATAGGGCTATAGAAAGTAGGCTGGGTTCGCAATCAGGATTTGTAGCGAATGTCTTGATACGTCACATTTTATTTATCCCAGACAAACCCTCACCCAGAAAATCTTGCCGACTTATACAAAGAACTTGAAGGGATCGGTGACGAATGCCGCGAGGTCTGGCCGTAGTTTGGTCGTAATCCCGGTTTGCCAAAATCTGATCCGCCATTCTTCATCGCTCCCTCATGGAAAGCGACTACCTCATCCCTAGTCTTTGCTGTGATCGCCTCTGAGGTCCCTCAGTCTCTGTTCGATATCGCCTCTCGTCCGCATGAATCACTATCAGTCTACGCCGCTCTTTCCTTATCTGAAGCGCTCATTGAGATGTGCAGTATTCCGCCGCAGGCTTCGACGATCTTGCGCAGGGTCTGCAGCTCGTAGCGGTCGTACTCTGCATTCTCGTAACGAGAGATGGCGGAGGCAGTGGTACCGACTTTCCTGGCTACCTCGGCCTGAGTCATTCCTGCCTCGAGACGCAGTCTCAGAAGCTGCTCTCCGATGGAGAGCTTTTCGTATTCCTGCCGGAATGCCTTCCGGAACTTGGGGTTGGCCAGCTTCTTATCGAGCCAGCCTACTTGCTTCTTGGTTTCTTTCATTGCTCTTCCCTCATGAGAAAGTCTTTCTTTATTTCCTCGGCTCTCTCAATCTCGCCTTTTGGGGTCTTGTCACCCTTCTTGCTGAAACCATGGGTGAGAACGAGGCGCTTACCGAGCATGAAAAAGCAGAGCACAGGCACATCTCCAGAGGTCGCTACGTAGAACTCAATCCGGAGTGCTGCACCCTGATAGACAAGCTTAGATGTCGGCTTACGAGCCAAAGAGCCTCCAAAAAAAGAATGTTAGCACATATGCTAACATTCGATCAAGCGATAGATTACGGCCCCAATTGTTCGCTTGAAAGCCAATGAAGACTAAGTTTTCTTCTAGTTCGCCGCAATCCGCGATCGCACAGGTTTGCATCGTTAGTACACGTGCGCGCTGGTTATCCAGCACCATGGTGGGTTTCGATTATTTTTGACCCATATTTATTCAAGCAAAGCTGTGATTGATATTCCGAGAGCTCTCGAGATTTTCTTTAAGACAGCGAGTCCCACCGGTCGCTCTCCCTTTTCAATAGAGCAAAGGCTTCCCTTGGTCATGTCGGCTTTTGAAGCAACAGCGTCCAGAGGCGATTGAACAATTTCTAAAGATAGCTTCCTAGGGTTAGGCTCATCCATCAGAGTGGTTTTCAAAGGATATAACGCCAAACTAGCCATACATAATTTTAAATAATAAAATCAAAGTATTATAGTTATTATGGCGGATGGGACTCGAGCCGGGAACCTTTTCGTACCGGTACGGTATTACTATCGAGGCGAATGGTGGACGATCAGTTTCTCATACGACAAATCATCAAGGGGAATGTAGACGCATTCCGTTTTCTTGTTCTTCGTTATCAGAGACCGCTTTTTAAGTTTCTGAACAGCTTTCATTTAGAGAGTTCCGTCGTCGAAGAACTAGCCCAGGACACTTTTGTCCGTGCCTTCAAGAATATCTCAACTTTCGACCCGCAAATCGGGGCATCTTTTTCTTCTTGGCTTTTCACGATTGGAAAAAATTTAGCCTTGAATGAGAGAGCTCGATCCAAACGCAAGTTTGAAACCTACACCAACGAAG
>Ga0206963_10030_pt1 | contig 24373 bp, 26 predicted proteins | sample Alteio_BWOrgHeat_28_FD_152958 | JGI IMG/M metagenome (GOLD analysis project Ga0206963, IMG submission 152958) | Enriched cells from forest soil in Barre Woods Harvard Forest LTER site, Petersham, Massachusetts, United States -... | ecosystem: Environmental > Terrestrial > Soil > Temperate forest >... | reverse complement strand
ATTATCAACGGCAAATTTTTTGAATTTTGAAAACTAATAGCGTATATTTAAGTGTTGTGTGCAATCCTATTTGAAATTCCCTCTAATATAACAATGCGACAAATACTTATCATTTTAGCGTCGATTTTTGTTTTCAGTTGCAAGCAGACGAATACCTACTCGAAAAATTTACGAGATACTATAATTGAAAGATATTTGGCAATGATTGCTACTTCAGGCAAGTATGACACAACAGACCTGAATTATAAAGTCTTAAAAGCGTACGTTCAAAACGATTTGACATCCTTAAAGCACATTGATAGCCTTATTGTTGACCAGACAAAAAATAGGATGAATTGGGATTTATGGACGAATGATATTCCATTGCCAACACTCAATCAACTTGATAAAGATGAAGCCTATAGATTTATCTTTTCCATTAATGGTTCTAGTTATGAAGCAATAACAGTTTCTAAAAAAGCCGGTATTTTTAAACTTCATTATTTGTTTTATGGACGTAACAGGGAAACATCAAAATTTAATAAAATAAAAGAATATGAAAAGGATATTTCAGAAAGCCAATGGAACAAGTTGACAAATAAAATACAAAATGCAGATTTTTGGGGACTTAAAAATGAAAATGGATATCGTGGAGATGATGGTAACGACATTACTGTGATTGGTTTTAAAAAGTCAGAAAATTTTTTTCATGATAATTATGTACATAGGTGGTCAAACACTACATTAAATGATGCGTTTTATTTCATTTATTATACTTTACTCGACAAAAAAGAACGACGATATGGAAACAACTAAGGACTGCACACAACAACGGTTTGGCGCAAGTGGGGCGGACAAACAAGTGCTGAACAATTAGTTATATATTGGGCTTTAGGCCAAAGGCTAGGCTGGTGGAACACGGAATTCCCTACCTGCAGCCAAGCCAAAACCGTTAGCGGTCATTGCAAACAAGCACTTCAATTATTCAAGTGACAAATAAAGACACTACAAATTTTCATTTAGACAGATACTTTGCAGAGTTGTATGGCATAAAGAATAGACTAATCATAATAGACAGGTTTATCAAACTTAATATTACAACAGGTGTGGTTGGACTTGACGTTGAATTTGTCTGTTTACAATTCAGAAAATTAATTGAACAGATTGCAATGCTTTCTCTTATTGCCCACGTTGAAGAATACGCAAAGATTCAAAGCCGGTTTGCAACACAATGGAATGCGAAGAAAATTTTTAAAGAATTAGAAGAACTAAATGAAAATTTTTATCCTATTCCTGCAAAAATCAATGAAGACGAGCGAGGAAAATTTATTGACCCAATTCTTAATAATGACTTTCTTTCCAAAGATGACTTTTTAGAATTGTATCAGATTTGCAGTAGCGTAATTCATGCAGAAAATCCGTACGTAGAGGAACCTAAACTTCCTAGACCAATCGAGGCAACTTTCAAGAAATGGTATGACAAAGTATACAACCTAATCAGTTTTCATGTTCTTGTTTTGTATAGAATGGAGTATACATTTTATGGTGAGCTATTTAATGAAACTGGTATTCCAAGAGTACAATTGCTTCAAAAAATATCTGACTGACAAAGCAACGAACCGCTAACATTGGGTTTTATGCAAGTTGGGCATGACCTTCTAACATCAACTAATTGCAAATCCCAGCTTCAGTTCCAGCCGACGAATAACTATCAACTTTTGTACTTAACTTCATCAATATATTTTCAATCAACAGCGGTTATCGGCAGACGGAATGCTAATTCCCAACCTGCATAAAGCCCTGCCCGTTATGTGCCATACTGTTCAGCAATTTCAACAACGTTGGGGCGACAGTAAATATGTTCTTTATCAATTAAGTTTGACTTGACCCAAAGCCCACATCGGCTTGACGTTCATCGTTCAACTTTTGTACATATTTTGTTCCTTAGTTTTTTAATTTGGCATTTGTAACAGGTGGACTTTTGCTCAAGTCATAAGCAAGTGGACACAGTACAAGGTTTGACAATCACTACAACCTTGACAAAACAACTAAACAGTACGACACATCACGATATGTTTGACCTACTAAAAATAAAGCTATTCGGACGCCAACCAGTTGCAAAAATTTCTGACCAACTGCTTGACGCGTTAATTGAAAGAGATTATGAAAGCAATGCTGGCATTGTAAAGACAAAACTTCAAAATATTAATAGCGACAGCCAAGCAGGGAAAAATAGAATTGCAGCAGGCATTATCAAACTTGCAAACAAAAACTTTGACAACTTAGACGGGCTAATTGGGAAAGCTAACGAGGATAGTAGAGATATTATGATGTGGGCAGAGTATCCAAGATGTACAAGTTGGTTTTGACAAGTTAGACAAAAAGCAAATGAAACAGTTTTATCTTGACGACTTCATTGAGTTTTCAAATTGGCTAAAAGTTCGACAGAAGAAGTACGGCACATAACATTCGGTTTGCTGCTATGCTGGCGGACATACAAGCAATCGGCATTCGAACAGCTTTCAGCTAATATCCGGCTGACGTAATTCTATTGGGCATTTATTGTTAACTTCATCATCAGCAATCTTATTCGGCTCCTGTTCCGGGCTGGACATTATAAAATGCCAGCAAAGCAGCAAGCCGTCAACGTTGGCTGTAATGTTTTGACGCCTCACAATTCTAAATGACATTTAAACTAAAAATATTACTTCTTTCTTTTTGCGTAGCCTGTTTGACAAACTGCTACTCACAAATAACTTTGCCTAAAAATCTTGACGAAGCAATTTTATACTTTCAACAAAACTGGACAAAGAAAGAGTTAGACGATTTTAAGAAAAAATCCGAAAGCAATGCAATTGCAGACTTACATTTTGGAACAGGATTATGGATACGAAATAATTGGGTAAGAGGCAACCGTGACACCGCATTGACAAATTAATTTCATTCATTTGGAATAGCTAATCCCGACGACATTTCAAGTATAATTTTGACATCGCTACATCGAAAGTTAAACAACAAAAGTATCAACCTTGACAAGCAGGTAGAGGAATATAAAGCATATTGGAAACCAATTATTGATTGCAACGAAAAAGTTAAGGCAACAGCGTTGTTAAACTATAATAAATATAAATTGGGCGACAACATTTCTATTTATATGCCAGTCAATGAAAATAAAAATGCAGTTATATACGAATGCCCGGACATCAGTTGGAAATTTAAGGCTAACAAAGACTTACTTATTAAAGGACAAATTCTAAAGAAATATTTTATTAACGACACATCAAACGTCTTCTTTACACTTAAAATTACAAGCATAAATCATAATGACATTCAAGTTTTAATGACGCCTGTAAAAGTTGGCGACAATAAAGACTTTTCACTTCGAGGACTTAAACTCGACTAACACTACAGCCAACAAAAGGTTTTTGTGCAATTGGGGCATGACGTTGAAACAATCATCGAAAGTGCATATCCAGGCTTTGGTTTCGGCGGACGGAATTCTGTTGGGCAGTGGTTCTTAACTTCGGCTTTTAGTTATAAATTTAGCTTCGGTTCCGGGCGGACAGTTGGTCAATTCCCCAACTGCACAAAGCCTCAAACGTTGGCGGTCATTGTAACAGAGACTTCACTATGCTAAAATTATATCGTGCTGACAAAAAAGGAAATAAAACATTACCTGAAAAGTATTATTCAGACGGACTTCTATCAAAACAATTAAATAGTGGCGACAATCCTTTACCTCATCAAAAATATGGTTGGTTAGAGACAATTAAAAATCATATCCATTATTCTACTGACCAAGAAAAATTTATTTACGACACAACTCAATACCTTTCTTTCACAAGTGATTTAAACAGAGCATTTTTTTTCTTATCGACAACAATGAAGTTAAAGTATTCTGCTACTGACAGAAATAGTGCAGAAGCCTTTATATTTAACGCAACTATTGACAAACTAAGCTTAAAAGAAATTAGCGAAGGGCTTTTCATTTATTCTTACAAATGCAATTATAATAAACCTAAGACTGACCCAAAATTTCAATCGCTATTATCATCGTTTATTAACTGTAACATTTGTTCGACAAATCAAGACTATGAACACAAGTTGCTAATTATAAATGCGGAGAAATATTTATTTCGACAAAAAGAAATTTATCCAATTGAATATTCATTTGCATCAGACGACAAAGAATGGCTTTTAATGCCATTAGACCCAATGATTGGAATTAATGCTATTGGCTATCAGTCGAGAATTCAAATAGCAGATTTTTGGACAGTGGACTTTTATAAGTACGACGAATAACAACGAACCGCCAACATGGGGTTTTGTGCAAGCAGGGCTTGACGTTCAAACTTCGGCTGTTTGCATCGCTGTGCTTTTGTTCGGGCTGGACGGAATGCTGTTGGGCTTTTAGTTGTTATCTTGTACTTTTATTTCTTTATTGGGCTTCAGTTCCGGGCTGGACAATCAACACTGCCCTGCCTGCACAAAGCCCTGTTCGTTGTGCGTCACTTTAACAGACATTTCGTAACTTGACGAATATTTAAAACCAATAGTATTATGACAGTTCCAATACATCTGCAACACAAACCTATAATTGCAGTAAACGATTACGACACAATGGATGGACAATACGCATCTAACAGTGATGCGAAAGCTTTGTCAATTGGACAAGCACAATATGACAAAGATGAAATATCTGCGAAGGTTTTTCGACACACTGGACAAAATTGGAGTAGACAAAGTGAAGAATTACCAATTCACAGAGTGCTTGACTTAGCAATTTTTATTGTTGCATCAATGCAATCAATTCCAAGCGGACAGAAATCAGTTTCAAGTTTAAATGAAACAGTTATAACACCAGCAAGACATCAAGAACTTTTAGATTACTACAAAGCAAACAAAAAAATATTGCAGCCTAGACTAGACGAATTGAAAAAATTATTAGCCACAGTCTAAAATAAATTTTATGACAACAGATAAAGACAAGTACGTTTTAGCACTTAAAAGCAACAATGGACAGCTTGACGAAATTGCGTTAGGCGAGACAATTGGTTTTACCGAGGACAAGACAAATCAACTTATTGACGAATTAGTGAACGAAGGCAAAATCGAATTTCAATCATTTGGACTTTGCAGTTACAAGGTGCGACAATAAAGCGAACGCACAACAGGGGTTTTGTGCAAGTGGGGCTGACGGCTATGGGCTGGACATTTGTATTCCAATGTGGTTTTTAGTTATATATTTTGGCTGACGTTTTCCAAATCCCCCACCTGACACAAAGCCCTAAACCGTTGTGTGCAACCTTTGACGGCAACATTAAACTAACAAATAAGACGTGGGACTTTTCGACTTTTTCAAATCAGGTAAAAAACAAAATGCTCAACCTGAAAATATTGACGAAATATTTGACTTAGCTTCTAAAGACATTGCTTACAGACCACTTTTTTACCGGACTATTTTGGAAAAGGAACTCTATATTTTAATTTATCCCAACGACAATTTGCCGACTGGAAAATTTGTTTCCGACGAGAAAACAACACTTCAAGTCAGGAAATTAACGGACGGAAAAGTTCCAGTCTTTACTTCGGTAGACAAAATCTTTGATAATGGAGTTATTAAAGAGCAGGTAAATTATGTAGCAATGAAAGGCAAAGTGATTTTCGATATGTTCAAAGAAACGCCGATAATTTTATTAAATCCGTATTCAAGACCTTCTAAAGAATTTTTGCCAGACGAAATAATTAAGTTGCGAAATGGTGAATTATTTAAACCTGACGAAGAACATACAATAAAAGCAGGCGTAAATATTTCACTGGGTATTCCAGCTAACTATCCGACAGAGTTAGTTGAAACACTAAAAAAATATTGTGACACACGAGCAGAAATAAAAGCCGCTTATTTAGGTTTAATGCACGACTCTTCAAGTAATGAAGCTCCACATTTTATAATTGGCTTGGACATAACAAACAATGTGAAAGAGATTTTCGGTGAAGTTGCTGAAACAATCAGAACACATATTCCTAAAGGCGAACCAATTGACATGATTAATGTTTCCGACAAAAGAGAAACTGCAAAATTTTTAAAACAACAACAGTATAAAGTGTACTAAGGCTGCACACAACATTGCATTGGCGTTATGTCGGCGGACAGATTAATAAACCTCGGCTTCAGCTATCTATCATCTTCAGTTCGGGCTGGACATTATTAATTTAGCTGCGGTTCTTGTCTTCAACTTTTGTAATTTTATTCAGCTTCGGTTGTCGGCAGACGTTTTTCAAATTCCGCCACAAACGCCAATGCGAAAACGTTAGCAGCAACCTTTATGACACACTACGACGGCAGACATACAGATTTAAAAAACAGAATTAACAAGTACTTAAAAAAGTTGACAGGACAAGACCTTGATTTTTATTCGGGTATGACTCAAAGCGACTTAATAGAACTTAAAACTGTTCTTGCAGACATCAACAATGTATTGACTTTCAAAACGACTCTTACAGCGGCAAATTGGCTTTGTAATCTTTTTGGGCTTGACACAAACACAAAGGAAAATATTCTTGAAACAGTTGACCAAATAAAACCCAATACGAAAGGTTTTGACATCCATATTTCAGAGCCTTATAAAATTATCGCAGAAGTAAAATGTATTTCACCCGTAAACAATGGTGGAAAATTTGGTGGAGCACAATGGAATTCAATTTTAGACGATTTTCATAAATTAAAAAACGGCAAGGGTGTTCTTTTAGACACTTCAAAATATTACAAGTTTCTTTTTTTGCTTGACTTAGGCAACAGAACAGACCAAGCAATAACGCAGCTATTAAGAATTTCTAAAGGGACAAGCGACAAACCATTAAGAGCAAATCGTCATCAAGTTAAAGAACATATTTTTTTATTTACCGACACAGAGAAATTAGAAAATTTGGGTTTTGACAAAGTGTACTTAAAGAAAATCCAACTTGACGAATAAGGCATGCTGCTAACATGGGATTTTGTGCAAGCAGGGCTTGAAGTTCAAACTTCGGCTGTTTGCATCGCTGTACTTTGGTTCGGGCTGGACGCAATGCTGTTGGGCTTTTAGTTGTTAACTTGTACTTTTATTTCTTTATTGGGCTTCAGTTCCGGGCTGGACAATCAACAATGCCCCGCCTGCACAAAGCCCTGTTCGTTAGCAGCAACCCATATGCAACATCGTGGACACATATTAATTTTACGACCTGACCTTGACCAAAAAAACTTTGAGGCACTTGACCATTTTCAAAAGCACAAAGCTGACTACAAAAAGTTAAGAGAAAAATTTACTTTTATCAATCCAAAAATTATAGAGGGACAGGACGAACCCATTTTGACGGAAATCCATTTTATATTGACAATGGAATTTTGAAAATGTGGCCAGAAACCAAACTACAGACCGTTGACAATTTAGATGCAAGAAAATTATTTGCAACTTATGAGGACGCAAACACGCCTCAAGACACAGAAGACGATTTGACTTTTTTCTCTTTGGAAGAAATGCAAAACGTTTATAAATTAATTGACAATAAGACTGACTTTGAAATTCTTGAAATTATTCAAAACGAGGAGGCAGCGACGGACAAAACAATTGGCTTTGACGTTGGCTATATTGGTGGGGACTTTTTTTCAGCTATTGCAGACACAGCAATAAAACCATTGTGGCATCCACCAGACTTTGACAATATGATTGACATTGTCGAACACTTAAAAAAATTAAATAACCATGTATTGTTTGACAAATTCGACGATGCAAAAAATTATCGAGAAACATATTTATCAAAGGAATGGGCAGAGAAAGAAATGTACGAAGGACAAATAACAACCATTCAAATTAGGACAGTGTGAGATTTGGTATACTGCTAACAAAAGTATTGCTACAAGCAGGGCTGGACAATGAAACATCAACAATTTGCATCGCTGTACTTTAGTTCAGCTTGACGAATATCTATTTGGCTTTAGTTGTTATCTTCAATTTTTTATCATTATTCAGCGGCAGTTCCGGGCTGGACATTATAAAATATCCCGCCTGCAGCAATACTCGGTCGTTGTGCTTCACCTTATTTGAACAGTCCGCTAACCTTGAAAAGATAAAAAGCAGGACTCTAAAAAGAACCCTGCTTTAAAATTAAATGGAGTAATCATTTGCGACAATCAATGCCTTACTAAAATTTATAAATTACCATTTTTCCAAGCCTAATAATTTTTTTCCAAGTTCATTCAGTGCAGCACTACCATATTTTGTTTGTTCCCATTTGCGAGGGTCACCGGGAAAAGCATAGCCTTCAGGAGCAACACTATTTTTCCATGAATCGATTCTCCATTGACACAACGCTTCGTTATTTTCTTCTGCGGGCATCATGGATATATATTGAGCAATGCGAACTTTATCCTTACTCATGTTAGGACGAATGCCATGTGGTTGCAGACTGTTAAAAATCAGCAGGTCGCCAGCTTCCATTTTTACTTTTACAAATTCAAAACCCGTGGTATCAGGTTTAAAACGGTCACGGTCTTCGGGCTGTGTTAGCTTCCATGTATCATATGTACGAAACAGTTCTGGAATACATTGAAAGCCACCCATATTTTCGTCAGTTTGGTCTGCCAACGCCAATACACCTTGCACATTAACTGGTTTTGTTTCCGGGTCGTAATCCCAATGAATAAAACCTTTTTGTTCAAAGCCTGGTCTGATAGGAAAATTAAGATTTGCCCTGTCAATTGTTACCCACAATTTTTCTGTTCCCCAAATATCCTTAAATGCATTATACACTCTTTGTGTCATTCGGTTATTCCATAAATGCTGATTGTTATAAACTTCTACCATTCCGGTATTGGTCAATTCTTTCATTTTCATTTCTGCCCGTGGCGGTGCATACCATGTGTCAGGATTATTCGGGTCTTTTTCTTCAAATTCCCATAAAAAATTGGCAGTGGCTAAAGCCTGTTCCCGAGGTACAGCGTTTTTAATAACAATGTATCCATTTGAAATCCAAAAATTCCAGTCCGTTTCACTTAATACACGAAGCGGCTCACCATTGCTGCGGTCGTTCAATTTAGTGGCACTGCTTTTTGCAGTTGAGGGATTGCCCGGTATGTCTTTGTGAGCATTATCGGGAAGCATTGTGGGTGTCATGGTAGGCACCATCGTTTTTTGTTCCATATTGCAATATTTAATGTGTAGAAAATAAATCAGTTAATAAAAGGCATTGTTTATGGGTTTTGCTACACCAGCCATTTTCATTTCTATGTTTGCAGCCTTTCTCTTCGCTATCATTTATTTTTGACAGTGAATTATTTTTAGCCGCTAATGACGGCTGTATAATTTTTATAGGTGATTGATTTGAAGTGAAGTTTTGCTGTAGCATCGTAATCTGTTTTTGATAACACAAAAATAGATTTGCAGGTGAGGCTAATCAACATCTACAATGGCAGATGTTTGTACTGTAGTGATAAATTTTTGTATTTTTAAGAACAACATTGCAAAATCAGGGTAAATGAAAGCAAAGTTAGAATCCATAACAAGCGATAGTGATAGTTCGTTTAGAATATTATTAACCCCTAATTTGAATGAAATATTTTATTGGCATTTTCATCCGGAGTATGAGATCGTTTATGTTGAAGCAGCAAGCGGCTTTCGCCATATTGGCGACCACATTTCAAAATATGAAGGCAGCGACCTTGCCTTAATTGGACCTAACATACCGCATTTGAATTTTGACTATGGTATAAAGGCAACGGTGGACACGGTGGTGATTCAAATGAAAGAAAACTTTTTAGGGCAAGACTTTTTTTCATTACCAGAAATAGAAGCCATCAAAACTTTGTTTGAAAAAGCAAAAAGTGGTGTTGTATTTTATGGCACAACAAAAAAGTTAGCGGGCGAAAAATTAAAGCAATTAACGCTATTTCCGCATTTTGAACAACTCATTGCATTATTACAAGTTTTTAATTTGTTGGCTAACAGCAACGAAATAGAAATGCTAAAAGCCAGACCAATTGCAAATGCATCGGTATTAAAAAAGCAGCAGCGATTACAAAAGGTGTACCATTTTATTGAAGCCAATTATCAAAATGAAATTGATGTAAACGCTGTTGCAAATTTGTGCAACCTGACAACTGCTGCATTTTGCAGATATTTTAAAAAATCAACTCATTATACTTTCACTGACTTTTTAAATCAGTTTCGGATAAATGAATCAAAAAAAATATTATTACAAGACAAAAATGTTACAGAAGCATGTTACGAAAGCGGCTTTTCAAATATTTCTTACTTTAATAAAACATTCAAAAAAATTACAGGAGAAAACCCTTCTGCATTTAAGAAGAAACATTTTGTAGCGTAATAATAATTGGCAACGGTCTTTAGCACAAAGGGACAAGGCGAACGCACAACATGGGGTTTTGTGCAAGCAGGGGCTGGACGTTGAAACTTCGGCTGTTTGTGTCTCGTCCTGAAATAGGTTGACTACAAATCAACCAAAATAAATTAAAAAACATTCAACTGTAGAATGTTTAATAGAGAGCGTGATTGCGAATATTGCAAGCCAGATATAATGTTTAAATACACTTTTGTCTCTAATTTGTACCCCAAAATAATTTTTATACATACAAATCAATACAGTATTGATTTTTGTTGAATTTTTCAATTTATAAAGATTAAACTGAAGCCTAAAAATTAAAGAAATACAATCATTAATAATCGCTTTCACCTGATTGTAAAAATCAGTTTTTTAAATAACAATGCTTTGCTTACAAAAAATAAATTTTGTAAGCAAAGCATTAATTTTTTGTGTAATTAAAATTTACAAAGACATAATACCGCCATCGAGAATCAGCTCTGCACCGAGCATAAATTTAGAATCATCTGAAGCGAGGTAAAGTAAACCTGCTGCTATTTCTTCGGGCTTGCCTAATCGCTTAACTGGCGTAAATTGAGCCATGCCTGCTTTCATAGATGACGCTTCTTCTTTTGTTGATGTTACCTGATCCAAAACATCTGTGTCTATAGGGCCAGGCGTCATTACGTTTACACGTATTTTTCTTGGCAATAATTCTACCGCGAAACTCCTGCCCATTGAACGTATCGCTGCTTTTGTGGCTGAATAAGAGGAATGCCCTGGCATCGCTTTCGTATTTGCGATGGAAGAAAGCAAGATGATGGACGCTTCATCATTCAAATAATTCAAGGCTTTTTGTATGGTAAAAAAAGTTCCTTTGAAATTGATGTTGCTTTGTTTGTCGAATTGCTCTTCCGTAAAATTTGCAAGTGGCGATAATATGTATACTGCAGCATTTGCAATAAGCACATCTATTTTACCAAATTTTTCATTCACGGTTTTGTACAAACGTTCCAGATCAAGCAAATTGGATGAATCTGCCTGAACAGCTATTGCACCATGGCCAATTTCTTTTGCAGCATTGTTTAAAGCATCGAGTTTACGGCCGGTAATAACTACTTTCGCACCTTCCGCAGCAAATAATTTTGCCGTTGCCAAACCAATACCAGCGCTGCCTCCGGTAATTACAGCAACCTTATTACTTAATTTTTTTTCCATTGTGTTTACATTTAAATATGAAATGCAAAGCTGGTTAATAAGCCATCAATGGAAAATAAACCAGGTTAATAAATTAAGTTAAACCAGTTTCACTTTTGATTTGTTTTTTCTGATGCGCGAAAGAAATTGCGTTGTCATGCCAAGGTAAGATGCAAGTGCATATTGAGGAACGCGCTGTGCAATGGCAGGATATGTTTTAAGAAAATGGTCATACCGTTCTTCAGCAGAGTGCGTTAAATTGGTAACAATTCTGCGTTGCAAAAAAGCGAGGCTTCTTTCTGCCATCGTCCTGAAAAAAGTTTCGTATTTATGGTTGCCCGCTTTCAGTTCTTTTTCTTTTTCATAATCCAATTGAAGTATCAAACTATCTTCCATTGCCACGACGAACATGGTGGCTGGTTGCTGGTATATATAACTATTAATGTCAGTTATCCACCAATCATCAATGGCAAATGATATGGTGTGATCGTTTCCTTTTTCATCAATTATATAAGCCCTGAAAGAACCTTGCAAAATATAATTTCGGTATTTGGCAGTAAACTCCGGCTGAATAATATACTGGCCTTTTTTTACTTTGGTTTCTTTAAAATGATTATTAAAAATTGCTGCCTCTTCGTTAGTAACATCAACAAACCTTTTAAGATAGCCAACAATTTTTTCTGCGTTGTCCATTACTTTTTTTTATAGCAAAAATCAGATTGAAATTCTGCAATAAAGTTAGCTTTTCATTTTTACAAAAAACTTATTGGAATACTATTTGATGATTTTTTGAAACGAACATTATTAATAACAGTTCATGTTCATTAATAAATTAAATCGATTGGGATGAAATTTGTAAAAAAAATCTCCGTAAAAGTGTGTGCGTTTGCAATTATATTTTTTGCATTAATAACGAACGCTCAACAATCGAAAGAAATAAAAAAAACTTTTACAGCGATAAAACCTTTACCGCGCGATCTTGAAATGCAATTGGCGCAAAGTGCGCTGCCACCGCATTTGCGAGACAGTGCAAGTGTATATATTTTAAATCCCGAAAAAGGTTTTGAGCTTGCACGCAAAGGCACAAACGGATTCAGTTGTTTTGTTGCAAGAACCGGCGATGACGCCATGCGCGGAAAATGGCCATTAAAAGATTATAGAGATGATATTCTTTACCCGATTTCATTTGACGAAGCTGGTGTAAATGCGCAGATGAAATTGTTTTTCGACATTGCCGAAATGCAGGCAAAAGGCATGGCGCCACAGCAATTAAAAAATCTTATTCAAAAACGCTATAAAGAAAATTATTATAAACCGCCGGCAAAAGCCGGCGTTTCATATATGCTTTCGCCAATTTTAAGAACGTACATAAATCCGGATGAAAATGATAGCGTGGCAAATGCAAATAACCCGCACATCATGTATTATGCGCCCAATGTAAGCAACCAGGATCTTGGCGGAACAACACCATCTTTCAGAAGCGCTTATCCATTTATAATTTTGCAGGGCCCGCATGGTTATAGTATTCAAGCTATCGGAACAGAAGAACGCGCAAGCATTAATAAAACCTACGAATCAATGCTGGCACAGCTTTGCCAGCTTAATTCAAAATGGTGTATTTCACAAGCTGATCTCGACGGGCCTGCACCAATGCACCATCATTATTAAAAGGTTTTCTAATTGAAAACTTTTTGGTTAGGTAAATAGAAATATTATTATTAATGATTTTGTATTGCCCATTCCATTCCATCAGGGCCGCCGCCAACATCAAGGCGCGAAATGACTTCAAATGTTTTTAAATCTAAAACGGCAATATAATCATCACCGGTGCATGCAATAAAAGCACGTGTTCCATTCGGATCCATTAATATTCCTGCAGCGCCGTGGCCAATATTTACGCGCTTAAATTCTTTGCGCGTTACTGCATCGTAAATAAATAATTGCCCGTCGCGCAGGCTTGATATAAATACAAGTTTTCCATCAAGCGTAAATTTTAAACGGTTAGCGCCGGTAACTTTCGCATCAATTTTTGCATCCAACTTTTGTGCAACAAGATTAATGATGGTGATTGTGCCATCTTCGCTCGCTGCAGTCCACAACTCTTTGCCATCCGGCGATACATCAAATCCTTCTGACCCAACAGCGGTTGGGATAATCGTTTGCCGCCATTCTTCATGCGGCTTTGCATTTGGCGGCGGCCCAGGTTGTGAAGGTTGTTTTGCTCCCGGCGCACCATTTTGCACCGGCGGTTTTGCGCCCGGAGGAGGGCCAAATTGTCCGCCTTGTATTAATGTGTCGGAAATTATACTCACCGTTCCTGAAGAAACATTGGTGGTGTAAATTTTTTTTCCATTACTACTAACATAAATCATGTGCGTTCTGTCTTGCCCAGTGCCCATGCTCCAGTCAAGTTTATTGGTTGCGGGATCATATCTTCCGATAGCTTTTGATCCTTCCGCGGTAAACCATGCTTTGCCATTTGCAAATGCTAATCCGTGCGGGCCAAACAGCGGACGCGTATCAACATTAACCAATGGTTTTTGTGCAATTAAATCAATCACATTCAATTCGTGCAAACTGCCGCCGCCGTAAATGGACACGTAAGCAGTTTTTCCGTCGGTTGATGCAATAACTTCATGCGGATCTTGCCCAACAGGAATTCGTACAATAACTTTTAATGAAACAGGATCTACAATTGCGAGTGTGTGATCATTTTTTGAAAGCGCTATTAATGATTTTGCCGGCGTTGGTTGCGCAACATTTACCTGCGCTATGCAAGAAGAAATGAGAATAAAAAATGCCGCGGAAAATAATACGGGCGTTCTAAAACCAATGGCCAATCCTTTTTTTTGTAAGATGAAAATCCGGTTAATACTTTTCATATAAATAAAATGCTGAAATATTAAAAATGAATAATTTTTATAAAGCTAAGAAAGCTGTTTGAAACGCAGTTATTATTTGAGACGAACCCATTCAATTTTGCGGCGAAAATGGAAAATGCAGCAGATTTTTTTTCGGCTTTAATTTCGTCGTGAAAAAATGGTATTAATAAAAATATTATCGTTAAAAATTTACATCAACCATTTGTGTATTAAAAAAACAAAATGAAGCGCGATTTATTAACTTCATTTCTTTATAAAAAATATTAAACAGAACGAATGAAACGTACAGCTATTTTATTTTTCAGTTTATTAATAATAACCAAAGAAAATTTATTTGCGCAGCAGGCAGAAAAGCAAATGGCTTTTACACATGCAGATACTTTGCGCGGAACGATAACGCCAGAACGTGCATGGTGGGATGTGTTGCGTTATGATATTGAAGTGAAGCCGGATTATATTAATAAAACGATTGAAGGAATTGTAGGCCTAACATTTAGAGTGATTGCAATGGGAAAAATAATGCAGATTGATTTGCAGGAGCCATTACAAATTGACAGTGTTATTCTTGAAACAAATAATTATAATCACCATTTAGTTCCACCTTGGGAAGCATCGGAAACAGCTACAAAACATCAGGCTTTGAAAAAGATAATCCGCGAAGGAAATGTTTATCATATTAATATCGAAAATAGTTTTCCAATAAAATCTTATGCATCATTACTGATATTTTATCATGGAAAACCGCGCGAAGCCGTTCGGCCGCCTTGGGATGGCGGATGGATTTTTACAAAAGATAGTTTGGGCCGTCCGTGGATGAGCGTTGCCTGTCAGGGTTTGGGCGCAAGCGTTTGGTACCCGTGTAAAGATATTCAAAGTGATGAGCCGGATAATGGCGCATCATTAACCATCACCGTTCCTGATACATTAATAGCCGTTGGCAATGGAAGATTAAAAAATAAAAAAATTAATAATGATGGAACCGCAACTTATAAATGGGAAGTAGTGAACCCGATTAATAATTATGATATCATTCCTTACATCGGAAAATATGCAAACTGGAATGAAGTTTACAAAGGCGAAAAAGGAAATTTGGATTGCAGTTTTTGGGTGCTTGATTATAATATTGAAAAAGCCAAACCACAATTTAAACAAGTGGAAAGCATGCTAAAATGTTTTGAATATTGGATGGGCCCTTATCCATTTTATGAAGATGGATATAAATTAATACAAGCTCCACATTTAGGAATGGAACACCAGAGCGCCGTTGCCTATGGAAATAAATTTGAAAACGGTTATTTGGGAAATGATTTATCAGGCACAGGCTGGGGATTGAAATGGGATTTTATAATCGTTCATGAAAGTGGCCACGAATGGTTTGGCAATAATATTACTACAAATGATTTGGCTGATATGTGGGTGCATGAAGGTTTTACAAACTATTCTGAAACATTGTACACAACCTGCCAAAGCGGAGTTGAAGCCGGCAACGAATATTGCATAGGCACGCGCAAAAGAATAAGAAATGACAAACCAATTATTGCGCATTACGGTGTTAATGAAGAAGGCAGTGGCGACATGTATTATAAAGGCGGAAACATGCTGCACATGATTCGCCAGGTTATTAATGATGATGAAAAATTCCGGCAGATTTGGCGCGGGTTAAATAAAGAATTTTATCATAAAACAGTTACTACAAAACAAATTGAAAACTACATCAGTGAACATGCCGGCGTAAATTTTTCAAAAGTATTTGATCAATATTTACGCACTATAAAAATTCCTGTGCTTGAATATAAAACGAATGCAACATCAGTAAGTTTCCGCTATTTAAATTGTGTGCATGGTTTTAATCTTCCTATAAAAATAAATATTGGAAAAGACGAATGGATAAAACCAACAGAAGAATGGAAAACATTAGACACCGGAAATAATTACGATGGAAAAACTTTCACCTTAAACAAAAATTTTTACATCACAGCAGCAAAAGCTGAGTAACAATTTTAAGTATGAACTATAAACTATGATGTATGAGTTATGAGTTATGAGTTTTTTGTTTTAAAATATTAATCACAACTCATACTTCATAACTTACAACTCATAACTTATAACTTATAACTCATAACTTATAACTCATAACTTATAACTTATAACTCATAACCCATAACTCATAACCCATAACTCATCACTTACAACCCATAACTAATAATTCACACGTCATAGCTCATAGTTCATACTTCTTCCGCATCTTTGCAGCGTAACGAATTTTAATTTATTAATGAGTACCATCCGCAGGCAAAGTATTATTTCTTCCGGCATTGTATATTTCGGTTTTGTTTTAGGGTTTTTAAACACCTATTTATTTACACGAAAAGGCGGCTTCACTCCTGCCGAATACGGGCTCACAGGCGCTTTCATCGCTATTGCAAATATTATGTACGCCTTCGCAAACCTTGGCATGCAGTCATATATTTATAAATTTTATCCTTATTATAACGACAATCTTCCGCCGCAAAAAAATGATATGGCAAGCTGGTCGTTATTGATGAGTGTCGCAGGTTTTATAATGGTAATGATTGGCGGTTATATTTTTAAAGATCTTGTTATTCAAAAATTTTCTGCCAATTCCCCTGATGTTGTAAAATATTATTACTGGATTTTTCCCTTCGGTTTTGGCCTCACCATATATTCTTTATTCGAAGCATTTGCATGGCAACTCAAAAAATCTGTATTAACAAATTTTCTGCGCGAAGTTCAATTTCGTTTATTAACAACTCTATTAATAATACTTTGGTTCGCAGGCATATTAACGCGCTTTGATGTATTTATAAAAATTTATGCGCTTTCATATATTATTATTGCCACCATTCTTATTATTTATTTATCTGTAACCAAACAAATCCATTTTGCATTTTCTATAAGCCGCGTTACTAAAAAATTCTATAAAAAAATAATAGTACTGGTAAGTTTTGTTTGGGGCGGCGCGTTGGTTTACAACATTTCGCTTGTGTTCGATACTATTGTGATAGCCGCTGTAATGCCCAACGGGCTTGCTTATGCGGGCGTTTTTACTTTGGCGCAAAATGTAGCAAGCCTTATACAAGCGCCGCAACGCGGAATTATTTCTGCATCCATCGCGCCATTATCAAGAGCGTGGAAGGATAAAGATTTTGATAAAATAAAACGCATTTATCACCGCTCTTCTATTAATCAATTAATATTTGCAGTCGGCATGTTTGTATTGATTTGGATAAATTTTACCGACGGTGTTTTTACATTTCAATTAAAAAAAGATTACCTCGAAGCGCAATATGTTTTTTTATTTCTTGGTTTAATTCGCGTTATTGATATGGGCACCGGCCTCAATTCGCAAATTATTGGCACATCAGTATTGTGGCGGTTTGAATTTTTTACAGGTGTTATTTTGCTTGCTATTACGCTGCCGTTAAATTATATTCTTACAAAACATATTGGTGTTGCCGGGCCAGCCGTTGCCAACTTAATTAGCTTCACCATTTATAATACAATCCGTTATTTCTTTTTGCTGCGCAAGTTTAATATGCAACCTTTCAATTTAAAAACATTGTACACATTAATAACTGGTGTTGCCGGCTATTTTATTTGCCATTTTCTTTTTTACACGCAGCAAGGTTTTTTATGGATCGTTTTGCGCAGCGCCACGTTCATCACCATTTATCTTTTTGCAGTAATCAGTTTAGATCTTTCCCCCGACGTATTACCCGTATGGAATACTGTAAAGAAAAAAATCGGGCTTAAGCATAAAGTATAAGCTATAAAGTATAAAACAGTACATACTTCATAGCTTATATTTCAAACTTACTCTTCATCTTCTTCATAATTAAAAGTATCCGCATTGTCATTATAAATGGCTTCCCATTTTTTTACGGCATCATCATCAAGCAACTCGATAATATCAAAAATAAAATCAGTTTTTCTTTTCCACTCCAGCATAGTTACGTCGCCATATTTTGAAACATACATACTGCTTTCCGATTCCATATTTACTTTAATAAGGCTAACCGGCGATTCTTCTTTTTCCTGGATAAGATAATAACATCCTTTTTCCAGCAACGCATACGAATACATACTCACTATTTTAAAAGTAAAAAAATGTTAGAATTTTAACGGGCCAAACTTAATGGTAGTAAGAAAATTGCGCGTTATGCAGTTGGGTTAGTAAAGTATTTCAGGATAATATTTAATCCTTAAACGCGCACAAATTTAAAGCTTTTGAATTAAACACCAACAAAAGAAATTGAGGCTGGTAGCGGATTTGCTGCAAAAATTTTATTAATAAGCTAATTCATTGATTTTAAATCACAAAAAGCATCGCTGGAAAAGTTTACTTTAAATGATTCTATTTTGAATTCAGGAATTACTATTTTTTTAGTGAGCATTTTCAACATTATTGAGCATTAGTTGCGTCGCACACTTGTACATTTAATTCTTTATTAATCGGTGGTTTTATTAATAAAAAACTTCAAAAACTAATTTCATTTCTATTAATAAAAATAAAAAGGAACAACAAAAATTTGCTGTTCCTTTTTATAAACGTACTTATTTATTATTGGATAATTTATCATTTGGTCAACACAATTTCACCTGCATCAGTTGATTGTCCATCTGCGACAGAAACACCTTCCTTCGCAACATTTTTGTATGGCGGTTTTGCTTCTATCACAATTTTATATGTTCCAGGTTTCACGTTCCCTATTTCATAATTACCATTTTGAATAGTTGCATTCAATGTATCAGTTGCAGATTCTGCCCATGCACGAACCGCTCCTTCAGACGGAGAAACTTTTCCTTTTATACTTCCGGCATCAATTGAATTAAATGCAAATAAACCAGCAACTGCAATAGCAACTGCGGCTAATTTTACTTGTGAGATTTTCATAAATTAAATTTTAAAGATGAACGATAATATTTTTTACAACTACTTTTCACCACGCAAACTAAGCGCGTGTAATGCAGAAAAATCAACTACCGTGCCACAACAATTTTATAGTTTGATTAATAATTTATATCGTAGAGAATTCTCCACGATATAAAATTATTAATAGCAAAATATAAGTTTGTTATTTCTAAGTAATGACATAAAACGCGCTAAACCTTTGCCGGCAAAGGTTTTCAAAGAAATGAAATTAATTTTCAGAATTAGCAGTACATGTTAAAACATACTTAATAAAAAAGTAAAATTCATTTTACAGAAACATCGTTTCCTTTTTCCAACTGTAAAAAATGGTCCACACAATCCGGGATTTGATTTTTATAATGGCTTACATAAATTAATGTAGTATCAAACTGTCTGCACAATTGTGTAATGAGATTTTTAAAATAATTTGTTTGTTCATCATCCAATCCCTGGCAAGGTTCATCGAGTATTAATAGTGGCGGATTTTTTATTAATGCCCTTGCAAGTAAAATCATTCGTTGTTGCCCGGTTGATAATTGCGCAAGCCTTTTTGATTTTAAATTTTCGAGCTGCAATAATTTCATCCATAATAAAATTTTTTCTTCCTGCACTTTATTCAATTGCCTGAACAAACCAATCGTATCAAACAAACCCGATGCAATTACTTCAAAACAAGTTGCACTGTAATCAAAATAAATATGCAATTCAGGGGAAACAAATCCGATATTTTTTTTAATGTCCCAAATGCTTTCGCCGCTTCCTCTGCGTTTATCAAACAAATAAATTTCATTGGCATAAGCTTGTGGATTATCTGCCGTTATCAAACTTAATAAGGTTGATTTCCCCGCGCCGTTCGGGCCACTTAAATTCCAGCGTTCGCCTTTTTTTACTTGCCAGTTTATATTATTTAAAATCACGGCATCGCCATAAATAATATTTACATTAATCATTTTTACTGCAAATAAAAATTGCTGTGATTGTGTTTGATTTAATTGATTTAAAATTTTTTTATTTAATGGCGCATTAATAACTGCATCATTTTGCAAATGATAATTTTCTTTTTTTCCGGCAAAAATTATTTTTCCTTTTTCAAAAACAGCAATGTGCGTTATTGCTTCAGGAATTTCATTTGCAGAACTTATTAATAAAACATGCATTCCTTTCCTGGTAAGGTTATTAATAATTGCATGTAAAATTTTTCTGCCTTCAATATCCAATCCTAAAAATGGATTGTCGAGAATTAATAATTCCGGTTGCGCGATTAATGCAATGGCAAGTTGCACTCTTTTATTTTCGCCGTTTGATAATTGTATTAATGGCTTCGATAATAATGAATGAATGTGCAATGTTTCCATCCATTCCTCATTCAAAATTTTATTAATAGCAATGTATTCATTCAATTCTTCTGCAACCGTAATTGTTTGATCTGAATCAGAAGAATTAAAACGTTGCTGATAATATAAATCATTTGTGTTGGACAAATTTTTAAACCGGTGTTGCTGATCTACCATTGCAATCCGGTGTTTATTATTATCACTAAAAAAATAATATATTTCCCCGCTAAAAAAATGTTTTCCCAATAACGTATGTGCAAAAACAGTTTTTCCACTTCCAGAAGATCCCGTAATTATCCATTGTTCGCCGCGATTAATAATGAGATTAATATCTTCCAAAACCGCTGTGCCACCGGGTTTCACAGTAACATTTTTTAATTCCAAAAATTTTTCAGCCATAAGTTCAGATGTACGATGTTAAATGTGAGATGTCAGGTGTAAAAATGTAAGATGAAAAAAGCAAAGCTAAATTAAATCAAACATCCTATTATCACGTAACCCGTATCACAAACGCATCTCACATTATACATCTGACATCTCACATCAAACATCAAACATATTTATTCACACTGTGCATAACCCGCAAATATTGCTGTGATGCTGTTTGCATATATTTGCCGCGGTTAAATAAGAAAAAAATAGCTCTGAAAACTATGGCAGATACGAAGCAAAATTTGTTTGATTATAATGAGGAAAGCATTAAAAGCCTCGACTGGCGCGAGCATATCCGCCTTCGCCCGGGAATGTATATTGGTAAACTCGGCGACGGCAGCAGCGCGGATGATGGCATTTATGTATTAATAAAAGAAGTGATTGACAATTGCATTGATGAACATACAATGGGTTATGGAAAACATGTTGATGTTACAATTGATCAAAAAATTGTTACTGTGCGCGATTACGGACGCGGCATTCCTTTGGGAAAAGTTGTTGATGTAGTGAGCAAGATTAATACCGGCGCGAAGTACGACAGCAAAGCGTTTCAGAAATCTGTTGGGTTAAATGGCGTTGGTACAAAAGCAGTAAATGCATTGAGCCAATATTTTAAAGTAACTGCATTTCGCGAAGGCAAAGAAAAAACTGCGGAATTTGAAAGAGGCGTTTTGGTGAAAGAAAATAAAGAAGCAAAAACAGATCAGGAAAATGGAACGCTGGTTGTTTTTGTGCCGGATGAAACGGTGTTTAAAAATTTTCATTACATCAATGAATATCTCGATAATCAATTTTGGAATTATTGTTACCTCAATGCTGGCCTCGTTATTAATTATAATGGCAAGCGTTATATTTCAAAAAATGGTTTGCTCGATTTGTTGCAACGCAGAACGAATGAAGATGAATTGCGCTACCCTATTATTCATTTAAAGGGAGAAGACATTGAAATCGCTTTCACCCATAATAACGATTATGGTGAAGAAATTACAAGTTTTGTAAATGGACAATATACAACACAAGGCGGCACGCACCAGCAAGCATTTCGAGAAGGTTTTGTAAAAGTTATCCGTGATTTTTATAAGAAAGATTATGAAGCTTCTGATATACGCCAAAGTATTGCCGCTGCTGTTTCTGTAAGAGTTGTTGAACCCGTTTTTGAATCGCAAACAAAAACAAAATTGGGCAGCCAATACATTGTTGAAGGCGGAACGAGCATGAAAAATTTTATCTATGAATTTCTTGCAAAAGAATTAGATAATTATCTGCATAAAAATCCTTCAACTGCAGAAGCCTTAAAAAAACGAATCGAACAAAATGAACGTGAAAGAAAAGAATTGGCTGGCATAAAAAAACTGGCCAACGAACGCGCGAAAAAAGCAAATCTCCATAATAAAAAATTACGCGATTGCAGGATTCATTTTAATGACGAATTGCCATTAAAAAATAAAGAAGAATTTATTGCACGGCAAAATGTAACTACCATTTTTATTACCGAAGGCGACAGTGCAAGCGGCAGCATAACAAAAAGCAGGAACGTTGAAAGCCAGGCTGTGTTTAGCTTGCGTGGCAAACCGTTAAACTGTTTCGGGCTTACAAAAAAAATTGTTTATGAAAATGAAGAGTTCAATTTATTGCAGCATGCATTAAATATTGAAGATGGTTTGGAAGGTTTGCGTTACAATAATATTGTAATTGCAACTGATGCCGATGTTGATGGAATGCATATCCGTTTGTTATTAATGACTTTCTTTTTACAATTTTTTCCTGACCTCGTGAAGAACAATCATGTGTATGTTTTGGAAACACCTTTGTTCCGCGTTCGCAATAAACAGGAAACAATTTATTGTTATGATGAAACAGAAAAACAAGCAGCTTCAAAAAAATTAGGCAACAAACCTGAGATAACACGGTTTAAAGGTTTGGGTGAAATTTCACCAGATGAATTTGCACGTTTTATTGGCGCCGATATGAAAGTGCAACCCGTAATGATAATGCCTGAAACCCACATCCAGCAAATACTAGAGTATTACATGGGAAAAAATACACAGGAGCGGCAGGAGTTTATTATTAATAATTTGAAAGTTGAACTTGACGCTGTGGAAGAAGCCTCTGCGTAAATAACTTTTGGTAAATTTGATTATAAAATAATTTTTATGCCTGCACAATATTTAATAAATGAAGCTGGAAAAAAAGTTTCCGTTGTAATTCCTGTAAAAGATTACGAACGCATGCTTGAAGAAATTGATGAACTGAATTGTATTAAGGTTTATGATAAAGCAAAATCCACCAAACAAAATTTTATACCTGCTGAAATTGCGTTTAAAGAAATTGATCGCAAAAGAAAAATCAAAAAGACTGTTTAATGTACACGATAGTTTTAGAAAAAAGTGTAATCAAACAATTAGCCTCAATACATTCAACTGATTATAAAAAAATCAAATCAGCAATTAATGATTTAGCAAATAATCCACGGCGGCATGGCTATTTGAAATTAAAAGGCAGAGAAGCATATAGAATAAGGGTTGGAAATTACAGGGTGATTTACGAAGTAGAAGATAAAATCCTAAAAATTTTTATAATAACTGTTGCACACCGTAAAGATGTGTATGAATAATTAATTAAAAAAATGATCCACATAGTTTTTAATGAAGCTGACATCGATGTTCTTGCAAAAAGTTTTGAATTAGATGAAACAATGCATGGAGAAATTGTTTTAATAAGAGATGATTACGCAGTTGGGCCAATTGCAAATATTTTTTTAGAAGATGGCATCGAAACGCGCAAACAATGGTGGCGAGAAGTGCTTGCTGGTGGCGATTATGAAGGTAAAGTTGATAACGGCGAAATTGCAGATAATAAAACTGTTGCTGAATTAATTGAAAAATTAAATAGCAATCCTGATGAAAAAATATGGATTTGGGCTGCGCAAAATAAACATGATGTAAGCGGTTATTATTGGTTGATGAGCCAGTTAAAAAATTTTCAAAGCAGGATATTTATTTTGTATTTAAACAACCTTCCTTTTATTAATGAGAAAGGAAATATTTTTTATCCTGATTGGTTACATACAATTCCATCGAAAGAATTTGTGAAAGCAAAAAAATTAGCAAGGCCAATAACGCTGAGTGAATTTGAAACCGATCCGGATGAATGGACAAAATTGTGCAATGAAAATAAAGGCGTTCGCATTTTAGAAGGCGGAAAAAAATTGGCTCAATATGATTATGATTTTTATGATGAAGAACTAAAAAAGTTTATTG
>Ga0206963_10078_pt2 | contig 24466 bp, 26 predicted proteins | sample Alteio_BWOrgHeat_28_FD_152958 | JGI IMG/M metagenome (GOLD analysis project Ga0206963, IMG submission 152958) | Enriched cells from forest soil in Barre Woods Harvard Forest LTER site, Petersham, Massachusetts, United States -... | ecosystem: Environmental > Terrestrial > Soil > Temperate forest >... | reverse complement strand
GTCCTGGCTTTATACAACCTGAATGGCTCCCTTAATGTCGAAGGCTATGCCGGCGATAAGGTCATGATCGAAGTCGATGAGAAGATCACTGCGGAAGATACGGGGACGCTGGAGACGGGGAAGCGGGAGTTTAAGCTGGCCTTCGAGCAAACGGCCGACAGCATCCTGGTATACATTGCGGAGCCATTCGATTCGAGGCCTTGCCGGAATTGTGGTCGCTGGCATAACTGGGGTGACAGGAATATCGAATATGAATACGAGCTGTCCTTTACCGTAAAGGTTCCTTACCAGATGAACCTGGATATCTCGACGGTCAACAAAGGCGACGTCACCGTACAGGAAGTATCCGGCTCTTTACGGGTGAATAATGTCAACGGCCGGATCACGATCAAAGATGCAAAAGGAGTTACCTGGGCGCATACCATCAACGGGAATTTGACGGTGAATTATCTTACGGTGCCGCCAGGGGATTCGGAGTATTATACACTAAATGGAAAGCTGTCCGTGACGTATCCGGCGGATCTGTCGGCCGACCTCCAGTTTAAAAGCATGAATGGCGGATTTTTCACCGATTTTCCCAATTGGGAGGCATTGCCGGTGAAGGTGACAAAGAATGTACAAAAGAGCGGCTCGGGTACCGTATACAAGCTGAATATCGACAAACAGGTGCGGATAGGCAGCGGTGGTAAGCTATTTAAATTCGAAACCATGAATGGGAATATTTATATTAAAAAACAAGCATAAAAACAGGAATATGAAAACGATGAAACTGGTATTGGTATTTGCCTTTTTGATGATGTCGGGTAGCCGCCTGCGGGCGCAGACGGGGGCAACGGAGCAGTTGGTAGTGCCTTTGAGCGAACCGGGAAAACCCGTTACCATAGAGGCAAGACTGGTTTACGGCTCGATAAAAGTGATCGGATATGAAGGGAAGGACGTCATCGTAGAGATTCATGCCGATACGACAGATAGGGATGAGGATAACGAATCCGGCGGCATGAGAAGGATCCCCAATAGGGGCGGACTGGATGTACGGGCAGAAGAAAGTGACAATAAGGTTAGCATCCAATCGGGTGCAATGGAACAAAGGTTGAAAGGCATCACGATAAAAGTCCCGCAAAATACCGCAAGAGTGGTAATCGGTACGGTTAATAACGGCGATGTCGTCATCAGCAATGTCAGCGGTAAGATCGAGGTAGGCAATGTAAACGGGGCCATAACCGTTACCGGTGTGTCGGGTTCGGTGGTGGCCAATACGGTTAATGGCAATGTGATCGTGGTATTTAAAACGATCGATGGCAATGCGCCGATGGCCTTTTCCACGCTGAACGGGAAGATCGACATCACACTGCCCGGCGACGCAAAGGCCGATCTGAAGCTGAAATCGGGCAACGGCCAGATGTTTACGGACTTCGATATCGCCATAGACAAAACCAAGCCCAAAGTCGAGACAACGAACGAAGATCATTTTCACCAGGTCAAAATCGATGAGTGGGTACACGGAAAAATCAATGGCGGGGGCCCGGAATTCATGATGCAAACGACCTTTGGAAGTATATACATCCGAAAAGCAAAATAACCATGCTGAAAAGCTACTGGAAGACCGCTATCCGGTTCCTGCTGAAGAACAAAACTTTTAGCTTCATCAATGTCTTTGGGCTTGCGGCCGGCACTTTCTGCTGTCTTTATATCCTGTTATATGTGCAGGACCAATACAGCTATGACAAGCACCATGCCGACGCGAAAGACATTTATCGGGTTAACCGGATAGACAAAGCCCAGGGCGGCGTGTACAATCTGGCGATTACGGCCGCACCCATGACCCCGCTGATGAAGCGGGATTTTCCCGAAATAAAACAATATACCCGGGTGATCCCCTATATCGGCGTTGACAAGCACCTGATCAGCTATGGGGAGAAGCATCTCTGGATCAAAGACGGGTATATCGTGGATTCGACATTTTTTGACGTGTTCACGTATCGGTCAGTACGCGGGGACCTTCGGACGGCGCTTTACAAACCGAATACCGTTGTGCTGTTAAAGCCGCTGGCAGATGAATTATTTGGCAGGGAAGACCCCATTGGCAAGACTATCACGCTTGACAATACCGATCAGCAAAAAGTTGATTATACGGTAATGGCCGTGGCGGCGGAAGGCCCTGGCAAGTCCCATCTCCAGGCCACTTTTTTTACGGCTATGAACAGCGAGGGGCTGGGTCGGAAAATGATGCATTGGGATTCCTGGGTTAGCGAGACCTTTCTCGCATCATATATAAAACTTCAGCCCGGCAGTCATCCGGCGGCGCTGGAAAAGAAGTTTCCTGCTTTTGAGAAGAAGTATGCGGGCCCGGAGCTGAAAAAGTGGAACACGGAGGAAACGCTTTACCTCCAACCCATCGGCAGTATTCATACGACCGGCGGTCTTGACAATCCCGGTATCGGAACGCCGGTAGAGGCTACTTTTTTATCGGTCCTCGTCCTGATCGCGATCCTGATACAGGTTATTGCGTGCATCAATTTTATGAACCTGGCTACGGCCCACGCCTCCAAGCGGGCGAGGGAGGTCGGGGTGCGCAAGGTCATCGGCGCCGGCAAGCGCGATCTTATCCGGCAGCTCCTGGCTGAAACCTTTCTGCTGGCGTCGGTAGCGGTGCTGATCGCCGTGCCCTTATTATTGCTTGCCTTGTCCTGGCTGAATGGCATTACAGGTTCATCGGTGACGGCCTCCTTTCTTAGCGACTACCGGATATGGGGGATGCTGGCCGGTTTTGTGTTTCTGACGGGATTGGTTGCCGGGGCCTATCCGGCATTTTATTTGTCCGCCTTTAACGCCATCCGGGTGCTGAAAGGGAACTACAGCAACCATGTCTCCGTCGGCGGTATCCGCCGGGCACTGGTAGTGCTGCAGTTCGTCCTGTCGATCGTGCTGATCACAGGAATCATTGTAATCTACAGTCAGCTGAATTATATAAAAAATAAGGACCTGGGATTCGATAAGGACCAGCGGATGCTGTTCACGTTTAATTCGTCCGGGTCTTTCGAAGGATTGCCTGCCTTTCTGGATGATGTCCGCCGGCTGGCGGGGGTAAAAGAGGTCAGCAATGCCAGCAAGCCCCTTGGCAGCTGGGCGATTTTTAACAATAGCTGGATGCTGCCGGGTAAAAATATGGGCGATCAGCATAATGCGGATTATGTATTCGCAGACAAATGGTTTATAAAAGCCAATGGTATTAAGCTTATCAGCGGACGGGATTTCAGGGAGGGGGATTCGGACCGGGTTTTGGTCAATGAAACCTTTGCCCGCAAGCTGGGGCTTAATCCTTTCGCCGCTCCCGGCACGAAGCTTCATGACAGCCAGCAGCGGGAGGTGGAGATCGTCGGCGTGATGAAGGATTTTAATTTTTGGTCGTTGCATCACGAGGTGGAAGGCTTTATGGTGTGGATCAATAACCCGCGCTATGGTCTCTGGCCGACGGTGATCGCGCATACCCGTACTACGAACTACAAACAGCTGCTGGCGAAGATGGAGGCGGTCTGGCATAAGGATGTGCCGGGTGTACCTTTTGAATATTCCTTCCTCGATGAGGAGGTCAACAAGCTATATGAGACGGATATCACGCTCTCCAGGATCATTAATTCTTTTACGCTGATGGCGATTGTTATTTCATGCCTTGGTCTTTTCGGCCTCGCGGCCTTTAACGCCGAATTACGGACAAAAGAGATTGGCATCCGCAAGGTATTGGGCGCCAGTATAACGGGGATCACTACCCTATTGTCTACCGGCTTTTTAAAATTGATTGGCATTGCGTTTGTCATCGCCGTCCCTATTGCCTGGTGGGCGATGAACAGGTGGCTGCAGACTTTTGCCTTCCGGATATCGGTCAGCTGGTGGATGTTTGGGATCGCCGGGCTGATGTCCGTCCTGATTGCCATGCTGACCGTGGGCTTCCATGCCATAAAAGCGGCTGTTGCCAATCCGGTCAGGAGCCTGCGGGCCGAATAAGCCATTTTTCTATCTAACGCAGAATCTGCGGAGAATAATAATTTCCTGTTTAAAAACTTCTTGCTATATTCACCGTATAAATTGCGGAGATTAGCGATGCCTGTCTATATTCACCAGCGCAAGGATTGGCTAAAATTTAATTGGAATGAAAGCGTAATCGCTCCATTGCTGGCCAGGGTGAGTCACCATCAGGGCCGGCTTTTGGGCAGAATGGAAGGGGTTGGATCGAAGTTCCGCGCTGAAGCCTGCATTTATACGCTGACGTTAGAGGTAATCAACAGTGCCGGGATCGATGGGGAGATGTTAAATTCAGACCAGGTGCGCTCCTGCCTGGCGCGGCGTCTTGGGATGGAGATAACGGACACGGCTACCGCCGACGCGCATATCCGGGGCATTGTTGATATGATGTTGGATGTGACTCAAAATTACACGCAGCCGCTGACCAGCGAAAGACTTTCTACCTGGCATTCTATCCTGTTCCCAACCCATAAAAGCATGAGTGTCCTCTCCGGGCTGCCGGGGAAGAAAAAGATCCATCTTCAGGCTCCTGATGCCGGGTTGTTGGCATCGGAGATGACGAGACTCCTCGATTGGTTTAATGGAGCAGAGCGTTTGGACCCCGTTTTAAAAGCGGCGATCGTGCATTTATGGTTTGTCGCCGCCCATCCTTTTGAAAAGGGTAACGGCAGAATAGCCAGGGCTATAACCGAGATGCAATTATCAAGGGCGGACCGGAGTGATCTGCGATTTTACAGCCTGTCTTCGCAGATAAGGCGGGAAGGGGGTGGCTATTATGACATACTTGGAAAAAAGCAAAAGGGGTGGCATGATATAACCGATTGGCTGGAATGGTTTCTGAATACCCTGGATCATGCATTGACGAATACGGATGAGACTTCGGGAATAGTCTTGAAAAAGGCCCGGTTTTGGGAGAGGCATTTGGGAACGTCGTTGAATGAACGGCAGCGGAAGATGTTGGACAAACTATTAGACGGATTTGAAGGAAGGCTGACTTCTTCAAAATGGGCAATGATCACTCAATCGTCGCAGGATTCGGCGGGCCGGGACATCAATGATCTTGTCCGGAAGAGGATACTGGAGCGGGAACCGGGAGGGGGGAGGAGCACCAACTATAAAATCATCACCGAAACAATAGGATAATATGACGACTACCTCACTGCTCTCCGGATTACTCCTTGTCATCATCCTTGTACTGATTATTGTGGTAGTACGAATAAGAAAGAAGCGGTTGGCGCTTGCCGACGGGCAAGAGCCGGATAATTCCCCTGGCCTGACCGGGCAGATGGTGGTGGAAGCATTGGAAAACCTCGATTATTTTAAGTACACCGATCCCACGCAGCTGGATCTGTTAAAAAAAGAGATCGGGGAGGCCTACGATCAGCATAAGGTACTTTCGACTATTAATTCGCTGAAGTCTCCTTTCGAGCCTTATTGCCGCCGACTTTATTTTTGCGACGGGGAGATCCTTTTCGAGTCGGGCGGCATAGTCGAATACCTGACCGATGTCACATCGACCTTCGAAAAGCTGGGTATCCCCCTGGTCTGGTCGGATGAATATTTCAGAATGGATGCGAAGGAACATACGATCGTCGTCAATGGAAAGAAATATATTGCCTTCAAGGGAGTTCCCCGGGATACTTCGGCCTGGGACCGGGCAACAAAGAACTTCGTTGAACTATTGAACGATCAGCTTTTACTCCATCATTCCGATGAAAGGGTATATCCCATATCAGGGAGGAATGATGGGCGGATCGTGTTTTTGACCCGGCCTCAGTACGATTTTATATACCGGCATTTTGATAAAAAGGAAAGGCCGATGAAGCTGGCCTTGTGGCGGAAAGAGAATGCCGGTTGATTAGGGGCGTCGGAGGAAAAGGTGGTACAGTTTACGTATCTTAGTACATAAACAGATTGCTTATGAGACAATTATTGACTGCAATTTTTGCACTATTGTTGATTGTTTCCTGTGCACATCGGAAAAGCCTGTCGGAACAGTTGAATGACAGTTTTTCAAATCACTTGAAGAAATTAGATTCATCAGCCACATTGGATTCGGTTCACATTCAATGGAATGCGAATGTCACTGAAAAGCTGAGCAGGATAATTGACGATTCTGTGTATGTAAGGGAATACAATAGAATCCAGGCGCAATTGTCAGAGGCACTGCCAAAAAATGATAAGGACAGCATCGCATTTTATCGGTATGAGATAAATTATATGGAGAAGGAAATCGATTCGGTGACAAAATCCATACCTCAGGGTGATACAACCCGCAGATATGGATATTTAATCGGCTGCGCTTATTACATTTCAAAGAACCAAAAAACCAGGGTTGACAGCACATTGATTTTTATCGATTCTACTTCCACGATGAGATATACGGAGTATATGGACTCGGCGATAGGGAGGACGGTCAGGGCGATGAATAAAGATTAATGCAATTAGACTGCTTTTAGGAATTGGGTAAACATCAGTCAGATATCGAATTTATTGATTAACTCCCGAATTGCCTGATTGAAATTTTCAGGGGTAATGCCCGCTAATTTACCTGTAATCCGAAAAAAGTTTTCATCTCCGGGGCCGCAATCAATGAGCTCCTTTATTCCTTTTGCGCCCGCCCGGCGCTCGATGTCGTCGCAGATAAGGCTGGACAGCAGGGACCTCACCCTGGCTTTTGAAGGAAAAATCATCGGATTTTTTTCAAACAGCGTTAGAAGGGAGACTTCGGGATGATGCTCCAGGTAGACCTTCAATTGCGCAACAAGCTGATGCCTTGGTATTATTGCTCCCTGTTTATCGGTATAGTAAGGGTTTCCCCAACTGTATGCAACCCCTTCGTCTGCGGCCGAATTCCGTTTATTATGCCTGAATTTGGCTGAATAATAGTGAAAAAGATCGTGGGAAAAGTCTTCGTTATGCCGAATAGAGAAGATTGTTCCTTCATCGACCCCATAGCCTTCATCTAAATCCCCGGCCGATGCTGAGTCATAGCTATATCCCAGCAGATTCAGAATATCCTGATGGTTATCACATAAATAGAAATCAAACCTTTCCGGGGTTAACCCGAGTTTCATTGCCATCAGGTGATTTTTTCTGTCGAAAAGTGTTGCCCTGTTTAGATTAATCCGGTCTGCATAATGGTAGGTAGTAAGCCCAACTCTTTCCCGTTTCCAGGTCCGGGTGAAATAGCTCAAGGGGATGGCGAAAGCTGTTCGGCCGGCATTAAAGCGAATAAGGATAGTTAGGATTTCCCTTACATGGCAATCTGTTAAGAAAGCCAGGGAACAATAATAGACACTGTCCTGCAATGGATAAAGTTTGAGAATTGCCGGTTGAGCGATTTGAAACCTATCGCTATCGGCGCCCCAAATCCGGTATTTCATTGAGCTGAACATGGATAAACTAAGCTGTGCATCGGCGCCTGTTACATCATTGGAATCGATACGCTGCTGCTCAATGCGATTCAGGAAGCTGTCCAGGGAGACGATAACCCTGCTTTGGATCTCGATAGAAACATCGAGCGAACCCGGGCCTTTTTGAACGATATTGTTCTGACCAGCTGCGATTTCGAAAGAAAATGCAAGCGCAATGTATAATAGCAGATCGGTTCGACGAGTCATGGGTTGATTTCGGTAAAAATAAAGGAAAACAGGATTGTGATGTTGCCGGGCAGAAAAAAAAGTTCGCATTTTGCGAACTTTAAAGCGTGGTGTGGGACCTGCCAATGCAGAGCATCAACCACCTTCCAGCCTTTCAATAAACCATTTAAATAAACTTAGGGGTAACCGTTCAATTTGTTTAGGAATAATACGAAGTAATTCGGTAGTTTAACCAGGAATAAATTTCTGTTCCATGTACAACACGAACGCTCAGTCACAAAGTTTTTATGCCCTTAAGCCTGCTGTGGTTTGCCTTTTTCTCAGCGCCGCGGTTTCGTTGCTTTCTTGTAATGCACCAAAGCCAGAACGATACGGATTTCTTACCATGCTTGGCCGTGATACGATTTCAGTGGAGAGTATAAGCCGCCAGGGCAATACTTTAACAAGCGATGAAGTTGATCGCTTTCCAAGTGTGCGGATACGCCACACTGTGGTCGATCTTAACGACGATGGCAGCATTAGACATCTTGAAATGAATATTCATACACCCAGTGAACCATCTGGCCAGCGCGATCGATTAGTAGTTGCCGATGTCGCAGGTAATAAAGTGCACCTTTCTAAAAAAGATAGCACCGGCACGGTGAATCGTGATTTTGCAACCGGTGGCAGCATTGTAGTAGCCCATGTACCCCAAATGTATAGTCTTTATGAGCTTTACTTTGCCGCGGCGACGAAGCAGGCAGCGGCATCAAAGCTTGCAGCGGGCAAGCCTGTGCCAATGCGGCAGTTTTATATTGACCGGGAATTCGATCGTTTTCCTTTGGGCCACGCTACAGTAAACCCGCTTGACAACGGCAAGTTAGAGATAACACACGACTGGCTTGCCGGAACAGGCGAGGCTATGATGGACTCTGCGGGTAACATGCTCAGTTATTCAGGCGCGCGTACTACATACGATGTGCAGGTAAAACGACTTGCCACGCCACCAGACGTAAAAGGCATCGCTGACCTTTTTGAGGCAAAGGAGACACAAGGTGGCAACGTAAAGTCATTAAGCGTCCGGGATACCACCCGGGCACAAATTGGTCATTCGACCTTCACTGTTGACTATAGCAGGCCGCTGTCGCGTGGGCGAACCTTGCTGGGTGATGTGATACCTTTCGACCGGGTATGGAGGACGGGCGCAAATGCGGCTACGCAGTTTACGACGTCAACCCCGATAAAGCTTGCCGGGATGCAGGTCCCTGCAGGCTCATACACGCTTTTTACCGCGCCACATACAAATGGCGTTGATCTGATTGTGAACAAGCAGACTGGAGAGTGGGGTACAGAGTACAATCGTTCACTTAACCTGGGTATAACAAGGATCAGCAGCGAGGTTGCCACTGCAACGGTGGAGGAATTCACCATATCTATCAGACCCAGCGATAATCGGCATGGTACACTTGTACTCGAATGGGGTTCATTCAGGTGGATTGCACCGATCGAAGTGCAATAAGTGGTCAGTAAATAAAAAAAGTTCGCAGAATGTGAACTTTAAAGCGTGCTGTGGAACCTCCAGATATCGAACCTGGATGTGGACGATATCCAGGCAGTTGATTCCTTTATAGACTGGTACCACGACGTGATCAGGAAATATTAATCCATATCAACAGCCAATTAGTCAATCCTGTCTGCGGTATCTTAACGTCTAAGTGTCTATTGAAAAATCCGTGGTTTTTTGCCCTTCTATAAACAAGGTAAAATGCGCGTGTGGTTCTTTTAAATCTTCAAATGTAATGTTCCAATAAGCCTCTCCTTGAAATATCATCATTACTCCAACCGCTACAACCCGAAATCGCTGTTTCCAATCCGTGAAGTCTGTTTCTAAGCCTGCTTCTCTAAACTCCGCAATGAACCGGTTGGTAATTTTCTTATCCAGTTTTTGAATTTCTACATCCACATTTGCAAGGAAATTCAGCTGCTCCTTGTCTGGCTCGTTACCTGTGCCTCGAATAGAAAGTAAGAATTTCCCATCATTATTGGTCCAGGTATTCCTGTTGCGTTTGCTGTAAGCCAAAGTAAAGTTTCCCAGCGGGGTCGAGACGACAAGTCGACTTTTAGATTTGAAGAGGTTGGAGAAAAATCCCATGAATTTAAAGGTAATCAGGAAATATGTATCATCCAATGCGTGTTCGCCGCTACACAAAAAAGCAGTCACAACATTTAGTCATAACTGCTTGATTTCGAGTGGTGTGGAGCCTCCAGATATCGAACCTGGAAACGGACGATATCGCGGCTGTTGAGGCCTTTATGGAACGCTACAGGGGGCAGTTTGTCGGCTAAAGGGCAAAAAGCCAAAAATGACTTGGGACGAGATGGAGAATTTGACTTTTTGCAAATAATATATATATTGGTCTGGATTGCTCAAAAATTCGATACCACAAAAGGGTTTAACTTGGAAGACTTCTCAATAACAACAAGATTATCCGAAAAGGAGTACTCGAAAGTCATGTTTTTAGGACTTTACCGAAAGCCGGGGTTTATAGCTGCCGCAATTTTTGGGATTTATTTCCTTGTGACAATCGTTTTGGACCACTTTAAGATTATAGCCTATTATTCAGAAACGCCATATCTTGAAATTTTTCTTGGGTTATTTCTTTTACTCTTTCCTTCACTGATTGTGCTTGCATCTGTAAGACAATTTCGCTCTAACCCAAGCTTCCAACATGAAATGACATTTACATTTGGTGAAGATGGTTATAAGGTCCAGGGACTTAATTTTAAGGGCGAGTTTCAATGGGCACATATTATAAAGCGAAAGGAAATAAAAGATTTTCTGATTTTGTACCACAATAAAAGAGCGGGAAATTTTATCGACAAAACAAAGTTGACAACCGGGCAACTACAATTTATAAAATCTAAGGTCAAAGGCAAATAACTTTAAATACAAAAGACCCTGAGCAACAGGGCCTTTTAGCTTGTGGACTGGAACCCCCAGTTATCGAACCTGGACGTGTCCGATATTCTGGCCGTGGAAGCATTCATAGAACGATATCAGATGGAAATAATGGCTATGGGCCTGTAATCCCAATCGCAGCCCTCCGGCCTACAAAGCCGGACGTTACTCAACGGCCAAATTTCAAAAAACGTCCCAGGGAATTTGAAATGGCCCCCAGGCGAGATAGGGGGGACCCATCTGCCAGGATTGACGACCGGGGGGCTTGTTCATGGTGAGGTTAACGGGGGGCACATATGCGGAATTCCAGTACAGAATCGCCTTTACGAGCTTAAGCCACTTTCTCCTTGCCGTGTAAAATTCCTTTAGCGATCTGTCCTCCGTTCCATTCAAGCCATTCAGTGATAACTGCTACCAGCCGTTCCACAATACCATTCAGCGAAAACTTTTCATCCTCTGTTAAAGGGAATTGGTAGTTTGTAATTTTAGTATTCTTACTAAGCTGGTGGTAATCTTCCTTGATGTCCATCCATTGCTTAAAAATGTCTTCGGACGTATCGCCCAGCTTTGAAACGCCCATCTCCGAAATCGCGCGGAGAACACGCTCTTTGTATTCGCCTGATCCGCCCAGGTAAGTAAGTGCGGTCCGGCACAATCCGTTTGAATATATGTAACTCATTGTATTTTCCTTTACTCAAATATAAGAATAAACCGCAATAATACCCATTAACCCCTGGGTACATTTTTTCCACCCCTGCTTCGTTTTAATTCTTCTGGCATAGAGTCAATACGGTCCCAATTATTCCACAGACCTATTTTTTGAAGTATATTTCGTATATCCCCATAATGATTGCCACAATAGTGCCCACAATTACGGCAATCCAGGACCACCGTTCAATCCAACTACGCTTCTTACCATCTGGTGTTACTCGGTTTACGTTTAAGTTTACTGGTCCTGAATTGTCCTTTATAGAATCCTGGATGATATTATCGACACTACCCTGAATATGATTGTGATAGTGATTTGTGATTTGGGGCGGCGACGAATTTGGGTATGCCAAAGCTGGACTGCCAGTCTGCATAAAAATTTGCCCATTTAAACGATGTGAAGTCCTCTCAGTATAATGGACTTCTTCATTTTCGTAATGCTCCATAAGTTCAGCATATTCTATGGATGAGTTTATTAAATGCTTCGATAGGTAAAGTCCGTTCTTCATCACGACACTAACAACCATTGGGTAATTGTCATGGATCACAAATGCGGGATCAGTATCGATCATATATTCTCTTATCCCACCCACAGTTAACGCCCGTATCCCATTCATAGTTATAGACTTCTCCATCCCAGCAATAAGGTCCTGAGAGGATTTAATTTCAATAAGCTTATATTCCTTTAATATTTTGCCCATGATATGGGCGTGTGCAGGAGGATTTATAGGTCGCTTAGTAGTCTGATAAACAATGGCTTCTTTTACTGGCCCCGATTCAAGCTGACTAAGCAGCATATCAATTTCAAAATATGCCTTCTCTCGCATTTCATTCGGAATCATACGGTGATGGTTTATAGGTTAACACAAAGATATGCCAAACACTTCCAGCCCTAATAGCAAAGGTAATTTAGGCACACCATAACACTAAAGAGCTGAAATCGTCAATTTTTTGACGCAGAAGAGAAGACATCCAAACCCACAAAACCCTTATCCTACAAGGGCCACAAAGAGCGGGTATTATCCCCTGATGCAAATGTATAATACTTACATTCATAACAATGCGTTAAAATATGACCCAAATCAATGCCTAATCCGATGATTTTCATACTACCACATTCAACGCGGCGCTTTTATATAATGTCAAAAAGTTGACAATTTTTTGGAATGGAAAAACGTTTCTATCTGGTCATGAAAATATGAACAATGGAAATCGACCCTATCAAACTTGGAGTTAACCCCTTCTCTCACTCATTGGATTTGAAAGCTTCGCAATTCAAGGGAGACGGCTATGTAGGCGTAGCAGGAGGAATTCAATTGCCGAAAAGGTATAAGAAAGACCAAATCCCCCATACCAAGATATTCCATTCGGCTGAGTTAAGAAAGGTCACTTTGGGCCTCTCTGATCGGGCGCTAAGAATTTATATGTGGTTCGTATTTCATGCGGAACCTGACAAGGACTATATTAAATTCAATCAGTCCGCATACATGAATGAAAATGGTATTTCCTCAATTAATACAGTAAAGGACGGGGTGAAAGAACTTATCCGGTATCAGTTTATAGAAAAATCAAACATGAAGGGCGTTTATTGGTTTAATCCGCTATATTTCTTTCGGGGGGATCGACTAAAAAAATATTCGAAGAAAGTTCAAATTATCAATACGGTAGGAGATATTTGAGCAAATAATGCATAGTCAGTAATATGGGTCAATAAAACGGGAGGGGGTTGGAAACGTGCTTTTTCGGCCTATTTCGGCAGGTCTTGTTATTTGTAATAGTCACTATTTGATCTGACAACTAAGGATTTTTAGTTTTATAGGGTCAGGATATTTTTATGTTATTACATTACATGAACTGGAATTGCCCAGGAACGATTTTGTTATAATTTTTTCTGCGGATTCTTCCCCCAACCTCTATCTGGCCTTGTAAGTTACGGCGTACGATTTGGCATTAACGAAATGCCGTTTCGGTGGAGGGAATTGGGCAAAATAGGGGAAAGAGTATACTATATTCAGTCCTTATAAAAAGCTCCAAAACGTTATCCTACTAAAAGGGCCAAAAAGGCCGGTTTTGCTCCCATGCTCTCGATCCCCCGCATAAACAATTTCGGTCTGAAATTATCTTGCTTGCTCCAATTGTACTTATGATTAGGACAAAATAAAGATGAATGCTATAATGATAGCTATTAAAACAAACGCGATAATTAAGCCCGGAAGAAAATTGGGAGGTGCTTGATTGGTAGTCTCGCCGTCATGGTTACCAACTTCTTCTATTGGGTCATTTTGACCAGGAACAACTTTTTTATAAATGACTGAATTCCTGGCGATGGCTTTTGTTATATGGTTTTTTTTCTTCCCATTTATTAGGGAGTGTGATGGGTTTGCGATGTCTGGATGACTTTGATCTTCCCCTTTGGCTATAGGATCATGTTCAATTTTTTGCTCCCAGGCTGGCTGTTTGTGTCTTGGTTGCTCGGGATTACAAGGAAACTTTATTTCGTCACATACCGAAATTCTAACAATGAGATTTTTCCCTTCTGCAATGTGAAATGACCGTTCGGGATTTTTTTGAATAGCAGCCCAATCACAAGACAAACTTTCATCCTGAAAAATTCCAAACGGAATTTCTGTTTGGTCATCGGGGAAAGTCTCGGGTTTGACATACTTATACAAGAATTCACCATTGGGAATTATATCTCCTTTCATTCTATTCTATAATTTCAGGGAAGATGGTCCTGTCTGACTGATTTTTTGTTCCATTAGAATTATACAGTGCCAACAGTTGCTTTGATATATTATCCTTATCCGCCTGAAATTCGACATAATTCCCCTTCGTTTCGACTTCGTAATCAATTTTTTCATCAAATATTGTCACAAATGCCCTCATATCAGGGAATAATTCAATTTCCATGGCAATGCCACCAGAAGGTGTTGGACTCATAATAACTTTCGGGTATACAAAGCTCTCACTGCCTTTATACGCATACCAATAACCAAGGTTATTTAATAAATCTCTTGATAAGCTAATGCTTCGGTCCGTTGGTTGCTTAGAACTGCCAGACATCCAGTTATTGCCTAAAAAAGATAATCTACTGAGGTATTGATTCCTTGAATTTATAAATGCAGCAAAGGCATTGGCTCTATTCAATCTGTCCTGGGCAATGTAGGCATCCGGACTTTGTTGTAAACTAAATATTGAAGCTCCAGAACTTTGTTGTTGAATTCCTGGTATAGTGCATTCAACGCTAAACGGTGTATTTCTGTTTTGACTCATATTATTTCCAGATTTCCAAAATTTCTGATTTAAAAATTGACTCAAAGAACGAAATTTGAATTTCATGAGCGGTATCGAACCACTCATATACTGTACTGAACTTTTTTGAAGTGCCCTTTAATTTGTTTTCAACCATTAGTATCTGACCAAAACCAGGTATGGTAGGCGAGTTCACAGATATAATAGCGTATCCGTCAATTTCATCACATGGAATGGAATAACGGTTAAAATAATTATTTGCAGTGTATTGCTTCTTATTTAACTCGAATGAAGGAGGCGGAAGAGTTATTAAATCGGCAACAGAATTCCCTTCTAGCTTGTATGGCTCAAGGTTAATACGATCACCATATGACAGGTAATATGATTTAATATTTTCGTCGAACTTTAGATCATCGTTCACGAGATCTTTTGTAAAATTATAGATGTCGTAAAACTTTGCAAAGATGTAATTATAGCCAGGATAATTGCCAACATTCTCTTCGTCCTGTCTTAGCCAATGCACTGTAACCATATTTTGTTGAACAAGAACCTGCCATTTCCCATCCTCAGTGTAAAGTCTATAAGTTGTAAAACCAGCTTTGGAGTATTCTGTAGCGGTTTGTATAGCTCCATTTACAACCTCGTCATCCGGAATGGTTGGATGGGTATTGATCATGGGGAACTCTTTCAATAAGTGTACGAGAAGCCTAAAAAGCACTGCATCGTTAAGCAGCAAGTTTTTATTGAAGATAATTCCGCAAACAACCTCAGAAATTGGCGCTTTACTGTACTTTGCTGCCATCTAGTGGATAAAATTTTCCCAAAGTTAGTCTAAAAAATTAAACTGCCGAAAATTATTGACCTGAAAACCAATACTTTAACACGTTTTCGACAGTAAGTTAAAATGATATTGTAAAATAACCAAAAAAATAGCAGTCCGGCAACGTGAAAAACACCCTTTCTACTTAGACTGCAATTTTACTGCTCCCCTACACAAACGATTTTGGGTCGGCGGGTTTTCCGGTTAAATTTTCAGTCTGGCCAATAGTTCCAATTGTGCCTCAACCAGCTTTTGGTTGGTTAGCACTAAAACGGTGTTATTCTCAATGGCCCTACAAAGGTCATTATGCAGGACTGCATTCTCCATTTTCAAGCTTTCTTTATTCATATCCCTGGCGTCTTCCTCTCTTTTAATTGTATCGAGATCCGCTTGAAAAACCTTGTAAAAGCTATACATGAACTGCTTTGTCATAGCTTCAGCGCTTCCAGTACAGCGGATAAAGAGGCCATAAAACCTGCCAGGATCTTTTTTCAGGTATCGTGCCATTTCCTCTGATATGGCCTTTTTAGTGGGATATATCCTCTGTAATAAGAGGTATAGGTCAGTTAGAAGCTGTTGGGGATTGGGTGACATAGTTGGTTTGTTTAGGAGGGCTGACGCTCACATGCTCTCAGCATAGTGGCTCTGACAGGGCCTTCCATCTTTCGATGGCCAAGCACAAAAGAAGCAAGAAGGTCAGCCCATATCTTTCCCATCACATGGTTAAATCGACATTTTAGAGCACACAGACAGGAGTAGTAAAAAAATCATAATCAGCGGTTTAGTAGTTAAAAATGAGGACGGGCGTGTAGAAACACCCCGTCCAAGTGTCCAAGCTGTACTTTACTGTTCCTTGTGCTGACAGAGTGCCAGACTAAGAAAGGAGAAAAAGGCAGCGAGTTTAAGATTGGAGCTTACTTGTTGTCCCGCCGGGAAAGGTCAAACCCCTTCCATCCTTTCGGAGAGCCACACGCAGGCGCAAGCCCCAACCTATATTTTTATTTTGCGGTGGTTGCCCTTAGCAAATAATACATTTAGCTTTATGTCGTAATACCAACAAAGGCGAGCCACGGCCAAAATTTTCCAATTGACTTCACTCTTCTCAATTCTTCGCAGGGTTCTTCGGGAGATACCTGCGGCTTCGGCTACCTGGTTCAATGTCTCATTCCGGCTATTTCTTACGCTTTCCAATCGAAGGCCAATTAATTTCCGATAGGCAAGCATGCTTAATCTTGACCGAACCGCCGTCTTATTGCGTAATTGTCCCATCGATAAAAATTATTAATCTGCTTCCTGCACAGGGATCACCTCTTTCATTTTTTCAATCCTCGCTTTCAGTACCCGGATGACAACCACCTTTGTCAATAGCGAATCTAATTGCAAAGCTGCATCATACAGGTATTGCGGCTTCAGATGTAATATCTTGGCTAAACTCTTTGCCTGTTCCGGCGTCATGAGAATCTCGCCGCATTCTATCGCCCTGTAAGTGCTTGGATCAATTCCTAACTTATTTGCTATCCTACCAGGGGAAAGACCTTCCCGGATGCGGCAATATTTCATTAAGGTATTTTGCATACTCATACGATTTGGCTATTCGCGGCCAAGTAGATGAATCATGCCTTGAGAGAGAAATAAAAAAAGGCGCAGGCTCTCTACTTGCCGCCCCAGGGTCTGGAATACCGGATGGCGGAAGCGAGTAGCCCACGCCGGAGCGTGAGCTTCGCCTTTACCTCTAGTATCCTTAGTTTTCCAGACCCTGGACTAGTGTAAATGCGAATGCTTTAATACTTTGAGAAGGCAGTAAAATTAAGACTTTGGTCGTTACCGCTCAGGACTTTGTATTTGCATTCAAAGGCAAGATAGTATTTATTTTTGACTGTACCCAAGTAAGGGTACAATTATTTTTTGAATTTCCTTGAACTTACTGCCTGACATGGCTACTACAAATGATAAATTCTTAAAGGATTTCGGTAAAAATCTCCGTAAACTCAGGAAAGAAAGGAAACTTAGCACTCGGCAATTCGCTGATGCTGCGGATATTTCCCATAGTTCTGTAGGAAGGTTAGAAGCAGGATTGTCAAACCCAACCCTAACCACCCTTATTAAGATTGCGGATTCCCTTAAGGTTGATCTGAATACCTTGGGTCTTATGAATTGAGCAGTATCTTTAGAAAGGCCCGTGGTATTGACAAAAGATTATCCTGGTGGTGTCCACCGCCCTATTTCCGATTGATTTGTTTCTGTAGCTCGATAAACTGATCGAATTGTTTGAGAAGGAGAAGGCAGAATTGAAGCAGAGATTGAAAAATTGAAGAAAGCTAAGAGAAAGAAATAATAATAAAGTCTCGCTGGCGGTCTGCAAAGTGACCCCGGCGCAAGTTCGACTGGCAAATACTATGAATTTTAATGAGCCGTCCTAATGGGGCGGCTTTTTTAGAAGATTAAAAAATGTAAAAGCTTATGGAGTATATAAAATCAGAAAAAATATTGCTTAAAGGGCACCCTAATTTTGACGAACAATGGTTGAAAAAAATAATCATTGACGATACTTCCATCTTAGGAATTGGTAAGCTTGATGTGCTAAAGTCGGAAAAAACTCAGCCCAAAGGTGGACGCCTTGACTTACTTTTGGAAGACGGTAGTGCTGACCCAAAGAAACGATATCAAGTTGAGCTAATGCTCGGCAAGACAGACGAAAGCCACATTATTCGAACAATTGAATATTGGGACTATGAACGAAGTAAATATCCAAACTATGAACATTGTGCTGTAATAGTTGCGGAAGACATTACCAACAGGTTTTTCAATGTAATTTCCCTTTTTAACAAATCAATCCCAATTATAGCAATTCAACTTAATGCACTGAAAATAGACGACAAACTTGCATTAAATTTTACAACAATTCTTGACGAGACATCTTACGGTCTGGTTTATGAGGATGAGCCGCAAGTAGTAACCTACAAGCGAGAAGATTTTGACAAAAACATTCCAAAAAATATTCTTTCTTTGGCAGATGACTGCTTCAATGTCCTTACTGAAATCGATCCCAAACTTCAGAAGACTTATACAAAAAATTACATGGGAATTCAAAATGGGAATAGGCCATCAAACTTTATTGTATTCATTCCAAAGCAAACTTTTTTAAAACCAGAAGTAAGTATTTCAGACCTTGAAGAATGGGGGGAGAAGCTTTCTGCAGTTGGAATTGAAATTGTTAATAAGAATAATAGAAATAGCAGAATTTCATTTCGTTTGACAAAAAAAGATTTTGACACAAACAAGGAATTAATAAGAGGACTATTTAAAACTTCATACGACGAATGGTTTGAATAATATTTTTAGCCGGTGACTTCTTTTCTGGCCGGCAACAATAAATAGCAGGTTGCGAGATAACTCGCCGGACACCAATACTACGCCAATTTTGGCTGCGCGTTTTATTATCTAATTCGTAGCCCGACTCTGTCGTTATCAATATAGATATTTTCGTCTTGGTCATTTGTCTCAAAAAGGAAAGGTCTTGTTGTATTTGTTATTCCATTCTCCGCAAAATCTCTTATATCTTTTGGCAAAATTAGTCTTGGTCTGAAAAAATCAAAGATTTCAAAATACCAAATGGGTTCAAAAGGAAAATCGGCAATGAACAGTTTTTCAAAATTACGATAGGATAATTCGACTTCATAGAATTTCTCTCCTTGATAATCAAACTCTCGATAGTCAAAATAGTTTTGATTAAGGTACTCCGCCAAGCCAGTATAATATTTTTTGGTTACTTTCTGAAGTGTCTCGTTGTCATATGAAATATTGTCGTTAAATGGGTCGTGATATTTACATTTAACCTGTTTAAACAAGTTGTATGAAACAGAAGCAATAGAAAAGTTTCTTGGGTAATTTCCAGAAGATGCTTGAGCTTTATGGCCTGCCATATTTCCAGGATTTATTTGATGGCGCCCCTTTGCTTCTAAAGTAAATTGTGAATTTTTTGTGAAAGCAACTAAGTCTGGTCTTTGACCTCGTAGTGGTCTTGATGCCACTGCTTCGTAATTGGTTGTATATAAACTCTGGTTAATTTTCTTTGATAAAAAGTCTGCAATTGCTTTGCCTGCCAAAGTTGAAAACTGTCCTTGTTCTGTCGGGTCTGATAGAATTCTCGGTGGAGTTGAAAAGTGATTATTATTAAATGATTGTCTTTGAAGATAGTAGCTGTAATGAAGAAACATACCAATTGTCCTGAAAATTTTTTGTGGACGAGGAGCATAGCCCTGTCCGGCAATTGCTAGATGTTTTGCAAATGCAATTCGTGTCAACCTATGAGTTTGATTGAAAATTGTCCCTGCGGTGTCTATATATTCTACCGATATGTTCATTGTTTGTTTTTCAGTTAGTCTTATTTTAGTTGCTCTTGATTCAGCTGTTGGTGTGTCTTCCGACCGGCAAGTAAATATACAAAACGTCCCCTAAAAGCCTTCGTGAGCAGCAAGTAAGACCCAAAAGGGACATGAATGCTTATTTCAACCTGCATCACCGAAATTCGCCTTTGCCTTTGCACGTAGAAATCCAAATCCCTGCAAATTATTTTCCGTAACTTACTATCTTAAATTTCGGTTATGACAACAGTTAAGCTAAATAATAATAATAACGCCTATCCAGGAAGACAGATGGACCCTGCGTGTGTTGGCTACTCATTGCGCGGAATTCGGGAAATGCACCTGAACAATTTTAAGACAGATGAGGAACGGTTTTGGGTAATAGTTCAATTTTTCGACAAATATAGAAACTCAGTCGGTTATGTTTCAATTGACCGATCCACGGAATTAACACTACAGGTAAAGGAAGAATATTCGTCGTACGTTGTCATCCTAAATACCAACGATGGGGAAAGGCAGGTGGGTTTTGACTTAGAGTTGGTAGCTAAAAATTGAATTGATTGCTACTCTTTGCGACCAAGCAGCAGATAAAATATTAGGAGTCGTTGCATAAGTTTTCTGATTCAAGAATAAAGTAAAAAAATAGTAAAACCACCTATGATAAAAGACGACATTATCTTGTCATTCAAAAGTGAATTTCGCTTCCTACAAGACAAATTTGAAATCATAAACCTTTTGGAGAATTGGTCCGAAATGGGTTATGAAACCATAGGTGGCCTTAAACTCCTAAGTGATGAATATAATATGGTTGGCATCCCGGTGTGTATGTTTTCTGAGGAAGCAATTGGGTTTACAGAGTTGGAGTGAGTATGAGAAATAGCCGTGCAAGGGTCATGGAACACTTGGAAGCGTGTACTTCCTCAAATGGCTATGGTATTTGGGATATAGAGAAATGCAAGGATAGATCAATTTTGCTGTTTAATGTTAAGGACGTAGCAAACAGACATTGGCTACTGGCCTTAGAAACATATCTTGAACACAAGTGCGCACCGCACATAAAATCGCAAAGTATAGGTTGAAGTTTATGCTTCAGAAAATGAAAATATATACTGCCATTGCAATAACTCTTTCGGCCTGTAACTCTAATCCAAAAATGACTGATCAAGAAAGGATTGATTCGGTTGCTGCTCAGCAAAGGCGTCATATAGACAGCTTAGTATCTAAAAATGATTCTCTTCGCAAAGCCTGCACTTATGCTATAATGGAGGCGGATTCAATCGTAGGTGTTTCAAATAAACTGAACGACACTCTAGCAATCAAAGCTATAGCAAAAGCCAAAGCCGCTAGGAAGGTTTTGGATTCTCTCAACCATCTGCATTACCAGTAGTTACGCTGCCTTCCATAGCTTTAACCGGTAGGGCTTAGGGCGGATCTATAATAATTTAACTTCTACTAGGAAAAAAAAATAAAATACGTTACTGGCCTAGTAGTGTAGGGTTTCAATATGCTCTTTAAGTACTTTATTATAAGCGGGAGTAGAAAACAATAAATCGATCAGTTGTCATTGATTATTTCCAAAATCAAACTCTTAGTAACTGGGCATTTAAGATTTTGACCGAATAGTTTACATTTTATGACTAAACTTTCCCCCATGGTAGGTGTCGGTAAAAATAAACTAACAGGGGTCTTAAATGCCATGCAAGGAATATAATGCCTGATATCACCAAGCTCCTGGAACAAAATGTAATGACCGTCACGATAACTAATAGCAGGATACAATGATTTATATTCGCCTGCTGAAGGCTCCCTTGGTTGCGGAAAAGCAGATGCTAGAAGGGGATTGTAGGTATTCGAGTATATTCTAGTAGCCATTTCAAGACCTTTAATATACGGAACAGCAATTTCAATTGATGCGTCCTTTACATAGTCGGTCCCTGTATTATAAATCACAAAATTTATTTTTGCCCCCACCTCTTCAAATTTATAATTATGGTCTTCAGACAGATAGGATTTATCTGCTCGATCAAGATCAGATTGCAATTTTTTAATATCAAAACTAATATGAGACAATTCAGGTTCATACCTTTTTCTTGGAGGTATATTGCCTTCCAGAATGTTATTAGTTTTTTCTTTTAATCTAATTAATTCCAAAATCTCTTCCTTGTACTGTTCTGAGGGCAGTTTAAATTCAAGGATTGGTGCCACTTTGCAAATTGTTTCATTGGACTTTTCGAAAACAATTGCAACGTTATCTCCTGACAATGAGACTTTCTCAAGTTTCTCGGCAAATATCCTGTCCAGATCATTTCTATTTAGTCGCGTTTGGTGTGACCCTTTTCTGATGAAAAATTCACCCTTCTTAAGACCATGATAGTCTTTTTTCATCATATACGGTTTGTCTAAATAGTTGCTAATCCTAAAAAACATAATTCGCTTTTCATCTATATCGAAAGGCACATACTCAACACTTAGGTCCGGTTCAATGTTTTCGGTTATTAATTGCTGATATGTTGCTTCATCCTCTACCAAATCAGTAACCCCATTAATTTCCCTCGAGCCATCGCTATTCAGCTTTACTCCTATAATTATGTAACGGTCCTCAATGGTGAAGGAATTTGCCATTGAGATTACATCTTTTAAAAGAGCTGGAAATTGTTCTTTCTTATATTGAATTGCTTTGAAATCAAGACTATTTCCTTCGTTATAAAAACGAATGATATCTTCAAATGATGACCTATTTAGTGGCTCTGGCATATTGTTTTATTAGGTATTACATGTCCATAATTTTTTCGAAGGATAAGATTTTTGAATAAAGCTCTTCTTTTTGTGGATCAGAACAATTCGGAATTGATTTAATCATTTCTCTGATTTCTTTAACCTCTTTCTCCTCGGCGACAATTATCTGGTCAATTTCTTCAAACAAAAAGGTCAGATTGACTTCTTTTAGGATTGGTTTCTGTTTGGAATTCCCTCTCCAATTGTTGTATTCTTCCTCTGTTCTGCGCAATTCGCAGACAGCACAGGTGAAGTCTGGAAGATACCTCCACTCTCTTTCATCGTAAAACCTGTAGCCCTTGGTAACTTCGCCATTCCTTTCTAAGTCATCGGCATAGTGCTTTGTATAATACAATGAATAAATAATATGCTCCATTGGGGCATTCATGTCAGAATACTTTTTAAGCTCAAGATTAATCCTTAGATATTCGAGCATTTTATGGCCGGCAGTCATATTTTGATTGGCCTCCACTTGGTGATATTTCTTCATTAGTTCATCAATCTTTGGCGAATTGACAGCTATAGTTGTTAAACTACATCTCAAAGACTTAATAAGTGAGTCTGCGACGCGTGAGCTTTTTTCCAAATATAATACTGGGTTTAATTGATTCTTTATGCCCCACCCCTTTTTTAGTCCTATTCCGTATCTCCCATATTTTGTGTATTGAGAGATCGTTTTTAAAGGAATATCGCAAAAGCAAATCATTGGAATTATTAACGTAATTGCATCAGCCTTGTAATGCAATGTTTCTTTACAATAGCTTCCATAAATCTTATCTGCAAGAATACTTTTTACATTCTCGATACTATCCGTAAAGTGGAACAATGAGTTTGAAGATAAATTCATATTTGCTGTAGGTAAAATTTTATCTACTACAACATAAATTTACATAACGTATTTGGAACGCCTGAAAATACTTGCCCCCCGCCTTTTTAGCGAGTGCTATAAGAGGGCAGGGAGGGCAGGGTAAATCTAAAATAATTTACACTTCTACTAGGCAAAAAAATGAAATGCGTTACTGGCCTAGTAGTGGTGAAATGTATTGTTTTAAGTATTCGGCAAGGACCTTTAAATTACCAAAATATTCAAGCTTCAAATGATTCCATTCCTTTTTTGACGTGCCAAAAAATACGGATGCCCCATACCCATTTTGCGGAGCCTTGTCGCTTTCAAATCTTCCGTAGTGGACCCCATCGTGTGAGTATTCGAGGCCGGTGAATTCAAAGATCACCCGGCTCGGAGTTACCCTATAAATAAGAGAGAACTTCACGCCGCCGAAACTTGCCGAGGGAGCATATGCATTTATCCCGTTAGTCTTTGTCTTTGTGTATGATAAAGCCCCATTAGTGTAGAACGTATTCTTACCTCTATCCTGGGTTAGGATGGTGCCAATAGGAAGGTTAATATAAATGTTCTCCGTTTGCTTTGAATCATCCAGCTTATAGACCTGCTTCAAATTGTCGATATCAAGCAATGTATGGCCCCAGTTGGTAATGGCTTCCTTAACCTGTTCAACGGACTTACCTTTAAGGTCAATGGAATCAATAATTGAGACAAGCCCGGTAGAAGGATTAATGGGTAAATCCTGGCAAAATACTTGTGCGCAGAAAAGGACAATACAAAGCGTTAACAAAGTTTGTTTCATGGAATTAGAGTTTGGGGATGATTAATAATTGGCTATGGCCTAAAAAGGCCGCAAAAGTTAACGGTATATCACCTCCCTATATTGTCAGTTACCGAATTTTTTGTCCGAGATTCGGAAAGTTTTCGGATAGTAATATTTAAATCACACCTGGAGCATTTATAGCCCTATTGGGGCCGTATTAGTCCAAAACCGTTGGTATGCACTGTCAAAAATAAGGTGCCAGGAAGACTATCGCAATCGCCTGTAGTAACGTTTTAGTAAAGAAGATTTTAAAAATCAATTAACAACAATAATTGGCATTTAACAAGATATTTATTTAACAATACTTGTCAATTTCTTCC
>Ga0206963_10144_pt1 | contig 24487 bp, 15 predicted proteins | sample Alteio_BWOrgHeat_28_FD_152958 | JGI IMG/M metagenome (GOLD analysis project Ga0206963, IMG submission 152958) | Enriched cells from forest soil in Barre Woods Harvard Forest LTER site, Petersham, Massachusetts, United States -... | ecosystem: Environmental > Terrestrial > Soil > Temperate forest >... | reverse complement strand
CAGGGCAAGTCCGGTTTGCACGGAATGGAAACGGGTGGCTCCTCCCACAATGGTCTGAATCGGATAAAGTGAATTGATTTCATCACAAATAGCCCTTCCCGGGTCATAATAATCAGTTGGCAGCACAAGAATAATATGGATGTCTTTATAGGATTTCAGAAATGCATGCAGGGTATACCAGAGAATAGGTTTGTCATGTATAAGAAGAAACTGTTTGGGCAATTCACTACCCATACGTGTGCCGGAGCCGCCCGCAACGATAACAGCATATTTTTTCATAAAGTATACCGGGGCATATTTATTTTTCAATTAATAAGCGCTGGCATTCCCTCAAAAGCTTTGCCTTATCAATAGCCACCGTGCCCACAGATTCACAAACAATACCGCCTGCAAGGTTTGCAATTTCTGCCATCATTTTCGTGTTGCGGGTTAATGTATAAATAAGTGTGGCTACAGCAATTACAGTATCACCTGCCCCTGATACATCAGCTACGTTCCTGATATGTGAAGGGACCATGCGCGATTCTTTCCCGTCTTTATAAAAAACACCTTTCTCGGACAAGGTGATAAATGAAATTCTGTGATTCAGTTCATCTACCAGTTTTTGATGGATATGTGTAAGTATACTTTCATTTATTTCTTCTATTAATAAATTTAAAGCATCCCGGGCTTCTTTCAGGTTGGGCTTGAATATATCCACCCCTTTGTATTTAAAAAAATGCTTCCTTTTAGGATCCACAGAAGTGATCACGGAATTTTTTCTGCAGATTTCTATAACTGAATGAATAATTTTTTCAGTAAGCACTCCTTTATTGTAATCTTCAAATATGATAGCTGCAGGAGATTCCTCCCTGATAAATCTTTCAACCTGTGCAATCAGTTTTTGTTCCTGTTCATTTTCCAGCGGTTGCAGGGTTTCCGAATCAAGCCGCATCATCTGCTGGTTGCGGCTGATGACGCGCATTTTGTTTGTTGTGATACGACCGGTCGATTTCAGAAGATAGGCTGTTTCAATTTTATTTTCATTGAGCAGGCCGGTGAGTATCTGTCCATCATCATCATCGCCGATTACTGAAAAAACAGAAACGGGAGTTCCAAGAGATGCCAGATTCAGAGCCACATTCCCGGCGCCTCCGATTCGATACTCTTTCCTGTTAACGGTTACAACGGGGACAGGAGCTTCGGGTGATATTCTTTCTACATTTCCCCACCAATAAGTATCAAGCATCATATCGCCAATTACGCCGATCTTAATACTTGAAAAACTTTTAAACAGCTCTTTATAATCAACGGAAGAGGACATATTATTCAATCTGATTTTTCCTGTTCTCTGCATTCGCAATATAATACAATGGAATTCCCAGCAGCGCGATGATGAGTCCGGGCCATGTAAATTCCGGTTTATAAATAATCAGGAGTACGCAAAAACTTGTTCCCATCAAAATATATAAAGCCGGCAAAAACGGGTATCCAAATGCTTTATAGGGTCTGGGCATGTCGGGTCTCTTTTTTCGAAGGATAAAAATACCCAGAATAGTCAGCACATAAAAAATAACAACCACAAAAGAAATCATATCCAGGAGATCGCCGTATTTACCACTCAGACATAAAATGGAAGCCACGATGAATTGCGCCCACAACGCCCATTGCGGAACGTTATTATTGTTGAGTGTACCGGCCCTTCTGAAAAACAACTTATCCTTTGCCATGGTATAATAAACCCTGGCACCCGCAAGTATCAAACCATTGTTACATCCGAAAGTGGATACCATGATGAGAACTGCAATAATATAGGTTCCGGATTTTCCAAAAATCACCTGCGAAGCGGTTACAGCAATACGGTCTTTTTCTGCATGCGCAATTTCATTTAATGGCAAGACGGCAACGTACATCAGGTTTGCACAAACATAAATGATGGTTACAATGAGTGTTCCGAGAAAAAGTGAAAGCCCGATATTTTTCTGGGGGTTTTTGATTTCACCGGCGATAAACGTAACATTGTTCCATGCATCACTGCTGAAAACGGAACCCACCATTGCTGCAGCAATACCTCCAAACAGTGCGGCGCCTCCAATTGAATTTATATTGAAACCATAAGAGGGATTACAAATATCCTTCAGAGTTGTTTTCGTAGCATGCCAGGCAGCAGTCCAGTTTGCGTGCCATACTTCAGGATGAAAAGCTATAAAGCCCGCTATGATCAGTCCGAATAAAGCCAGCAGTTTGGTTGAGGTAAAAATATTCTGTATCCATTTACTCCCTTTTAATCCGCGGGTATTGGTATACGTTAGAAATCCAATGATGCCGATCGAAGCCAATTGTGCCGCACTAATGGTAAAATATGTAGGAGAACCGCAATTATTTGTTCCCGTCTGAAAACGGAGAATATGATTGTCTTCACTCAATGCAGGAATCAGGTACGCCGCGTATTTGGAGAAAGCAACTCCTACTGCGGCAATCGTACCCGTCTGGATGACTGCAAAAAAACTCCACCCGTATAAAAAAGCAGTTAATGGATTATAAGCTTCCTTCAGGTAAATATACTGACCACCGGCTTTTGGGAACATGCCGCTGAGTTCCCCATAACTCACAGCGGCTGTGATGGTCATAAAACCAGTAATCAGCCATACCAAAATCAACCAACCGGCCCCTCCTACATTTCTTACAATATCAGCGCTTACGATAAAAATTCCCGAACCGATCATGGATCCCGCGACTATCATTGTAGCGTCGATCAATCCTAATGTCGGTTTAAAAGAATGGCTTTCTGCGGGCATAAGAAGATTTGACCCGGAAGATAGTATTACTTTTTCTTATATGCCGCATTCAGGCCGGCTACCAGGTCGTCTGTAATATTAAATGCTGTGTCCCGGACATAAATAAACGAATTGGCCTCATAAGAAATGATATAATTAAAACCCTTGTCCTTATTATATTCTTTCAGATAATCCTGAATTTTTTTTCTGATATCGGCTTTCAGGTCTTCATTATGCTTAAGCAGGGATTCCTGCAGGGATTGTTTTCTTGCCTGGTAATTTTGTTGCATTTGGGCATATTCCTGCTGCGCCTGTTCGTTTTCAGTCTGCGTCATTGTCTTTGCATTCTTCTGCCATTCAGTAATTTTTTTCTGGTACCCTTTTTCCATACTGCTCAGCTCAGCATTCATTTCATTTTCTCTTCCCTTAACCTGTTCGAGTACATCTTTGAAATACTGATAGTGTGCTTCCAGGGAATCTGTATCGAAATAAGCCATTCTGAAATTATTTCCTGACGGCTGATTTCCTTTATTGCTGGAAACAATAACGGCGGCTGCCGGTTGAGGTTTGTGGTATATAACATAAAATAAAACACCGGTAAGTAGTAAGGCCAGTAACCCCGGTACCATTGCAATATTTCTCATAACAATAAATATAATTTGAAGGGTCTGTATACCAGATATAAAAGTAGGAAGCATTTCTGCTTCCTACTGCATATTAATTCTTAAAATTTCTGTTTATTCATCCTCGTCAAACTGCATGGCTTCACGGGTGTTTTGGAGTAATTCATATTCCTCCTTACTTCCTACGATCATGTTTTCAAATTCCCGCAAACCTGTACCTGCCGGAATCGGATGACCAGTGATTACATTTTCTTTCAGACCCATCATGTCATCTGTCTTACCCTGTATGGCTGCTGAAGAAAGTACCTTGGTCGTTTCCTGGAACGATGCAGCTGAAATCCAGCTTTGAGTTCCGAGGGAAGCTTTGGTAATACCCAGCAACATGGGCGCTGAAGTAGCCGAATGCGCATCCCTGAATTCTGCGAGTTTTTTATCGTTCCTGCGAAGGATCGAATTTTCCTCACGCACTTCACGTAAACTCACAATCTGCCCGGGTTTCAGTTTGGTTGAATCACCTGCATCAGTGACAACTTTTTTGTCAAAGATCCAGTCATTTTCATCAAGGAATTCAATCTTGTCAACGGTTTCATCTTCAAGGAAACGCGTATCTCCCGGATCGACAATATTTAATTTACGCATCATTTGCCTTACAATGACTTCAATATGTTTGTCATTGATCTTTACACCCTGCAAACGATACACTTCCTGGATTTCATTTACCACATATTCCTGCACTGCAAAAGGTCCTTTGATGGCAAGTATATCGGCTGGTGCAACCTGTCCGTCAGACAGCTGAGCACCGGCTTTAATAAAGTCACCATCCTGTGCAAGGATCTGACGTGTAAGCGGAACAAGGTATTTTTTGATTATACCGTCTTTGGCTTCCACAATAATTTCACGGTTACCTCTCTTTATGTTACCGAATGTAACCACACCATCAATTTCAGATACAACCGCTGGATTGCCGGGATTTCTTGCTTCAAATAATTCCGTTACACGTGGAAGACCACCCGTGATATCACGAAGTTTTCCAAGTACGCGTGGAATTTTTACAATAACCTGTCCGCCACGCACCTCTTCACCTTCTTCCATAATAATATGGCTACCCACAGGAAGATTATAGTTTTTAATTTCTTTACCGCCTTCTACAACAATACCGGGAATTTTTGTTTTATCCTTCGTATCAATTACAACTTTCTCACGGTGACCCGTTTGTTCATCAGCCTCTTCACGATAGGTAATGCCTTCAATTACATTTTCAAATTTCAGCTTACCACTGATTTCACTGATGACAACATTGTTGAACGGATCCCATGTACAGATCACATCGCCTTTGGATACTTTCTGTCCGTCTTTTACAGTCAGCGTAGCACCATATGGAACGTTATTGGTAATTAAAAGTCGGTCATTCTTAACATCCATAATCCTTACTTCACCGGTACGGCCGATAACAACAGGTACTTTCGCACCATCATTATTTTCTGCCAGTACCGTTCTCAATCCATCGAACTGAATCGTACCGTCGAATTTAGCCATCAGGGAAGATTCTACTGACGCAGATCCGGCAACACCACCCACATGGAAAGTACGCAGTGTAAGCTGTGTACCCGGTTCACCGATTGACTGGGCAGCGATGATACCAACAGCATCACCTTTCTGTGCGGTATAACCTGTTGCCAGATTCTTACCATAACATTTCACACAAACACCTCTTTTACTTTCGCAGGTAAGTACCGAACGGATTTCAACAGTTTCAATTCCTGCTTCTTCAATTTTCTTAGCAACTTCTTCAGTGATCTCAATTCCTCCATTTGCAATGATCTTGTCTGTTGCAGGATCATAAACATCATGAAGGGATACGCGGCCAAGAATACGATCGTATAATGGTTCAACGATATCTTCATTATCCTTCAATGCTGTGGTGGCAATACCTCTCAGGGTTCCGCAATCTTCTTCCTTGATTACAACATCCTGTGCAACGTCCACAAGACGTCGTGTCAGGTAACCGGCATCAGCTGTTTTAAGAGCCGTATCCGCGAGACCCTTACGGGCACCATGCGTTGAGATAAAATAATCAAGTACATTCAGACCACCCTTAAAATTTGAAAGAATCGGGTTCTCGATGATTTCACTTCCGGTGGATCCTGATTTCCTTGGTTTTGCCATCAGTCCGCGTATTCCGGCCAGCTGTTTAATCTGCTGCTTGGATCCACGGGCACCTGAATCGAGCATCATGTAAACAGAGTTGAATCCCTGTTTGTCAGAACTCAGTTCCCTGATCAGGGTTTCTGTGATCCTGGTATCCACGCGTGACCATATATCCACGATCTGATTATATCTTTCATTATTCGTAATCAGACCTGTATTATAATTATCCCATACTTCATCCACTTCCCCTTTCGCATTCACCAGCAATTCTTCCTTGGTATCCGGGATGATGAGGTCATTAATACTGAATGACAATCCTCCGCGGAATGCCATACGGAATCCAAGCGTTTTAATATCATCAAGGAACTTAGCCGTCTTGGGAACATTCGTCCATTTAATAATATTACCGATGATTTCACGAAGTGATTTCTTGGTGAGAAGCTGGTTTACAAAACCAACTTCCGCGGGCGTATGTTGATTGAAAAGTACACGGCCTACTGTAGTTTCTAATAATTTCTTCTCCAGTACATCATGCTCGTTTCTTACATTCACTTTTACCTTGATGTATGCATGTAAATCAAGCTGCCCTTCGTTATATGCAATGATTACTTCTTCAGGACTGTAAAAAGCTTTCCCTTCGCCTTTCACTTTTTCTGTTGCAGTAGATTTCTTTCCTTTCGTTATATAATATAATCCCAGTACCATGTCCTGCGAAGGCAGTGTAATGGGTGTACCATTTTGGGGATTCAGAATATTATGGCTTGACAGCATCAGTAACTGAGCTTCCAGCACTGCCGCACTGCTTAGCGGAACGTGCACCGCCATCTGGTCGCCATCAAAGTCTGCGTTGAACGCAGTACAAACAAGGGGGTGCAACTGAATAGCCTTCCCTTCAATCAGTTTAGGCTGAAATGCCTGAATTGATAACCGGTGAAGTGTTGGAGCACGATTCAGCATCACAGGATGACCCTTCAGTATATTTTCCAGGATATCCCATACAATGGCTTCTTTACGGTCAACCAGTTTACGTGCTGATTTCACGGTTTTCACAATACCTCTTTCAATCAGCTTACGAATGATAAACGGTTTGAAAAGTTCAGCTGCCATATCCTTTGGCAATCCGCATTCATGAAGTTTTAATTCGGGACCGACGACGATTACAGAGCGACCTGAATAATCAACACGTTTTCCGAGAAGGTTCTGACGGAAGCGACCCTGTTTTCCTTTCAGCACATCGCTCAATGATTTCAGCGCTCTTCCGCCTTCCGCTTTAACTGCATTGGATTTACGGCTGTTATCAAAAAGGGAATCAATGGCTTCCTGCAGCATTCTTTTTTCGTTACGCAGGATTACCTCAGGCGCTTTGATTTCCAGCAAACGTTTGAGACGATTGTTGCGGATGATCACCCGGCGATACAGATCATTTAAATCTGAAGACGCAAACCGGCCGCCATCCAGGGGTACCAGCGGACGCAGTTCAGGTGGTATAACCGGAATATATTGCATAACCATCCACTCAGGACGGTTTGTGATTCTCGTATTTGCATCACGGAAACTTTCAACCACACTCAGACGCTTTAATGCATCTGCCTTGCGTTGCTGTGAAGTTTCATTGGCAGCAGCAGCACGCAGGTCAAAACTCAACTGATCGAGGTCAATGCGCTGTAACAGATCGTGCACAGCCTCAGCACCCATCTTTGCGATGAATTTTGTCGGATCATCGTCAGGTAAATATTGGTTGTCCTTCGGAAGTGTTTCGAGTATTTCAAGGTATTCTTCTTCCGTCAGCAGGTCGCCCTGGTTCTGGTTTTTATCTGCGCGAATACCTGACTGGATCACCACGTATCTTTCATAATACACTATGCTCTCCAGCTTCTTCGAACTCATTCCCAGCAGATAACCGGTTTTGTTCGGAAGACTTTTGAAATACCAGATATGAACTACAGGAACAACCAGTTTAATATGTCCCATACGTTCACGGCGAACTTTCTTTTCAGTTACCTCCACACCGCAGCGGTCACATACGATCCCTTTATAACGGATCCTTTTATATTTTCCACAGGCACATTCGTAATCCTTAACGGGTCCGAATATGCGCTCGCAGAACAAACCATCCCTTTCGGGTTTGTAAGTTCTGTAGTTTATGGTTTCAGGCTTTAAAACCTCTCCATAAGATCTTTCCAGAATGGAATCGGGAGAAGCAAGCCCGATGGTAATTTTTGAGAAAGTGGCTTTGGGACGATTTTCTTTTTTAATAGCCATATGTTAATATCAGGTTTTTAAAAGATAAGTTACCACCCATGCATTTACAAAGCAGTTTAAAACAGGATGACTTCACCCCTTTTCGCAACTTACTTTGTTGAAAATCAATAATTTACAGAGAAAATGATTCTGAAAATGCCAGCATAAGGAGGGCAAAGGTACGTGCTTTGTATTAATTTACCAAGATAAGGTATCCACCCGGTCAGGTAATTTAGACCCCTTGAAGGACACCGGTTTTTGGGCTTTTTTCCATATCCGCATAAGCAAAAGAAATCGTCAGCAGGGAAAATAACAAATAAGGTGTAAGATATCGTTCTTCATAAAAAGGGTAAAGAATAAACCGTAGGAGAACAACCGCACAAACTGTGTAAAAAAATATAATTCGCTTCCTTTTTCCAATTGAATCCCCTGCTGAGCCCGGAAATAATAAAGATTACGAACAGGTACATAAAAAAAGACCCTGGAATAACATAAAAGTATAACCCTATATTTCTTAAATATTGTCCTCGGGGTTCCGAAAAAATCAGGATCCATAAACCAGAGGAAATGATGGGTGGCAGTGAGATTGACAAGCAGTGCGATCCCTATCAAACCCAAAGACATCAGGATATATTTTTTTGTATCCAGTTTATTTGCAAATCTATCAACCGGCCATTTCCATAATGCAAAAAGAAATATCAATTCCGAAACCACATTATCAAGACGTGTACAGATTGCGAGCATGAAAAGGGAATACCAAAGAATTTTACTTCTGCCGAAATAAATCAGAAAAACAGCATTCAGTAATATGAAACAGGACAAGGAATCAGGTGTAGAAAGTCTGGCCAGCAGAAGAGTTGGAAAAATTAACATGCAGACCATGCTTACCAGAAAGGTTTTAACCGGATCCAGACGTTTTATAACAACCTGCCAGATACTCAGGCCGATCAGAAAATAACACAACAGAGACGGGATGAGGGTTGCATGGATATAAGAAAATCCCAATTTGTGAAAAGTCAGGACTAATAATACATAAAAGGGTTTGATCCTGTACCTTTCGAATATCATCTGATCAACGCTGTTGATCCGGTCTGCATGATCCTGATATTCTTTTGAAGGAAGTTCCTGCCGGAGAACTTCTTTCGTCCTTTCAACAACACCATCCATTGAACCCTGTTCTTTCTCTATGACAAGGGCAATATAAAATGGCATATCTCCATTATGTCCGGGAAACCTTGATAAATAAAATGTTGTCAGGGAAAGCGCGAGGATATAAAAGAGCCATGCATTTCTAGAAAACATATTTTAATATTTTGTCTACTGCATTCCCAGATCCCTTTTTATCTGTTCTCCATTTCTTTCTAGAAACTTTTCCCTGATTATTTTTTGAACCGGAACATTCCTGATTTTGCTTTCAAGCCAGGAAATAATATCCAGGTAAACAAAAGCACGGGTCTCGAATCGGTTTTTTTCGTAGGTCTTCAGTCTTGCCAATAATTTCGGGAATTCAGGCTTAAGCTTTGAGGGTTCCAGTTTAAATGATTTCCTCAGAAAACGGAATATTTCTTCCTCAACCTTGCTCAGGTTTTCCATTTTTGCCATAAATCTGTAAACCGATTTAATCAGGTATTCCAATAAATTCTCATTCCCTAATTCGTAGTGTGCAATCAGATGGAGTAATCTTGAATAACACTGCAGATCAGTTCGAAGGTCCATCTTCCAGTTAATGATTTTATTAAGATATTTTATGGTATGCTCGTAATCACCGCTGCCAAAATAAAGGCTGGCAAATTTGTAATAGAAAATAAGTATCCGGTGCCTGTCCAGGTAAATTTCATATTCCTTCAGTTTTTCTTCAATATAAGGAACCAGGGCCAGCCCTTCTGTAAAAGTACCGTCAATGAAATGCTGATTGATTTTAGCGATATGCAGATAAACGAAAGTCTGTATGCGGTTGTTATCATTTTCCTGAACGGCTTCTGAATGAAAAAACTTTTCAAAACGGATGAGAGTTTCCAGAAATTTTGGATAGTTCAGCAGGTCGAAATGTGCGCCCAACAGGTTGTGCATGCCTTTGATATAATGAGCAGTCTCAATCGGGATCATGGCAGGTTCCTTATCGAATAATTCAACCCAGCGATGGGTGTAACGATAGTAGGATAGAAAATCCTGTCCGATAAAAGCAAACCAGCTATAACTCTGAAACAGGTAAAGATTTTCATAGAACCCATTTACTGCAGGCATTTTTGCGGGGAGTCTTGATTCGAAGAATTCCTTCACTGCGATTTCATCTTTTTCGTTTCGGGCAACGCCGTGTTGGATATACCATCCATATAGCTGAAGCGAAAGACTGGAAAGAGTTCCCGCCAGAATAATCTGTTCATTCACAGCCTGCATTTCTTCAGCCAGCCGGCCGGCCCTGTCCTGCATACTGCGGGTAATATGAAGGGCCTCGATTTTTTGTTCGAAGAAAAGGGTTTCGAGAACATAACTGTATTGATGGAATTCACGGCCCATTTCTTTGATCCTGTCAAGTACTTTCAGACTTTGTAAATACAATCCCTGATTATAAAGGATCTCGGCATAATCCAGCTGTTCGTGCAACTGAAGAAAAATATTATTCTCACCCCTGATCAGGCGGAGGCTGGAAAGGATCTGTCTATACAAATGGGCTTTTACATTCGAAAGCTGCTGTTTGCTCAGCCGTTTGTTTTTAGTAAGAAGCTCCATTTCATCGTAAGCGTCCATTTTATCCAGCGCATCGAATAAATAGATGATTTTCAGGTCCTCTGAAGCTGTATTTCGCTTAACATACAATTTGAAATTGCGTTTCTCAGACTTTTTCAGAGATTTAACAAGTTGAAACAAGGTATCAGATGAGCGGTTGGGCATCGTAATTTGAAACGTCTGAATTAAGGACTGGAGCGGGTTTCAGCGGTTGAACCCCCATTTCTGAACTGTAATTCAAACAGGATTTTGATTTGTATACTGAATCAAACAAAAATAACTTCGATTCAACTCATTTCCCAAAACGATATGAAATCCGATAAAATTTACATTTTCGATACCACCCTGCGTGACGGGGAGCAGGTCCCTGGCTGTAAACTGAATACAAAGGAAAAGCTGGAACTGGCCCTGGAACTGGAACACCTGGGGGTGGATATCATCGAAGCGGGCTTCCCGGTATCCAGTCCGGGGGATTTTCATTCTGTCGAAGAGATCTCAAAAGTGGTTCGTCATGCCAGCGTTTGTGCTTTGAGCCGTGCCGTAAAGGCGGATATTGAAGTTGCTGCAGACGCTCTCAAAAATGCCAAACATCCCAGGATCCATACAGGGATAGGAACTTCAGACTTCCATATCAAATCCAAATTCAATTCCAACCGGGAAGAAATTATAGAAAGAGCTGTTCAGGCGGTGAAATGGGCCAGGAATCGGGTAGCCGATGTAGAGTTTTATGCTGAAGATGCCGGCCGTACGGAAAACGCATACCTGGCTCGTGTGATCGAAGCAGTAATAAAAGCCGGCGCCACGGTAGTTAATATCCCGGATACTACAGGATACTGCCTCCCCCATCAGTATGGAGAAAAAATTGCATACCTCGTTAACCACGTGAAAGATATAGACAAAGCCATTATTTCATGCCATTGTCATAATGACCTTGGTCTTGCTACAGCTAATTCTATTTCCGGAATTATTGCGGGAGCAAGGCAAATTGAATGCACCATTAATGGCCTTGGCGAAAGGGCCGGCAATACCGCCCTGGAGGAAGTAGTCATGATCATACGACAGCACTCGGATCTGGGATTTAAAACGAGCATCAAAACCCAATCCCTGAATCCCATGAGCCGGCTTGTTGCAGACACAATGCGCATGCCGGTCCAGCCCAATAAAGCCATCGTGGGAGCGAATGCTTTCTCTCATTCATCAGGTATTCACCAGGACGGATTCCTGAAAGACGCTTTGACATATGAAATCATAAATCCTGATGAAGTGGGTGCAGATGGTTCCAAAATTGTACTGACTGCAAGAAGTGGCCGCAGTGCTCTTGCCCACCGTTTCCGGATTATCGGATATGAATTCACACGCAATGAAATTGATGTCCTCTATGTGGAATTTCTCCGGTTGGCCGATACGAAAAAAGAAGTAGGTGAAGAAGATTTACATGCACTCGCTAAAGTTGCTGTGAGCGCCTGATAATGCCGGATCAAGCTATTAAAAAATTTATGAAACCAAAAACTCTTTTCGAAAAAATCTGGGATCCCCATGTGGTGAAAACCATTGAAGAAGGCCCTTCCGTTTTATATATCGACAAACATCTTATCCATGAAGTCACCAGTCCCCAGGCCTTCAAAGGACTGGATGACAGAGGCCTTCCCGTCTTTCGTCCTCAACAAATCATAGCAACAGCTGATCATAATGTTCCTACCGAAAATCAGCATCTTCCCATAAAGGAAGCACTTTCACGGGTTCAGGTTGATACGCTGGAAAAAAACTGTAAAAAGTTTGGTATCGAATTATATGGTCTCGGACATCCTTACCAGGGAATTGTTCATGTTATCGGACCAGAACTTGGTATCACATTACCGGGAATGACCATTGTTTGTGGTGATAGCCATACATCCACTCACGGCGCTTTCGGAACCATTGCATTTGGTATTGGCACCAGCGAAGTGGAAATGGTGATGGCTACCCAGTGCCTGATGCAAACCCGTCCAAGACTGATGCGAATCAATGTGGAAGGAAAACTGAATCCGGGTGTTTTATCCAAAGACATCATACTATATATTATTTCTAAAATTTCTGCCAGCGGTGCAACAGGATTTGCTGTTGAATACGCCGGATCTGCCATCCGGAATCTCTCCATGGAAGCCCGGATGACGATTTGTAATATGAGTATCGAAATGGGTGCGCGTTGTGGTTTGATCGCTCCCGACGAAACAACTTTTGCGTATATCAAAGGAAGGAAATTTGCACCGCAGGGATCTGAATGGGATAGATCCCTGGCTTTTTGGAAAACTCTTTTTACCGATAATAAAGCATCATTCGATGTTGAAATTGATATCAATGCTTCGGAAATTGAACCAATGATAACATACGGAACGAATCCGGGCATGGGTATTGGAATTTCAGGCCATGTTCCAAATCTGCGGGATGTGGAGGAAAAAGAAAAACTATCTTTTGAAAAATCACTTCTGTACATGGGACTTGAACCGGGCATGGGCATCAAGGGGAAAAAAGTCGATTATGTTTTTATTGGCAGTTGTACGAACAGCCGGATTGAAGACCTGCGTCTTGTGGCTTCCTTTGTAAAAGGAAAACAAAAGGCAAAAGACGTCCAGGTATGGATTGTTCCCGGCAGCAAACAGGTTGAAAAACAGGCGCAACTTGAAGGCATCGATAAAATATTTGAGGACGCGGGATTCCTGCTTCGCCAGCCGGGATGCTCTGCCTGCCTGGGAATGAATGAAGATAAAATCCCTGCAGGTAAATATTGCATATCAACCAGCAACAGGAATTTCGAGGGCCGCCAGGGACCAAATGCACGAACATTTTTAACGAGCCCGCTGACCGCAGCGGCAGCCGCGATTACTGGCAGGGTAAGTGATGTGAGAGAACTTATTTGAGGAAAGTATGGGAGTATGGGAGTATGGGAGTGGGAATGAAAATAATTATTAAAGAAATTAAATATTCAACGGATATGAGATCGGATAAGGATATGTGAAAAAGTTTTCAAATTTGAAAAAACTCCCATACTCCCATACTCCCATACTTTCTTAAGATGAAATCAATTAACAAAATCACGAGTTCTGCTGTTCCACTTAACATCGAAAACATTGATACGGATCAGATCATTCCTGCCCGCTTTCTCAAAGCAACCAGCCGGGATGGATTTGGTAAAAATCTTTTTCGCGACTGGCGTTATGAAAATGATGATGAAAATAAACCGAGAAAAGAGTTTGCATTGAATGATCCGCGCTACTCAGGAAAAATTCTTGTAGCAGGTAAAAATTTCGGATGCGGTTCTTCACGTGAACATGCAGCCTGGGCAATCAAAGATTATGGATTCGATGTAGTTGTAAGCAGCTTCTTTGCCGACATTTTTAAAAATAATGCACTCAATAATTTTTGTCTGCCAGTAACTGTGAGCGAAGATTTTCTAAAAGAAATATTTGATGCCATCAACCACGAAGCATCGCTCGAAATTTATGTGGATCTCGAAAATCAGTCCATTAGCTTTCCCGGAAAAGAAGAAAAAACATTAGAGTCATCATTCGAGATCAGTCATTATAAAAAAACCTGTCTTCTTAATGGATATGACGATATTGATTACCTGTTAAGTATGAAAGAAGAAATTACTTCTTTCGAAAAAAAATCTCTCACCCACCTGAATTCTATATGAAAAAAAACATTGTTGTTATTGAAGGCGATGGAATAGGACCCGAAGTCACCCGCCAGGCAGTAAAAGTGCTCAATGCTATTGCTGAATGCTTTCATCATTCATTTGAATACCGTTATTGCCTGATGGGTGCTATAGCAATTGACAAAACCGGCAACCCACTTCCCGATGAAACGATAACGCTGGCCATGGAAAGTGATGCCATTCTGTTTGGTGCAATCGGACACCCGAAATACGATAATGATCCATCGGCAAAAGTGCGACCTGAACAGGGTCTCCTGAAGCTAAGAAAATCCCTGCAGCTCTTTGCAAATATTCGTCCCGTAAGCACTTACCCTTCCCTGCACCATCTTTCACCATTGAAATCAAAAAATATCGAAGGGGTGGATTTTATTATTTACAGGGAACTTACAGGTGGTATTTATTTTGGAAAGAAAGAAACAAGTGCAGACCAGTCCAGTGCTTCAGACGAATGCAGCTATAACAGGGAAGAAATAGAACGCATTGCCCATCTCGCGTTCAAACAGGCTTTGCAGCGCAGGAAAAAATTGACCCTCGTTGATAAAGCCAATGTGCTGGAAACTTCAAGGCTCTGGCGCAAAGTGGTTCAGGAAATTTCCAAAAGCTATCCCGACGTCAGTCTCGACTTTCTTTTCGTGGATAATGCAGCTATGCAGATCATTGTTAATCCAAAACAATTCGATGTAATTCTTACCGAGAACATGTTTGGCGATATTCTCAGTGACGAAGCCAGTGTAATCAGCGGATCCCTGGGTTTACTACCCTCTGCTTCCGTCGGCAAAGGACCTGCGCTGTTTGAACCCATTCATGGATCATATCCGCAGGCTGCCGGAAAAGATATTGCTAATCCACTGGGATCCATTCTCTCTGCAGCCATGATGCTGGACCATTTTGAATTGCATAAAGAAGCAGCGCTTGTAAGGGAAGCCGTGGAATGGACCCTGATCAATGGATTTGTAACCAAAGATATCGATCCGGTGAATTTCTATTTCACGACAACGATTGGTGAACTGATCAGTGATTACCTGGTCGGAAAAATATCAGGCTCCGAGCTCAATCAGGAAAATATTGCGCTTAGGAAGTCAACGATAATTTAGTTCTTTGTTTTATAAATAGCGGTTCGTATATTCGCATTCAACACGTCTCATGTTGCAAAGCAGTATATATAATAACATTCTTATTTCACGACTGGTGGTGGTCATTATTATTATTATATCTGTTATTCCCGGAGGCGGTTGATCGCGTTAAAATTTCAAAATCATTATAACGACCCGCCTCAAAGGCGGGTTTCTTTTTTTATACAAATTAATATGGCAGAACTCAACAAACATTCCAGGACATTAACTCAGGATGAGACACAACCCGGTGCTCAGGCAATGTATTATGCTATTGGTTTTACCGAGGATGATTTCAAAAAAGCGCAGGTGGGTATTGCCAGTATGGGCTGGGATGGAAATCCCTGCAATATGCATCTCAACGATCTGGCCAAATCTGTAAAAGCCAGTGTAAATAAAACAAATCTGCTGGGATTGATATTTCATACCATTGGAGTAAGTGATGGTATGAGCATGGGTACCGATGGAATGAGGTATTCTCTCGTTAGTCGTGATATTATTGCGGACAGCATTGAAACCAATGCGGGTGCCCAATATTATGATGCGGTCGTCACCATTGCAGGATGCGATAAAAATATGCCGGGTTCAATTATCGCCATGGGCCGGTTAAATCGTCCGGGCATCATGTTATACGGAGGAACCATTGCACCGGGTCACTACAAGGGCCAGGACCTGAATATCGTTTCTAATTTTGAAGCCCTGGGACAAAAAATCGCCGGCAACCTGAGTGAAGCGGATTTCAAAGCCATTGTTAGAAACAGCTGTCCGGGCGCCGGAGCCTGCGGCGGCATGTACACTGCTAATACCATGGCTTGTGCCATTGAAGCCCTGGGCATGAGCCTGCCCTATTCTTCTTCCAATCCCGCATTAAGTGATGACAAACAAAAAGAATGCGCAGCTATTGGAGAAGCTATTAAATTATTACTTGAGAAAGATATTAAGCCAAGGGATATCATGACAAGTAAAGCATTTGAAAATGCCATTACCGTAGTGATGATACTTGGTGGTTCTACCAATGCTGTGCTGCATCTGATTGCCATGGCAAAAAGTGTGGATATTCCATTGACACAGGATGATTTCCAGGCGATCAGTAACAAGACTCCCATGCTGGCTGATTTTAAACCCAGTGGGAAATACTTAATGGAAGACCTGCATCAATATGGCGGGGTGCCTGCTGTAATGAAATATCTGCTGAAGAATGGTTTCCTTCATGGTGAATGCCTGACGGTAACAGGAAAGACAGTTGCTGAAAATTTGCAGTCCGCTCCAGATCTCGATTTTAATCAGCAAAAAATAATCATGCCGCTTGACAAACCCCTCAAGGCAACGGGACACTTACAAATACTCTATGGAAATCTTGCTGAAGGAGGAAGTGTTGCAAAGATCACTGGCAAAGAAGGAGAACGTTTTGAAGGAACAGCAAGGGTTTTTGATGGCGAACACGATCTGATCCGTGGGATTAAGTCGGGCAAAGTACATGCGGGAGATGTTGTTGTGATCCGGAATATCGGTCCGAAAGGAGCACCCGGTATGCCTGAAATGCTGAAACCAACAGGCGCCATCATAGGTGCAGGCCTTGGAAAAACAGTCGCACTTATTACAGATGCACGCTTTAGTGGTGGTACGCACGGATTCGTTGTTGGACATATTACCCCGGAGGCCTACGAAGGGGGGCTGCTCGGGCTGGTGGAAGATAATGATATCATCGAAATCGATGCGCTTAAAAATTCTATCAATTTAAAAGTGAAGGATGAAGTGATCGCGGAAAGAAGAAAAAAATGGAAAAAACCAGCTCTGAAAGCAACAAAAGGTGTCCTGTTTAAATATGCCCAGGTTGTAAAAGATGCTTCACAGGGATGTGTAACGGATGAAGCATAAGAAAGTATGGGAGTATGGGAGTAAAATTCAAACAAGGTTATCGGTCAACCGTCATCGGTCATCGGTCATCGAACAATAAAAGAATCTTAAATAAGAAAAAGTATGGAAACGCTCGAAGTGAAAAAAAATAAAACAGCAAAGGCAAAACATGCCATTCGGAAATTGTCCGGTTCAGCTGCTTTGCTGGAAGTATTTCTTTCAGAAAAAGTGGATACGATTTTCGGATACCCCGGCGGAGCCATCATGCCTATTTACGATGCATTGTACGACTACCAGCAAAAAATGAATCATGTGCTTGTCCGTCATGAACAGGGCGCTATCCATGCCGCACAGGGTTATGCGAGGACTTCCGGAAAAACAGGAATTGTTTTTGCAACGAGTGGACCCGGTGCCACAAATCTTGTAACTGGTCTTGCAGATGCCATGATCGACAGTACTCCTCTGGTTTGTATTACCGGCCAGGTATATGCGCATTTACTGGGAACAGATGCATTCCAGGAAACGGACGTCATAAATATCACAACGCCGGTCACCAAATGGAATTACCAGATAACCGATGCAACGGAAATTCCTTCAGTACTGGCCAAAGCATTTTATATAGCAGCGAGCGGGAGACCGGGACCCGTACTCATTGACATTACCAAAAATGCTCAGATCCAGCAATTTGATTATGAAGAATATCAGCCAAGCGAACATATTCGCAGTTACAGGCCCAAACCCATCGTCCGCAAAAAGTTTGTGGAAGAAGCAGCCAAACTGATAAACGAAGCAAAAAAACCTTTTGTGGTTTTTGGGCAGGGGGTAATTCTCGGACATGCTGAAAATGAATTTAAAAATTTCCTTGATAAATCCGGCATCCCCGCCGCCTGGACTATCCTGGGGATGAGCGCCATTCCAACTGATTATCCCCTGGCAGTCGGAATGCTGGGTATGCATGGCAATTACGGACCCAATGTCCTTACAAACGATTGTGATGTATTAATCGCCATTGGCATGCGATTCGATGATCGTGTAACAGGACGACTGGATAAATATGCGAAACAGGCTAAAGTAATTCACCTGGATATTGATCCGGCAGAAATAGATAAGAATGTGAAATCAACTGTTCCTGTTTGGGGCGACTGCAAGGAAACCCTTCCGCTGCTTACGAAGTTAATTGAGAAGAAAACACATAAGGAATGGTTGCAGAAATTCAAGGATTACCAAAAGCAGGAGGATGAAAAATGTATATACCCTGAAATGCATCCTGCTAATGAAATACTTTCCATGGGTGAAGTAATCGATGCATTGAATAAACTTACAAACGGAAATGCAATCCTGGTAACAGATGTAGGTCAGCATCAGATGGTCACCTGCCGCTACGCAAAGTATAATCAGTCTCGCAGCAATATAACTTCAGGAGGACTCGGTACGATGGGATTTGCACTACCCGCAGCCATCGGTGCAAAATATGGAGCCCCTGATAGAACAGTTGTCACCATCGCAGGCGATGGAGGATTCCAGATGACCATACAGGAACTGGGTACCATTATGCAAACCGGAATCGATGTGAAAATAATCGTATTGAATAATCAGTTCCTGGGAATGGTTCGTCAATGGCAGGAGCTCTTCAACGACAGGAGATATTCTTTCGTGGATATTCAAAGCCCCGATTTTGTTGAAGTGGCAAAAGCGTACCATATCGAAGGACAAAAAGTTACGGACAGAACGCACCTGAATCAGGCATTGAAAAATATGCTGGATCATAAAGGAGCTTACCTGCTTGAAATAATGGTTGGTAAAGAAAACAATGTTTTTCCCATGGTTCCTCAGGGATGCAGCGTGAGTGAAATCAGGTTAAGCTGAGGAGAGTGTGAGAGTGTGAGAGTGTGAGAGTGTGAGAATGAAATTTAACTATAGATATGTCGGATAAAAGAAAACATTTTGTTCATCAGTCGTTGAGCGTTAGGCTTTAGGCTTTAAGCGTTATAATTTATGTTAAAAAAAGAATTCACCATTACGGTTTACACAGAAAATCAGATCGGATTGCTCAACCGGATTGCGATCATATTCTCCAGGAGAAAGATCAATATTGAAAGCATGAACACATCCCCATCTGAAATTGATGGCATTCACCGCTTTACAATTGTCATAAATGAAACGGAAGAAGTTGTAAAAAAACTTTGTCGCCAGATTGAAAAACAGGTGGAAGTGCTGAAAGCATATTTTAACCAGAACGACGAAATTGTCTGGCAGGAACTTGCCTTATACAAAGTTTCCACCGATCAGATCGTGGAGAAAGTAAAAGTAGAACGGCTGCTGAGAAAGTATGGTGCGAGAGCTGTCGTTATACGGAAAGATTATACTGTTTTTGAAACTACAGGACACAGGGAAGAAACCGACGGACTGCTGGAAGCCCTGGAACCTTATGGAGTTATAGAATTTGTACGCAGCGCGAGAGTGGCTATTATAAATGCAAGCAGTGGTTTTCATGAAAAACTTAAAGAATTCGAACAGACTGAACCAGGTGAAGAACTGATAGAAAATGAATACCTGGATAAACAGGATGAAGTGTTTACTATGTAGTTGGCGGTTGACGGTTGGCGGTTGGCGAATAAAAAATGAGAAACATAAAATATAGAATTAACAACTAATAATTAATAATTAATAATTAAAAAATGGCACAATTAAATTTCGGCGGAGTTGTAGAAACGGTAGTAACCCGTGAAGAATTCCCGTTATCGAAAGCTCAGCAGGTTCTCAAAGATGAAGTAGTAGCTGTAATCGGATACGGCGTGCAGGGACCAGGACAGGCTTTGAACCAGAAAGATAATGGCATCAATGTAATAGTAGGTCAACGTAAAAATTCGAAGACCTGGGATAAAGCAGTGCGCGATGGATTCGTTCCGGGCAAAACACTTTTTGAAATTGAAGAAGCCCTCGAAAAAGGAACCATCATATGTTATTTACTAAGCGATGCAGCACAGATTGAATTATGGCCAACAGTTAAAAAACATCTTACCAAAGGAAAAGCCCTGTATTTTTCTCACGGTTTCGGCATTACATTTAAAGAACAAACCGGGATCATTCCCCCTGCTGATGTGGATGTGTTTCTCGTAGCTCCAAAAGGTTCGGGAACCTCGCTTAGAAGAATGTTCCTTCAGGGCCGGGGTCTCAACAGCAGTTATGCAATCTTTCAGGATGCAACCGGAAAAGCAAAAGACCGCGTAATCGCACTTGGAATTGCCGTCGGAAGCGGATACCTTTTTGAAACAAATTTTAAGAAAGAAGTATACAGTGACCTGACCGGGGAACGTGGTACACTCATGGGCGCCATACAGGGAATCTTTGCTGCACAATACCAGGTATTACGCGATAAAGGTCATACGCCTTCCGAAGCGTTTAATGAAACCGTTGAAGAACTTACACAAAGCCTCATGCCTCTGGTCGCAGAAAACGGTATGGACTGGATGTACGCCAACTGCTCAACAACAGCACAACGCGGCGCTCTTGACTGGTGGAAAAAATTCCGCGATGCAACTGCACCGGTGTTCAAGGAACTGTACGAAAGTGTGGCAGCCGGTAAAGAATCACAACGTTCGATTGATAGCAACAGTAAATCAGACTATCGCGAAAAACTAGAAGTGGAATTAAAGGAATTGAGGGACAGCGAAATGTGGCAGGCAGGAAAAACAGTCAGAAGCCTTCGCCCGGAAAATCAACCTGCACCGGTTCTTAAATCAGATAAGAAGCAGCCTGAAAAAGTATAAATATGGAAACATCAACACGTGCCGTTTCGCTGGATGTTGCCGGAGCAGCTGAAAGATTAAAAAAAGTAGTTATAAGAACTCCCCTGATTTTAAATCAGAATCTTTCACGAAGATATCAGTGCAATGTTTACCTGAAACGGGAAGACCTGCAGGTTGTGAGATCTTATAAAATCAGGGGCGCATATAATATGATGAGTAGTCTTCCGGATGAAATTCTAAAGAAAGGTGTTGTATGTGCAAGCGCTGGAAACCACGCACAGGGATTCGCGTATTCATGCAAAAAACTCAATGTGAAAGGTGTTGTGTTCATGCCGATCATTACACCCAAACAAAAAGTGGATCAGACTAGAATGTTCGGCGAAAATTATGTCGAGATCAGGCTCATCGGAGATACTTTTGATGACTGCGCAATCGCTGCTAAAAAATACACAACAGAAAATCAGATGGTCTTTATTCCTCCGTTTGAAGATCTTCGGATCATTGAAGGACAGGCAACGGTAGCACTCGAAATCCTGGAAGATCTTTCAGATATCGATTTCCTTTTTGTTCCTGTGGGAGGCGGCGGTTTGGCTTCAGGTACGGGCACTTATTTCAAAACTTATTCTCCCAAAACAAAGATCATTGGTCTCGAACCCGAAGGAGCACCTTCTATGGCAGAGGCATTTAAAGCAGGACAACCAGTAACACTGGAAAAAATTGACCGCTTTGTGGACGGGGCTGCTGTCAAAAGAACTGGAGACCTTACTTTTTCTATATGCCAGGAAATGCTTGATGAGCTGGATCTTGTTCCCGAAGGCCGGGTCTGTACGACCATTCTGAAACTTTATAATGAAGAAGCGATCGTTGTTGAACCAGCAGGTGCTTTATCCATAGCTGGTTTGGAAAAAAGAGCGGAAGAAATCAAGGGCAAGACAGTTGTTTGTATCGTAAGTGGCAGTAATAACGATATTGACCGTATGCCGGAAATAAAAGAAAGATCACTTCAATATGAAGGACTGAAACATTATTTCCTTATCCGCTTCGCACAACGCCCCGGAGCACTGAAAGAGTTTGTAAATAATGTACTTGGACCAAATGATGACATCACCCGTTTTGAATATATGCAGAAGACTGATAAAGAATCCGGGCCGGCTGTAGTGGGCATTGAACTCGTAAGCAGGACTGACTATGAAGTGCTGCTGGAAAACATGAAAAAATACCAGATCGATTACACCGAAATAAATAAGAATGATACGTTATTCAGCTTGTTGGTTTAATAAAAAAGGGAAAATGATTATTCGGAATGGAAATTGAACATTTGCCTGTCGTTCTGCGTTAAGCGTTAAGCGTTACGCGTTAAGCGTTAAGCTTTTTCACTTTTTTACTTAACAAAATATCAGTTTTTTTATATATTTTTAAACGAATCGCTCCCTTCCTTAGAAAAATCATTTGAATACGATTGTATTGATGCCATTTCACAGCTTAACCGATAAAAATGGAACAAAATCAAGGATTATATCATCCTTCTTTTGAGCGGGATGCTTGTGGCATCGGGTTTGTCGCCAACATCAAAGGCTATAAATCACACCAGATCATCTCAGACGCGCTGACGATCCTCGAGAATATGGAACATCGTGGTGCCTGCGGATGCGAAAGTAATACCGGAGATGGAGCAGGCATTATGATCCAGACCCCGCATGAATTCTTTTTTGATGAATGTATCCGGCTGGGGTTTCACCTGCCTGCTTATGGTAAATATGGCGTGGGGATGATTTTCTTTCCACGGGACCTGATGTTAAAGGAAGAATGCAGGGATATTTTCAACCGTGCTGCAGATAAACTGGGACTCGAAGTACTGGGATACCGCAAAGTGCCCGTGAATCCTGATGGAATCGGACCTACTGCCCTTTCTGTTGAGCCGGATATCGAACAGGTTTTTATAGCAAGCCCTGATCATATCAATGATCCGGAAGAATTTGAACGCAAGCTGTTCATACTTCGGAATTATGCAAGCCATACCATTCAGAATTCTGTCAAGAAAGATCCGATCGGATTTTATCTCGCATCACTTTCTTACAAAACAGTTGTATATAAAGGTCAGCTCACCAGTCTTCAGGTTAGGAATTATTTTCCTGACCTGAACAATAACAGAATAGTTTCTGCCTTCGGTCTCATTCATTCCCGTTTTGCAACGAATACTTTTCCATCCTGGAAACTTGCACAACCTTTCCGTTACATCGCACATAACGGCGAAATCAATACAGTGCAGGGAAACCTGAACTGGCTGAAGACGAGCGAAAAAGTATTTGAATCCCCCTTCTTTACGAAAGAGGAAATGGAAATGCTTCTGCCACTGATTACTGACGGACAGTCGGATTCCGCCTGTCTCGATAATATGATTGAACTGCTGCTTCTTTGCGGCCGCTCACTTCCCCATGTAATGATGATGCTGATACCCGAAGCCTGGGATGAAAACGATCAGATGGATCCGGTGAAGAAAGCGTTTTATGAATTCCATGCATCTCTGATGGAACCCTGGGATGGACCGGCTTCCATTTCTTTTACGGATGGAAAAATGATTGGCGCAACACTCGACAGAAACGGACTCCGTCCTTCCCGCTATTGTGTAACCACCGACGACCGTGTCATCATGGCTTCTGAAACCGGTGTACTTCCCATTGACCAAAAAATGATACGTGAGAAAGGAAGACTTCAGCCGGGAAAAATGTTTGTAGTAGATATGGAGCAGGGAAGGATCATCAGCGATGATGAACTGAAGAATAAAATTTGTTCATCAAGACCATATGCAGAATGGCTGAATAAATATAAGATCCGCCTGGAAGAATTACCTGAACCGCGCGTGCTGTTTACTGAACTGCATCACGATCAGATATTCAAATACCAGAAAGCATTCGGATATACTACAGAAGATATCGAGTCCATCATTATGCCGATGGCAGTAGACGGAAAGGAACCAATTGGTTCCATGGGTTCGGATATTCCACTAGCTGTGCTCAGTGATGAACCACAACACCTCAGCAGCTATTTCAAACAATTATTCGCTCAGGTAACCAATCCACCCATCGATCCGATCCGCGAAAGACTGGTTATGTCGCTCGCAACATTTGCCGGAAATAATGGAAATCTTTTGGTTGAAGAACCATTGGCCTGCCACTGCGTTGCATTGAAGCATCCTGTTCTCTCCAACCATGAACTGGAAAAGATCCGCAGTATCGATACAGGTATCTTTCAGGCTAAAACATTACAGTTATATTTCAGGGCCGACGGAAAACCCGGCTCATTGCAGGCTGGCGTAGAAAGGCTCTGTCGTTATGCTGTCGATGCCGCACTCGACGGATTTGAAGTGTTGATATTATCTGACAGGGCTATTGATTCAGATCATGCACCCATACCAACACTGCTGGCAACAGCTGCAGTTCATCACCACCTTATCAGGAAAGGATTGCGGGGACAGGTTGGAATTATCGTGGAAGCAGGCGATGTCTGGGAAGTACACCACTATGCCTGCCTCATTGGTTTCGGAGCAACAGCCATCAATCCTTATCTGGCACTCGCTACC
>Ga0206963_10133_pt2 | contig 24545 bp, 26 predicted proteins | sample Alteio_BWOrgHeat_28_FD_152958 | JGI IMG/M metagenome (GOLD analysis project Ga0206963, IMG submission 152958) | Enriched cells from forest soil in Barre Woods Harvard Forest LTER site, Petersham, Massachusetts, United States -... | ecosystem: Environmental > Terrestrial > Soil > Temperate forest >... | reverse complement strand
ATGCAACAGATATTATCAGTAAATAAGGAAGCATCAAAACTCGCCGGTATTCAAACTGGTCTGACGATCCTCTTTCTCGGTATTGCGTATCTAGTGGAGAAGTGGACCGGCGCTGAAACACGAAGTGTTGGCTCAATCTTGGCACTCGTGTTTGGGGGAATGCTATACGCCGGATTGTTTGAACGCCGCCATCCAGGAGTCTTAGCCATCTATCTCAAGAGAGTCGCGTGGCGTGCTACGCTTTTTCAATTTTTGCTTCAATTACCAGTTGCGTTTCTCCTCTTTTTTGGGGAGATAACACGGTCCCTGATCTTTATCGCTTCGCGACGGGAGATCGATAGCTCCGATCTAACGATTTTGGTTGTTACGTGCGCCATCGCCAGTGTGGTGGTTCCGGCAGCCCTTTACTTTTTCACTAAGACGGGAATGCAGATAGGAATCGAGGGGGGGAAGTCGCGCAGTGGAAGTGACAGGACCTGAAAGTTGCCTTCTATCTTATTGGCCAGTTTCTTTTTCATAAGGCTTGAAAAAATAAAGCCCAATCGTGTGTTGCATCAAGGAAAGCGCATAAGTTCGACTGACAATTGGAAGTGCCATCAAAAGGTGGGTCCAACTCGGCAGAGAAAGACTTCGCTCGCTCGAGGGCGCTTCGTCGAAGTCCCGCACCATATCCTCCAAAGTAATGGGCTCATTCCACAGCTCCCGAAAACGAGCGCCCTGGCAGGTGGCTAGAGTCCGTTCCATAAGAAGCTCATAGTTCTTGTAGACCGGCTCCAAATCGAGCTCACCCGGCGCATGGCCGCGAAATAAGGGAGACAACGCCTTGGCGGTTGCAATGGGAGAGGCCATCCACGGACAGAAGTTAAAACTCGAGGAATCCTGCAGAATAATCTCTCGTTGCGCGTTAGGATCGGCTAACAGATGGAGATAGCCTTCAATCGCATAGGGCACACGTAACTCGGCCCCACTAGTTCGGTCAAAGTTACGTGCCAGTTCGGCGTTAGGGAGCAGCCCGTGGTCCACCGCCCAGTGAACAACGAGATCGGTGTTCCGCCACATCACAATGGCTCGCGTCGCCAGAGTGCTTGATTCGGTAGTCATGAGAAGAAGTGCTAGGGATCGAGACGAATGAACGGCCCGCGCGAGATCCCCCTTTAGAAGACCCTGAAGAAGGAAGATCTGCTGAACCCTACCTAGGTATGCCCCATCCACCGACGCCGGCATTAGGCAGAATCCGAGCTGTGCGATTCGGCATTGATTTCCTCCATTGGGATTTTGGTGATCGATATCCCAATAGTCGAAGCGATCTAGGTCTTTCATCCAACTCAGATCCACGGTCTCGATCCGCTTTTTCTCAGTGTCGCCCAGCGAGGAGCGAATATCGACCTCGCTGCGAGGCCAATCCCAATGTTGGTCTTCCAATACCTTAGATAGGTCAGCAGGCTGCACGAATTTCGCCCCGTCACGCAGCTGCCACTGCACCCTGCTCAATAAGAACTCCCCCGCGTCCCGCCCCTGGTGCGGCCGAGATTTAAAAAGTTCGTGTTGGGAGAGTGTCTTCAGATCCCCAAGGACCCGAGGGTGATAGGTTCTTATCTGCGACAATAGTTTTTGACGCTCTTCCCCGCCAAAGTGCTGAAACAGGAGGCAAATAACGTCGACCAGCGCCAGCAGCGCGAACGGGAGCAAGACCATCCCCAAAATCCACCGGCGCATCCTTTTGGTAAGTTTCTTCATTTAAGCGCCTGCATCTCCTAATAGTCAGCCGCGGTAGGCTTTCTCACATCCAACGATTGGGGAACCGCGCGAAGAGCGGATCGCTCCTTCGCAAGGAATCAAAAAATGACTTGAAGCGGGAAGGTATTTTCATTCTTTTCAATAGAGATTCTAGATTCTCGGTCTCCGCTCCATCGCTTGTGACCAGTGAGGTGTGAATAAAAAGAAGTTCCAATGCCTTCTTGTCGCCGTCCTTTAGCCTAGGGACCAGATACTTCTCCGTGAGCTCCCCAAGCCCGCGTGTGCACGCCCCGTTTTCAATGTGGCACAGATCAAAATCCCCTTCGAAAATAGAAAAACTTAACTTTGGTTGCCCATTTGTCGGAGCGTAAGACTTTAGTGCACGAATATACGCGTCCGCATCCTTCGCTTTTCCTGTTTGGAGATAGTGAATGAAGTTTAGAAGAAGATCGCGTCGCGGCTCAGAAAACGATTTCGCCTTCAATTCAATTTCGGAGAAATAGCCTTTGTCGGTCGCTGCTACATCCGCTTGAACTGGATTGGGCAACGCGAGAATAGCTAGAATGAATAGCAATCGAAGATACATTAGCGGATTCTCCCATTGGAGCAGGCCTCAGCCGAATGGACATCAAATACCGTAACTCTAATTTCAGGATTTGGATTTTTCTGCTCCGCTTCGTTACGGAGTAAACCGATCGCCAATTGAGAGGCTCTCACCGAGTTCTTTCCACCTCGGCGCGTACCCACGAGTATGCAACCTCGCACATCACTCGGAATATTGCCAGAATGAATCTGAATGTTCGAACGGCCGGGGACAATCAATTCAAGCCTCCAACCTTTAGAGCCATCGGTACGAACCTTTGCTGAATAAGAACCTGTGGGAATCGAACTCACGTTATTAATATTGTCCATGAAAGGCAATTCGAGCGTGCATAGGCGAAGAGGAAATGGGCTTCCGCCGCCAAAAGGACGGTGGATAATCATGTCGCCGAGGATGCATTCCTTGGTCCATTCTTTTCGATCTATTCTAATTTCGACGAGAGCCATACCCACCTGCAAAGCAAGCATTGTGCCACACGGTACTTAAAGCCGTAGTGCGGGAACATTCCCGGAAGCGTTGCAACTCTAAGACGCTGGTCTCAAAATTGAGAAGCCCTGAAGTCATCGCCTAGATCCTAATCGATGTCTCGCGACCACTTACCCCGAATCGAGAAAAGAAATCAACCGAATCCTTGTGACAAAACCCATGGGAGTGACAAAATCCATGGAGGATTTCTGGAAGCTCTTCTTCAGAAGCGCAACTGGTCTGACGGGACCTTTTTTTCTTGCGTTTCTTTCCATAGACGCAATGACGGACGGGCACCTAGCACAATCCCGCCGCGTTATTTTACCAAGCGAGCGTTGATGAGGTTAAGGAGATCGCCGATGTCTGAGCCATCGCCCCAGCTGACCTCAATGGTAAGGCGTTTAATCCCTTTCATGGCGAGTTGAATCGCTTGGGGAGGTTTTTTCCCGTCTATCCGTTTATCGAACAAGACTGTCTCCTCGCTGCCTTTTGCTTTACCTTTAATCGTCAGCTGAACCTGCCCCACGTCTTTGACCGAGTCGTCAATCGCCGCTAACGCGGTAAAAAGGCTGGCTGGCTCGTCGATACGATAGACAAGGGTGGTATGGCTGCGCAGAGATAATCCATTGGCGTAGGTTTTGCCGTCCACTTTAACGGGGCCGCGCTTAGGCATAAGGGCTTTGTGACCGCCGTCTGGGATATCGAAATAGGACTTTACGGTTTCCTCAGTTGGGCTGAGGGAGCTAAGGGTTACTGAGTTCGCGGTTCCCAAATCGATCCCCTGGACGGAGGAAGTGGGTATCTCTAACTTGGTTCCACCGGGAGTCTTGATCTCCAGCTTTTCCGTAGATGAATTTATCTGGCTAAAGGCGATGGTGTCGCCCTCTTTGGTTTTAAGGTGGCCTAGTGTCCGCGGCGTCTCGGGTGGTTCGAAACGGTTGAAGATGATCGCAGCCAGTTTTTCTCTAGGGACATCGATGCTCTCTCCCTCGAGATCGAAGCGGACATGAGTCGGGGTGACCTTCTCTATTATTCCATCAGAGGGATCGAGAACTCCTGGTTTATGAACAATGATTCGATCGGTCTTCTTGTTGTTGGCCAGGATCTCCTTCAAATCTCCATCATAATCGGGCGTGAGCGTTTTCAAGCTCACTCGATCGAGAAAACTGGATTTGACCTCGATCGAGCCTCCATTGAGAAGTTCGATATGGGCAAGGCCCCCCTGGATGGTAAAGGTCTTCGCCCCAAACTTGGTTCCGTCCTTCAGATAGATCGTTAAAGGCGCGGGCAGCGGGGCGACTGCATCCCCTTCGAAAGAAATGGATTCAAGCTCAACCAGGGGGATCGTTTCGTACTTGTCCGCTTCCGCGAATTTTACGCGGTCGCCTTCAAACTCCAAAGAGGAGGTTCTGACAACCTCACCGTTCGATCTTTCAACTAATACCTTTCGGTTGGCATCGGCGCCCTCGTGCATTGATTTCGATTGGGACCGGTGTGCCTCTTTGTCCTGGGCAGGCAACGCCCCTGAGACTAAGAAGGAGACGAAACAGAGAACAATACATTGGGTTCTTAGATTCATTTATGTTCAGCCTCGGGTTGCGGCTCCAGATGTTTCTTCAGATTGGTATCCTCATCGACTCCCACATACCAGAGGCACAGCTCCTCTTTCTCCGTTGACCGTTGGACAACACCTAAGGACCCTTTGTTTGCCTCCTCTTTCTTTAGTTCCCATGACGCTCGGACACCGGCCATGAGACCGTTGATTGGAAACATCGCCAGAGTGCGATTATCTTCATTGTAGCGACTACCGGCATTTAGCTTCCCCAAGAGCTCTATTTTGCCCGCCGTGGAATAGACTAAAATTGTTCTCATAACGTTTCCACTAGAACGGACGACTACGCTCTCAGCAAACCGGTTATCTCCGATGCGACCGGTCTTCGGTAGAATGGTCACTTGTGCCTCCGGCTCGAAAGCAGGCTTTCCTCGCCATTTTATATTGAGCGAAGGCCAATCTAAGAGGGTGACTTGAGAGCCATTCGAAACGAGCAGCCCATCGTCCAACACACGAAGGGTTCCCTTCAAGGGGTGGGGACTTCCTTCGGGTAGATTGATCTCGGTCTTCTTTCCATCGGCTATCGTATAGGAGGCTAGGCTTTCCTTACCCTTTGACTTGAATCCGATGAGCAGCGATTGGCCTCCGGGCCCGAAGTGCACCGCATACGGCCTTTTAGTAGCGCCCGCCTCGAGCCGAGTGATCTCTTCATCTTTCTTCAGATCTCGAACTACCACATCTCCTCCGTCGAGATAGACCGCCTTACTTAGATCGGGGGAGAGTTCTACGCTTCGCAACTCGAGGTCTCCTTTTCCGAATTGAAGAGGCAATCTCGCTACCGTTTTTCCTTTGTCGCTAAAATCTAAAATCTCGATGCCTGACTCGGGATTGAGAACGGCGTAGTGACCCTTTTGACCGACGGGCCTACCTCCGGTGACGCTAAATTTTTGCTTCTGCATGGTGTTACTCATCAGGTTCCAATCGTTAATCCCCCCCTGCTTATCGATCATACGGAGGGTCATAGGAGGCTTGAAAAAGAGATGAGTGGCCGATTCAGGGAGATCGACACACTGTACCGGAGGCTCTATCATCTGATGAATATCTCCAAAGGGAATCTTATTTCGAGCGGATAGATTTTTCGCTAATGCCGCTACGTCTCTTTTTGTGAGGTCGAAATTTTGAGGGAAGGCACTGTCTAAATCCTGGCGAGAAAATTTACGGCCTCCGATTGTTAGCTCGGCAGGCGCCCTCGCTTTGGCTTTTTCCAACCATAAGTGTCGATTCTCTGGCATACCCACCCGAGAAAAAACATCTATTCCTGCAAGTAATGTCCTTAGCTGCAATTTTTGTCCAAAGTTCGGATCTTTTTCCTCTTCGATAAGGCCGAAGGCGGCGTTCATCAGTTCCCCCCGCTCTCTTTCCAATAAAAGGGCGTCTTCTCTGGCAAGGCGGCCGGCGCGGGAGAGAGGATAACGGAGAGCAAGACCCCTTAGTGCGACGGTGTCACCTTCCGCCAGAGCCTTCGTTCTCTCTACCTCGGCCAATTTGCCGTAGTGGAACTCATAAATCTCATGTGCCTTTGGCGGAAGTTGCGCGAGCCATTTTATAGCCATGACATGAGTCGTCTCGCCGTTATATTCTTTAGGGACGATGTGGCGGTCCACCTCGTCAACGATCGGGATTTGGTCTGGCTGCTCTAAAAGGGAAGCATGAATAAGTTGGATCAACTCGAGCCAATGTTCATTGGCTCGGTACCCCTCGGCTCGTTTCATTATTTGGTTAAACCGATACCACGTTATAGGCCCTTCATCGTCGAGACGAGCGGCGAAGCCTTGGGTCGCGATTAAGAGAACGATGAGAACCCATCTGGTTAGCATAGATCAGTTATTCTCCATCCGAAGGTGGAGAGCTCTTTTTCGCTTCGTCGTGAAGCGCCCCGTTGTTAACGATTGGTTTAGCGTCAGCGTTGGCCGCTGCCTGGTCTGATCTCCAGACAGCCAGGCATTCTGGTTCCAGCCCTTCACCATTTTCGGCTTTGATAAGATCGGCCTTAAATGGATTGATATGATTTTTAAGTTCTTCCTTCCTGATCTTGTTCAGGCCGGCCACGAATTCAGCCTGGTCTTTTGGGCTCTCTAGTCCGGTCACCCGACCGGAATTCAAATCGAGTTGGAACTCGGGGGTACAATAAGCCATTCTATTTTCTAGACTTGGATCGCGTTCGTTACCGAGTTTGCGAAGTTTTGCGCAGCGATAGCAGACAAGCACTTTCCCATCGTTTATGTGACAAGTCCCTTCTATTGAGTCAGACACATACGTAGACTTTCCGTAAAAGTTAAGGGGGTCATAGTACTGGAATCCAATCCCATTTCCGTCCAACCGACGGAGAATTAACGGGGTCATAATTTTGGTGAGAGAGAGAAGCGTTTTCTTGCGCCCTTCCTCATCGACTTTGGGATCCTTAGCGAGTTCAACAGAAAGGCGCTGGTATTCGGATACGTAACGTGAAACGATCTCTTTTAAATCTTCGTTAAGCCGAGGCCAGCTGGATTCTAGTACTGTGGTGACGTGCGCCTTTAGATCGGGGAGCCCTTTTTCCAAAATTTGGTCGGATGCCACTGAGATTTTGCGTAGTTCCTCGACCCCTTCCTCGTGGAGTTCGATCAGACGGCGGCACCGCTTTACGGTAGGTTCGTCTAATGGCTCGGCGGCTGGCCGTTTGGGTTCAGCCCAAGCCAATGGCATGGAAAAAAGAAGAAAGACGACCATTACCCAATTGCAGTCCATTGAACTCCCCCCAGCGTATGGGGGTTTAGACAAGCAAATCGTGTGCCTTACGAGAAATCATAGCTTACGGTGGGCACCAACGGTCGTCATGGGTATGTTCTGTAGGAATACGGAAATTGAGTGGGCGGAGTTTGACCAATGTTACCGCAATTGTTTGGCTACGATCTTCTTTAACTCGTTAATGAAAGGTGTCACTCTCTAATGAAAGGTGTCACTCTCCATTTGGGCCCAAAAGGTACGGGTCATGAATCGATAAGATGACCCGTACCAAAAGGGCCCGAAAGGAGAGTGACACCTCTACGACACCTCTACGGAGTATACGTAAATTGGCAAACCGTAGTGCCGGTTGATGGAGCACCGCCACCGTTGAGCCCCATGACGCCATCCATTTCTTGCATTATCCAATACGTATTAGGATCGCCTGCAACGCCGTGCCCTTCCCGAATATAAAAAACCCTAGTTGTGACATCGAGCGGCTGGCCGGTATATTTTTCGCGATCGAGTCCAGAAAAAATCGGCTCGACGCTATTGAATACTGTAGAGCCTAGCAGGAGACTTGTATCGAGTTGGTAGGTTTCCCACTGTGGTTTTGGGTGGGGTCTTCGCGACGCAGGTGCGGCGAGATAACTTGCTGAGAAAGCCGTTGTGCTAACGGGATTTGTCGGTTGGAGACTTAAACTTCCCGTGGATTGCACGATGGATCCATTAGATTGCGTGAAACACGGGCCGGTCATTGACGGTTTCGTGCTCGTAATGTCCGAAAGACTGGGAATGTCCGCGCTATTAAAAAACTGAGCGACGTTTTCAAAGGTCAAAAGTTGGCGATCCGCCAGAGTGTCCGCGTTAGCACTCACAAAGATTATCGCGCTCATCAACAGGAGAAATTTATACATCGGTGCCTCCAATAACAGAGAGCCTACTCCTCAAGACGTAAGGCGGGAACCAGTGCGTAAGTTTGTGTTAACAGTAGATCACAAAAGGATCCCAAGTCCTTGCCAGCGAATTTAGAATTGCTGACGATGGTGTACATGAAAATCAAAGCTATCTTTAGTCTACTGGCTCTATCTGTAGTTTTTTTTCTACACAACGCACTAGCAGAAGCGAATGACGCTCCTCATGGGATAATAATAGAGGACGGCATTGAGGCTGATGTTAAAACGCAATTGCAGAGTTTTTATAACGCGGGGAAAATAATTAGTGGTGTCGTCTTTGCACCGGGCGGTGGATGGGCAGTTTTATTTGATAAGGGCACTTGGGCGTCCGACAACCTTCCCGATGGACTAGCCGATCAATTAAAGAAATGCGACGCTGCTAACGAAAAGGTTCGCATTGTCGGATTTACTCCCTTACGCGGTTGGTACATTGTAGCCGACGATCACACAATTTATCAAAGCAAACTTCCCCAAGATTTTTCTGAGCAAATCGCTTACGTGCAGGCAAAAAAAGAGAGAATCGATTTTCTGACCTATAATGGCCTCGATGGCTGGTGTCTCGGCACTCACAATGGAGATTATTTTTTTGGCGGCAATCCAGGCGAGTATTGCGGAAGAATTAAAGGAAACACCAGAATCCTCTCTGTCAGCTTTGAATTTTACAATCCCGATCAATACGTAGCTCTGTTAAGTGGTAAGGGAGAGTACAAGTTCGACACCATCGCTAACTTTGACGCCCAAAGCATGATTGGCTGGGATTTAGAAGAAGAAGGCCTCCAAATCATCGCACTCTCCGTCGATCTCTCCGGCAACTTAATCGAGGTCTGGTGAGCGGGTTTATTTGTTCAGGTGAAAGCCTATAAGTACTCAAAGTAGCGCTTCTTGAACCGGCCCTGAAGAAGCCCTTGCAAGGGGGTATGACGCGATGCATAACAGCATTACCTATTCAGGAGGTCGCTCAATGTTGGAATGGAGGAAGCAGGCTCTTCGATTTGCCGTCATTGCCCTGGTACTCACACCGCTTGTAGGTTGGGCCGAGGAGGTCGCCTACGACAAATCGGTGGAGGTCGAACTATCCGTATAGAGAGTTCGTACCGCCTAACGCAGCGCCATACGGCCTTTAGTGGGCTCTTATTGCCCGTAACTGAATTTATGGTTATTGGGTTCGCCCGGGAAATGGGTGTTTGAAATTCCTATCCGTAGCGCATCACAAAATGTCCGTATGTTACAATTCCTCAATGACTTCCCGCAGGTTACTTTTTGTGATTATGCTCTCTTCGGTCTTTGCTTATGCGCAGACGCCCGCCCCGACATCCTCGCTACGAGACCTTCACGCGGAAAACCAAATGAGGGCCACCTCCAAGGAACTGTGGAAGCGCCATTCACAGATCTATGGAAGCGACATCCCGTCGGAGAATACGGGACCCGGCTCATTCGCGTATGTCCATGCTAACGAACAATTTGGACATCTCTTTGAATCTTGCCTGAAAGATCCGGAAGGAGCGGTCATCTCGGTAGGTACTTTCAGGGGTCTAAACCTTGTCTCTGGAGGAAAGGCCAAGGACTTGGTTCTATTTGATTATGATTCTCACATTAAGCTTTTTAACTTAGTAAATCTGCAACTGATCCTAAAGGCGAGAGATCGATACGAGTATATGAGCCTCTTGCTTACCGGGAAACTCAACGAACCGCTTATCTTCGAGGCCAAACGGTCGAAGATGTCCGTTAAGGAATTCATAACCAAAGTTGCGGCTCCACTCATCGTCAATCCACAGGATCCTCCTAAAAAGTGGAAATGGAAGTCCGAGGGGAATCTTATCCCCAGCGCTTGGGCGAAATTGGGCATCGAATCGCCAAACAAGGAAGACTGGGAAACGCTCAACGAAAAGGAGGATGCCAAGAACCTTCCTGAATCCGAGAAGGGAAGCCCCCTGAACTCTCGATTGGCGTATCAGTTGCTTAATCGCATTCCCGATTCCCTTTTCAATTCAGATCGGCTGGGGACCATCGGCGACACTCTTTTTGGGGATGATAATCGATTCTCTGCAGTTCAGAAGATGATCCACGAGGGACACGTTTCCGTTGTTCAGGGAGACTTGACTAAGGCCGGGACGATGAAGGCGGTTAATGACGCTCTGAAGGCGGGCGGTTCGCCTGGAATTAGTGCAATCGACGTTTCCAATGTTCCATCCTACGCCGCCGCTGCTATGACAAATGAGGGCGTGGCAGAAGGAGATGCCTGGTATCGGGGAATGAAAGAAAATTGGCAGAAGACTACCTTTACTCCGAATGCTCGAATCTTTTTTACAAACCATAATACGCTATTTCGAGATGCGGAGCCGCACCACCCTCCCGTTGCTGAACGTCCTTGGCTGCGTGATTTAGAACAGTGGTATTATTACTCCCTCGCCCCCAAGGACCTCGAGCAAATGGACGCAGTGATCGAGCGTATCAAGCTCCGACCTAAAAACGCCTATCAGGAATTTCAATTCGAGTTGGATGCTTCCTTTAGACCCTCAGTTCATGGACGGATTAAAGGGAACCCAATTTTGTTTGTGAGTGAGCACGGCGACTGTCCGTAATGGACAACTCCGTATAGAGAGTTCGTACCGCCTAACGCAGCGCCATACGGCCTTTAGTGGGCTCTTATTGCCCGTAACTGAATTTATGGCTATTGGGTTCGCCCGGGAAATGGGTGTTTGAAATTCCTATCCGTCGTCTGGGGAATACTATTTTCCGAGCAGGTCTCGTTGCGATTCGATCTCCAGGACGGTAGTTTCATCGATTGGCAGATTACGCCCATTCGGCCGGATAGATGGAGGCCCCATGGAGTGAGGTATCGTCTGGCCTGGATTCAGGATGGTGAGTGCAGAGTTCTTTTTGATAACCACCATGGCAAAATCGATCATTTGCATGTGGATGGTAAAGAGAGGGCTTACAAATTCACTTCCATCGAAAAATTATGGGACGACTTCTTTATCGAAATTAGAAATCTCGGAGGATTCGTATGAAAGCAAAGAAATTTAAAATTAAAATCCAGTCCTTGGAGAACTTCAAAGGTGATTTTACGAAGGCTTGGAAGCTTGCTGAAAAGAAGAAGCAGTGGGAGCCAGAGTACGATCTCATTCTAAGCTTTCAGGATGCCTCGTCTCTATCCCGGGTATTTAGTCCAGAACGTATTCGGATCATTCAAACCGTTAGGTGGTCTAAACCTGCCTCTATTCGAGAACTTGCAAGACTTCTCAAGCGCGCGCAACCCAACGTTCAAAAGGACGTTCAGGATCTGGTGGCCCTTGGGATTCTTCAGATAAAGAAGGCCAGAAGCAAAGATAAGAAGCAAGAATCGCTACAACCTAGCTGTCCCTGGGATGAATTCGATGTAGCCGTCTAACGGGATCTATTCTGCCGGACAAAGGCCTCGCTGGCGCCTATCCACCGAGCAGCCTTCGTCGTACTGCCGCATTTGGTCACCAGTATGGTCAACTCCGCGGGAAGCAGTGTCCTAGGCTCAGGATAGGCCTCAAACTCCGCACAAACCGTCCCGGTCAAAAGTTCGCCTACCTTCCAGCTCCGAGCAGAACATTTCGCTTCGCGGAATTTTCCACTTATTCTTTGTTCTTGATCTTATTCTAACTCTGTCCGAATCCGACACTCCCCTTAGGCCAATACCACGTCCTTGCCATGCTTTAAGGCACATCGGCCGAGGTAGCCTTTCTCATTTCAAACAATGGAGCCTCCGTTACCCTGCCTTTGATAACTTTGGTTTTCTTTTGTGTTCCTGCGTAGCGTGCCAGAGATCAAAACCAGACTGAAGGTTCATCCATAATTCCGCAGAAGTTCCTAAAGCATCGGACAGGGCCAAAGCGACCGCCGGAGTCACTCCGCGTTTACCCCGAATTAGCTCGTTCACCTTCGCGTGCGACCACCCAAGATGGTTAGCCAAGGCCGTCTGGGTAACACCCATTGGCTTTAAAAACTCTTCCTCTAACATTTCCCCAGGGTGAGTGGGGCTTCTGTGTTTAGGTAACATATCTCTACCTCGTCCTAGTGATAATCCACAATTTGGACTTCATCCGCGTTACTCTGATTCCATCGAAACACGATCCTCCATTGATCGTTAATTCGAATGCTGTGAAACCCTTTCCGGTCTCCCGAAAGAGCTTCCAATTTATTTCCGGGCGGAATGCGAAGATCGTCAAGCTTTGCCGCTCCGTTTAGCAAATCGAGCTGTCTCCTTGCCTTTTTATGAAGCTCCTTGGGTAACTTCCGAGCGTCCTTAGTATTGGTTCCGTCGTATATGTCTTGGGCTGTCTTACCTTTAAAGGACCGAATCACAGGTGCCATTATATCGGAAGTCGATATACCGATCAACGGTATACCCGGTAACCAATCTTAAGTGTATGTTTTAACGAGAGATCTCGTCAGGCGAGCTAACTAGACTGACTAACTTTATGAAGGAAGATAACGTTTCCGTCGTCCAAAACGGAAGCCGCTATGATGGTGACCGTAAAGTTGAGATCGGGATACGCCTTCTCCAAATCAAAGAGCCCTTTCGAAGCCACTTTTACATCTGAATGACTTAAAGGCGCTCCAGCCCCCGGATGAGTATGGACGATATAGGTATCTACGCGAGTTCCTTCCTTTAGCAATTCAAGGTCCCTTCCTTTGGGAAATCGATCCGCGGCTTTAAGAAAATCAATCCTGCAGCAAATACGGCCTGTATCTAAAAATAATTGCATCTCCGAATCTATATCATTGGAAAGAAATAGCTCTGTCCCGGCATCGAAAGAAAGGGAAAATGTTTCTCCGGCCAGCGCTTGAATGAGATCCTCTTGTTCGGCGACATCTAGGCCTACCGAAACTTTGCTCATCACCTCCACCATCTCCCCGCAACCTAAAACGGCCCTTAACTTCTCCACTTTTTCTTTTTGAGCGTTGAGAGTACGACGAACTTGTTTCGCAAGATGCGGATTTTTTTTAGCGAGCAGATCAATACTGGAAACCTCTTGCGAGACGTCTTCACTCACCCCATCCATGAGAAAACGGAAAGTGGCCTCAGTACCCAGCAACTTTGAGTAATCCACTCCATTCCTGTAGGCGGTGAAAAGTTTCTTTGCTGTTTCGGATGGGCCGAAGTCGATCACAATGGGCGGAGCCGCATGGCCAAGTAGAGGAACTACCATAGCGAGCACGGAAAGATATCTGCCCCCGAAGGACCGCCCCATGTGAAAGAAGTTACTCATAAAAATTAAGAGGCGGGAAAATAACAGAAAATCAGAAAAATGGGAATCCTAGCGCAAAACTGCCAATCAATATCAATAGGTTACGAGAAGCGGGACCGATTGATTTTAAGGAGTAGAAGCTCCCAGGAGGGCATCCATTACCATCGCCTGGCAATTGCGCTCGGTATAATGGGTATCCACGAGTCGATAAAAATCGGTTTCCCTACTATCGGGAAGCCGACTCGCTACAATTCCTTTGGCTCCCAGAACAATGTCAGAGCTAGGCACTGCGGCGGCATCAAAGGCCAGAGCCAGCCGGCCGCCCGATTCCGACAAAGGAACCATTTCGAGGCCGCCTCCAGGGTAATTGTACTTGAGCATGAACATTCGGCCGGTGCGGTCAGCCTTCGTGACTATCATTAGATGGTTTTTCTCTCTTGCGGAGTTTCGTCAACCTATGCTAACTACCGCGCATGCAAAAACAGACTCGGTTACGCGTTTTTCTGGGATTGGCCCTTGGAACTTCGTTAATGTGCGGACTCGCTTCCGCCAAGGCAACTCTTCTCAAGAGTAATGCTCACATCTATTTAGTCGACCCTACAACCAAGGTCTCGATCGAAGTGAAAAGATCAAGTGCTTGGTTCCGGTATATTCCTAATCGAACCTCGGTCCAATATCAGCAAGGAACGGTTGTCCTTCATCTAGACGAGCTTGTGTTGCAGTTTCGCCTCGAAGAGAGACTTGCACTCCTTGAATTCAAAAGAGGGAGCGATAAGTTGCACCAAATCCTGGCCGATGTCTTAGAAAAACGGTTGGAGCCGATCAAAAATAAGAAGTCTGTCGTAATCGATCTTGATGCATTAGAAAGAGTAGTCCACCACTATGATAATGCACCAAACACCTATACTTTCGAGTATCAGGATAATTGTTTCGATAAAAACTCAGGTGAGCCACTACAAAACAGAAGCCCAATTATTTCCAAGTACACCGAACTGGTCGTTTCCCCCGAACTCTTCGCCGAGGGGATTGAAGTGAAGACAACTCAACTCAAATATAAACTGGCGATCAACCAACAGAAGATGGACGTTGCTGAAAATGATGCTGCCGTCGCAGAAGCGATTGAAAACGAGAGAAAACAACTCCACAACAAAATCTCAGAGAATAACTTGATCTTGGACGTGCTACGTCGAGCCCAATAACAAGGACCTAAAACTCGCAGCCAGGCCTGATCGATAAAATCATTCTGTCCAGACATCATGATCCAACACATCTTTCTAGCCATGTGATCCGACTTATGATCTAAGATAAACATGGAAACAAATAAGTTTTTTCTCTTCTTGAAGAAATGAAAAATGCAGAATTTGGGCTCTTATTGCCCGTAACTGAATTTATGGCTATTAAGCCCACCCGGGAAATGGGTATTTGAACTTCCTATCCGTTCGATACCTGGGATGGGAATTTAAAATGATAGCGACCGTTTATCCTCCCATCACTTGTTTTAGAGGAACAGGCGGACTGGCTGTTTTGAAAGCGTCCTTTGCAAGTGCCAATGTTTTTAAAAAATTGAAAGTCTGAAATCCTATAATTTTGGTGCCTTTCTTAAGGTGTGACAAGTGCGTCTCGGTCACCCCAACTCGGGTTCTGGGCGGACTCAATAGTTCGTCCCCCATCGCTTACAGCGTACGCATTGGAAATTATGATATTTTTCGTACTTGGACGAATGACGCGAAAACGTTTCCATTCGGTGGTCGTTTTTTGCTATACCTTCGGCCCGTGTTTTATAAAGTATTTCTTATTCTAACCACCGCGGTCTCCGCGATGGCCTCCCCAACGGATCTAGAGCAGACGTATGGGGGTAGTTTTCAAGCCACGGTGGCCCGGTGTTCAGAAGCGATCCGAAGACGTGCCTGGGACACCCCCCTTAGGGCGCAGCTGGAATTCAAACAGGCTTTAAACCGCACTCTAGTCGCGCAAATTTTCGTGAATGACCTCAACGAGGTGAACGCAAAGCTCCTGCTTTCAATCCAGGCCGAAGTAAGAAACACAAACGCCATGATCTCCTTTCTCAATGCCTTTGTGCCGGAACTTGAATTCCTGTCGTCGATACCCCGCTCCGCCAGTCGTCTTCAACAAAGTTCCGAGACAGAATACCTGGTCACGACAAATACCGTGGGGGGATTTTCCGGAAGACCCGTTGAAGGTTTTTTTGGGGAACATCTAGAACGATTTCAAAGCCCTCTTTTTACAAAGCAACTCCAGTGGCTCAATGGCGTCTTTACTAAAGCCAAGGCGAACTCACTTAAAGCGGAAGAATTCTTAGCGTTCGAAGGCGAGGCTTTCGTACGGGTGCGTGAGGAATGGGCCTCTCTTAAGGCTTTGGGATGGAAAACAAAACTTGTTTGGGGAGATCTATCTAAGAAAGAACGACAATGGGAAGCTGCCCTGTTGCGTAAAGTGATTTTTCTAAGAATGGCTCCCGGAATCGATCCCTTACCGATCGCACTTTCCGAGGCTATTCTTGGAGTGAAATACCGAAAACTCCTGGATAAACACCAAACGAAAATTTCAGATTGGGTTCATCAGACCGTTAGGCTGTCTGTAGACAAATATGAACCGAATCAAAGTCCCATGGTTACGGCGTGGGGAACGACCCAGTTGGCCGAACGCACCATTCTCTGGAACAGCTTATCGGTTTATCGGGAACTTCGTCGGAACCACCCGGAGTTTGGATCATGCCGCTGGGACAATATGGTTCGAACGGTCAAAGTCCCCTCGCAAGCCGATCCCTTTACCCAAACAGGGCGGGAAGTAAACAGACTGAGTGGTTTCAATGGATCGTTGGTAGGCCTGGGAGAGACTCTTTTAGACGAATTGGTCAACACCCTGTCTCCATCGACGGCCAAGTCACAATAGCCTTACCTGGAATGGGAGAGGGTCTTTCTTAAGATTTCTATTTTTTCTCGGCGTCCTTATTACCGGCCTCGTTACGTTTGGCAATAATCCTCAACAGCGCTTGGTTGTCAGCAGAATTCATAAAGCGTTCTGATCTCTTTGCACATTGGGCCAAAAAGAGATTCCTTCTGAGAACCTCAACCAAACTCTTTAGACCTTCAATTCCCAAAAGATCGGGATTTTGGATCATTACCGGGATATCTTGGTCTTGGCCGGTCTTATTGATCTCTCGGGCAATCTCACTGGTGGTGAGGAAAACGTATTCCAGAAGAGAGGCTGCCAATTCATCCGACATCCCCATCTCTTTTTTAGTTTTAAGCTGAACCCATATCGCGTCCCATTCCTTAATCGATTTCACCATGGCAAGATGTCCGGCCGCTTGAGCTAAATCGAGTTTGGTCACCCAAAGCTCACGAACCGCGGGCGCGTTTCCTTGATTTATCACCAGGTGCTTTCCCTTACCTATATTTAGAGCCCTCTCGATCTCCCGGCCTTTTAGGACAAGTGTGTTGGCTTGTTTCGTCAGCTGGTCCTGTGAGGTCGAAAAGTTGACTCGGCGGCTCTCAAAGAGATGATGAAGATATTCGTGTTGGAGCATGTAAAGGTCTAATTCGGTCAGATTATCGATAGATTCAACCGAGTTCAGATTCACTACGATGTAAGGACGCGCGGTGGGAACTTTCAGCTCGTTCCCATTTAAGTCATAGGTTGGCCGGGTCGGATTCGAATAGAGAGCGATCATTTCTAGCGAACGTTTCTCTTTGGCTAGCCGACTATGGAACTTGAAGGCATTCTCTAGAATTTGCAGAAGGTCGCGATTTACGCCGTCATTGAAATCCCGGGCCAGCTCATTCCCTCGAAACCCCTTTTCTAAATCAATGAAAAACACATCGACGCCGTCCTTCCGGATAGCGGTCACGGTTTTACGATAATCCAAACCTTTAAGGGCGAAGAACTTACTCTTGTCGGCTCGACCTTTACTGAAGGGCGAAACAAAATCGTCCGCGTCTTCTATTTCCTGATAGTTGCGATTGATACTCTTTCCTCCGTCCTTGACTAGTGCCGTCACTTGCTGGAGGAGCTGGGCTATTACTTCCGGGTCTTCCGCGACCATAGGTTGCGGAGGTGCGCCCACGAGAACGTTAGTTCGCGTTAGCGTTAGGACCGTTAAGACTGCGAAAAACCAGCTCGACATAGAGCTCATGCGACATTCTCCAAGGAAGTTGGGACCGCAGAAACTAGCATATTGAATTACTGCGATCCACTGGGAAACAGGGACCCGGGGACGTCTTTAGCGGCCTACGGTAGCTTGTGCCCCAGCCGCCTTCTATGCTATTAGCTTCCCCACTCATCATGGCAAATGTTCTCGGTACCAGAGGTTACGAATGCGGTGGCTCCTAGCCAGTTTACTCCTTTTACTTCCCTCTCTTAGCTCAGCGGCCCCCCCTGCGTTGGCACCTATAGCCCCCAAGGCGCTCGACGAGGTGGGTCTTATGACCGGGCAGCCCAATGTGGTCTTTGGAGAAGGTTCTCGTCTCATCTACTTCAAGGAAAAGAGCTATCGTGAGCGGCAACCTCCAGATTGGGAATATAGTGGAGGGGACTTAGCCAAACGGGCACTTTTGAACAATGCCTACCTCTCCTTCCCCCAACTTGCCTGGAACAATGTCTTAATGAAAATACAGGTTGAACCGACCAGCCAACGAATCGCTTATAGTCGTGTCCAAGACCGACGGGCCTCGCTCGCGGGGATACTAACGGAAGATGATGCCGCAAACGTGATGGCCCTCATACAAAGCGGAAAGGGATTCAACGACAATAAGGGCACGGGGATCTCTTTCTTGGCAGAGCTTAGCCAGGCCCTTTATCTGCAAATGATGTCGATACTTTCTGGTACCGAAGCAAACACTCCACAGCTCTTCGATCTCGTTTCCCCTAAACAGATCTCCCTGCGTAAGGAATGGGTTCAGAAAGCAAAAGAAGGGCTAAGTTGGGTGGAGGCGGAGTTGGCCAAAGAGACCGACCCTTCGCGCTCCGTCGTTCTGAGATACTTCATCAAAAACAAATACAATGAAGTGGACCCCTACGACCTCTTTTTACAAGGATTGGCTGAAAAAGAGGCCACGGGTTTTACCGATCCGGCAACCGTGATCAAATTCGGAAAACGGCTCGCCCAGTGTGACGGTATCAACGGGTTATTTGAAGCGGCTCGGGGCTTAAGGGAAGCGGTCATCGCCGAACTCTTAGAAGAGATTTACGCAATCTTAAATCCTATCTGGGGAACTACATTGGGGGTGGTACCCATTGATTATGTCATCGCACTCCCGGTAATGATGAAATCGATTTCGTATCACTTTGAAATGGCGGCGGGCGTTCTGGGACGCGCGCCTAACTTCCGCGCTAAGAGCACGTATACCCCGGATGGAAAACGTCGTTTCTGGTTCCCGGAAGCTCTTGTCTTTTCACGGCTGCCGGGAGGGGAACAATTTGACGTCAACGGTCGGCATATAGATTTGGAACTTATTGATCTGAACATTCCTGGGATTCAAGAATACTTTGTACCACACTTCCTCTACGGCCAGGAGCTCGATCGCCGCTGCGTTGAGGCGAGCAAGGCGGCAATTGCTGGAGACACCGCAGCCGTTCCCCTTCTGATCGCTGAGATCAAAAATAAGATAAACCGACCCGAACTTATCGCTTGGGCTAAAAAAAATCGGCCACCCGTCGGGGGAACGTCAAACGATCCTTTCACCAAAGCTCGTCTCATCTTACAGCCCTTGGAGATGAGCGACAGCATTGCCGAGACACACCAGGAACGACCGTTAAAAGAACAATTAAAAAAGCTAAGAAAAGCCGGCCATGCAGATCAGATTACCGCCCTTTGGCCTAGCCTTTTTCGCCATGCCTATCCAGTCGGTCAATCCTTTCTAAAGGAATCGATCCATATTATCGGTCAGGAACAGAAGCGTGAACTCGCTCTTGCACTCAAGGCGCGCCAACCTAGACTAGAAGTCTCGGGGCAATCCGACCAGGCGCAAACCGCCAGCGAGGCCAGAATGTTAGAGATCAAAGACTTCAGCTTTCTGGGAGATCTTCTCTCCTCCATGTTTTTCGAATCGAGTTTTCAGGACCAGAAACAAAATATCAAATTTGAGTTTGCCGAAACGATTGTGAATGCCGCACCGCTTCTTTTCGCAAAGGTCTATGGCGGGATGGGGGTAGAACAATATAAACGAGGTCTGTCGGAAGAGGCTCGACACCCTCTCTATTTTATCCCGGGACAAAATCTCTACGAGGCGGCAACCACATTCGCCGGACAGCTAGCTCTCGTTCTGGCACGACCTCACATTCGCCCCACCGAATTCCCCCTCGCCGAGTTAATCGACGCCCCTATAAAGGTTGGCTCCCTTTCGATGGATCGAGCCCAAGTCGTCTCCTACCTTTTCCGTGATTCCGTGGAATCGATGGGGGCGTTTATCAAAGCCATTGAACATGTGACCGGAATGAAGACTCCACCAGAAATCTTAGGTAGTTTCTTCCCTGGTCACGCGGAAGAATTGAAAGTTTATCTTTATATAACCGATCTGACCGCCAAGATGTCTCAAAGGAGCAGGATGAGCTGTATTTTAGAGATGTTAGAGGCGACTGGACGCCTCGATGGCCTAGCCAATAGAGAGGGAATAGCGGGAATTTTAAGATTTTTTTCCGATGACACGACCCCGCCTCCGCAGAAGCGGCTGGGAGAAAAGTAAGGCTCACAAAGCTCACTAAGTGACCCGAGGTAAGTTGGGTAGATGTAGATTCAGTATTCCTTTCAATAGTAATACTTCATCTAAATCCGCGAAGCGGATTCGAAAAACCGGCGTAGCCGATTGTAATTGACCCAAAGCGTCTATTTCTGTACCAGTTCCGCATGCGACACTACCTCGGCTTGGCTCGGTGGTTAAGGCGCTTTGGGGGTATCCCCCTATTGCTGCCCCTGGCCGCTTGGGCGGCGAACCCCGTCCCTCCTGCTTTTTTTTCCCAGCCGGTGCTCATTTTCTCCCAGAGCCCCGGCATTTTTCATAATTTCTCCTACGACCATTCCTCGCGACAGCTGCGCAGCGAATTTGCTTCGTCCTCTGTCGCGGTCGGCAAGATCGTTGCTATTCAGGCAATGCCGCAAGAGTTCCAATCACAGACTCGTTACTTTGCGTTGGATCATAAGCAGTCGCTTTGGGAGATGACTAATGTGGCGACGAAAGTGCCGACAATGGTGGGTCGCATCACGGCAATCACTCTCGAAGACCCGGATAATCTCCTCCTTGCGGACGCAAGCGGTGATATCTATCGTATGGATGCGCGTCTAGGACATTCTCGGACCCAGGGACTTCTCGTGCCCGCGCTTTCCGGAGGGCAATTACTGGTGGCTCAGGGAAATACCTCTGCGATCATCGCGATGGAAAAAATTTCCCCGGACCATCTCGTTTTGATGAGACAAGACGGGAATCTCCAGATCGTAAGCGTGGCGCAAAAAACCTTACTCGGTGAGTTTCGGTTCAAGGTGGCATTTTACACGGCGGATAAGATGATTGCCTGCGATAGTGGCGCCTGGATCATGTTAAGTGATCACTCTACCGGTCTTCTTTACTGGTTTGAGTTCTCATGGAGCCCGGCTTCTCGAAAATATACCATCACCCAATCGTGCGGCTCGGGGTTAGACCGAAATTCCAGCCTTCTCGACATCGATCCCATTTCTCGCAATTTGTATGCCTTATCTCATTTTGGCTACCTCTATGCCTATGAGCTTCTTCCCTCGCCAAAGGGACTAATGGTCAACCCGGCGGGCACCGATACTCAGACTTTTGATCCTAAGGCCCTGATCAGCCTCAATCCTGCGTCGGCCGCCGTAAATTCCCGAGAACGATTCGTGTCGACCGCAAGAACCGGATTCGTGTGGCGCGGGGCCAATCGCTTTACCCCGATCTCAGGAGTCGCAGCCACCACCTCGTCCGCCCCGGATCCGCCGGCCATATGGGGTGAAGAGGAAAATGTGTCAAACCCTGTCACGGCGGAGGACTTCGCGAAATTGCTAGCCTATGAATGGCGACATTTGCTGCGACGTCCGGCGCCCGCCGACGGGGAGGTCAATGCGGTAGACCTTTTTAATTTCTTAAAAGATGACCGCAACGACTGGTGGGGGAAGGCCCGCGTCCTGCCCGGGATAGAAAACGCGATTGCCCCTGCCATGGTTATCGAGGGTAGGAACCTCAGATTGGTAGCCGGTTACGAAGGGAAGAGGATTAGCCTGCCCAAACTTGCCCGTGATGTCGCCGCCGGTTGTGTAGGGTTGATTGCCCCACCCTAAAAGGGGTTGTAAAAGAGAGCCCGTCCACTCTTCGAGTGAAAAGTAGACGGGCATTCCCGACTAGACGGAAAGCTTTGCGCCCAAGATATCGATCGCCTCAATCGTAGGGGGGCTGGAGAGCAGTCTTGGCGCATTGTCCATTAGCGCCTTTGCGATCGGCCCCTGAAGATGCGACTGGCGTCCTTTTTCATCAGCGAACGCGTCAAAGATCCCAAACGTGCTGGGCCCGAGTCGTAGCGCAAACCAAAGCGGAGTCGTCCCCTCCTCCTTAGCCAGCTGAAGACCCGTTTCCAGTAACGCCGCGACCTCTGCCTCTTTACCAGCCTTGGCTTCTAATCGTGCAAACAGAGCTAACTTAACCATATCGTTCTCCTAGGTCAGATTCAGCGAGACACCTTATCTTGCTGTGTGATCCTGGGAGTACTTGATAGATTACCAAAAGAATAGTACGCACAAATACCGCCTATAGGGGCTCTTTGTATACTAATGCGCAATATGGGTACTTTATGGCTAGGAAACAAAAACATATCGATTATGAAAACTGCCCAATCGAAGCGGCTCTCGATCTCATCGGGGGAAAGTGGAAAGGGGTCATCTTGAGCCGTCTCATGGGCCACACACGCCGATTCAATGAGCTTAAGCGAACCATTCCCCGGATCACGCAGAGGATGCTGACGACTCAGCTTCGAGAGCTCGAGAGCGATAAGCTCGTGGCGCGTAAAATATATGCCGAAGTTCCGCCCCGAGTAGAGTACTCGCTCACTTCAAAGGGCGAAACCCTGAAGGCCGTACTGACCACTCTTCTGCAGTGGGGCGAACAAAATTTAACCTAAGACGGAAGCCCGAACGATGACAATCGCGAGTTTCGGGAAGAAAATGGAGCGCTATGACAGTCACAAGTGATTATCAAAAGATAAGTCCAACCGCTAAACTGGTCGCGGAGATGCGTCGGTATTCGGATATCGCTTTTGCAGAGGAGATTGCAAAAACGCTTGATACCGCGCAAACCGTTAAGGAGATCTTAGGCGGGGAGCCCTTTGCCAAGGAGGTGCTTCAGTGGATGGCCCCTCTTGCCGAAGCCCGTTATAAAAGTCTTCTTCAGGCCGTTCGAAAGTCCGCAGGGAAGCAGATCCTCGAATTCGCCAGCGGATTTTGTTTTCGAGGTGCCGTATTAGCCAAGGACCCTTCCCTTCGATATGTCGAAACCGATCTCCCGGAGGTTCATGAGGAGCGCCTCAAGATGCGCCATCATCTTGAGGCTCAAGGAAGTTTACCCCCTCGCCCCCAACTTGTCTTTGCTCCCGCCAACCTGATGTCCGAGTCGGAAGTGGAAAAGGCGGTTGAAGGATTCGATGAGACAAAACCGCTAACGATCCTCCATGAAGGTCTTTTTCAATACTTCTCTCTCGACGAAAAAAAAGAGGCCGCCCGAGTCATCGGAAAACTGCTAAAACGCTTTGGCGGCGTCTGGATGACTCCCGACTTCGAAACGAAGGAAGACAAACTCAAACTTCAATGGACCCATCCCCAATTTCGAGTGCTATTTCTCTCCCTCGTGGCCTCAACACAACGATATCTGCTGGACACAGCATTCGAAAACGACGACCACGTGATCTCATTTTTTAGCGACCTCGGGTTTACGGTGACAAAAACCCCTCAGATCGACTCCCAGTTTCAACTTAGCTCGGCGGCTAGCGTGGGCACCACTTCTGAGCAATTAGAGGCCCTTCGCGCAAGCCGACACCTATGGGTGTTGAGGCTCGAGTAGTGATTCTATTGTGGAATAGCTGACGCAATTACCACTTATGCTGAAAAGCAGGGGGAGGAATCCGTCTTACGAAGGCTTCTCCCTTCTTGACACTCGAATTTAACATCGTTAGACGACGGCTAGGAGGTTCCCATGAAATACTCTCTTCTGTTAGCGTCCCTCTTCCTATGCTCTTTCGCAGCCGCCGCCACGTTGGAAGATCGAGTGGAAAAACTTGAAGCGGCCCTATTGCTCCGGTGGAGCTGCAGCGCCAAGTGCACCATCTATACTCCATGGTTCGGTTTTGAGGGGAATAAGTACCAATCGGACGATACCATAAACATGTCGGGACAAGACGCCTCCGACGTAATTAATGCGATGAAAAAGGAATGTTCGGATCGGAGAATCAAAGAAGGGGCTGAGTACTGGTTTCTAAGCCAAATAGGAAATCGCAGACTTGAGCCTTCCGTAAAGGAATCGTGTGCCCACTGAGAAAACTTACCCCGTTTATTTTCTAAAAACAGACCGGCCCGACGCCCTATTGACCCAAAAGGGCCAGGGCATGGGCGTAGATAGACTCTTTAAGTAGAGGCAGGGAACGGGCGTGAGTGGTGCTCTGATAAAACACAATTTGGCCCATTAACAGACTCTGCAAGCTATTGCTGATTTCACGAATTTGTTTGGCGGAGCGTTTGAGTCGCTTCGCTTTGGCGGTTATTTGAAATAAGGTCTCAATCCGCTTTTGCCCTATCTCTTTTAGTTCGGTGTGCAGATCGCGAAAGCGTTTATCCACCGACGCTAAATTAATGAGCGTCAATCCTGCGGTGGGGTAATGGGGCTTAAGCGAAAGCCATTCCACATGGGCCTCTAGATATACCTTAAGTATCTTTTCGGGCGGCGGTTTGGTGCTTAGCGCATCAGAAACCTGGGCGTGTAGAGAAGCATAGATACACTGAATAGCGGCCAATAGAAGCTGGTCCAGCGACGGAAAATGGTAGGCGATGTGGGCGATGGCCAATTTGCTTTGGGTAGCTACCGTTTGGTAGGTGAAGTTTCGGATGCCGTCGGTGGCGAGGCTGTGAATCGCCGCTTCAATAATCTCTATTTTTCGCAGGTCCCCCTTGCGCAGAGTGAGTGGTGCTCTGATAAAACACAATTTGGCCCATTAACAGACTCTGCAAGCTATTGCTGATTTCACGAATT
>Ga0206963_10143_pt1 | contig 24626 bp, 22 predicted proteins | sample Alteio_BWOrgHeat_28_FD_152958 | JGI IMG/M metagenome (GOLD analysis project Ga0206963, IMG submission 152958) | Enriched cells from forest soil in Barre Woods Harvard Forest LTER site, Petersham, Massachusetts, United States -... | ecosystem: Environmental > Terrestrial > Soil > Temperate forest >... | reverse complement strand
GTGGAACCACGGCCGCTGTCAGCACTGTTGCCATGACGATGGACAACGCGACCTGGAGGAATGTTTCAAACAGGAACAGCCTTCTCAGCTGCCATTTGCTGCTGCCCAACGCCTTTCTGACCCCTACTTCCCTGGCGCGATTTACGGCCTGAGCTGTGGCAAGGTTGATAAAGTTGAAGCAGGCAATCAGTAAAATAAATGCTGCGATGATCCAAAGCCCATTGATCACCTCAAAGGAGATGGACTTTCCCAAGAAATTTCCCAGGTTTTGGCCGCTCTCGTCAAAATGCACCCGGCTGACCGGCTGGATGACAAATCGGTCTTTGTCATTAGCGGGAAGGACCTTATCGGCATAGGCCCGCATTTGTTTGTCGATCGAGGCCGGTGTCTCACCCTGTGGCAACAGAAAGTAGCAGCCATGGTTATTGTTGTTGTTAAACCAATTGCTGGTGGCAGAAAAGCCCAACACCGGCCCGTAAGGCACCACGATCTTCAACTGGAAATCCGTATTGGCCGGAACGTCCGCGAGGATACCCCTGACTTTTCCGATTATCGTTTTGTCGATGTTAACTGTTTGACCAATGGCATTTTTCCAGTCACCGAAATATTTGATGGCGATTTCTTTGGTTAGCACTACCGAACGCGGGTCTTTCAGCGACGAGTGCGGGTCGCCGGCGAGCCATTTAAAGTCGAATATGTCGAAAAATTCAGGCTCTACCGCAAAGAGGCCGGATGGCTCCATGAATTTCTTTTCTATTTTTCCTGTATTGTCCATTATGAGTACCTGGTCATTCGCGGAAGCAAAGACGCCGGAGGATTTTTTCAGGTCCGGAAGGATGGTTTTGATGAGGCTGGGCAATGGAGCAGGAACGGTTGCCCCGTCAGATACCTGGGCGTCTCCCTGGTGGTGGTATTCTGAAATGACGCGGTATAGCCGGTCGGCATCGTGATGGAAATTATCAAAGCTGGTCTCAAAGCGGATGATCACGAATATCAGCAGGCAGACGGCAATTCCCGCTGTTAGGCCTGCAATGTTGATGATCGTATAGTTGAGGCGCCGGGATAGATTCCGGATGACGTTGGTGAAGATGTTTCTGAACATATTAGCAGCGATTTGATGGTGGGAGCAGTTGGGACTGTAGCGGGGGCTACTAAAAGGGTGCCATTTTTATAAGCGATTATAATTCATTGAATTGAACTGCGGATGAGGTCAGCACTGTACGGTTTTGAAACAGGGGGATGTATCGGGAAAGGACGTTTCGGCTAAGGTGAATTACCCCCTGGCGATCTTCGAGTTTTGGGCATGTTCCTTTAGGGCTAGTCATTTCAGGATGGCTAGTTCGGCAACCAGGGCCAAATCCTCCAGGAATAGGTTTGAAAAGTGTCCTGTTTGGTTCACCCACACGAAGGATTACGGTTTGTAATCCTTCTTTCATTTTATCCTGTCTTACTTTCTGAGGCTGATTTTCAGAGTTTTAGAACAAGGGGCCAAAAAGTCTTATTCAACTAAAATTATTTCCTTCCGCGTTTATCTTAAGTAAAAGTAGGGCTACTCTAATTTTCTCATTCGGCACACCGATCTCTTAATCCTTGAGCTCATGGAAGGCATTCAAAAAATTACTCGGAGATAAAATCGGTATTTCCCGGAATGGATGCAACACAAGCAGATCTTCATCGCCGGTTATTATGCAGTCGGCTTGAATGGCCAAAGCCAATGCCAGAAATTTATCGTCTTTGGGGTCATGGCAAGCAACAACAGGGACGTTGACATCTATTAACTGAGACTTTAATTCGATCTGGGAAATTGCATCCAGGCGTTCTTCAAGCCGGATTTATTTATCAAATTTAGGCCTTGCAAATACCTTAGTCATTCGATTTCAACAGTTCTGCCAGAATCTCTGGCGTTAGGCCGGCTGCCACAGCCTTAAATCCTATTTCGTCAAGGTTTTTCTTATATTCCGGCAAGGACTTATCATTAACAGCTTTTTTAAGCATGAGGCTGATCACCTGATTAAATTGCTGTTTGCTTTCCGGCGAAAAATTCCGGTAAATCTTTCCAGTGCTGTCATCCACTTCTAAAACAATTCTGTCCATGGCAATTCATTTGTCCAAATTTATACTGAAATCTAGGATTTTGCAAATGCAACAAGTTTCCTGTTCATGCAGGTACATTGCCATTCGTTTTTAGGAGAGAATTAAATAACTTACGCGTACCCACTTTCCCAAACCTGTTTGCCATATTTTGAAGGTTCGCCTGATCCACTGTGCGAGCCTTTTCTTTTACCTTGTCCAACACTGCCGACTGATCTTCGGCTTTAATTGCGCCAACAACGTCTTCGATCGGAACAGACGGATCGACACGATGTTGATACACCAGGTCAATGCGATCAGTGCGCAGCCGTTTAAGCATCCCTTCCACAACTACCTTGATGTGCTCGGGACGACTGTTCAAACCACCTGCAAACTGACCGGTGTTCTGATCAATATTCCAGCCGAATTTTGTTTCGATGACCACCTTATTTCTAAACGGCGCGATGCTTTCGCCAAGTATCCGCTCACACTCGAAAGGGCCGTATGCCTCTGCCGTATCGAACAATGTGACGCCATTGTCGAACGCCGCTCTAATGATTTTGATCATTTCCGGCCGGGAGGGAATGGTCGTCTCGTAGGTGCGACTCATATTCTGCACACCCAGGCCAATACTGGAAACTTCCAGCTTCCCGCCAAGTTTACGGCGGCCGGGGACAGGAGTTGTTAGAGCACTGGTTCCCTGTATCAGTAACTTACCTGCTGAATTTGAAGCCAGTAAAGTTGCACCAGCCAGGCTAAAGCCAGATCTTAGAAGGTTGCGGCGATTCATCATTTTTAATTTGGTTGGTTTTCCTTGCCGGTATTCATCTTAACCGGCCTGAGCAGATGCGAGAACGTGAGCGAACCCATCCGCCATTTTCCGTCTTCTTTAATATATACTTCCGTCACCATAAAAGGATTTGTTACTTCCCTGCCGCCGACCTCGGCTACCAGGTCGATGTCATTTAACAGGATCGCCGTATTGCCAAAAATGTTAACGGAAGCGGAATACACCTCGGCCTTCTTATACCAAATATTCCCGCTTTTGATCACATCCAGTTCATTGGATTTTCCCCAGCTCCCGCCCATGTGAACAAATACCGCCCTGTCATCAAACAACGCGGCCAGGGTATCGACCTTTTTATCGGCCATCCATTCCCATTTTTGCCTGGACAGGTTTATAACTTCCTGTTCCTGTGGGGAGACTGGTTTTGTTGTTTGCGCACAAACCCATTGCAGGCTGGCGATGGAGGTAAATAATGCGAGAATTAATGTTTTCATGTAGCAATCATTTTACGTGAGTTTATATTAGCGGTTGACCATCTGTTGCATGTGCGCCGGATATCTCGCACCCTGAACCTCGATCTGCCCAACTGCGCCCTCTATCGCTTTGAGATCGCCGTCGCTGAGGACGACCTCTGCGGCTCCAAGGTTCTCCTCCAGCCGGTGCAGCTTCGTCGTTCCTGGAATCGGCACGATCCATGGCTTTTGTGCCAGCAACCAGGCAAGTGCGATCTGTGCAGGTGTAGCGTTCCGGTCTGCCGCGATCTTCCCTAGCAAGTCTACCAGCGCCTGGTTCGCTTTCCGGTTTTCCCCGGAAAAACGGGGTACGATACTGCGGAAGTCATCCTTGCCGAAAGTTGTGCTTTCATCAATCTTTCCCGTAAGAAAGCCCTTGCCCAATGGGCTAAAAGGCACAAAGCCTATCCCCAGTTCCTCCAAGGTTGGCAGAATCTCCTGTTCCGGCTCCCGCCACCAAAGCGAATACTCGCTTTGCAGCGCCGCCACGGGCTGAACAGCATGTGCCCGCCAGATGCTTTCTACACCGGCTTCAGACATGCCAAAATGCTTAACCTTCCCCTCGCTGATAAGATCCTTTACGGCGCCCGCCACATCCTCCATGGGCACATTGGGATCTACCCGGTGCTGATAGAATAAGTCGATCACATCCGTCCTCAGCCTTTTCAGTGATGCTTCCGCCACCGCCCGGATGGTCTCCGGCCGGCTATCTGTTCCCAAAGGCGGTTGGCCGTCCTTAAAACCAAACTTGGTAGCGATGACCACATCCTTTCGGAAAGGCCCTAGCGCTTCACCCAGCACTTCCTCGTTTACATACGGCCCATAAGCCTCTGCCGTATCGAAGAAGGTAACACCCCGATCAAAAGCCGCACGGATGAGTTTGATGGCTTCCTGCTTATCGGTCGCGGGGCCGTAACCAAAACTAAGCCCCATACATCCAAGGCCAAGCGCCGAAACCTCCAGGCCGCTCCTACCTAATATTCTTTTTTTCATGATCTTACTTTTTAAATAAATTAAACATCGAGCTGACGTTCGCCGAGCCACTTCAACATTTTGGGGTCGCGGTGATCAAAGAAACTGCTGGCATTCGTATCCAGGGTCTCAATAGCCTCCATATCGTCCGCGCTCAACTGAAAATCGAAGACATTAAAATTCTCCTCCATCCTTTCCTTCCGCACAGATTTCGGAATGGCCACCACGCTTCTTTGGATAAGCCAACGCAGAATCACCTGTGCTATGGACTTTTTATATTTATCGGCAATAGACTTCAACAACTCATTGTGGAAGATATTGTTCTTCCCCTCCGCAAACGGCCCCCAGGACTCGATCTGTATGTTATTTTCCCGCAGAAATTGCTGCGTCTCATTCTGCTGATGGAACGGGTGCGTCTCCACCTGGTTGACCACCGGTAAAATTTCGTTATGGATGATCAGGTCCATCAACCTGTCCGGTTGAAAATTGCTGACGCCGATTGCCCGCACCTTTCCCTCCTTGTAAAGCTCCTCCATCGCCCGCCATTCGCCGTACACGTCCCCGTATGGCTGATGAATCAGGAATAAGTCCAGGTAGTCCAGCTGCAACCGCTTCAACGACCGCTCGAAGGCCCCCTTTGTCCCCTCATAGCCATTCGACTGTATCCATAATTTGGTAGTAATAAACAAGTCCGCCCGAGGCACACCGCCGCGTTTGATCGCTTTGCCGACAGCCTCTTCATTCAAATAAGATTGGGCGGTGTCGATCAGGCGGTAACCGCTGCCAATCGCGTCCACAACGCTTCGTTCACATTCCGCCAGGTCGGTTACCTGGAAGACACCGAACCCGAGTATGGGCATTTCCACCCCGTTATTTAATGTTACTTTCTCCATGATTCGTCACCTTTCAACCACAAAGGTCCAATTATCGAGCCGTCTTCATGGTATACGGATTCCGGTATTACCTACCAATATTGCTGATTCGATGGCGCCAGACCCGAATCCAGCAAATAAACCACTAAATTTGAGCTAGGTAAATCAGCAGTGATATGGACAGCATGAGACGGTTCGAAACCATCAACGATTACAACGTATTCAACAATAACGAGACGTTACACCCCCTGGTAAGCGTCGTCGATTTGTCGAAGGCAAGCCCGCGCCAGGGCTCGAAGATGTATTTCGGCTTCTATACCGTGTTTCTGAAGGACGTAAAATGTGGTGATTTAATCTATGGCCGGCATACCTATGACTACCAGGAAGGCACGCTGGTATTTATGGCACCCGGCCAGGTAGCCGGAGTGAACAGCAACGGCGAAACTTACCAGCCCAAAGGCTATGCCCTGATCTTCCATCCCGATCTCATACACGGCACAGCGCTCGGCCGCCACATCCAGGGCTATACCTTTTGGGGCTACCAATCAAACGAAGCGCTCCATCTTTCCGAGAGAGAAAGAAAGATGGTTTTGGACTGTTTTTCAAAAATTCAGTATGAGCTTGAACACGCGGTTGACAAGTATAGCAAAAAGCTTATCGTATCCAATATAGAAATGTTCCTGGACTATTGCATCCGGTTTTACGACCGGCAGTTCATCACCCGCGATAATGTTCACAAGGGCGTTTTGGAAAGATTTGAAAATCTGTTAAACGACTATTTTCAGGCCGAAAAACCGCAGACCTTTGGTTTGCCGTCAGTAGCCTATTTCGCCCGGGAACTGAACCTGTCGGCGAGCTATTTCGGCGACCTGATCAAAAAGGAAACAGGTAAGACCGCGCAGGAGTATATCCAGTGGAAAGTCATCGACGTGGCGAAAGAGAGAATTTTCGACGACGCCAAATCGGTCTCCCAAATCGCCTACGATCTGGGTTTTAAATACCCACAACACTTCATCCGAGTCTTTAAACAGCACGTGGGTTCCACCCCCAGCGAGTACCGCACGTTAAACTAAATGTGCAATTCCATTGGCCGCAGTAATCTTTCCATTTACTACAGAAAAGCTGCAAACAAATGGCGGCTAAACGACCCTTAGCGTGAATCATGCAAGCTATCAAAGAAGCTTTTCATCTTTGAAAATCAATTGACTGAGTAAAAATGGATTCAACTGACTCGCCTACGGATCAAAAGGTTTCAGGTTTGAATCCTGACGGGGTCACAAGGCCTTCAAATCGCTGGATTTGAAGGCCTTTTTATTTTGTCAAATTATTGCGGATATCGTAAGTTGCTTATTTCCATAACCGTCTTGGTTTGAATCCGATCGGGTCACCCTATCGGTTATTTTCAAACCATTAGCACCAGAGAAAACAATCAAAAGACTTCTAACTTTCGCCAATGCCCGAAATAACAAAAGCCTCAGATTGGAAAACGGAAAAAATGCCCGACGAGGTGGGTAGCCTGGACTTCTGTAAAGTTTATTCGCAAGAGGAATTCGAACGAATAAGGTTAGGCTTAGTCCCAAAAGAGATGGAGGACAAATGGTTCATTTATTACGTGAACGATACTCTAAACATCCATCGAAGCTGGACGGGGCACCACATTTATCAGATAGCCATAAATTGCCTGGAAGATAGTACGTACAAAGTCATCCAAACTTTAGTAAATAGAAACAAAGCTCAATATAACCAGCAAAATGATGAGTATGATATTTTGCTAATTGATTATCTAATTGACCGGCTCTTATTGGGCAAAAATGTACGTTTCCCCGCACCAACTGAGTTGTCGGGAGAAGCAAAGGCGATCTTTAAACACTCAATGGTTGGAAACGCAACGCCCAATATCGTGGAGCCTGCGCAGGAAACAAATATACAATTAGGAATCGTACATAGATTATATGGTTGCCTGTTTGGGGGAGCAATTGGTGATGCAGTAGGCAGTTATTATGAGGGTCAAGCAAACGTTACGTCCGTTGAATTCGATGTTATTAATGGTATAACGGATGATACTCAGTTAACACTTGCGACATGTGAATCTATCATAGAATCGAGACTTGTATCCGCAGAAAGTATCGCAAAAAAGATGCTTGAATGGTACAATAACGGGAAGCTTTCGGGCCTGGGGGCCAGTACCCTTAAGGCTCTCAGAGATTTACAGGTTGGCGCTCATTGGGCACTTTCTGGCCGGTCAGGAGAATATGCAGCCGGGAACGGTGCCGCCATGCGAATCGCTCCGCTGGCTTTCTTTGTTAGCATTGAAACGGATAAGACGCTAATTCGGGATATATGTAATATTACTCACAAAAATGACGAGGCTTATGTGGGATGCTTAGCTATTCTCCGTGCCCTCCATTGTATTATTTCGGGGCAATGGAATTCGGGGCAAAGCTTATTGGACTTGATTATTCCTGAGCTGCCGGACACTGGTGTGAGGGACAATCTTTTAAAGCTGAAAAAAGCGCCGTCGTTGACCATTCGTGAAGCTGCCCAATTGATAGGGACTTCAGGCCATGTTGTCGAATCCATCCCTTTTTCCATATTTTCTGCCCAGAAGATTAAAGAGCATAAATTTGAAGATATACTTTCTGAGATCATTTTCTGTGGCGGCGATACCGATACAAACGCATCGCTTGCGGGAAATATCATGGGTGCTGCCATCGGATTTACTGGCTTTTCCACCAAGGTATTAACCGCTTTTAAAAATATAAAGGAATGTGACCATATCACTCAAGTCGCAAATGATTTGATGCAAATACTGATTAAGAAATGATTTTCCTGGAATAAGCAGGAGTGCAACTATTATTTAGATAAGGCATGAAAAAAATTTCAATCGTTGTTTTGATCTTGAGCTATCAGGCTACGTATTGTCAGTCCTCGCGTGACACTATTAATTTTCTTAAGGATTATTCACATGCCTATCTCGAATACTTATTTAACAAAAGGAACATTGATTCGGCTATGAGTTTTTGGGATAAAAGAATGGCCCGTGGTTTGAAAATGAACTATTCGAATCACAAGGAAAAATGCGATACAGATAGTGCCTTAAAAATGTTCTTTACACAAGACATGAATACATTTTATAATCGGGTTCGAGGTAATATCGACTTTTTTGCATGTGACGATAAGGAAGGAGTAAATATTATCTATTTGCCGACCGACGACAAAGAGACAGGGTATTTATTCTTAATTAATTACGATTTTTATGGTGACTTTGAATCCCACAATTTGCTGATGAGGACATCGCTGCAATTTAATTCGTTTGATAAGGGTAGAACATGGGTTTTAACGGACGACAAATGGATAGATAATTTTATGATAATATATTATTTTAGAAAAGATTACTATGGAAAGAATCCGAATCAATGAAGGGCTGTTTGAAGGTGATTTTTCGTCGAATAGAATACTCTCTTTATTTGCTAAGAAACTTCGACTTTCTCATGCGAATCATCTCACAACCCCCTTGTTTAACAAGCTGTGATAAAGCCATAATTCTAGGCGACGGAATATCAGGCACTTAATTCGGCCACCAACCTCAAATCCGCCAAGAAGTGGTTTGAAAAGTGTCCAATCCGGGTCACAATTTTGCCTCACCTCTCCAAAACCAGCTCTGGTAGCGGGTTTTGTGGTTTGATAGAACCTTTTGTCAATTCCGTCAAATTCTTAAGTAACTTATTGTTATTATCTTATAGGTTTGAATCCCGCGCGGTTTTCTACACTTACGATTTGACCCGACAAATCACTCCGCCCGCAACGCCTCCACAGGATTGCGATAGGCAGCCCTGAGGGCTTGCACCCCGACAGTCAGCATGGCAATGGCGGCCGCGGAAAGGCCGCAGAGTCCGAAGATCCACCACGGCGTTGTCGTGCGATAGGCGAACCCCTTTAGCCATCCATGCAGGAAATACCAGGCCAGCGGCGCGGCGATGACAAAGGCCAGGGCGACAGGCCAGAGGAAGTCCACCGTCAGCATCCGGAAGATGCGCACGACAGTGGCGCCCATCACCTTGCGGATACCGATCTCTTTTTGACGCTGTTCGGCCGCAAAAGTCACCAACCCCAGCAGGCCCATGCAGGAAATCGCGATCGCGATGATCATGGCCAGGCGCATCAGCCCCGACAGGCGTTGTTCCTGCTGATAGAGATTAGCGATGGTCTCATCGAAGAACTTGTAGGAGAATTCATCGTGCGGGTAGGTCGTCTTCCACAGTTTGTGGACTTCGGCAAGCACCGTCGCAACGGATTGGGGCCGGCGTGCTGTGGGAGCAAGGCGGATGCTGATCTCAGGCACCTGCCGGCTGTAGGTGAGGATGACCGGCCCGATAGCCTGATGCATCGAACGCGAATGGAAATCCCGGACGATGCCGACAACGATGCCTGGGCCTCTTTTCTGCCCGCTACCGCCCGGGCCGACTGCCATGGAGCCCTCCCCGGCCGGCGCGATGGTTTGTCCGAGTGCGGACTGCGGCCGACGGAAGCCGAGTTGCCTGGCCATCGTCTCATTGATAAGATATTCATGGGCCGAGTCGTTCGCAAAGAAATTCCGACCCGCGACCAGCCTGATCCCGAATAAGCGGAGATAGTTGGTGTCGGCGTTTATGAAGCCTGCCGCAACCGTACCGTTTTGGGATCCGGGCCAGGTGAAGCCCTGATTGAGGTGGAAAGAAGCCTGTGGCGTCCCTCCGTTGCGGCTGACCATTGCGATGCCGGGAACTTCACGAAGCTGCTGTGCGAGCACTTCCCGGTCCCTGACCGGACCGTATGCGTCGATCGTGATGATGGCATCCTTGTCGAACCCGAGGTCTGTATTGATGACATAGTGCAGCTGCCGGGCGACGATGACGGTGCCGATAATAAATATGAGGGAAATGGTGAATTGAAAAACGATAAGGCCGCGGTGAAGAAAGCGATTGGGTTGCAGGCTGCGGGTGGCCTGACCCTTAAGGCTCAGCACGGGCAACAGCGCGGAGATCACCTTCCCGGGATACCAGCCGGCCAGCAAGGTGGTGATAATCGTGATGCCAGCCAGGAAGACCAGGACGGCGAGCGAGGGTTGGAAGCTAAAGCCGGGCGGCATATAATCATGCAGCAGGCGGATCGCCGGCGCCGTGATCAATAGTGACAGGATCACCGCCAGGATGGTGAGCACGAAAGTTTCGCCGAAAAATTGAAAGATGAGGTCTTTCCGCAGGCTGCCGAGTACTTTACGGATACCAACTTCTTTTGTCCGTTGCAACGATTGGGCGGTGGAGAGATTGACGAAGTTGATCACCGCGAGCAGCAGGATAAAAATGGCGATCCCCATGAGCCCATATAGGGTGGGCAGGTGCGCCTGGCGGGAATAATCGTCGCGGTACGCCTCATTGAAATGGATATCGGCCAGCGGTTGAAGGGAAAGACTGGCCTTCTGTCCGGGCTGTAAATCAAAATGTCTTTTTACAAAGGCTGGGAACTGCCGCTCCACCTGTGCGGCCGTCACACCCTTGTCGAGCAGCACGAGGCCCTGCGAGAAGGTGCCTACCCCGTGCCAATCGTCGAGAAGGAAGGTCTTCCGGATAAACGAAATCTGTGCGGTGCTGTAGGAAATGAAGTCGCGGAACGCAAAATCCGTATTATGGTCCCAGTCCGCTACTACGCCGGAGACATAGGTCCGGAGGGTATCGAAACCCACGTAGATGACTTCCCGCCCGATGGACGCTTCAGGCGTGATGTTGCCGAAATACTGCCGGACCTCCCTCTCGGAGAGCACCACGCGATAGGGATCGTTGAGGCTGGTGGCAGGATTCCCGGCGAGCCACTTATATTGAAAGATCTGGAAATATTGCGGATCGGTGATAATGACGGGAGACTTGCCTTGTGGCGACTCGAATGTTTTAGCCTGCTGTCCGGCGTCTTTGCCCGGGACAATCACCGTCCAATCGAAGGCTAAGAAAGGAGACACGGCCTGGCAGCCCGTGACTTCACCCCGTACCGTGAGCGCCACCGGTCCCTGTACGGCGGCATCGTCACCATGGTAGTTTCCAATGGTCCGGTGTTCGACGATCCGATAGATGCGGTTGCCGTTGGGATGGAACCGGTCGTAGCCGAGCTCGAAATGCGTGATCAGGAAGATGATCAGACAGGCGGTCAGGCCGATGGCAAGGCCAAGGACATTTATGGCTGCATGGACCTTGTGTTTCCAGAGCTTGCGAACGGCGATCAGCCAGTAGTTTCTTAGCATGTTTGTTGTTTTGGCGGGAGGATGTCAATGCGGGACAAAGAACTTGCCAACTCTTAAGGTGTTGTATGTCAATTAAGTATCGGGTTGAAGAGCGCGCGGATGTCCGCTTTTGATACAGTCGGTGTCCGAATCCCCTAAGCGCTGTTGATCTATTGTAAATACACCTACACGAAGGATTACGGTTTGTAATCCTTTTTCCATAATACAAGAGCGGCAAACGTAAATTGACAAAGAAAATCAGCCATTTTATTTTAGTGAAATTTTTGACCTTTTGAAAGCATGTCAAGTATTACTTCCATTCGTTTTTGCCTGGTCTCAGGTTTTTTTGCGGTTTGTAATCTAAATGCAATTGAATACAGATTTGCCTTATTTAAGCTCTCGTAAAACTCAAGCGCTTTTTTGTTTTTGCTAAGCTCTTTTATAAAGTCATCAGGAACGGTCATTTTGCTTGGGGAATCATAGGCCATATCCCATCGGCCATCTGCTTTTGCAGATGCGACCGCTTTCAAACCTTCCGGTTTCATTTTGCCTGCTTTTACCAGTTTTTCGATAAGACCGATGTTTACCTTAGACCAGACGCTCTTTGGCCCCCTGGGACAAAATTTTTGCAACCATGCTTCCTTATCGAGGCTTTTCTTTTGGCCATCTATCCATCCATAACAAAGGGCTTCTTCAAGTGCCTCCGCGTAAGTGATCGTTGTCTCTTTTGAATCTTTCTTAAAGATCTTCAGCCAAACACCATTGGAATCCTGAGCGTTTTTTGATAACCAGGTGCGCCACTCTTTTGCGGACTGAAATGCAATTGACGGCATATTAGCTTTGCTTTCCATTATACTACTTTAACAGTTTCTTGATGTATCTAAAATACCGATTTCCGAAAAAGTTGAGATTGTCTATAAAGGATTTATTCTAACCAAAGCTGGATTTATCTCAAATTGCCTTTTTTCGAAATCATAACGACATGCCGTAATCGTTCATTCATAAGGCAGTAATAGACATATTATAGTTTTGCTTAAAGTATTTTTCAATAATGCACTAAATAGAATAGCTGCCTAAAACATTCGTTTTCATATTGCTATCTTAACTAAAAGCTCTAAATCTGCTAGTAAAAGATCGGAACTAAGACCTGACGGGGTCACTTTTTGGAACGCGATTTTTTGAACCCGCTCTGGCAGCGGGTTTTTTTGTGTTTGAAAAGTCGATTACTTACCGCCGTTCAGTATAAGGAATTCAGTATTAATATTTTTAAGGTTTGAATCCAATCGGGGTAATACATATTTGTTAACGATAAGCCATTGTGATTGATAAAATTCATCAGCAACGAGTTTTTAAAATTCGAGAGATTATTTTTTTCTATTTTTGTATAGTCCCCTGCGTTTCCTCCATCCTCCAGTGTTAGGGTTATTGCCAATAAACGTTATTCCATGTCTGAGAAAAAGCAAATCATAGAAGTAAAAGGTACTGCCATTACCATAATCCAGGTCAATCAAGCCGACTATATTTCATTGACCGATATGGTAAGAAATTTTGAGGATGGATCAGTCCTAATTGAAAAATGGCTGCGTAATAAGAATACCGTTGAATTTTTAGGAATTTGGGAGAAAATCAACAACGCTGACTTTAATTCCCCCGAATTCGGGGGAATTATGCTCGAAGCGGGCCTCAACCGATTTACCCTGTCTGTCAAAAAATGGGCGGAAAAGACCAACGGCATTGGGCTAATTGCCAAAACCGGCCGTTTCAATAGTGGAACTTATGCCCATAAGGATATCGCTTTTGAATTTGGATCCTGGCTAAGCGCCGAGTTTAAGCTATATATGATTAAAGAATTCCAACGCCTGAAAGACGAGGAAAGCAGTAGTAAAAGAATAGAGTGGGATTTTCAGCGCACCTTATCCAAGATTAATTATCGCATCCACACTGATGCCATCAAGGAAACGTTGATCCCTCCTGCCGTCACAAAGGAGCAAATTGCTACAATATATGCTACCGAAGCTGACATGCTGAATGTGGCATTGTTTGGAAGTACGGCTAAACAATGGAGGGAATATAATCCCGGTAAACAGGGTAATATCCGGGACGAGGCAACACTGGAACAACTGGTGATATTGTCTAACCTGGAAAGCATCAATGCCCTTTTGCTACATCAAGGGCTTGCACAAACTGAAAGGCTGCAAAAACTTAACGAAGCCGCCATTCAGCAAATGAGATCGCTTCTGACCAGTCCCACTATCAAAAAACTTTTAAGGTGAGGGAAGCTATCTTAAAGCGAACAAAAGCCTCAAATCATCCCAAACTCGGTTTGAAATCCGTCCAATCCGGGTCACGAGCGCCCATACGCTGGTCGGGGTTTTTTGTTCCTGGTAGCGTGGCGAACTTGTTCGACTGAGAGGAAAAATCGAGCCTGGATAGGGGGCATCGTGTGGATCAACCTTGGCCTGGAAGGATCAACCAGGCTTTGTTACGGCCAATATGACGGCCAAGCCATACAACGTCAACTGAATGGCATAAAAGATCCGAAGGTTGGCGAGGGGTTGACGGAGTTGCAAATGGATCTGGCCGTCCGGCATGCTAAGAATCTGCTTTATTTTTATCTCCTGCCGGGCACCGAACAGGAAGCCGTTTGAGATTAGCGCCACAACTACTCCCATTTTGAGCTGGAACCATAACTGACCATAGGTATAGGTGATGATAAGGAGGCCCACACCTGACGAGATCAATAATATCCCGCCCAGCGGCAGGAGACTTGATAAGCCCAATAGCCTTTTAATGTAAAATTTGACGGCGGTCTGGTCTTCATGCAGAGCGTTGGAAAGCCTTTTAAAGGCGACGAAGCTGACAGCGTCTGTTCCCGCCATTAGCGTAAGCCCGGTAAGGTGGATAACCAGCAAGGATTGTAACAGTCGAAGCGTATTCATGATGTGTTGTCATTTTTTTGACAACACAAAGTTCTATAAGCCCCTGGTCTTTTTCATGCACCCGGGTTAACTAATGGGTCCCTGAAAGGCGCTTCCGAATGCGGCTCAACGATTGCGGCTTTACGCCCACATACGAGGCAATATAGTATTGGGGGACGCGCTGTACGATAGCGGGATAATTGTGCAAAAAGTTCTTGTAACGCAATTCAGGCGTATCAGTGTAAATCGAGGCTACCTGGGCAGCCACATTTACAAAAACCTCTTCGATGCCCAGGCGGCCAAATCGTTCTCCGTATTCAACCTCCTTATAGAACTGCTGCATGCCGTCGAAGCTGATCAGCCATACCACACAGTCTTCCAACGCCTGTATGCTGACCCTGGAAGGCTTCTGTGGCAAAAAACTCGTATAGTCACATACAAAATCCCCTTCCTTATTGAAATAGGCGGTTTGGTCCTCGCCGTCCTTAGTAATATAGTATCGAACCAGGCCGGATTCTATAAAGATGAGATAGCGGCAGATCTCTCCCGCGGTGAGCAGATGCCCCCCTTTTTTATATTCTTTTCGATGAAACAGCTTCTGTGCTACTGCTTCGTCGGCCGGTGAAAAAGGAATATAATTCCTGATAGTTTGAACGAGTAGATCCACGGCCTTAAATTAAGGATTATCTCCGGTTCCACCCTATTTCAGGAATCCATTCAGATAATCCCCGAGCTATCCTTGAACAAGCTGAACGTTTAAGCGCCGTGATGATAGAAGCAAAGCAAGTAAAAACGATAGCAATTTTATTTGATCGCGATGCCGTAGGCTTGTGAACCGGTAACCCCTGTTCCCAACTGAACAGCTACGCCATTTTTCCAGTACTTGGCGACAAAACCCAAGTCGGGATCCCAGTCCGGCGCATGCTGTGTGGTATTACTTTCATAGCCTGACACATACACATCATTTCCAACGACTAAAATGGCATTGGCTTCAGCATCGGTTTGGCCGTTGGTGAGTGAGACGGGTACGCCATTCTTCCAATATTTCGCGACAAGAAATGAGCCGTTGAACTCATATCCTGCCACATAAACGTCACTTCCCACTACCTGAATAGCCTTTGCGCCGGCTCCTTGGGTGCCGTCGGTTAGATAGGTGGGCACGCCGTTTTTCCATTGGACGGCATAGCTGACACCTCCATCATCTGTTCCTGCGGCGTAAACGTCGGTGCCGTTCACGGCAATGCCCGTAATATAGCCATATGGATTGTTGTGGGGCAGGTATACTATCGAGCCGTTCTTCCAATATACGGGGTGTTGCTCTGTGGCAATAAGGGTGTCGTTGATATACCCGCCTACATAGATATCGTTTCCGGCCGCTGTGATGGCGTCAGCAAAGCCAAGGCTTGGCGCTTTTGTCAAGCTGTCTGTGACTCCGTTTACCCACATCAGTGCCTGCTGACCATCCGGTTGTGGGTAAAACGTTCCTGCCGCGTATATCTGGCCACCGACGAGAACCATGGCATAGGCATGGCAATCGTAAGGCCCTTCTGTCAGGGGGAAATATCCTTCTCTTGTCCAATAATATGAATGAAATGCCCCGGTGCTCGATGCATATCCAATTACATAAACATCGGTGTCGGTGAGAGATATCCCATAGGCAAACCCATAATCAAGATTTCCGATCAGGTTTATACTGGTCCCGTTGTTCCAATATTTCGCGATGGCAGCGCCGCCGATATTATTGGCATCTCCCACCCACCGCTCATACCCTGCTACATAGACATTAGGTCCGTAGGTAAATTGTGGGCCGGTAACGCTTCCGGTACCGGTAACGATGGTGATGGGTCCGTTGGTGCCGCCGGTTGGAACGAGTACGACGAGGGTGGTATCCGAGGCCGACCGGATCACGGCCCGCACGCCATTGAATTCGACGGTGTCTGCGGTGGAATCCGCGCTGAAGTTAGTCCCTCGGATAGTCACGACCGTATTGGGTGAGGCGGTAGTTGGTGTGATGCTGGTTATCGTCGGTGCGATGGAAATGCGAAGGGAAGCCGGTGTTCCCTTTTTTTGGCAAGAGTAGGCTAGAAATAGGAGGGACCAAAAGTAAAACGGTTTCATTGCTTCGATTCAGGTTATTAGGCTGGTTTTAAAGATAATAAAATATTTGGGGCTTCCTGGCATCCAAGCTAAACCTGGAGAGGTATTTAACAAAGGGTCTGCCTGATGAGATATTTCGCCAATTACAAAAATATGAATATCAAGCACTTTCCATACCAGGATCTGCGTTCCGGGAATATACCGCCAGTCTGATAATCAGCAGAGTCGGGTTTGAATCCCATCTGGGTGAAGCCCCCGCCAATCCCCCCAACTCCGGGGAAATTGAAAATTGGGGTACATTTATGTCAAACACTACTGCAATGAGTCACACTTCTGTAAAAAAATTAGCCGCTTATTTCGCCCTCGCCACCTTCACCGCCTTAACCTCCGGCGCATCTGCCCAAGCTATTACCGGTGATCAGATCAAGGCGCAATTCCTCAAGGATTGGCAACGGGCGAAAGCCTACACACTTGACTACCTCAACACGATGCCGGCTGACAAATATTCCTTCAGGCCAGTCGACAGTATCCGCAGCTTCGCGGAGCAGATGCTGCACCTCGCCTGGGACAATGTCTTCTTGAATATGGTCGCCACTGGTAAAAAGATAGACTGGGTGCCCGGCCAAAAGTTCAACTGGCATGACGGTGAAAAAATCGATTGGCCCGACGGCTACCTCGAAAATAGTTCCACCGCGCAGGGCAAGGATTCCGTCGTATATTATGTAAGTAAAAGCTACGACATTGCCCTTCAGTATATAAAAAGACTGGATCCAGGCAAATATGGCGAGATTACGGGCATGCGCAATATCACTGACACCCGTTATGCGTGGATGCTCAAGGCATTCGAGCACCAGACCCACCACCGCGGTCAGACCACGATCTATATCCGCCTGGTGGGCGTCAGGCCGCCAAACGAGAGATTGTTCTGAACGGTTTTCGGAACATCCATATAGGGCTTAAACTGCTACTTTATAAGCGATGGTAGTGAAAGATACTAGTATCTTTCTTTTCTTCCAACACAATGTCCATGTGACCCGGGTCGACCCTGCGATAGGTCAGTCGGACAGTGGGAGAAGCGAACACAGCGTTGTCACGGTCCAGCGACACGAGGGGATATCGCTCCGGCTTGTCCTTTTCTTCCCAGGCGATGCTTCCCGGTTTGAAGTGCCGGAGGATCATCACCGGGACACTGTCCGACTGTTCGATAACGACAAATTCGTAGAAGAGCACCTTCCCATCTTTGACGCAGCGGTAACTGCAGATCATGTTATTGCCCATGGGCGGACCCCAGAACTCTTCCATATCTCCCCATTCGTGGTGCTGACCCCACGTGCCGGTCATGAAAGAAAGGCCTTTGATATCTGCTTTGAAGGTCTGGGCCCGGAGGCCCAGCGGCAAAAGAAGCCCAATAAGAAGGAGGTGACGCATGCTTTAATTTACTCATTTTTCCTCAATATTTCCCTCTTCCCTTGTTTTACTTCCCTTCGGGCGATCTCCAATTCGGCGGGCGACGCAACCAATCCGGCGACAGGTTTTGCCCTTTCAACGACTTGCTCTATTTCTTCGTCCACCAAAAATATAGCTTTGGTAAAACAGAAATTATGAAAAAGATTTTATTGGCAGCAGGTACCATACTTATACCTGCCATGGCAACATTTGCGCAGGATTATACCCGGGAGTATGCAAAACAGGGAGATCCTATAATTAAAAGCCAGTTTACAGCAGATTTCCCCGACGCTAAAAACGTCCATTTTGCACGTGTAAAATACCTCAATGAGGTATCTTTTACAGAAGGCAACGAGAAAATGAACGCATATTACGACGCCAGAGGTCAGCTGGTTGGCACTATCCGGAAGGAATCTTTTGCTGACTTGCCCAATAATGCACAAAAGGAAATCCAGAATAAATACCCCGGCTATACGACTGCCAATGTTATCAAATTTGATGACAATGAAAGCGATGAGACGGAAATGATCTTGTATGGAATATCAATGGATGATGCTGACAATTATTTTGTGGAGCTGAAAAACGGCAGTAAGGCAATAGTAGTTAAAGTAGATTTATCCGGCGGGGTCAATTACTTAACCACGATGAAATAGATCTTACGGGCTATTAGAACCCCCTGACGGCAAGTACCGCCGGAGTAAACTGCAGTAATACTGCAGCGGACATACCACTATACATACTACTAAAATACCACTAAATACCGTATATCACCTGTACCTTTCGGCTCCTCCCCGATGTAATTTTACCTGCCCATAACCTATCTCTTCACTTTTAAATTTTAAATGTATGGCAGGTAACTGGCAAACTATCACGCTACCGGCGACTTTGTCGTCCGGCGGCGCTTTCGGCGGCGATCTGATGCTTCTGCTGACTGATGGCTCTTTGTTTGTGCACAACGCATATGGCAAGGAGTGGTTGCGATTTCAACCCGATTCTACCGGTGGCTATTCCGGTACAACCTGGTCGACGGTATTCACCGAATCGGAGATGGCGAACACAAGGGAATACTTCGCATCGGGTATCCTCAAGGACGGCCGCGTATTCGCCATTGGCGGCGAGGACTCGGATGCAGGCAGCGACACTCCGCTGGGGGAGATCTTCGACCCGCAGACGAACACCTGGTCAAAGGTAAACAAGCCCGCGGCCTTCGATTTTATTTGCGGTGACTGCAACGGGGCCGTCCTGTCCGACGGAAGGGTCCTTTTGTCGGCGCCCAATAGCTTAGCCTTCCCGTTGAGCAAGCGGACGGCAATCTGGGATCCCCATCACAATACCTGGGAGGAGGCGGGGCTTGAATTCGGTGCGGCGCCGTCGACGACCAAGAAGGACCCCTGCATGGAAGAGACCTTTACCCTGCTTCCGGACGGCAGCGTGCTGGTACCCGATGTTCAGGATACGCCAAAAGCGCAGCGTTATATCCCGTCCCTGGACAAATGGGAAGATTGCAAGGCGTCCCCCGTCCACCTGGCGATCACCTTCCTCAGCGGCGTTGAAGTCATGGAGACGGGACCGACCATCTTACTGTCGAATGGCGAGGCCTTCTGCATCGGCGGGACAGGGGAAACGGCGATCTTCAAACCGGGTCATCACCCGACAAGTCATGGCGCCTGGCACAAGGGACCTGTATTCCCGACCGATACCAGTATGGCGCCAAACTGGCCGACCCTTACCGCTTTGGATGCGCCTGCCTGTCTGATGCCAAGTGGCAGGGTGATATTGATGGGAGGGACGACCACACCCGATTCCGGCGATTATTTTTCACTCAACCCCGTATTCCTCGAATACGATCCGAACAGCGGCGCCACCACACTGCCTCAACTGGACGTGCAGCCGCCGCTTCCGGCAGGCACCTGGACCTGGCAATGTAATTTCCTGCTGCTTCCAACCGGGCAGCTCCTTTGCAGCAACCACAACGACAATACTTTGCTGCTCTACATGCCCGATCCCGCCACAAGCGCCCCGCACCACTCCTGGCGACCCGCCCACATTTCCGTGCCGAATGAGATGATGCACGGCCATACCTACAGGCTCTACGGCACTCAGATCAATGGGCTGTCCCAGGCATTGGGCTATGGCGACGACGGCGGCATGGCCACCAACTACCCGATCGTACGGATGTCGCATGTCTCTACCGGAGAAACGGTGTACCTGCGCAGTCATCACTTTTCCACGATGGGCGTCGCAACAGGCGACAAAGACCCGGAAGACCTGAAGCATTGCGCAATCGATATCCCTGCCGGCATCCCCACCGGGCATTGGCATTTGGTCGTCATCGCAAACGGGATCGAATCCCGGCCTGTCGATGTCGAGATCGTCACGTTCATCCATCATGACGGTCATGACTATGTCGGAAAGATCGAAAGCCTGACCTACGACCATTTCGGCGATTTTAAGAGCTTTACGCTCCAGACCAATGACGGGGACTTCAAACGGTTCGACAGCCGCGAACCTCATATGGAGGACCTCGTGAAGCGGGCGTGGCAGGATCATCTGCGGGTGAAAGTACATACGGAACCTCAAGCGCAAGACCATCCGGCTTCTGTTTCGCTGGTGCATTGACGCCCGGAGTAGCGGCAGCCCTGCCGCCGCCGGCAGGCTACGACGATGACATATCTGTGGACGGTGTCGCCCTCGGGCACCGTCTTGTAGTCAAGTCGCCTTCGATCACCCACCACCCGCCTTCACTCCAAAATCAGATCATTCGAAGTTGTATATACAACCTCCACAAAACTTAAAAAGAGTACATGCCCGCGCCCTTTTTGGTATCCGCCCCCGCGCCCACCTTGGCATCCGATCCCCGCGCCCATCTTGGCATCCGACCCCTCCCACGCCCATCATAACTTTACAAATTATTTATTTACAAGACCTTTGATAGGTTGTTGGTCAAATTTTCCCACCTGTTTTCTCTGGTTTGCTTTTGACCGTTCTTTTCGATTCGCTTTCTATAAGCAATCGGCACAGTTCTTGCCATATCGTGCATGACGCAAAGCAAATGAGCGATTGGCTATCGGCTTACCTTGATCGAATCCTTCCTGCTTCGGCCCAATCCCGAAGATTCAGTGTCCATGCGGCGCTTTGCGCCAATCTCCAATCCGTCCGGGCCGAAAAAACGAATTCCTCTCTCTAAGTGGTCGTTCCTGTGCACATATATTCCAGGATCGTATCTGCATACATCCCGCGTACCCTCCCCTAACCTCCCTACGGCGTAGCCTTTTAATTATTCATTCCAATCAAAAGCCATGAGTATCCCGATCAATCTCCCTATGATCGAAGTGACTTCTTTGGAACGCCAGTTCTCTCACAAACTGGCCGCGTATTCGGTCACATTCGAGGGCAAGTCGCAGGACACCTCCAAAAAGATCACCGTTTGGTGCATCAGCCTGCGCGAAAATCGGAACGCTGCCCCTGTACAATACATATTTCACAAAGAGAAGGGGCATTGGACAAAAACGATAGGTATCAATAGCATGCCCGAAGAGATCGAAGAGGTGTTCCTGCCATGGGCCGCCGCCATTCTTGCCCGGCATCAATTACGTACATCCGGTGTTTCAAAACCGGACATCCCCAACCAGATCTCCCTTATATCTTTATGATATGACCCCTGATCCTTTTTTACAGCCCCAATAACAATCGCATCCACGGTGAAGCTGGACACAAAAGATATCCAGGCTGATCGCATTTACGACGCAACAACGGCAAAAGGAGATCAGTATCCGAAAAATAATGGGTGCGCAACGGCAAATCCGGTAAAAGGCTTGAGAAGTGCATAAAGATGCTTGACAATCAAATATTTACGCAGGCTGCGATGAGGCCGGCAGCTGGACCTGCGGATTTTGCATTGATCATATCGAATCGGCTAAAATTCATATCTTCAGCCCTTTATTGCTATGTGCCCAATCTGTAAATCCTATTGTCGCCATGCAGCCTTGCTAACAGCGCTGGTACTCAATTTTTATCAGAAGATACAGTGCCAGAACCTCGTGCCAAATCCTTCCTTTGAAGATGTCAATATCTGCGCCGAATTCAATCAGCCTTGCAGCCCCGCCGCCTGGTTCTTTTTAAGCCGGAAACTGACAACGGGTTACTTTCCCCGATTTCCTTCCGCCACGGGTAGCCGACACCTGCAGATCGTCGCCGTCAGCCGGGAAACCGTCAATCGTCAATATTGGGAAACCATGCTTTTATGTCCCCTTCAGGCCGGAGAACGTTATATAGTCAGTCTGAAGATCGCCAGCCCGGGCAATAAAACGGCACTTAGCACCAGTTGCCCCAATCTGCGTGATATAGGGCTGTGGTTCACCACCCGTTTTGTTTTTGTGCAGGGAGACTCCATCTTACAGCCCCGAAGCTACTTTTCTTTCACAGGTTCGGGTGCAACAACGAAAGACCTGAAAAACGGTTGGTTCGAGATCAAAAAAGAGTTCACTCCCACTACCAATTCCACCACGTTGATCGTCGGCAACTTCGCCCGGGCCGCTAACGCCGATATCATGGAGCAACGAAACTCCCCCAACCCAACCATCGATGTCCTGGTGGACGATATTTCCGTCGTCCCGGTAAATAAGACTACCTGTCCGAACCATCAAAAAATAAAAGATTCCCTGTATTCAATTACGAGGCGACATTCCGATAGACAGCCCGGGGACCCGGACCCTGGTTTCTCCGATACCCCGCAAGATTCCGGCGGAAAAAGCTCTCCGCCCCCGACTCAAAACCCCGTGATCATCGATACACCAGGCTTATCCCATCGCACTCCGGCACCTGACACCCTTGTCATCCACAATATCCAGTTTGATTTCGACAAATACCTGATGCAAAACCCTGACACCCTGCAGCGATACCGGAGACTCCTGACCATGCCAGGCATAAAGAAAATACAAGTGGTGGGATTTACGGATGATACCGGCCCGGCAGCCTACAATCTGGATCTTTCTCAAAAAAGAGCCCATGAAATCGCCCGCCTGCTATCGGAAAAATTTAAGATCCCTCCTGCGCTCATAGCGGCGGAAGGCAGGGGAATATCCAGGGACTTCCCGACAAAAGACCTCAACAGAAGAGTTGAAATTTATATTTTCCACGAATAATAAGCCACAACAATCGGCTGATGGACCTACTCCACCAGCAGCTTCGCACTTGCCGTCCTGTTACCGGATACCATCCTTACCACATAAATCCCTTTCGCCAGGCGATCGATCGATTGAAGACCAAGGGCATTCTGACCTTTTGAAACGACACATATCTGCTCATGAACCCGCTCACCTGCCAGGTTCCATAAGCTGACCTGAACCGATCCCGCTTCAGCAGACGCCATGTACAGCGTAGCACTATTGGATGCCGGGTTAGGCCCAACGCTGACGCTGAAATTCTGTGTCTGCAGCGCCGCGCCCTGTATAGAAACCAACGGGCTATAGGAAGTATTTCCATTTATTCCAACTATCCGTAGCCGGTATGTGATCTCGTTTGCCGGCGGAGCCGAATTATCCGTAAAATCATACGTGCCGCCCGTGGAGGGGGACAGCGCTGCTACACGCCCAATGCTATCGAATTGATCGTTTCCGATGCTGCGCTCGACGATAAAATCGGTCGCATTCTGTACTCCGGCAGTTTGCCAGGTCAGCGCCACGCCGCCGGGCTCGGGATTCCCCTTGAAGCTCACCAGGTCGATAGGAAGGATAGTCAAACAATCCTTTAACGTGATATCGTCAATGGCAAAGTCATTGCCCCCGCCTCCCGGCGCATTATTACGGATACTGATCGGCACCGAGGTGCTGGCGCCTGAATTGAAAGTAAAAGAACCCTCCACCCACTGTCCGGAATAGGCGACTTCTCCCGTATTATAATAATCGGTGCCATTGATGGCAAACGCGATATTGGGCTTTACACCGGGCGTTCCCGATGAGGCATTCGAACTGGGATTCGCTCCGCATTGGGAACATAGGTTGTACACCCAAAAAGACATGGTATATTCGGTATTGACCATCAGCCCGGTTACGGTAGTGCTAAAAAAGCTGGACGGGGCATAGGTGCCGTTCACAGCCAGCATATAACCGGCGTTGGCGCCATGGGCAGCGGGAGAATTTCCCGTGCCGGTGGTCGATCCGGTATGGTCGCTGATAACGTCCCATACGCCAAACACCCTGTCTCCGGCGGCCGGCGTGGTCCCTGTATATTGCGTAGGGCTGTTATTATTTACGATGGAATAAAAGCCGTCTTGCGGCTGGTTGGCGCTCAGGTTGACAAAGGTAAAACCGGTCACATTCGGTGAAGAGGTCGTCCTGTTTTGAGTCGAGCCCGAGCCAAACGTCCCGTTCGTTTCAGTCGTCATATAATTGGTGGCGCCGAAACCCTGGCAGGGAACACCAACATAAACGGCACCACGGTAACCGGTCTTACCTACAGAAGCACCGTACCAGCCAACACTACCTATCAGGCCGGCACCCTGCGTGCGGAAACCAACGAAGGCGTTATTGTCGGCGGCATTACGAATACCGGCGCATACACGGATGCAATCGGTGACGATCGCGGTCAGATCGTTGGAAGCAACGTCACGATCTTTATGGGGACCGGCGCTACTGCTTTGTCCGGCGGCTCCTTAGTGGGAGGCACGACCACCCCGGTATTTTATAATTCTCAGTCTATTCT
>Ga0206963_10141_pt1 | contig 24670 bp, 22 predicted proteins | sample Alteio_BWOrgHeat_28_FD_152958 | JGI IMG/M metagenome (GOLD analysis project Ga0206963, IMG submission 152958) | Enriched cells from forest soil in Barre Woods Harvard Forest LTER site, Petersham, Massachusetts, United States -... | ecosystem: Environmental > Terrestrial > Soil > Temperate forest >... | reverse complement strand
GATCGCATCGCTTAACGTAGGCGAAGGCATGCTTGGCCGCGTGGTAAACACATTGGGCGAGCCTATCGACGGTAAGGGACCTATCACAGGTAAAACCTACGAAATGCCTATCGAGCGTAAAGCGCCCGGTGTAATTTACCGCCAGCCGGTAACCGAGCCTTTGCAAACCGGTATTAAAGCTATCGACGCCATGATCCCTATTGGTCGCGGACAACGTGAGCTGGTTATCGGCGACAGGCAGACTGGTAAAACTGCGGTTTGTGTTGATACTATCATTAACCAGAAAGAATTTTACGAAGCAGGTAAAATGGTAATATGTATATATGTTGCCTGCGGCCAGAAAGCTTCAACCGTAGCTAACATTGTACGTACACTTGAAGAGAATGGCGCTATGCCTTACTCTATCATCGTTGCCGCCAGCGCTGCCGACCCTGCTCCTATGCAGTTCTTTGCTCCGTTTGCAGGCGCCGCTATCGGCGAGTACTTCCGCGATACCGGAAGGCCGGCTTTGATCATCTATGATGACCTTTCAAAACAAGCCGTTGCTTACCGCGAAGTATCGTTGCTATTACGCCGCCCACCAGGCCGCGAGGCTTATCCTGGCGACGTATTTTACCTGCACAGCCGTTTATTAGAGCGTGCCGCTAAGATCAACGCGAATGATTCGATAGCACAGGATATGAACGACCTTCCTGAATCTATCAGGAGCATTGTAAAAGGTGGTGGTTCATTAACCGCGCTTCCTATTATTGAAACACAAGCGGGCGACGTATCAGCATATATCCCAACCAACGTAATTTCAATTACCGACGGGCAGATCTTCCTTGAATCGAACCTGTTTAACGCGGGCGTTCGTCCGGCTATTAACGTAGGTATCTCGGTATCACGTGTGGGTGGTAACGCGCAGATAAAATCAATGAAGAAAGTTGCCGGTACTTTGAAACTTGACCAGGCACAATACCGCGAGTTAGAGGCTTTCTCTAAATTCGGTTCTGATCTTGATGCATCAACCAAAAACGTGCTTGACAAAGGCGCGCGTAACGTGGAAATGCTTAAACAAGGTCAATACTCGCCCGTAACTGTTGAAAAACAAGTGGCGATGGTTTACCTGGGTACCAAAAACCTTATGCGTAACGTACCGGTAAACAAGATCCGCGAATTTGAAAAAGAATATACCGACCAGTTACAGGAACGCCACCCCGAAACGCTGGCAGCCCTGAAAGCAGGCAAGCTTGATGATTCTGTAACCAGCGTTTTAGAAACAATGGCGAAGGAACTGAGTGGGAAGTATTAATTTAGATATGAGATTTGAGATATGAGATTTGAGTTTTTACTTGGTCTCATATCTTCAGGATAAATTAGATAATAGGTTTGAGGGTTTGATCATGAGTTTGTCTCATATCTCACATCTCATATCTCACATCTCAAAAACGAATGGCTAATTTAAAAGAAGTAAGAAACAGGATAGCGTCGGTAAGCTCAACGCAGCAAATAACGAAAGCCATGAAAATGGTTTCGGCGGCTAAGCTTAAGCGTGCTACCAATGCTATAGTAGCTTTGCGCCCCTATGCCAACAAGCTGAAGGAATTGCTGGCCAATCTTTCAGCAAGCCTGGAAGATGGTTCATCTCCTTTTTTGGTTGAGCGCGAGCCTAAAAAGGTGTTGGTGATAGTAGTTAACTCCAATCGTGGTTTGGCTGGTGCGTTTAACGCCAATGCTATTAAAACCGCCAATATCCTGATAGCAGAAAAATACAGCGAGCAGCTAAAAGCAGGCAGCGTATCAATCGTGGCTATAGGTAAAAAAGCACAAGAGTATTACACAAGGCGCAAATTCGATGTTATTGGCAACAATAACGACGTGTACCTTGACCTGAACTTTCTGAATGTTTCCAAAATTACCGAAAGCATTATGGAAGGCTTTTTGAAAGGTCAGTACGACCGCGTAGAGCTGGTTTATAACCAGTTTCGCAATGCGGCGGTGCAGATACTTACAACAGAGCAATTATTGCCTGTACCGAAGGCGGAGAAGCCTAAAACTGAAGTTACCAAAGGCATGCAGGTTGATTACATACTGGAGCCATCACAGGAAGCTATTGTTGAGCAGTTGATACCAAAGAATATTAAGATACAATTGTACAAAGCAGTGCTTGATTCGCATGCATCAGAACACGGCGCGCGTATGACGGCAATGGATAAAGCGACAGATAATGCAGGTGAACTGTTAAAGGCGCTGAAATTATCATACAACCAGGCTCGCCAGGCTGCCATTACTACCGAGCTTACAGAAATTGTGAGCGGTGCAGCAGCGCTGACCGGCGCGTAAGTTCAAAATCAGATATTTAATGAAGGCTTCCCGAACAGGAAGCCTTTTTTTGTGCCTGGTATTTTCCAAAAAATCTGCTTGGGTTACCTTTTGAGGCCTTTCGGTATCAATATAAAACTACCTAAAAATTAAACCTATGGAAACAAAACATCTCCTGATTCCCGCGCTGGCCGGCATCATGCTGCTGGGCGCATGCAAACAAAAAAATTATGAATATGACAAAAGCAGTGTTATCAGCGCCGACACTGCAAAGGACATGGCAGACACCAACGCAGCCGCCGCTGCCCAAAAATTGATAAAAACCGGCGACATTCGCTTTAAGGTAAAAAATGTGGAAAAGACCGGCGAGAAGATCTCGGCGCTTACCACAGGTTATGGCGGCATGGTGATGCACCGTGAAATGAACGCAGCTGCATCCCAAACCAACGATATTAGGGTGAGCGATGATTCGGTAATGCGGGTCGCTGCCTTTGTTACAGCAGCGGATATGACCGTGAAGATCCCGTCTGAGAAGATAGAGCCATTCCTTGACAGTGTTAGCCATTTAGGTGTGCTGGTAAATGTAAGGCGGATGGATATTGAGGATAAATCACTCGATTATTTGGCAACACGGCTAAAGGTTAATAACCGGCAGGAACTATCGGCAGAGCAAAAAAAGGGCAAAGTTGTGATCAAAGACCCGAATGCTGTGCTGGCCCTGCGCGATGATGTGGTTGACGGCGTAATTGATAACCGCAAAATTGACGATGCGGCAAAATACAGTACCATAACCTTAAGTTTTTATCAGAACAATACTATCAGCAAGGAAATGGTAGCCAATGATGATGCCGAAAGTTATCACCTGCCGTTCTATAAACAAGTGAGCATGGCCGTTGCGGGCGGGTTGTACATTTTTGAAGAAGTGTTTGTTGGGCTAATGTATACATGGGCATTTCTGATATGCGGGATAGTTGGATTTCTGGTGTTTAGAGCCTATCAGAAACGGAAAGTGAAGCTTACATAATATTGTAGCGACACAAGATTTTGTGTCGGCTGGATGCAGGATAGAGACACAAGATTTTGTGTCTCTACGTTTTATTCTTTTCTTAAATTCGCCCCATGCAATCCACCCGCGAAGACGTAACCTTTATTAAAATAACAGCTGCAGAAATTAAAAGCAATGATGGCTACGAGAACTGTAAGTTCATCGGCTGCGACCTCTCCTACGCAAACCTGTCGGGCATACTTTTTATTGATTGCGAGTTCCAGGATTGTAACCTGACATTGATAGACGTTACCAATGCCGGTTTGCAGAACATCGTATTTAAACACTGCAAACTAAGCGGCGTAAACTTCAGTAAAAGCAAGGATTTTTTGTTCGCACTGAGCTTTGAGCGGTGCATGCTGGATAACGCTATCTTTTTCAGAAAGAAGAACAAGGGCGCAACATTTAACGATTGCTCCATGCTTGAAACCGACCTGACAGAGGCCGACCTGAGCAATGCCAAATTCATTAACTGCAACCTCAGTCGTGCTTTTTTTGATCGTACGGAATTAAAGAATGCCGACTTCCGCAGTTCTTATAATTTCAGTATCGATCCGGATAAGAATAGCATTAAAAAAACCATATTCTCGCTGCATGGTTTGCCCGGTTTGTTGGAGAAGTATGATATAAAAATAACCCCCTAACCCCCTGAAGGGGGAATTTTTGATTAGCGCGGTGGCGTGGCAACTTGATTACAAACTCTTAGACCCTTTACTGCTATAATGCTGTCAGCTATTTTGATATACTTTGTGCGGGGATCAAGTTTTTTATCGTAATGGATGATGGGTTTACAAAAGTGGTTTGCTGCTGTTGTTTCGCTTATATTTATTTCGATAGTATCGCCGTGAATAATATTTTGACAGGCTGTGAAATATTTAAAAGATTCGGCAGGTTCTATGCTGAGCGTATCCTTACTTAAACATAAGCTAACCATCTTTGCATCTTTCAAGTCTACACTTCTTATAAATGTATACCAATAACCAAACAGCAGGAATAAAAGAATAGCGACAACAACGATAATAAACACTTTCATGCTGTTTTTACTGATTGGACTTGTTTAGGATCGATAAGTTACCGATTTATCAACCCACTACTTCAAAAACTCCCCTTCAGGGGGCTGGGGGGTGTAGTTTATAAATGCGTATTACTCCTGAACAATTTTATCGCGATAGCCAGCAAAATCACACCAAACGCTTTGCGTAAAATATTAACGCCGGTTTTGCCGAGCAGCTTTTCTATCCACTGCACATTTTTAAGCACCAGGTAAACAAACATGGTGTTTAATACAATGCCCACCAATATATCCTGTGTTTGATATTGGGTTTTGAGAGATAGAAGGGTTGTCATGGTGCCGGCGCCTGCTATGAGCGGGAAGGCGATGGGTACGATAGACACCGTTTCAGGCATTTCCTCCTTGAAAAAACGCGCGCCAAGTATCATTTCCATCGCTATAATAAATATCACCAGCGAGCCTGCAATGGCAAATGATGACACGTCGAGCCCGATAACGTCCAGCAGTTTATTCCCTATGAACAAAAAGATCACCATTAATGCCAATACAGCTATACTGGCTTTTTCTGATTGAATATGGCCGGCACGCTGCCGCATTTCGATAATTACCGGTATGGCGCCCAAAATGTCAATGATCGCGAAAAGGATCATGGTTACGGAGAGTATTTCTCTGAAAATGAGTGGGTGCATAAGTGTGCTGATTAGGTTAGCCAGTCAAAAATGATATGCAAAGATGGTAATAAATAACTGTAAAAAACAAGCCCCGGTTATCATGTAACCGGGGCTTGTTTAATATGGTAATTGTGAATTATACCTTGTATCAGGCTTTAACCCTTTTGAAATATCTCACCGCTAAAACCACAAAGAATGCAACTATATAAAAAACAACAAAAGCTATTACCACCCCTGCTATCCAGTACCATAAAGCATGCTGTTCGGTTGCCAGGCCTTTTAAGTCGAACAACTCATACAAGAACATCAAGATGGCGCCCAGGTAAGCGAATAGAAAGGGAACAGTTAAATAAGGCTTTTCCACGTATGGATCAATAGCCAGCCTGATCTTTGATTTTTTTATGCTATACCCAAGGTATACTACAAAGCCTATAGCCATCCAAATCACCAAACGCAGCCAGTTATCTTTTCCGAGGCCAAGCATCATCAGCACACAAACTATAGCGCCTAATATTGGCACTACAGGCACCCATGGCGTACGGAAAGGGCGTGGCGTAGCAGGGTCTGATTTTCTTAATATCATAACGCCTATACACACCAGCGCAAAGGCAAACAAGGTGCCTATACTGGTCATATCGCCAACAATATCACCGGGCACAAACGCCGCGAAAATACCTACGAAGACTAAAAATACAAGGTTTGATTTATAAGGTGTTTTGAATTTAGGATGTACCGCTGAAAAAACCGGCGGGATCAATCCATCTTTCGACATGGAGAAAAAAACACGCGACTGGCCCAAAAGCATCACCAATATAACCGATGAGAAACCAAACAAAATAGCTATAGTTACCAATAATGATAACCAATGATAGTTTTGCATATACGTTTCAATGGTATAAGCTACCGATGCTTCCTTGCCCGCCATCGCAAACTCTTTGTAGTTGGCAACGCCAGTTAACACATGACCAAATAACACGTATAACACAGTACAAATAGCCAACGAAACCAGTATACCAATAGGCATATCTCTTTTTGGATTTTTAGCCTCCTGCGCTGCTGTTGATACAGCATCGAACCCTATAAATGCAAAGAAAACCACGCCCGCGGCACTTATAATACCCGACCACCCAAAGTTGCCGAAATCATGGGCAAAGTAATCCAGAAAACTCTTTTGTCCGTGCAAGAAAGCCACCTCGCCAGGGTTAACCGGTATGTATGGGGTATGATTTATAGGTTTCATAAATCCCCAGCCCAGGCATATGAACAATACCACAATAGTAACCTTAACCACAACTATAATACCGTTTAGTGCGGCAGATTCCTGCGTACCACGTATAAGTACCAGTGACAATACTGCTATAATAAATAATGCGGGTAAATTAATTATGCCATGAACGCCCTGTAGCGATGATTGAAACGGCGAATGGCAAAACTGGTATGGTATATCCATACCAAAATTGGCTAAGAGCTTATTCAAATACTCCGACCAGGCTATTGAGACCGTTGCCGCTCCTACGGCATACTCAAGCACCAGATCCCAGCCAATTATCCATGCTACAACTTCGCCCATGGTGGCGTATGAATAGGTGTAAGCGCTGCCTGCAATAGGTATCATGGCGGCAAACTCAGCATAACATAAGCCGGCTAATCCGCAACCTATTGCCGCTAATATAAAGGCTAAAGTAACAGAAGGCCCTGCGTGGTCGGCCGCAGCAGCAGCGGTGCGCACAAATAATCCCGCACCAATAATTGCTCCTATTCCTAAAGCAATAAGGTTTCCGGCGCCCAGTGTTCGTTTAAGCGTGCCCGCACCTGTTTCTGCGGCCTCTTTTAATAGTACATCAAGTTGTTTTTTAAATCTCATACAGTCAGTTAAAAATTATTTACCCAAACCTAATTAAATTTATTTGTAACCTAAAACGCCTGCTAAACTATTAATATTAGCGGTTAGGAGACGGCTAAATTGATTAAAGCAAGTCACTCAGCATTGCAAGGTTTATTAGGTAATTATGAACTTTATAATAAATTATTAAATTTGAAGGGAGATTATTTGCAATTTATTAAATAAACTGTAATTTTAATCCTGAAAGTTGTAATAAAACGTATAGCCTATGAAAGAGTTAATACTGTTTAGAATTTTCGCTTTATTCCCCCTCATTGGTATACTTATCCCTGATGTAGCGAACTTAATGTACGGCACAGCAACAAGCATTCCTGCTGAGCACATTATTGTTGAGATCTCCTTGTTTGTTTGTATTATCATTTGCTCTGCCGGTATTTGGGTCGAGGAATATAGTAGCCTTAAAACAACTGCCCACGAGAGCTTCCGTTTAAAACTTAATGCCGGTGTTTTGGAAAAAACAAAAGTTAAAACAAAAAAACACACTATTATGCCCCGCCAACATCGCGGGCGCACAAAACAACAGGTTATTTTGGGCGCTTCTACCGCCTGAACTCATCGCCCATATCAGTTACACTGAAGTGCTGCTTAGCTGCGACATTCAGGCCTACCATATCCGAAGCCAAAGACGCTGACTTTTGACACTCTAATTACATGTTTAAACATATAATTTAATGCAGGTACAAATCTTATCCTTACCTTTGGTTTAAATATTAATCAAAAAACAACCATGAAAAAAATTATCATTCTTTTAGCCATAGTGGCCGCACAAACTTCGGTTTTTGCACAAGGCACCTGGACGGTGGACAAAATGCATTCAAGTCTTAAGTTCACTGTTACCCACCTTTCCGTTTCTGACGTCGACGGCGTTTTTGGAGATTTTGATGCAACCATCACCACCACAAAAGCTGATTTTAGCGATGCTAAGTTCACATTGACAGCAAAGGTGGCCTCGATAAACACAGGCGTTGGTATGCGCGATGACGACCTGAAATCGGATCATTTCTTTAACGCGGCGGCTAACCCAACCCTTACCTTTGTTAGCACCGGCCTTACTCCCACCAAGCCTAACCATTTTAAGTTGAGCGGTAACCTTACCATGCATGGCGTTACCAAGGCCGTAGTTTTTGACCTTTGGTACCGTGGTACTATTGTTAACCCAATGAGTAAAACCAACGACGCTGGTTTCCAGATCATCGGCACTGTTAACCGTGTGGATTTTGGTATAGCGTCTGGCTATCCTGACTCTATGATCAGTACCGATGTTGTTATTAAAGCCGACGGCGAATTTAAACCTGTGAAATAAGCTGCCATATTTTAAAAGCGGTTTGCGGTTTAAACAAAACTGCAAACCGCTTTTTTATTCCCCCCTTTCCATACCGCGTAGGGCCACCCCGGCTGAAAACGGCAAACTCTTTCAAATCTCCCGCTTTTTTATAATTTTATCATTATTTTTAAAGGGATAAGATTATCTTATCAGCATAAAATAATATTAAGGGTCCGGCGTGAAAAATACTTCGTTAAAGAACATCATTATCAACCATCTTTATTTTGAAACGGCGCTATCCTGTGCCGATTTGAGCGAATTGCTGGACAAAAGCATCCCATCGGTTGCCAAAACCATCAATGAGCTGATAGAGGAAGGTTTTGTTGTTGAACATGGCTACGCGCGGTCGAGCGGTGGCCGCAGGCCTTTGGTGTACTCGCTTAAGCCCGATGTGATGTTTATTTTGGCGGTTGCAATGGACCAGTTCTCGACGCGTATACAATTGCTCGACCTGTTCAACAACCCAGTGGCCGATATGGTGATATTTGAGCTGCGTTTACTGAATAACCCGGCTGCCCTTCCCAAACTGATAGAGCAGTTGAACGACTATATTGAACACACGGGCATAGCAAGGGATAAATACGCTGGTATTGGCATAGGGATGCCCGGCTTTATTAATGTTAACGAAGGCATAAACTATACCCATCTTGATGTGGAAGGACAAAGCCTTACGCAATTTATCACGCTAAGAACCGGTGTACCCACTTATATCGACAACGATTCGAGCCTTATAGCGTTGGCTGAACAAAAATTTGGCATAGCCAAAGCACAAAAAGATGTAATGGTGATAAACCTTGGCTGGGGCATTGGCCTGGGTATGATAGTAAACGGCGAGATCTATCGCGGTAATAACGGCTTTGCCGGTGAATTTAGCCACATCCCGTTATCAGAAGACGGCGCACTGTGTACCTGCGGCAAACGCGGCTGCCTTGAGGCCGAGGCCAGTATGCTGGTAGTAGTAAAACAAAGTATTGAAGGGATAAACGCTGGCAGAGTATCAAGCCTTAAATATCTTGAAGAGGACCACCCAAAACTGGTTGGCGACGCCATAATGGAAGAGGCCAACAACGGTGATCAGTTTGCCATTGAGCTGCTATCAGATGCTGGTTACAAAATAGGTAAGGCGCTTGCCATACTCATTCATATCATGAACCCTGCGGCAATTGTTTTAAGCGGCAGGGGCGCCGTAGTGGGCAAAATTTTAATGGCGCCCATACAACAGGCGCTAAATAAATATTGTATACCACGATTGGCCGCAAGTACCGAGCTCTTAATATCAGACCTGGGCTTTGATGCCGAGCTTATTGGCGCAGCCGTGTTAGTAATGGAGAATTTAACAACGGAGTAATTTCACTTTACCTTACTTAACTTATAACAGCGTTATCAGCTCACTTAAACTGTCAATATCGGCAATGCGTTCGCCTTCTACTCCGGCGAAGCCATAAGCAGCAAAAATAAAGGGAACGCCGGCTTTTGCTGCGCTGTTATAGTCGCCCTGGGTGTCGCCTATATAAACCGGGGCTTTCAGTTGGTGGTCATTAACCACATCCTGAATGTTCTGAAATTTGGGTTGACTTTTGGTGCCGTAGCACTGGTAGCCGCTAAAATATTTGCCGGTTTTGCTGGTATCTAAAAATATCTCGATATACCCGCTCTGGCAATTGCTGACCACAAACAACTTGTACTTTTGTGCAAGATATTGCAACGTTTCTTCCAAACCGGGATATAGCTTCCCCCCCGTTTTGCGCAGCACTTCCAGCTCAAGCTTTGAACATATGGATTGAAAATTTAGGCGCTGTTCGGTAGTGAGATACGGGAACAGCTTTTTAAAAATATCGTCGTAGGTCAACCCGCAAATGCTGGCCACTACCTCGGGGGTTATCTCTTCTTTAACATAGCCTACCTGCTTTGTGGTGGTTTGCCAGGCTACAGCTACGTTGCCGGTGGAGTCCCATAGGGTGCCATCAAGATCGAATATAATGCTGTCGAACTTGTTTTTTAATGATGTTTTCATACTCGCCGCAAAAATAGATTTTTAAATCTACCCCGGCGATGGCGTAATGGCATATTAAAGTAATAAATCGAAAAATTTGCAGTGCTATTGCTTGGTGTATGAAATATCGCTTATGAAATTATAGATCGTACTCGGATCGAGCCCGGTACCGCTGCCCGGATAGGCGAGGAATGAATTCCTCAATGTCATATTTGCGCTGTTGATGGATTCGATGATAAGGTAAACCGGCTGGCTTTTATCGCCCTTATCACCATTAACATATAACGTTAACTGCGATGCACTTATAGCATAGCCAAAACGCGAAGTTGTGTCGCCGGTTGCAGCTGTAATAATATAGGATGTGCCGTTAGTATTAAAAACCTGGTAGCTGTAGCCGGAGTCGTGTATGGTGGCATAGGTACTATCCAACACAAGTGTTCCGGCGGTTGTATACGCGCGGTCTCGTTGCTGTACAGGGTTCCATCTGCCTACGATATCTGTTTTATTCTGATTGGTGATCTTGTTTTTCTGGCACGAAAACAGGCAGGTCGCCAACGCCAGCACAGTAAGTATATAGGTAAAATTTCTTCTCATGGTATAATAACTGAATTGTTTTTAAAATAGTACGTGCTAAATTGGTTTTACGCTACAAAAATAGTTATTTATTTGATTGATGAGCGGGAGAATGACTGGTAGTTTAGCAACTCCGGTAACCCAGGCCCGCAAATGGCCACCTGCCAAGGAGCAAATAATAATTCCCATGTTTATTAAATTTATTACATAAATTTAAAGCTAAATCAATTAACCAATTGTGAATTATGAAAAAGGCATTAATTGCAATAGTGTTGCTGCCATTCATTTTCTCGGCATGTAAAAAAGCGGAAACGCCGGACATCCATCCATCAACAGTAAAAACGGCGTCCAGGAATTCAGATTCAAGCCCCGGCTGCGCCGTTGCAGCAGCCGGTGAAGGCGTAAAATATTATACTGCGCCAAATGTTTCGTCGAGTGGCGCCTACGCAAGCAGTATAAGTGTCGACAGTGCCGGAAACATATACAATACAGGTTATATTGTAAATTACGATTACTATTATGGCATAGATCAATCAGACCCCGGGTATGCCAGTGCTTTCTTAAGAAGAAGTGCGCCTGATGCAAGCCAGGTTTACCTTAAAGAGCTATTTAATACAGGCGGCGTGGGATACGGCACCGTTGAGCCGCCAGCCTCGTTTGGCTATCCTACGATCATGAACGATAAAAACGGGAACATTTATTCTCTTTGGGTTTATATAAATGAACCGCCTTTTGCCATTTTCACAAGCTATATATTAACAAAGTACAATAGCGCCGGGACAAAGTTATGGCAGATAACTAAAAATGTCGGTGTGGGAACTCCGCCTGTAGTAATGAGTCTCGGCACTAATGGTGAAATATATCTATGCTCAGGATATAATGCTGTTACCTTCTTTGATAATAATCCTACGCCGCCGTTTTATTATTCCCTAACCGGCGCAGGCTATTTTTTACAAAGGTTTAATTCCGCCGGGGATAGCTTAGCTGTTACACAATTAAACACAAAACTACAAAACTTTGCTTTTGGGCAAAACGGCGACATCTTTAACTCCGGCAGTTCTTATTATAGCAAAATTGCTTTTAATGGTGTTGTTAAATGGAGCACAAACACACAGAACTACGGGCCCGCTAACGTTGCTGTTGACAGGAATGAAAATTCGGTATTATGGGGATTTAGTCCAAACGCAAATGCCATAGGCATGGGCTACTTTGATGCTTCGGGTAATTTAAGGTGGCTTTACAAAATTATGTCGCCTTATCCGGTAGGTTCGGTTACTTTTGATGCTTCGGGGAACATTTACATCATAGGCTTATTTCAAGGTTCGTTTGATTTCGATCCCGGCCCCGGGAATTATACGTTAACCGCCCAATCCTCATCGCCAGGCGGGCAGCAAGTATATATTCAAAAAATCACCCCCGCAGGAACTCTCGACTGGGTTAAAACGTTGAACGTTACCGGTGCATCGTCTGTTACAGCATCCACAACCAACAGCACTTATCTTTATATAACCGGCAGTTGCGGCGCGAATACCATATACGGAGCAAGAGTGAGCCTTTGCCAGTAAGTTAAGTGGCAGCAAGAGACCTCCTTATGGAGGCCTTTTTATGGTTCGCAGCGTTCGCGGCGTTTTTTATGTTCGTGGTGTTTTCGGCGTTCGCGCGTTTTTTATGTTCGCGGCGTTTTTGGCGTTTTCAGTGTTCGTGGTGTTTCTTATGTTTTTGGTGTGCGTACTGTTTTTAGTGTACACGCTGATTTTGGTGTTAAAGGCGCATTAAGTGGAATTTAATTCACTATTTTTAATGAGCAATTAATTAAACCTTACTTATAAGACGATCTTTTGCTTTTTCCTATCTTTCATTTAAATTACGGTCTCAAAACCATTCCTTAATGACAACCGTAGCCGAGCCGCAAAACTGGACCACCGCCCAAAAGATAGCCTTCAGGTTTTTCTTCGTCTTTTTTATCCTTTACGTGTTTTTTGAACCAAATGGCGTGTTGCCCTTTTCAGATAAATTATCGGCTATTTATCTGAAGCCATTTTTTCAGCTTATTCCCTGGCTCGGCGCTCATGTGCTGCATCTAACAAAACCGGTAATTGTTATGCAAACCGGCAGCGGCGATACTACCTATGATTACCTGATATTACTTTTTATAACTGTAGTAGCAGCCGTTGCAGCGGCAATGTGGTCAATAACCGGGCGCAACACCAAACATTACAATAAGTTATTCTACTGGCTTTGCGTAATTGTACGCTATTATGTGGCTATAACTATGGTGGTGTATGGCAGCGTTAAGGTTGTTAAGCTGCAGTTCCCGGCGCCGTCGTTAGGGCGGCTGCTGGAGCCGGTGGGCAATATGTCGCCCATGGCTTTGGCATGGACATATATGGGGCATTCCGTAGCCTTCAATTATTTTACCGGGATGGCTGAGATAACCTGTGGGCTATTGTTATTCTTCCGCAGAACAACTACGCTTGGCGCTATTATGGGTGTAGTGGTGGCGGGCAATATCATGGCCATAAACTATTGCTTTGATGTGCCTGTAAAACTGCTGGCAACCATGCTGGTAGTAATGAGTATTTTCCTGCTGTTAAGGGATTATCGCCGATTGGTTAACTTCTTTTTTAAGAATGCCGATGCTCCGGCGTCAAACCTGTCGCCGCATAGGTTTAAAACAAGATGGAAGAACGTAACGCTCACCGTTGTAAAGTACCTGCTGGTGGCTTACGTAGTTATAGGCGACCTGATAAGCGCATACCAGGGCGGCCAGCAATATGGTGAGGGTGCCAAAAAGCCCGCATTTTATGGGATATACAACGTGCAGTATTTTGTACGAGGACGCGACACCCTGCCGCCGTTGACTACCGACAGCACACGATGGAACAAGTTGCTGATTGGAAACTATGGAAACGCCACTGTAAAGTTAATGAACGACAGCACCCAGAATTATAACTTTAAAGCAGATACGGTAAAACATATTTTTACAATGTATACCGATGCCGACACGGTACATAAAACCCTTATCGCTTACACGCCGCTAAAAAACAATACCTATTTATTGAGCTACAAAGGGGCGAAGGATTCGGTTCATTTAAAGTTGGTAAAGTTTGATCTGAAAAAATTCCAACTGTTAAACCGGGGCTTTCATTGGGTGAATGAGTTTCCGTATGTTAAGTAGTTAATCCTTTAAACAAAAAAAGGCGGGTGTTAAATCCGCCTCTCAATCAAATCAAATCTAAACTATCAAATTATTATTCGTCGATATCGCTTTGGCTGCTTTCATAGTGCTTTAATATTTTGGCTTCTACGTAAAAGATTATCTCCTCGGCAATGTTTTTAGCATGGTCGCCTACACGTTCAAGTTTGCGGATAATAGAAAGAACATAAAGTGCCTCGGGCAGTGTGTCAAGGTTGGCCTTTATCACTGCGGCTAAAGTATCCGGAGCGCTGTCGTTTATATCATCAAGCACATCGTCGCGCTTAAAAATGCTGCGTGCCAACACGGTGTCTTCTTTTTCAAAAGCACTGCGGGTGTCGGTTATAATATTAACAGCCTCATCGTACATACGGATCAAGGATGATTTTTCCAGCAACGCTACGTCAAAGTTTACCGACGAGTTTACTACATATTGTGCTATACCCGACGCAATGTCGCCAATGCGTTCAAGGTTGGTATTTATTTTAAGGGCAGCCAGCAAAAACCTCAGGTCGATAGCCACCGGGCAGTAAAGGGCGAATACGTTCTCGCAATCAAGGTCTATCTTCAGCTCAAACGAGTTTACGCGTTTTTCCTTCATCAAAACCTCGCGTGCCAGGTCTTTATCAAAAGTAACCATCGCATCTTTAGCCTTATTTAACTGCGACTGTACAAGTATCCACATGTTAACCAGCTCTTTTTTTACAGCGGCTATTTCGTTTTCTAATGGTGTCATTCTCTTTAAGTTAAAAGTCAAAAATTAAAATTAAAAAATACCGCTGGAATTAACTGAAACGGCCGGTTATATAATTTTGTGTACGCTGATCTTTTGGATTGGTGAACATTACTTTGGTATCGTCAAACTCAACCAGCTCACCCAGGTAAAAGAAAGCGGTGCGGTCGCTTACCCTGGCTGCCTGCTGCATGTTGTGTGTAACAATTATCAGGGTATAGTTTTTCTTTAACTCGTGAAACAGTTGCTCCACGCTTGATGTAGATATAGGGTCGAGCGCTGATGTTGGCTCATCAAACAAAATCAAGTCGGGTTGCATGGCAATGGCGCGCGCTATGCACAAACGCTGTTGCTGTCCGCCCGATAAAAATGTGCCTTTTTTGTGCAGCGAATCCTTAACCTCTTTCCATAAAGCGGCGCTGGTTAACGAGCGTTCAACAATTACATCCTTATCTGCCTTTGATAGCTTAAGACCGTTAAGCATATATCCCGCAACAACATTCTCATAAATACTCAGGTTCGGGAATGGGTTTGGGCGCTGAAAAACCATGCCTATTTTGTACCGCACATATATAGGGTTCATGTCGTAAACATTCTGCCCGTCGAGCAAAATTTTTCCTTTTGAGGTTGCCCCCTGGATCAGCTCGTGCATACGGTTAATACCGCGCAAAAAAGTTGTTTTACCGCAACCCGAGGGGCCCATAACGGCTATAACCTCGTTGCGGTTTATGCTGATGTTCACATCCTTCACCACGTGGTTATCACCGAAGTATGAGTTATAATTTTCGGCCTTTACAATTGTACTTTCCATTTTCTTGTTAACAGCTTTGTAATTATGTTTAATAGTAAAACAAACATTAATAATATGAATGATGCGCCCCAGGCCAGGTTGTGCCAATCGTCGTACGGGCTGGTGGCGTAGGTAAATATCAAGTGGGGTAAGCTTTCCATTGGTTTGGTAATGGAAGCTGATAAATAAGGGTTACCAAAGGCTGTGAACAGCAAGGGCGCTGTTTCACCAATAACGCGTGCTACCGAAAGTGTGATGCCAGACAATATGCCTGCGAAACCACATGGTATAATTACCTTCATTATAACCCGGTGATAAGGCACGCCTAATGAAAGCGCGGCTTCCTTTAACGAGTCGGGTAGTAATTTAAGGGTTTGCTCGGTAGATCTGATAACTATAGGCAGCATCATGATAGCAAGGGCAATACTACCGGATATGGCCGAGAATGTGCCCAGCGGTTTAACTATCCAAAAGTAAACCACTATACCAACCACAATTGATGGCACACCTTGCAAAATATCAACACACAACCCGCTGTAATAAGCCAGTTTGGTTTTGGGGTTTTCGCTAAGGTAAATGCCGGCAGCCATGCCCACCGGTATGGCAACAACAGCAGCCATCAGCACCATCAGGAAACTACCCAGCAGGGCGTTGGCAATACCACCGCCAGGTTCGCCTACCGGTGCAGGTACGCCCGTTAAAAAGTGCCAGTTAACCTGGAAAATGCCCTGTTTTATAATATATACAAGTATGATGATGAGTGGTACGGTCATTAAAAAGGCGAAGAATACAATAACCCCCTTAAAAATCATACTCCAGAAATTTCTTGTTTTTATTCTTGGTTCCATGAGTTTAATTATTGGTGAATCTTGTAATTATTCGCTTGCCTATAAGATTGATCACCACTGTTACCAGGAACAGCACCAAACCTAATTCAATAAGCGCTGAGAGATATTGCGTGTGGTCGGCTTCGGTAAATTCGTTGGCTATAACGCTGGCCATGGTATTTCCCGGACCAAATATCACATCTTTAAACGTGCTGGCTATAGCGCTGGTATTACCGATAAGCATGGTAACTGCCATTGTTTCGCCAAGTGCCCTGCCCAATGATAGCAGCACACCTGCAAATAAGCCCGAACGGGTGTAAGGCATTATTACGCGGCGTATAACTTCCCAGCGGGTTGCGCCCAAAGCATACGCACCTTCCTTTAAAGGTGAAGGCACCATTCTTATCAATGTTATACCCAGCGACGCAGCATAAGGGATGATCATGATGGTTAATATCAGCGACGAAGTAAAAACACCAATACCGTAGGGTGCAACATGTATTTTTAACTCGAATGTGCGGATGATAGGCACCAAAACAAACAACCCCCAGAAACCGTAAATGATAGACGGTACTGCAGCAATAAGTTCGATGGTATTTTTTAACAGATCAGATAACCAACCTTTAGGGTTATACTCGCCCAGGTAAATAGCGATGGCATAGGAGAATGGTATAGAAATAATTAGCGCGATGAACGAAGTAAGCAACGTACCTACCAGGAACGGGTATGCTCCGTAAACATTACTAACCGGATCCCATACCTTACCCCATAAAAAGCCTATTCCTAATGATTTAATTGACGGTAACGACTCAACTATAAGTGTTGCCAATACGCCTACTATTACCAGTACCAACAAGGCACTCATGGCTATCAACACGCGCTTAAAGCCGTTTTCCCATTTAAGCTGCGCATTGGAGAGGTTTAGTCTTTTGTTATTTTCCACGGATGTAATGGTTTTCTTTTGTGTATTGTAGCTTAAAGCTTAAAGCAGAAAGCTAAAAGCAAGGACAAATAATTGTTGCATCCCCACTTTTAGTTTCCTGCCTTTTAGCTTCTTATAGCTTTTTGCTTTAAGCCTTCTGCTTTTAGCTTATAATATTGCCTTACCGTCGTAAGTAGCTGATTTTAATATTTTCTCAGCAACTTTAACAGCCGATTTTGAAAGTGGTGCATAATTTAAAGCAGCGCAATCAGCCTGGCCCTGGTGAATATTCCACCATAATAATTTTACAAGCGCGGTAGCTCTTTCTTTTGAGCGACCGTTATAATTTTGCTCTTTGTAAATTAAAGCCCAGGTAAAGCTGGCAATAGGGTAACCTTTAGGGTTATCAGTATCGGTAATTGAAACTTTAGCATCCTCAGGCAGGGTTACATTACTTGCAAGAGTTGTTACTTCAATACCCGGAGTAATAAATTTACCGCCTTTGTTCTGGATATTAGCAAAAGGCATGTGGTTTTGGATAGCATAAGCTAACTCAACATAACCTACAGCACCAGGAGTTTGTTTAACCAAACCGGCTACGCCTTCGCTGCCTTTGCCGCCTAAACCGGCTGGCCAGTTAACAGCGCTTGCTTTACCAACTCTCTTTGCCCAATCAGCATTCACCTTTGTTAAATAATCGGTGAAGATGAAAGAAGTACCGCTACCGTCTGAACGGTGAATAACTACTATCGGCATATCAGGGATATTAACGCCTTTATTAGTGGCTTTAATTTCAGCGCTGTTCCAGTTAGTAATTTTGCCCAGGTAAATATCGGCCAGATCCTTACCATTCAGGTTTAAAGGAGCGCTAACGCCAGGGATGTTGTAAGTGATAACAACAGCACCAGCAGTCATTGGGATGTGCAGAACCGGAGCACTCATTTTTGCAGTTTGATCCGCATTCAAAGGTGCATCAGAGTCGCCAAAATCAACTGTTTTGTTGGTTAACTGAAGTATACCACCGCCTGAGCCTATCGACTGATAGTTAACTTTTGAGGCAGTGTATTGTGAGAACATCTTTGAGAATAGGGGATAAACAAAGGTACTTCCAGCGCCCAGCAAGGTATTATCCTGTGCCGAAGCTGCTAAGGTTGTGCACGATGCCGCAATTGCAACAAGGGCTAACTTTAAACTTTTACTGATTTTCATGATCTGTGTTTGTTATATATTGTTTGTTTGTTATTTACCGAAGGTGTAGAAGAAAGTCATTCTGTAAACCAAAGTGTGATCAGGGGCCTGATATCCTGCAGTAGCTGAATTCAAATTTTCTTTGTAATCATCCAACCAGATGTTTGGCATAAAGTGAACATTTTTGATCGGGGTAAAATCTAAACCGGCTGTAACAAATGTTTGTTTAACTGTAGGGTCATATGAACCATAGTTGGTGTTAACAGAATAAGCATCAGCACCGTTGATCTTGGTATCAGGGTTGTAACCATCGTAACGGGCAAACCAGCCTAATTTACCTTTGGTGATAGCACCTTTTGCCCAAACAGATATACCGTGAACAGTTGCATCTTCGGCAGTTAAAGTGGTTTTATTAGTTACACCTAAACCTATTTTCTGAGTGTAAGCTTCAACACCTACGCTTAAAGGGGTTGAATTGTATGCTACAAATATTTTGAACATATTGTGTTCCTGTGTACCCAAAGTACCGGTGCTGATAACGGTAGCAGCTACAGGCGTATTTGATTGAGTTTTTGCATAATCTGCATACAAGTCAACATACAAGTGCTGATCAAGGAATTTTCCCCACAAATCACCGTAGAAAATTTTGAAGAAACCGGTATTAGGATTCGGGTTAGTAGCACTTAAAGGATTGTTAGGGTTGTAAGCCGTGGTCAATGTTGAAGTGGTGTTATCACCTATCATAGCTACATAACCAAAGTTTTTGGTAGCAGGGTCAAAAGTTCCCTGTAAAGCAACACCTACATCATAAGAGTTGTTTTTGTGGAAATCTGTGATAGTCCTTTCGATAGAGCGATAGCCCCAGGTTGCTTCCGATAATGAAACCGGTGCATTGGTACCACCTTCATTCAATGCGAAACCAGGTGTTGACATTTCACCAATTACGAAGTCGGTACCGGTCCAAACATCTCTAACACGTAAGTTAAAGTTTTTAATGTAGAACGACATTCTGCCATCGGCAAGGTTATCACCATTCTGAACACCAACTGTGCTGCTTACCGGAGTAGTGTTTTCGTTAGGCTCAGAAGCTAATAATACTTCAGCTTTGAATTTCTTGGTTATTTCGTAGTCATAACCTAAGTACAAACGACGGAATTGGAAAGCGTTCCTGTTAGTTGGCGTTTGGTAGTAATTGTTCTCTTTACCCATAGTAGAAGTAAGAGCGGGAGAATGCTGGTCATAATAAGCATCGCCGAAAGCGTAACCCCAAACTCTGCGTTGTGGGTGCCATGCTGTATCAACAGGATCTGCTTGTTTCGTTTTAGTAACGGTAGCCGGAGTTTTGTCGGTAATTCCCTGGGCAACCGAATCAGCCTTCATTACAGCTGCATTAGCGCTAACTGTAAGGCTTGTTATTAATATACCTGATAATAAGGTGATACTAAATAATTTTGTAAACACTTTTTTCATAATCGAAAATTGAAATGAGGTTAATTTTATCTGCCCCAAAAGTGCACACCGCAGGTTACCTTAATATTAAGGATGCATTAACATTTGGTAATGTTATTTAAATATTAACTAAACGAAAAATACATACTTCAACCGTCGTTTTTTTAATCATTAATTAAATAAACATTTGTTAGTTAGCTGACTAACAGCATAATATCTACGTATTTAACATAGTACAATTTCTTCATACAGATTTAACATAGGATAATCCTGACTTAATGCCAGCTTAACATTGCAGGTGTATTTTAGCCCCCGCAACTAAGCAGATCCATGCGCAGATTATTTAATAGTTTCTTTTTGAACGGAGCCCAGTTTTACGATTTGTTTGACCAGGCAGCTAAAAACGCTGTTGCTATGGCCGGTCTATTGGTAAGAGCTGTAAATAATGAGTCTGCCGAGGAACGCGAGTTGTTGTTTAAACAAATTGACAAGCTGGAAAATGCCGGCGACGACATCACTCACAAAATATACCTCGCGCTTGATAAGGTGATATTTACCCCGCTAAACCGCTCTGATATTCACACGCTGGCCTCTGTAATTGATGATGTTGCCGATTTTATACACGAAGCCAGCGAACGTATGTACCTGTATGGCCTGGTTGAGTTTGTACCGGCCATAAAAGAGATAGCTGCCATTATACTAAGGGCAAGCACCGAAATAGAAAACGCCGTTAAACTACTCCGGCTGCAGAAGCAAGAGCATGCAATAGTGGCGGCATGCGGCAGGATAAGAGACTGCGAACATGAAAGCGACCAGGTGTACTACAACGCGCTTGCCCAGCTTTTTGCAAACGAAAAAGACGCCATTACGCTTATAAAATACCGCGAAATACTTTATTCGCTGGAAACCACTACCAACAAATGCAAAAAAACGACCGAGGTTTTGCAGGCTATTTTGATAGGTAGATAACGAGTGGAATAAGTACCCGGGCCTTAATTATAAGTCGATTCCAGGTCAAAAATCAAACTCAAATCTTCAATAACGGGCTATTCGCTTATCTTTGCAACAAATGACAGAAAATAAATATGACTCCCTTACTAAGCTATCAGCCGGCGATTTTCAAGCATTTTTATATGATTGTGACGGCACACTTGCCGATACCATGCCCGGCCATACCAAAGCTTATATTCGTGTAGCGGCAGACAAGGGTGTGGTTATCGATGGCGCCCTGATATACGAACTTGCAGGTTACCCGGTACCTAACGTGGTTGACGAGATAAACAAGCGTTATAACAGCACATTAGATCCTGTTGCCTTTGCGAAACAGCGCGAAGAGGTGTTTTTTGAAGAGTACATTGACGAAACCCAACCTATTGACTATGTGGTAAATCACCTGAAAGCACATGTAGGCAAGGTTAAAATAGCTGTCGTATCCGGCAGTAACAGGCAGGCTGTACAAAAAACGCTGGAATTATTGGGCATAGCCGATATTCCCGAAGTATTGGTATGCGCCGGAGAAACCGAACGCGGCAAACCCTGGCCCGATCCGTTTTTGGCCGCCGCTGAACAATTGGGCGTAGCGCCGGAACATTGCCTTGTTTTTGAGGATGGCGAAGCGGGAACTAAAGCCGCCGAAGCTGCGGGGATGAGGTGGATACGGATAGATAAGGTGTAGTGCTGAGTCTTTAGTCTTAAGTCCTTAGTCAAAAGATTACATTTATGTCCCCGCAGGGTCTCTTAGAGGGAACCTTGCGAAGACTTTGGATATTCTTCAAGAGGTCATTAGCGGGGGGTGTCACCCTGAGGTTCTCGAAGGGTGGGCGTAAAGGCCTTTGCCCACATACTTCGAGAGCCTCAGCATGACACCCTTTTTTATTATGTCCCCGTAGGGTCTCTCGACAGAGGACCCTGCGTTTCCACAAAGCTTTCCGGGCACAGCGCAGGGCTCTCTCCGAGAGACCCTGCGAAGACTTTTGTGAAGACTTTAATTTAAAAATTCAGTTCAATATTCAAAGGGCTGGGTGTAGCATTCCGTAGCATTTTGATGAATTTTGGTGTAGCATTTCAGTCGGCTTCGCTACACCTCATAAGCGATGTATTTATATAAATCTCTGAAAATAAACCAATTGCAAGCTCTACATCATTGACATACTTTTGTCAGAGGTGTAGTATTTCGTAGTATTTGTATCACTTTTGCGCTACGCTACACCCCTTTTATAGCTAAAACCCAAATTTAAAAACGCGCTGAAATAATGCGTCTTTTGTGTGGTTTTTTACGGTTTTTTCGCAGTTTTTCGCCGCAAAATATGGCTTTTTTGAAGTTAAATGTACTAATTCTTTGCAGGAATTAAACTGGTAACTACCTGTGGTACAACAACATAATGATAACTGCCTGATCCAATCTCAAATTTTGCATAACCCTCATTATCAGCGCTTTCTGTTGGCTGTGCAGATTTGCTGGATTCTAATATGGTATGGCCATTTGCAGCAGGTAAATAAACCGTTGCCGTAGTATTAGCCGGTATTTCCACATCCAGGTGAAACCCGAGGCTATCTGTCTTCCAGTGTGAGCTTACCTTACCGTAGTTGGTCTCATAATCCGCATTTGCATAAGTAAAGCCGCCTCCCGGATGCGGTTTTATGGTGATGTGCTTATAACCCGGTGTATCGGTTTTGGTATCGATACCCGCAACAACGCGGTACATCCAGTCGCCAATGGCTCCGTATGAATAATGGTTAAATGAGTTCATCGAAGCATCTTCAAACGATCCATCGGGTCGTATGCCGTCCCAACGCTCCCAAATGGTGGTGGCGCCCATCTTTACCGGGTATAGCCATGATGGATAGGTGTCCTGCAATAACAGCGTATAGGCAACATCGGTATAACCAAAACGGCTCAACACATGACAAATATAAGGTGTACCTAAAAAGCCCGTCGTTAAGTGGTTGCCATAGCGACGGATATTGCTTACCAATCTGTCAGCGGCTTGCTGCCTTAAATTTTCAGGCAACATATCAAATTGCAAGGCAAGCACGTAAGCCGTTTGCGTGTCTGACGATATCAGGCCGTTTGGCGTTACGTATTCATCTAAAAACGCCTTTTTTATTCTGGCCAGCAGGTCTTTATAATATTTTACATCTTCTTCTTTACCCAATACTTCGGCTGTTTTTATCAATAACGAGGTGGAATAGGCATAAAAACATTGCGCTATCAAATATTTACTGGTAATAGCCGACGAGCCATCGGTATCATCGTTCCTGCTGTAAAAAAGCCAGTCCCCAAAGTGATTGCCGGTGTTCCAAAGGTTGTTTTTGCTTTGATGCTCCATGTAATCAACCCATGCCTTCATACTGTTGTATTGGTTCTGCAGTATCTGCTTGTCGCCATAGGCCAGGTACATGTTCCATGGAATAATGAGCGCAACGTCCGACCATCCGGTACTGCCACCAGGTTCTTGCCCGGGCCTTTTTATTACGTCGGGGATCACAAAAGGCACGCTACCACTGCTATACTGGTCAGCAGCCACGTCCTTCATCCATTTGGCGAAAAAATTATTTACGTTCATGTTGTATGACGCGGTGCGCGAAAACACCTGCGCATCGCCAGTCCAGCCCAAACGTTCATCGCGCTGCGGGCAATCAGTGGGCACATCAAGGAAGTTGCCCTTCTGACCCCATTGTATATTGTGCTGCAATTGGTTGATCATTGAGTTGGAGCAGGAAAAACTGCCTGTTTGCCGCATATCCGAATACAAAGTAACAGCTGTAAAGTCCTCCGGCTTCAGATCGCCGGGGTAACCCTGCACCTTCACAAACCTAAAACCCTGCCAGGTAAAATGCGGCTCAAAGGTTTCCTCGCCATCGCCGCTCAATATATAAGTGTCCTGTGATATTGCGGTTCTTAAATTTTCCGTATAAAAATTACCGGGTTTGTCCAATACCTCGGCGTGCGACAGTACAATCTTATCGCCGGCCTTACCCCGCACCCTGAATTTTACCCAGCCTACCAGGTTTTGCCCAAAGTCTATCACCTGCTCGCCTTTAGGTGTTTTAAATATCCTGACAGGTTTAAAGGTTTCGTGCTGTTTTACCGGTTCATTAATGGTAGCTATCAGTGTGTTTTTCGCAAAATCCTCAACTTTAACACCCATCCAGCTGGCGTCATTAAAACCGGGGCGAGACCAGCCTTTTTGCACCTTGCGGTCATCATCAATTTCTCCAAAATATATTTCCGCGTTGCGGATCACACCTGTTGACGATTTCCAGCTATCGTCGGATACGACCGCGGCTGTAGTGCCATCTGTATAAGTGATCTGTAATTGCAAAAGCAATGCAATGTCCTTGTTATATAAGTTTGGCGTGGGGTCGTAACCTATGTGACCGCGGAACCAGCCGCTGCCCAGGGTGGCGCCTATAGCATTGCTGCCCTGTTGCAATAAATTGGTAACATCGTAAGCCTGGTATTGCAAACGTTTGTTGTAGCTTGTCCAGCCCGGAGTTAAGTACGCATCCCCTACCCTTTGCCCGTTTATTTGCGCCTCGTACAGCCCATGAGCGGTAATATAGGCTATGGCCGACCTTACCTTTTTATTTACCGCAAATTCCTTTCTGAACAGCGGGCTCGGCTTCGATAGTGAATCCTCTTTAAAACCGGGTGTAATCCATTTTGCCTGCCAATCAGCCGGGGTAAGCAATCCCATCCGGAAACTCGCAGGTTCGCTCCAGCCTGATGACTTGCCT
>Ga0206963_10140_pt1 | contig 24778 bp, 26 predicted proteins | sample Alteio_BWOrgHeat_28_FD_152958 | JGI IMG/M metagenome (GOLD analysis project Ga0206963, IMG submission 152958) | Enriched cells from forest soil in Barre Woods Harvard Forest LTER site, Petersham, Massachusetts, United States -... | ecosystem: Environmental > Terrestrial > Soil > Temperate forest >... | reverse complement strand
AAGAAGAAGTATCTTCTTTCGTATCGATTTGATCCAAAGCCGCTCTATCTGCGACTTGTTCACAATGCGGACAAGGAGATTTCCTCCTGTATCGATGAAATGAAAACCCTAAATCCCTCAAGAAGGGGACAGCGAGTATTTGAGGCTTACCTTGAGAGCAGAAAAGGAATTGTGCGGCTTCAGGACGTATTGGTAAATGCTATCGACGGGGGGATCGGAGAAGCAGATCGAAAGGGCGTTTAATACTTGGATCAACAGAAAACAAATAAATGAAGCGGCGATTGCCGATCTCGACATTTTCAACGTGAAGAAACTGCATCGAGCGGAACTGCAGCTAGAATCGGCCGACAGTCGATTTCGCTCGGTGATGATTGGACTTACTTTGGCGCTCCTAATTATGGCGATTGTCTCGGGGGTTAGCACGTACCGAACTCTTATCCTGCCGCTCTGGGAGATGAGGCGGGTAGCCGATGCTATTGCCGGGGGGAATCTCAATGCACGAGTCGCCAACTTAAGAGGTACTGATGAAATTGAGAAGCTCACCCTTGCTATCAATCACATGGTGGAGAGTCTTTCGGAAACGCAGGAGCAGCTAAAAGCAAACGCCAAGCAGCTTGCCCGCTCCAATAAGGAACTAGAACAGTTTGCCGGTGTTGCGGCGCACGACCTGAGATCTCCGTTGCGATCCATCGTTACCTGGGCGCAGATGCTGGACAGGTTAGTTCCTAATCCCCGCAATGAGGAGATAGACCAGGCGATAGCTTTTATCGAGGATAGCGGTAAGAGAGCCACCGCGCTGGTTAACGATATCCTCGAACTTGCCAGGGTGAATGTTCCCGTTCCTCATTTGAGCCATATTGAGCTGGACCAGGTGATTCAAGGTATTTTGTCGAGCCTCAAACATGACGTCGAAGCCGCCCATGCCCACATCCATTGCGGGAAACTACCAGCGGTGGAAGGGATCTCCAGTCTGTGGGAATCCCTCTTTGCCAATTTAATTCGCAACGCATTGACCTATCGGGATAGCTCTCGCGCGAGCGAGATAGATATCGGATTCAAAGAACAGTCCGACTGCTATGAGTTTTCGGTTAAAGACAATGGTATCGGAATTGAACCGCAGCACACCGATCGGATTTTCGAAATGTTCAACCGACTCCATAGCAACGAAGAATTTCCAGGTACCGGGATCGGTTTAGCCCTCTGCAAGAAAATAGTCGAACTCTTCGGCGGTAGTATTTGGGTGGATTCGGTACCGGGAACGGGAAGTACCTTCTACTTTAGATGTCCAAAGCATATGGGAGGTGAGGCGGCATGAGACCGCACCGTCGGTTGCCTTTCGGAAACTCGAGTTGACACGGTGAATCATGTCGTGAGACATCCGCGCTATATGTTTCAAAAACCGCAGTTGCCCATTTGGTTCGTTATTGCCTGGTCCCTAGTGTTTGCCAGCGCTTCATTGCGGGCAGATACCAACTCGCCTCCTTCGCCTTTGCCTAAGATACCCAGTGCGAAGACTCTCATCGATAGATATTACAAGGAGTTAGGCTCCGTCGGATTTTGGCAGAGTTGTAGCGATTATTTTTCGACGAGGTTTGCCGAAGCCTCCGAAATTTTCACGACTGAACAACGGGCGCCGGCCGTTCGTCTAATGAACGAACTGCAGCGCTCGGCGATCCAGAAAGATCCGTTCGGATTACTTTTCGAGTCAGTTTTCGCGGAAGCTCTTGGCAAGCCCTGCTTGGTAGGCAACAGCCTTGCCAATTTAGGGCGACGAGTTATGCAGCAAAGCCATCAGGGACCCGTGCAGTCGCAATTTAGCGGTTTGTGGGGATTTGGAACGATCGATACGGTGACCTCCAGCCGATTCAGTGAGGGTCAATATGAACTTCCCTCCTTTCGTCCTGGGTCTTCGCCGCGAATAGTCTTAGCGGCACATTCCGCCGGAGAGGATGGCGGTGAGGTCCTTCGGGAACCTTTCTATACTCACCATTGGGAGACGGTCTATCTGTTGACGTCGCCCGAAAGGGCAAAGTCCCAACCTGTTTTGGATGTGCTGAAGGTCATTAGGTCCCCGAAGATGGAGAGCGGAGATGCGCTACTTCAGATGCGGTGGTTGGTTAAGCACGGACACATTCAGGCGGCATTGGTCTTTGTAAAAAATCGGCATTGTGATCTAGCCGGAACTCCCGAAGCGGTTCATTTTGTTTCGGAAGAGGATTCCCTTAGTTCCTTTGATCCTTCAACGGTAGGTCGGGTCGCCCTTCTCTGGGCAAATCTAATCCGATCGGTGGTTGGTGTCTCTTTCGGATCGACAGGCGCTGAGTTGCCGGCAAACTCTTCATTTTGAATCGAACACTACGGGTTGGACTCCAGAATAGAGGGGAGAGTTTCTTTTGGAAAGCGTCGATAGGCTCTCATAGAGCAACTAGGGAACTGGGGGCCAGTCACTTTATTTGCGACAAATAACGCTCAGTCTGTTTTGGGTTAGTCAGACGGATCCCTTTTAGATGTTGGTAGGAAGGGTTCGAGAGCATCGCGCTATATTGTTTTTTTCTCATCGAATACGTTTTTACCATCCACCACAGCATGGAGTTTTTGGAGAAGAATGTCTGTCGGAGTGATTCGGTATTGCCCGCCCATAACTTTTCCTGGAAGATAGCTCGGCGGATGGTTCGGGAAAAACCCCTCCAGAAAATTAGCGGAAATGAATAGTCTAGCCAAATGAAAGTGTCAGCGAGTTCGAGGATCTTTTCCTTGAGCACGTCCTCCTTATTCCCGGACCAATTACCATCTAATATCCAAGTCGCGCCTTCCGTGGCTTGGCTTATTCTTTCGTGAAAAATTTCTTTCGGTACTTGGACCCAATTGGACTGCCAAAACAGGGCGTCCAATTCTATGTGCGGAATGGAAAGGGTCTGAGATAGTTTGCGGCAGAAGGTGGTTTTTCCGCAGCCGCTTGTTCCTACTACGATGATTTTTTTAGGAAGATGGCATGACCGCAGTTTTTCACGCTCCGACTCAGTCACCCTTTTTCAAGACAATATGAGTCGCCTTCTCCGAAGAAACGCGCTCGGTGCACCGATAACCCAATTTTTTCAGATCGATACCTTGAAGCAGATTTTCTCCGGCCCCCAGAAGAACCGGAGCCATGACCAAGTGCATTTCGTCGACGAGGCCCGCCGCTAAGTATTGCCGAATAGTGGAAACACCCCCACCGACACGAACATCTTTTTCTCCGGCGGCTGCTTTGGCCTGCTTTAAGGCGGACGTAATTCCGTCGGTAACAAAGTAAAAGGTCGTTCCCCCGTCCATGGAAATCGGAGCGCGAGGGTGATGGGTGAGTACAAAGACAGACGTGTGGTAGGGCGGGTTGTTCCCCCACCACCCCTTCCACTCATTATCCAACCAGGGGCCTCGAATCGGACCAAACATGTTGCGCCCCAATATCCATGCGCCAATATTTTTGAATCCGCGGGCGGCGAAACCTTCGTCGATGCCAGTCGAGCCCCCACTTTGTCCATGCATTTGGCGAAAGGTTTGAGTTGCGAATGCCCATTCGTGTAAATCCATTCCGCCCACCCCTAAAGGGTTCTGCAGGTCTTGGCTTGGACCGGCACCGAAACCGTCAATGGAAACGCTGAAGCTTAGCACACGAAGTTTGGCCATTTTGTTTCTCTCGTTGTCGTACAATGTCATTTGAAAGGACCCAATAATTGGAACACGGGTTTCGGAAGTTGTCCACCCCAGTTAGCTCTTTTCGAAAGTATCTCAAGACGTTGGCCGGCCCTTAGCGGTGTTTGAATGTTAGCAGTCGTTAATAACTTATCCTCCTTTTGGAAAGTAAGCCGTGTCTGGAAAGTACAATTAATGAATCGTACCAACCACAACCACACCAACCAAAAACTGGAGGAAGTATGAAAACTGTCGAACAGACAATTCAAGAGATCATCAAAACCGTAAAAGAATCCTCAAGCAGCTGTTGCTGCCCTGATTGCTGCTGCCCCGACTGTTGCTGCTAAAATCTTTATTGGGTCGCCGTGACGAAACTAAATTGCGCTTCGGCGTTGTTGGGATCGTCGCGGTGGCGCTTTATTTTAACTTAGGGAAAGAAGCCATGAAGATAAGATCCTTAAAAGAAATTTTGTCCTATGAGCATCCCGACGTTGTCGATGCCTTCCTGGCTAGATTTCCTATGCCGGATTCAGAGGCGAAAGAGATTTTCCAAGAGATGCTCAAGATGATGTGGCTTATGGCCATTCGCAAGGAAGAAGCGGCCGCGAATGTTATCACCTCGCCCGATCGGATTAATGTTTTTGAGCAGATGCGCGTATTGGATGAGATGTGGCATACCTTTATCCTCTTCAGTCAGGACTACCACAAGTTTTGCGAGACTAATTTTGGATACTATCTTCACCATATGCCCACTACCGTTTCGGATCGGAAACGAGAGAGACTCTCTGCCCAAGCGGACCCCATCGCTTATGGGGAGCGTTATGCCCGAGACATTGAAGTCCAATGTCGATACATCTGTGAGAAATTGGGAGTAGAAACCCTTGTGACGTGGTTTCAAAAATATCCGACTCAGTATCCAATATTTCAATCCTCGCCAGAGAAGCGAGAGCTATCTCATTGAGGATGCCGCGCGATTTTTATCGAGTGGAGACGGTGCCTTCACAGCATTTCTTATATTTCTTGCCGCTGCCGCAATGGCAGGGGTCATTACGACCGATCTTGGCCCCTTCACGTACGACCGTGACCGGCTTCGGCGAATCATGGTGGCCTTCCCCCTCCTTATGCTCGTGGGCCTCCCCATCGACAAAGAGCCATTGGCCTTCTTTGGTTTTGCGAAACTGGGAAGTTTCATGGTGGTCTATTCCCACCCCTTCCTTTTCGTAGGTCGCGATAAACTCAACCATCCCTGTCATATCGGACGGCCCACCTCTTTTGGTGTCTAAGATCTTTAGGCCTTTCCACTTGGAACCTTCGGCCCACTGTTGTGTCGTCGTGGCATCAAAACTTTTTCTCGACTCAGGCGCCATAGTCTCTTTGATGTATTCGATATTGGCTCGGGTGTAGGCGGTATAGCGGCTACGCATTAATTTTTCGGCCGTATCGGGGGAAGTCTGTCCATCCAAAAATGGTCCGCAACATATTTCGTACGTGCTATTTGACCCACAGGGACATGTCGTTTGGTCTTTATTCATTCACTTCTCTCATTGCGTCGCTATCGTTTTTTTCACAGCCGGAGTTTCCATTGAGTAGGTGAGGAGTTAACGACTCCTGCATGATTGCATGCGACCACGCTCCCAATAAATAGTTCATATTCGGCAGAAAAGCACCATGGGGAGTGCTTTGCAACAGGTAAGGATAATGGGCGGTGACCTTTTTCTTTGCCTGACGTATCACTTCGATTTACCCACAGAGGAAACCAGCCCGGTACGGGTTTTCGCTGAACGTTACTAATAGTCCAGAGTTCGTTCGATAAGCCAGAGGACTTCCATAAGTTGCGAAGTATTCAAGAACGGTAAGTCGTCAACGTGAGCGTTCATAGTCTCCCACTTGGTCTCTCCGCTAGGTAGTCCGAAAGCGGGGGCGACCCACACCGGCAATTGAATGTTCATAGCGGGTTTTGTCTCCCAACGACGCATCACTTCCGCTAACTTTTTTTGGAGGGTCACTCTGGTGGCCTCGCGATCAAAGGGACTGTCCGAGCGGTAAGCATCATCATAGTTTTTGGCTCTAGCGATCGCCATCTTATCGGTCTCAGGCGCTCTCTTTGTTCCATAGGTCAAAAGCAGCATGGTTCGGTCCTTGTAAATGGAACCCATCTGCAAGGTATCTGCTGTCCGTGCGATGAGGTGAAGGCCGTCCGAAAGCGATTGTTTTCCGTCGTCGGTTCTCATAAACAGGAAACCGTCAGATTTTCCCACACCGAAGCCCACCGCGGGCTTCCCGTTGGTGGATACTTTAGCATTTGAGGTGAAATCTAAGAGATAGGGCAATCCCTCCTTCGGAAGGATAGCGGATCCGTCGGTGGTACTATCAAACAATCCACTGCCATAAATAGCGCCGGAATTTTGGTTGGTAATCCAATCGAAGCGCTGCAGATACCAAACGCCCTTAACTTTATCCGAGAACGTCTTTTCGAAAGGCTCTCCGGCCTTCAGAATCTTACTGGCGTCGTAACTAAAATTCTGTGGCGCGGGCATCGGCGTTATTGGATCTATGCGACGGTAGAAAAAGAATGTCGAAAGGTTTTTAAAGTCTACGAGAGGGTTGGAAGTCAGAAAGATTATCGTATCATTCGTTTGATCTACCGGAGTAAACGTAAAGTTTTGGTGTACAGGGAGTCTTCTGCCCGGCGAGGAGGTGAAATCGCTGGTGCTGCCATCGGCATACGTCCAAATCCATTCGTTAGGTCCTTTGGATGTATTGGGCGTCACGCGAAAGCTAGCGACTTTATCGATGTCAGAATGCGAGAGGGCTGTAGTTTTGCCTCGAGTCCACAACGTCGAACGTTTTTCTTCCACGTGCAGTTGCCCCGTTTTTCTGTCCCTAAGTTCAATCTTCTCCAGAACCCAAGGGCCGCCGGCTAGCATTTTGTAATAGCTCTCAAGTCGCTCTACTTCACGAATTTGGGCCATCTTCCACGCTGCCTCATTGGCCTTTCGAGCGGCCTGGGCCGCGAGGTATTCCCCACGTGAGCGGGCAACGGCATTCGCATCCACCGGTTTCATTGCGAGGGTAAAGCCGTGAAGACGATTTTTCGCGTTTGCGGTGTGTACGGGAAAACTAATACAATCTCCTGGACCCCAAAATCCGCCGGGAAAAGGACCAACTGGTTTAGTCACTTCGATCTTATAAAAATTCGTAATGAAGCCAAACTCAGCACTTCCATCTGGTAGTGGCTTAAATTGAAAGGGGAGGGAGACTACGTCCGCCACGGCTACACCGGGAGCGACTTGAAGTTTTAGCTCAATGGTTGTGCCGTCGTTCGAATTAATTCGGGTGAAGCGCCCCAAGATATTCGGAGTGTTGTCTAGTCCATCCGGAAGAAGGCGTTCTATTGTGCCATCGGAATGTACGCGAATCAGGTTATCGGTAAGAGTGAACTTAGCCGTGGTACTGGACCAATAACCAATCATCGCCTTGGGAGTCTCCATGGGGGGCTGAGAATTTCCCGTGCCCCGTTCGCTTCCACAACCAGAGAGAATTAAAACCAGAGCAACCGCGATAAAGGTCCGAAATACGATAGTCATGGCGCATTATTATAAAGATTCGAAGGATTATAACAAGTTGCAATAATCGGCACTCGTTTTGGCAATGATCGAAATATTAAGTTTTATTAAATAATGTCAAAAACTTGCCATGTCCGGCGACCAAGGCAAAGTTCTTGGAAATCGAGGTATCGGGAACGGAAGGTAAACTGCTACCATCGGCCGGTGATCGAATATGTCTTTTGTGACGGAAGTTTTGCCCCCCAGAGGAATATCGGTGTGGGGGCCATGCTTCACCTTTCGGGCCCTGAATGGGAACCATCCAAGAATCAAGGCTCCTTCGCGATTCAAACTAGGGTAATGGAGTCCACCTCTATCGCTCGAGTGGAATTACTGACGGTGCTTTGGGCCTTATCGGATGTCGGTCCGTTGCCGGGAGTTAACCTGTTCACAGACTGCCAGATGATTGAAAATCTCTCTGGGCGGCGCGCGAAGCTTGAGGCCGCCAACTACAAAAGTAAACGCACCGGTCTTTCTCTGGCGAATGCGGATCTCTACCAGAAGTTTTTTGAAGTTTATGATGAGGTTCATCCCGTCATTCATTGGATTAAGGGGCATACGGCAACCTCGCGACAAAATGAGTTTCACCGTGTGTTCAGTTTTGTGGATAGAGCAGCCAGGAAAGCCCTACGAGAACATATCCTTTAGTCTTCCCAAATGATTTTTGGGGTTGGTGGAATTAACGAAACGTCCTTATCGAGTGACGGGCTGATAAGGTTCCCCGGTATCGAGATCGGTAGGCCGAGACTCCGGAGTGTGACCATCTTTTTGGGCGGTCTCGTTTCCGAAATAAAGAGTCCCTGAAGCTTCGGAATAGATATTGTAATCAATCTGTCCGATCTGGGGGATGGTCTGGTTGTCGCATTTCTTGCCGGATACCTCACGTTGCTGGTTAGCTTTCCAATTTCTGATGCCGCAGAGGCCATCGATATTTAGCGATAGAGCAATGGCACTGGTGAGGGGAGTAAAGTAAGTCGATCCGGGAGTTAAATTAATTGGGATGATTGATCCTGCGTCGGTGTCTATTTCAACGAAGCTCCCCGAACTTTCTATTCTTATATTCGGGGAATCGCACTTATCCGATGAGGAATGAAGAGTGACTACCTCGAAGCTAGTCCCATCAAATTTCATTTCGTCTTGAAGATATCCCTGACTAGTGGGATAGCAAGGCCCTTGCCAGGTCCCCTGAAGTCCCGAAGCTAACGATGCGCTAGAAATAAAGAATAATACCAACCAAACTTTCATGCTCTCCCCCATTCCGAAACATCTTAGACTGAAAGAGCTCAACAATATTGTCACATCGCCTTATGGCGGGCTGGCAGGCTATTGGTAATTGGCCGAGAATTTTGACGCGGGACGATATCGGTTCATAGAATAGGCATCACAAAAAGAATCGCTCCCAGTGCGAATACCACGGTAAGGACATGGATCATTGGCCGGTGATATCTGAGAAAGAGGAATTGTTCTATAAATCGCCCCGCCCAAAATAGGGCCATCCCGCCCATTAGGGCTCTGCCGAGCGGGGTGGTGGACAATTCCTCGGGAAAACGGAAACAAAGATAGGCAATGAGAAGGAAGAGAAAAATCAGTCGGAGGTTTGCAATCTGAATGATGGCGCGAGTGCTGACCGAAGATTTTTTTAGGTCTTCTCGCCAACGAAAAATTTTCCAAAATGACATGTGAAAAACCGCGAGTCCTAGACAATAAACGCCGCAGAGTGAGACCGTTGAGTGCATAGTAAGCTGATAGCATCAGGTTAGAAACTCGTCTACTTTTGAGGGATCGTAAAATGGGGCGACGTTGATCATCGATCGTTGCCCCTGGTTTGCGAGTGGTAAATAGTATCCAGTTAGCCTTTTCACCGATATTATTTAGGCATGATAAATCCGCGTGCAAAATATTGGTTACTTCTTTCCCTGTTGGTCATTCTTGTCGGGCGTTTAGATGCGTCGCATGATGATGCTGCGCCGTCCAATAATGGGAAGAGCAACGGGAATAGGTTCGAATCTAGCGGTTCCCTGCCTAGGAACAATTTTAAAGCGAGTAACGATGCGTCCGTAGTTGACCTGGCCAACCTGACCACGGCAGCGGTGACCGGAAAAGCCTCCGCCGATAATCTCAGACTAGCGCTGGATAGAGAGAATGAGAGTTATAAGGCGCAACGAGGGACCATTTTACAGGGGGGCCTAGCCGCCAAAGTTTTTGCCAAGATAGCGGGTGACGGTGACGAGTACGCACTAGATGTTCTCTTGGATTACTATGCGAAAAATTCCTACGGCTCCCAAAATTTTGATGCCGTTGCTAGCACCGCCTTTAAACGCCATCCTAAGTTGATTCCTAAATTTATTAAGAATTTAGGTGATGGGGTGAACAAAATGGCGGGCGTGGCCCTACCAAATCCTGGCGGAGTTGCCTCGGTCTGTAAGACGGATGCCAAACTGGCGCTCGAGGCGTTAAAGACAATTTCCGATCCCAAGAAGGACAAAAAATCGGTTGAAGCGCTAAGTGATTTCGTTTCGACACTAGAGGCGGTCGCCGTAAATTTAGAAAAAAAGGGGAAAACACTTCCGGCTAACAGTTTCTTCAGCAAGGAAAATTTTGATTCCGGCGCGAACGATATCAGAAGCACTTTGGTCGAGCTTAAGGCCTTCCAAGCGACGTTAAAATAAAATTTTCGACCAGACAGGTTAGTGCTGGCCATCCGCCTCGGCCATCTTCCGCAGGACAATGGCAATCGTGGGTGCGTCGATTCCGGCCTTTCGCATGAGTAATGTAGCCTTTCTCTGATCGTCGCTATCCACGGCATCGAAGAAGGAATCCACCTCTCCGATGGCCGCCAATTTTTCTAGCACTAGGGTTCCTTCAAAGTCATTTTCATCCATGGTCTACTCTCCTAGTCCGAAACATTCAGGCGTTTTCGAGATCGATCCTATGACCGAAGCCCGCCGCCTATCGCCACAAATTATCATATATCTGATGAAGGTCAGCGGTCTGGATCTTTCCTAATGGGTGAGCTATGTTGCTTAGTGTCATTAACGAGGAGGCGGATGGAGAATTGGCGGCGCTCTGTAATTTTCCCGGTCATATTTGTTCTCTCGACTTCCATGCTCTATGCGATGGATCCCCCAGCGGGGGAGCCGCCGTCGCAGGATAAAGGCCTCACGATCTGTGTCGGTGCTGTGGTGAAGTCGACGTTCATTACGGTCTACGGAGCTCGAGTTACCGACCGAAGCGGGGTTCAGTCTCTTTTTGAGTTGGAGGACGGGAATCACTTGAGTCTGGTGTCGACCTCGGGGCTCGGAGCCGAATTTCTCTCCCTTTCGACGCCATGGTCAGCTAGTGAACTTCACTTACAGTGGTTTGACCCCTCGGGAGTCAAAACCGCAAATCATTCTTTGCGCTACGCTGATACGATCGGCCGTTTTTCTCTGCGTAAGACCCAGCAAACCTCCCGAGACGGAGTCTGTTCGATCTTTCAGGGGGAGACCCGTCATCCCTTTGTGGTTTATTCCAAAGGTACCAAACCGATAGTAGACTACCTCTCACCGGACGATCTAAATACGGAACCAACGACCGCTAGTCTTCTGGTTGGAACTCGTTGGGATTCCAAACTGAGAAAACCTGTCGCTGAAACGGTGGGCGTGGACGAGATATTTACGGTTGCGGCGTTGCTTTTCGATGAACCAGGACCGGTTCACCATATCCTCACGATCACTAATTTTGGCGACGTAGCCATTTGGGACGATCACACCGGAAGTTTTAAGGCGCCTCATGTGAATGTCGGGATCGCTCGCCCCTACAAGGGTTTTGTTCCCACGGTGGGGGCGCTCTTGGGAGGGAATGGACCCCTTGAAATTACCTCGGCGGATCGAACTGGAAATGTCGTATCGGCGGCACTTTCCCCCGACAATCGCAAACTGGTCGTCGGCTTTTCTCCGGGATTCGTAGCTCAATTTTCGATCCCTAACGGAAGCTATTATCCCAATGATTTTCCTGACTCAAGGAACTTTGGCAATTCGGTGGCCATTGAGACCTCCTCACTCAATCACTATTTCCTTCCGCGAATTCTGGGTTTCTTGCAAGATCCGCTAAACGCGGTCTTCGTCGGTGGCTCGGAGCCCGTCGGGGGACAACATCCCATCGAACCTGGCTGGGGGGCTCCGGTTCGTCCTGCCTTCGGCCACTCTTCGGTAATGATCTACCAAAGGCCGAGCGAGCAAGAGAATCTCGAGTTGAAAGAGATTTGGTACGATCATCCGGGAGCGAGCATTAGGGAAGTCTTCTTTGTTCCGGGCCGCGTAGTGACGATTACCGATGATCCCGACAGTAAAATTCGCCTGTTTAAGTACGACGCAACAGAACAGGATTCGGAACTAATGGCGACGGTTCGAATCAAAGAGAAAGTTCGCCCTCTGGGGGGCTCCTCCGGTGCGAACGGTCCGCTGGCGGCCATATCGGCGGCTATTTTGTCTGTGGATCGGGAAGCACTTTTCATCGGAACGGATTCTGGCCTTCTCTTGGTGATGCGTCTTTCCGATGGCAAGGTGACCGTCACGAAGCGGGTTAATCACTTCAACGAATGGGAAGGGGTGACCGCACTGCTTGCCTCAAAGGATGGCAAATTCCTATTCATTCAGACCATCAAGGCCATGTATCGGATAAAACTATCGGACCTAAAGTAGTTTCCCAAGGCCCTGAGCCTGGCGATCTCGTCATGTCTAGCAGAGCCGTTTTGAGGCTAGGGCTCTGTCGGCTTTAACGAGATCCTTCGTCAAAAAGGAATCTAAATCACTGGAATTATGTATCCTTTTTACAAGGACGTTGCGAGCCTCGTCGGAAAACACTATCCTACGCCGCGAAGTTAAGTAGCGCTTGGAGATAATGGATGAAGACGTGGATTGCTGGAGCGGTTGGGTTTTTGTTGGGAGGATTGACCGTCTGGTCCTTGGGGCCGGGCCCGACCGCGATTTCTCCGAAAGCTCCCTCGATCGCTCACCCTGAATCCAAACAAACCAAGATGGCGGTACCCATTCCCACCGTCGTCTCTACTCAGTCTGGTGAGAAGTTATCGACGGTCGACAGTATTTTGCTTGAGGCGTCTCGCAGCGCTTCGCCTGGGAAAACGAAAATACTTTTAGAAAATGCACTGAAAACGAATCCCCAAGATCCGCGGTTGTGTATGGCCATGGGTTTACTCTTGAGCGAGTCTTTTTCGGATATGACCGCGGCGGTTCCTTTTTTTGAAAGGGTGTTGGCAGTGGATCCTAGTAGCCACGAGGCCTTGAATCAGATGAGCGCCATAGCCGTTTCCGCACCTGAGGAACTGACACGTACTAAGGCCCTCGATTACCTTCGCCAAGTTCAGCAGAACAACCCGTCGGAGCCCGCTCCCCGCGTGACATTGGGAGAGATCGAAGCGGCGCAAGGGCATACGGGTGCCGCGATTGATTGGTATCAAAGTGCCATTCAATTACCGAGCGGTAGTGAAAACGGGCATCTGCGCTTGGGCGAGATCTATTTGCGCGCTCAAAATCCGAAGGCGGTCGATCACTTTGGGGCTCTTTTGCAACGACGGGAGCAAGATCTGGCGACCGCTCGATCCACGGGAGAAGATGTTGAGGTCCATCAGAAAGCCTTGGACAGTAGTCGTGCGAACTATGCGACCTCGCTGATTGCTAGCGGCCGACTCGAGGATGCCGATCCGATAGTGCGGGGCTTGGTGGACACGTATCCCGACAACGGAACCTACCAAAATATGCTCCACGATCTGCAGGCCAGACGAAACGGGGAGCGGCCAGCCAAAGGGCTTCCGGAACGGCCTGGGCTTGCTCAGCCTAGTCCAGAAAAATAGCCCTTTCGAAGTCATCGCACATTCTCACGCCTAAATCTGACATGAAGTGTTAGGGCTGAAGTACAAGGTGGATTCGTTTCGAACGACTCCTATGCCTCTCATTCTATTTCTTTGGATGTTCTCTTACGTTAACGAAGAGTTAGGCCGCCTTTGTAGGGAAACTCACTTTTGTGAGATGTACATGAGTCACTGCTTGCAGTGATGGGTGTATTTGTTCTGCGGCTTTGCGCAGAGCACTACAAAAGGGGACTACATGAAATGGGTGTTATTGATCGTATCGTTGATCTCAGTGACGAGTCAGTCACAAGCAGTCAATCGGTGTGAGTTTCCTGGAAAGCCGCCTGGCGTCGTGAACTATCAGCTCAATGGGTTTGCTTCAGGTCTAGCGGCGCCGACGAAGTTACTGGAAGATCCCGTTCATCCTGGCCATTTTTATGCGCTCGAACAAAAGGGACGGGTCAGAGCCATTAGCAACGGCCGCCTGGATGTGACTCCCGCCTTGGATATTACCGACGAGGTCGTCCCCCAACCCGATTACGACGAACGTGGTCTGCTTGGCATCGCTTTCCATCCCAACTTCGCACAAAACGCCCGTGTGTTCCTAAATTACAATAGCTTCAATCCGGTAAAAACCCGGGTCAGTGAATTTCAAGTAAATTCTGATGGAACTTTCAACCGGCAATCGGAAAAGATCATTATAGAGTTTTCTCAGACCTCTTATGTGAATCACAAAGGTGGGGAGATAGCCTTTGGAAACGATGGTTACCTTTACCTCAGCGTAGGGGACGGTGGTAGTCAGAATGATCCCAACAATAACGGCCAGAACAAGAATACTTTTTTCGCGAAAATTTTAAGAATTAGTGTCGATGGGACGAGTGCCAATACCTTCCGGCCGGATCCCATGGACGCTAATCATGTAGTCAACTATACCGTGCCACGAGACAACCCGTTCGTCGGGGTGACCGGGACGCGTTCGGAAATTTTTGCCTATGGGCTGCGTAATCCCTGGCGCTTTAGCTTCGACCGAGCGACGGGAGACTTATGGGTTGGAGACGTTGGTCAGGATAAATATGAAGAGATCGATGTTGTCGAAAAGGGGAAGAATTATGGCTGGAGTATTATGGAGGGATTCCATTGCAATAAGCCTAGTACTGATTGCAATCAGCAGGGCCTAGAACTTCCCGTTTACGAGTATTCTCATGACGACGGGAATGCGGTTATCGGGGGATTTGTTTATCGAGGGACTAAACATCGTTCCCTGATCGGTGACTACGTCTTTGCCGACTATGGCACGGGAAACATTTGGGAGATAAGGCGCGAAAACGGGATAGTCACGGAACACCAACGAATTGCCCAGATTCCCAAGATGATTGTCGCTCTGGCTCCAGATACCAACGGGGAGATTTACGTTATGACCGCGGATGGGCAGGTCCTTCGTCTCGATGAATTGCCGAGTGAATTCTCGGCGAACTTTCCCACCACCGTGAGCCAGACTGGATGTTTTTTAGATAACTCAACTTTTTCTCCGGCAAGCGGTGTCGTTCCTTACTCGGTTAATGGTTCTCTATGGAGTGATGGGCTAGATAAGGATCGATTCATCTTTGTGCCTCCCAATGGGGACAAAGTAGCGTTTCAGATCGGAGCTCCCTGGAGTTTTCCAGACAGCACCGTTCTGATTAAGAACTTCTATGTCCCAACTCCCGCAACGCCGACTCATCCGCGCAAAATTATTGAAACTCGCTTTCTCATCAAACGGTCCAATGGGTTTGAGGGTTACACCTATCGTTGGGATGAGAATGAAAAGGAAGGGACTTTGTTGTATGGGACGGAGACACGAGACATTACTTTGGCGACGGGAACTGGAGACACGACCGTTCATTTCCAATACCCAACGGAAACCTGTAACCGGTGTCATTTGGGAAATGCCTTGGGGGTGACTGCCGAACAGATCCATCACGATGTCGTTCAGCAGGGGGTAACCATCGACCAGATCAATTGGATGAAGCAGGTAGGTATTCTCGATGCCGCGACGGTTCCCAGTGACCTATCCTCCATTCACCCAGTAGTTAACTTCTATGATGAGAGCCAGCCCCTCGAGGGAAGGGCGCGCTCTTACTTGCAGGTGCAGTGCGCTCACTGCCACAACCCCAGCGTGAACGGGGGACAGACTAATATGGATTTCCGTATGTCGACGCCACTGTCGGAAATGGGAATCTGCAACGTGAAGCCCCAAGATGGTAGCCTAGGTATCTCCGGTTCCCGTCTTCTAAAACCGGGTAGCCCCGATAAGTCGGTGGTTTTACTTCGGCTGAATAACGAAACTCCTGGAATTCGGATGCCTCCGGTAGCGACGGATGTCGTTGATGCCAAGGGAGTGGACGTCCTTCGACGATGGATTGGAAGTTTGACGAGTTGTGAGGATTAGCTCCGTTCATCGGCTCTTTTGCCGGTGGAGTTTTTCGTGAGTGTGATTTATCCTTTACCTTCACCCTAGGAGGATACTCAATGGCCAAGAAGAAAATGGACCCAATTATCGTCACCAGCAAAGCCAAAGCGATCTTGAAAAAATTTGGTTGCAACACCGCCAGTGACGCGATGGACGGCCTTAATGGCTGGGCCAACTGGCTGCTAGAGCAGGCTGCCAAACGGGCAAAAGCGAATGGACGCAAGACCGTCCGTAGTTATGACTTTATTTTGCCGTAGGAATGTTGAAGTGATTCACCGCGCCAATGGTGTGGCATCGCTTGCTGTAAAGTGACGCTACACCATTGCCCGGTTGGAATTTCCATTCCTTGGGACAGGCCCCGCCTGACGCTACTTACTTAGACTCTGCCCACGAGACTTTTTTTTCACTGGCCGAGACGTCTTTTTGTTTTTCGGCTTTAACTTATCGGGCAACTCGTAAGCTTCCATCAGCCAATCGGTGAGGGGAGACTCCACTTCGTCCCGGTGAATCACATGAACGATATGTCCTACTTTCACCTTGGAACTAGGGTGAGTTTTTCGTACTAGAGGATTTTTTAATTTTCTCCCCAAGAAGAAACAGATCTCCAAACGTGATTTGTGAGGGCGGACAAAGAAGTAACAGGCTTTTCGGGAAAACATGATGGATTTATGCGAAGCATAGACTCTCTGCTCCCCGAAGGAGATGGCCGTCTCTCGAAGACGCAGCCATGCCTCCATCAATTCCTCAGAGAGATCTTGAGTGAGCTTTTCCTCAGTGGTCGTCCAGCAGTTGTGTGTTTTTTTATTTTTGTCATCCACCCACTGGCGGCAGTGATAACATTCTTTTCCCGGCATACCGACTCCCATCAAAAAACTTTTCGGACGTTAGCATACTGGAAAAGATAGTACCAATAGGTGTATTTTGGGTAAACTACGTTGGGCACGAGAATTTAAGGGGTGAATAATCATGGTGGGATATTCTGGTACACCGCTACTAAAGAAACTAGGGATAAAACAACAGATGAGGGTGTCGATTGTCTCCGCCCCTTTCCACTATCCCAAGCTATTGGGGAAACTTCCCAAAGGAGTGGCCCTTCTTAGTAACGATAACAAACTCAACTTTCTACATTTTTTCTCCAAATCGGCCTCTGAATTGAAAAGGCAATTTCCCTTACTAAAGCGAAGAATTTTGAAAGACGGGGCGATTTGGGTGTCGTGGCCGAAAGGGACCTCCAACATTGAGACCGATCTAAATGGAGATCTCGTTAGGAAAATCGGATTAGCCAATGGCCTTGTGGATATTAAGGTATGTGCGATTGATGAAGATTGGTCGGGACTGAAGTTTGTTTATCGCAGGACGGATCGTTAGCTCGTAAATCGTTGGGATACCGACTTAATTCCCGGTGACTTTCGAAAGCCCCTTAGCCATAATTTAGGTTCTTTGTCGGAAGCCAATACCACTGCTGCTAGATATTTCGGTCTAGATCTTTTGCGAGCCATCGCTATCACCCTGGTGGTAACCAGCCACTACCCCTATTGCAATCATGCCCTTTGGTACACCAACATTCGACAATATGGTTGGTCGGGGGTGGATCTGTTTTTCGTGCTTAGTGGTTATCTGATCGGTTCGCAGATTTTTCGAGAGGTGAGGCGAGAGGGGAAACTTTCTTTTGGGAATTTCTACTTCAAACGGGCTCTGAGAATTTTGCCGGCCTACTTGAGCGTCGTTGCTCTATATTTCTTTTTCCCTCTCGTTCGGGAGGCTAGTGGTATCTCTCCGCTTTGGCGTTTTCTCACCTTCACCCAAAACTTTGGGCTCGATTTCGGAAAGAACGGTACCTTTTCACACGCGTGGTCGCTCTGCGTTGAAGAGCACTTCTATCTTTTGCTTCCTTTGCTTACCTTTGTCTTTATGAAGTTGAAGCGGCCGGTTAGGTATGTCGCCGCACTTTTTCTGGCGCTCTTTATCTTTGGACCACTAAGTCGCTGGGTAGCTTGGTCAGACTATGCGTCTTCTTTAGGGGCAATATCCAGCTCTCAATCGGAGGCGAAATATTTCAGACTGGTCTACTACCCTACTTATAACCACCTTGAAGGATTGCTCTTGGGGATTGGGCTGGGCCTATTTCAGACGTTTAGACCCAACTCGTGGAAAAGGGCTTTAACGTATAGCCGTCTGATTTTTTGTGGCGGAGTGACTTTTTTAATCGTTGCGCTGACGGTATGTGTTCGGGGGAAATCCCGGTCTTTTGGTGCGGCCGTATGGGGATTTCCCCTATTTTCGATCTCTTATGGCTGTTTTGTTTTAGCAAGTTTATCCCCTCGCTCGTGGTTATCGAGAGTTCGCTTGGCTCCCGTCTCCTGGCTATCCACTTTGGCTTTCTGTACCTATCTGACCCATAAGCCGGTGATCAAGTATGTCCATCAATGGACGGGGCAGCTAGGTTACTCAGAGTTTGGCGTTCAGACCACAGCGGCCACCATTTTTGCTATTTTGGGCGTGGCTAGTGTCCTTCATTTCTTGGTAGAGGAGCCCTTTTTGCGTTACCGAGATCGGAAACTCGCCCAAAGGCGCTCGATTAAGGCCTCTTCGTTATCCTATCCGTTGCCAATCACCCAAATGCCGTCCGCTCAGGGGTAAGAACCGGCAGTTCGGGAAGTGCCCCTTCAAACCAATCTTCAGATGCCGTAATTTTAGTTCAAGAACAGGGATGAACGCAGGGAGCGGACGTCCCGAGTTAAAAAAAAATAGGGATTGGGGAATAATATGAAAATCTCGAGCTTAAAAACGATTGGAATGGGAGTTCTTTTCACCGTGGTTTGCGTGTCGGCGCGGGCTAGTGTGGTCGAAGGCGCTGGAAATTGGAAAGGGACGGGGGCTAGCTTTGCTATCGATGGTGAAAAGATCGCTGATTTTGCAGTGCAGCTAACCAATACGAAAGTTGATGATCATACCCTGCTCACTTCGGGTTCGGTCACGCTAGCGGATGGCTCGGTCAGATCATTTAGCCAAACGATGAAAGATGGATTGAATGGTTTTTCCCTCGAATCAGCGGAAGGTACCGGCGGAGGCCACTGTTTTGGTGCCGGGCTATGTGAGAGCTATATGGACTTGGGCAACGGCCATGGGGTCGCGGTGACAGAGATTTTTGATGGTTCGAGCGACATGCGGTTATTAGCCATCACGATCGAAAATGGCAAGGGAACTGGATTTACCCGTGAAAATATTCACCGTTACTAGTATGAAATCGGGGTGCCCCACAAGGGGCGCCCTGTACTCTTCTCGGGTGGCTATGAACCAGCTCGTTGGTAAAATACTGGCACGATGGAACCGGTGGGGCTATGCGCTTAAAGCCAGTTGGCTGAAAGCGCAATTTTTTTGGAATCCGATCATCACCGTTGGTTTCACTTTCCTCTTTACCGGCTTTCACCATTTCTGGCGTAAATGGTTAGTCTCTTTGCTTATCACGATGATCGTATCCAATAGCTGTTACGGGGCGGTAGCGATTTTTAGACAATGCGAAATATTCTGGGGAAAGCGGCGGAAAAAGGCCCCCTTCGTAGTGTCCTATTCGATGTATTATGCGATCTCCTGCTTCACGATGCCTTTCGGATTGTACTTGGCCTTTCGGATCGCAGGCGTTGTGGTTCCTCTGTTCGGGATCGAGTGGGAATCGCCTGACCCTGCGGCCTATCGTACGGGAATCCTTATCGGGGGTTTAATCGCGGGGGGGTTCTTTCTAGTACGCAGTCGAGCCGAGGCGAGAGCGGGGAAACAGGCTGCCGAGGTTCGAGTGAAAGACCTAGAAAACGAAAACCTTAAAGCTCAGATTTCTGCACTGACGGCACAGATGAATCCCCATTTGCTATTTAATGCCCTCAATACGATAGCCTCTTTGGTGCCTACGGATCCTCAAAAAGCGGAAGATACCATTTTGCAACTTTCCGAGCTCTATCGTGGAGTGCTGATGTCGAGTCATCAGTCTACCCATTCCCTGGCTACCGAATTGGAACTCTGTCGTGCCTATTTGGCGATTGAAAATGCGAGATTTGGTTCGCGACTTGGTGTTACGTTCGAAGTCGAGCCTGATTTGGATACCGAAAAAATTTTAATTCCGGTGCTAACCGTGCAACCGCTTGTCGAAAACGCGGTTAAACACGGGCTATCCAACTTAGCACGAGGAGGAAAAATTCGGCTATCGGTCCATACCGAAGGGACGCAGGTCAATGTGAGGGTAGAGGATGACGGCGTCGGTCTGGGAAACTCCGTTCAACGAGGGACGGGAAGCGGGATCGCTAATTGCCGTGAGAGGCTTCGGCTCACCTATGGTCAGACAGGGCGTCTTGATATTCACTCTCGTCCCGAGGGTGGGACGGCGGCTTGGTTAACGCTGCCGGTGTTGCATGAAGGGATGACATGATTCGGACCATCGTTGTGGATGACGAAGCCCCGGCTCGAAGTCGAATGCTTCGAATTTTGCGAGGCTTTCCGGAGGTGACGGTCATTGCGGAGGCTAGTGACGGAGTTAAGGCGCTAGAGACGATCGCGATGTTAAAGCCGGATCTCGTTTTTTTAGATATTGAGATGCCCGAGCTCGATGGACTGGGAGTGGCGCGAGCGATAGAGCCCGAGGGGCCAGCGATCGTATTTGTTACGGCTTACGATCAACATGCCCTTAAGGCTTTCGAAGTGTGCGCGGTCGATTATCTGGTGAAACCTCTGACGTCAACGCGTGTAGCGGCCGCCCTAGAAAAGATTCGTCGCCGGACATCTAAGAATCCCAAGGACCTAACCACTTTACTTCAGAAATTAGACTTGGAAAAAAATTCCCCTCGATTCGCCGTTAAGTGTGGGGCCAAGTATGTCGTATTTGATCCGAAAAAGGTGTCGGCCATCATCGCCAAAGATCACTATGCCGCCATCCTGGTTGATGGGAAGGAACTCTTGGCGGATGATTCGCTCGAGGTACTGGCTTCTCGTCTCAGCTCGAATCGATTCATTCAAATCCACCGTAGCGCCATGATCAATGTCGATTTCCTGCAGGAGTTGGAACATGAAGGGGATCGGAAATACACGGCCGTGCTTTCGGATGTCTCCAAGACCCGACTACCGGTAAGTCGGGAGCGTCTTTCGGAATTGAGGGTTAGGTTGGGGCTGAATTGAGACCTAGGCCGCTTTTTTTCTCTTCTTGTCCGACAAGTCCACACCAAGCCGTTTCAGCAGCTTTATCGCACCGACCGGTGAATAGACTTTGGCCTCGTTGCTAAAATAGACGAACGCTTCAAGGCCTTTGCGATTCCATTGGTTCACTTTGCTAGCCCATTCGCTAAGGTCTTTGTCGGGATAGCCCTTTTTGTAGCGTTTTCCTTCCCCATGCAATCGGGCGTAGATGAAATCCGCCGTCGGCTCTTCCGTGTAGGGGGCGCGTTCCCCTCCCTCGTGGGCGAATACGAACGCTACGTTGTGGGCTCGTAACCGTTCGAGAAAATCCTTATTGAGAAAACTTTTATGCCGAAATTCAAAGGCATGACGAATTTGGGTAATGCCCTCGGCTTTGGTGTGGGCTCGGCCTTCCACTTTGTCGCCATGTTTTCGGGCTAGCCTCGTCGCGGTTTTTGCATTTTGGGGAAGCAAACTTAGAAAGATCTCAAATCGGTCGTCTTTAAGCATCACGTTGGGAGGAAACTGCCAAAGGATAGGACCTAATTTTTCCTTCAGGCAAAGAAGTCCGGAGGCAAAGAAATTTGCCAGAGGCTCTTCTACCTCCTTCAATCTTCGGATGTGGGTAATGTACTGCGGGGCTTTTACCGCATACTGAAAATTGTCTGGGGCCTGTTGATACCATCGCTGAAAGGTTTCTGGCTTTTGCAAGGAATAGAACGTGCCATTGATCTCGATCGAATTCAGCTGCCGGCTGGCGTATGACAATTCCTTTTTCTGACTGAGATCTTCCGGATAGAAAGTGCCTCGCCAACCGGGAAAGGTCCAACCAGAAATTCCAACCCATGTTTTGGCCATGCCTTCTTTTCGGAGGCAAATCCCAGACGCATTATGCGATTTTCTTCACTTTCGTTTGCGACAGCGTACGACGGAGGTATCGGAAAATCCGGTGGATCGGGTGGATTTGAAGACGAGGCCTTCAATATGAGGCGCCTTAGCACCGATGGCCTTAAGACAAGACGGAAGGTCGCGGAGCAGCGGTAGTACGCTTAGGTGAGGAGACAGGAAGGCACGCGGCAATAGATCAAATCGTTCCGGGAAGGTCTTGCTTCTTAGCACGGTCCCTTCTTGCTTCAAGAAATCGAAGATGAAGAGCTTTTTCTTACTCTTTAGCCACTCTGCATCAATAACGTTCCAGCCCGTTTCGGGGCGGAATAACCGGCAGAGTTCTTTGATCATGGGGACGGGCAGTGCCAAGCTGTGTCTTTTTCCTTGGCGTGTATAGGCGATAAGCGCTTCGTCGGGATCGGCCGGGATGTGAATCTGCGCCCGGTGGCCATGGATTTTGAGCTGTCCTACCCAGCCGTTATTCAGAATGCGTGAAATGGCCTCGGGTTCAGGAAGAATCTCAGTTTTGGGATGCATCGCTTTGATATAAGCGGAGGACATCACGAGAACCCGCCGTGTAAAAATGGTTTCCGCAAAAATGCTGCGAGGATTCAGACCCAACATGCTGCCGAAGATATGCAACAACCCCGCCGGCGGCAACACTATCTTATCGAATATAGTTCCGTATCTTGAGCTGACGGATTAATTCACGTAGTTCCTCGGCCGATTTTGCGTATTTTTTCCCCGTCTCTACGGCGCCGGATTTGGCCTTGAGCAGCATCGGCTTGAAAAGATTGTCTAAAATGTCTTTGGGAAGAGAGGACAAGGCATCGACCACTAGGTCGTAATTGGCTTCGAACACTTCACTATCGAACCGGATGCTGGCCAGGTCGCGGGTGATCAGATCGTCTGCCGCTTTCTCGCCCCAGCGTTCTTTGAATGCTTCGACCTCCTCTTCCGTCAGGCCGGCGCTCGCATCCATGACTACATAGGTGACCATGCTCTGCTCGCCCAGCAGCTTAAAGGAGCGGCTCTTACCCTTCATGACGCGTTTGGCGTACTCCTTTATCGAAAAATCATTGATGGCATCTTTCTGTACGGTGGCCTCACCTTCGAAGTGCTTGGCCTGTTCCTGGGCGTCACGGAACGCGTCGATTGCAAGCGCTATCTCTTCGGGGGGGGTGATGGTATCCCCCGCCTCCTGCTCGACTTCACGAGATTTTCTCGTTTTAAAGAAGTCGCTCTTGGCGGCCTGAGTCTTTTTCTCGGGGCGTTTCTCATTTTTCTGCTTGGAGGGTGCTTTGGCCATCGTATTCTCCTCTCTCAGTTTCGGAGGAAAACGCGATAGGATTGACTGAAATTGCACCTGACTAAATATGAAGAAGTTTCGACAAACGCTTCATACAGGCTTCAATATCCACGCTTGAATTAAGTAGGGGCTTCCACAGATCGCCAATTTTGGCCAGACGGCGGCCTATCGTTTTTATGGTGAACTGCTCCGGCTTTAATCCGGCCTTCACTTCGGACCATCTTAGAGGAGTCGATACGGTTGCTTTGGGGCGTGGTCGTACGCAATAGGGCGCGGCCAGAGTTTGCCCCCGCCGGTTTTGGAGAAAGTCCAAATAGATTTTCCCTTTTCGTTTGGCGGGGTTTCTTTCGACGCTGGTTAGGGAGGGCAGCTTTTCGTTGATTGCCCGGCATACCATTTCTGCAAATTGTCGCCCTAACTCATAGTCGAATTTGCCCCCGGTGGGTATGCAGATATGCAACCCGCTGGCCCCTGATGTCTTGCAGTAACTTTGTGCATTTATCTTAAGTAGCAGCCGATGTACTTCGATGGCCACTTTCACAACGTCTCGGAAGTCATTTCCATCAGGATCGAGATCGATAACGACCATGTCTGGACGTTCCAGGTTTTGTCGACGGGAGAGCCAAGGATTAAGCTCTATACAACCCAGATTAACAAGATAGAGCAGCGCCCAACCATCTTGGCAAAGCACGTAATTAACGGTTTTTCCGGCTGAAGCGGAAAAAACTCTGACGGTTTTCATGTGCCGCGGTAAGAAGCCGGACATGTCTTTGTGAAAAAAACCATCGTTTCGAATCCCGTCCGGCTGTCGATGGAGCGACTGAGGTCGGTCTACGAGATGGGGAAGGATGAGTGGAGCGACCTCTTCATAATAGCGAATGAGGTCTCCCTTGGTGTAGCCTTCGTTGGGCCAGTAGACTTTGTCGAGGTGAGTGAGCGGGGGCCTTTGGGAAAGTTGAGCCGGTTGCGCCCCTTTGGAGCTGACTCTAAAGCGCAGCCAATCCCGCGAGAGCCCACTGTGGTAAAGCGAATCCGCTCGTTTGGCGACAAAGACCGCCGGTGGACGAATCGCCGGAAGGTCGTTAACTTTGTTTGCGCTACTGACTTTTCCCAAAGGCTCGGGAAGGGAGAGTCGTTTAATGGCTTCTTTGCGCTTCTTCAGAGGCAACCGTCGCAAGTCTTTTCCATTTAAAAAGAGCAGATCGCTCACGATGTAGCCAGAACTTTTTTCGTCGCGGATGATCTCTCCGTCAAAAGTTGCTTCGATGGCCAGTTTTCCTAGGGCATCGGCAATCAAAGGGTACCTTTTTTCGAGCGGTAGGAGGGAACGTGAGTAGAGTCGGACGCGTCCCTTTTCGACTTCGGCCAGAGCCCGGATGCCCCGACCAAAAGGCTCATAGAACCATTCGTTTTCTGTCGGAGCCGATCCTGCAAACACCGGTTCCATGACACGGATCTTCTTTGGCATGGCGGCTTGGTTCGCCGGTTTTATTTTCGGAGCTATCTTCGGGGCGATGGCTTTAGACTTTTTGCCGCGCAACGAAATCTGCCTTCCTTTTCCTGGCAGCCAAACTTCGCCTTTCTCTTCAGCTTCGCCGGTAATCTCCCCCATCGATCGACCACTCGCGGAGGATCTCTCTTCTCGCAACACATCTACGCGACTGGCCTCGGCATCATGCTTTTTAATCAATAGCCAGCCGTTCGGAGGTGCTCCCTTCTTTTTTATTCTGACCAACGCGAATTCCCCGCGAAGTTTCTTCCCATGAAGGAGAAAGGTGATATGCCCCTTCTCGAGACCCTTTCGAAGCGCCACCTCGCTATCCCGGCGGCCGTCCGCTCCGCGTTCA
>Ga0206963_10139_pt1 | contig 25169 bp, 18 predicted proteins | sample Alteio_BWOrgHeat_28_FD_152958 | JGI IMG/M metagenome (GOLD analysis project Ga0206963, IMG submission 152958) | Enriched cells from forest soil in Barre Woods Harvard Forest LTER site, Petersham, Massachusetts, United States -... | ecosystem: Environmental > Terrestrial > Soil > Temperate forest >... | reverse complement strand
GCATCACGGTTATGTCGCTTTTGCTGCCAAGTGTTAACTCACTAACATTATAATTGGGTAAACTAAAAACCAGTTCGGCACCTGCAGCGGCGCTTATACCAAAATGCCCCAAAGAATCTGTAAGAACAAAATCTTTGCTGCCTTTTACAGACACCTTAACATTTTTCAATGTTTTACCTTCCTTGTTTACAACGGTACCGGTAACCTGATCGGCATTTTTTACGGCCGGCTTGGGTGTGGTTTCCCGGACAGCGGCATAGCCGGTGTTTGCCAGCATAAGCATCAGTATGATGATTCCCGTAAAGCATTTTTTTGAGTAGCAATAAAGCATAGAATCAGATTTAAATTGTTGATGAAAATACAATCATAATTTGCACCCGACTGCATTGCGGGCAATGCAATCAGGTAAAAAACAATAACTAACTAACTAATAAATAAATAACACAAATATTTTACAACACATTCCCGCTACTTACACGAGAATACATATGTGAACGGCACATTCGGGTTACCTCCATACCCTACTTGTTTGTCGCCATTTTTATCCGTAATGAAGTATACCATTTTGGTTGCCGTAACACCCGGTTTTAAGGAAAAGAATGATTGCGGCCAAAGCGTAAGTTTAAACAGTCCGCTTGTTGCCGTAGTTTGCACAAGGTTGGTCTGTTTATTCTGCATGCAAATACCATGTAAATTTGTACCATCACTCAGATAAACACTATCAACACATAAATACAAATCAGTTAAACCTGTTAACGGTGTGCCTGCGGTATCCAGTTTATTGTTGTAAGTCAGAGTAATAAATTCGGTGCTTAATGATTTAGGCGGATCGATAGATGTTAGCTGGGCATTACAATAATCCTGTAAAGCGCCATCGGTACCGGTTTGCACAAGGCAAGCTCCGTTATTGTAACTAAAATCAGGTGTAGTATTAAAATAGTTCAACCCATCGTATGAATCGCAGGTTACATAGGCCGGGAAGTATGAAGTATTGTTACCATCGCCCCCAACAGGCAATTTTATATTGATGGTACCTAAAATTGTTATGGTGTTACCAATGGTATAAATTTCGTTCGACTCATAAACCACCCATTCCACGTCCTTCACCAGGTTTTTACCGATGCCGAACTTCTGGGTTAAAGAGGCAGTCCAGGTAAGATTTGTACCGGCTCCAACTGTTGAAGGCTCAAGAACATTGGCTGGCATCAATTTCATGTTACCGCTGCCTAATGAACTTGTGTAGCTAACGGTAGCACCCTGGGCTGCGGCCCATCCTTTTGGCGCCAAAAAAGCCATCACAAAATTTGCGTTTACGCAGGCACATGCCGGCGGCGTAGCAATGTTGGTTGTTACACTATCATGCAATGTAATAGGCACTATTGTGCCTGCGATAGCGGTTGTTGGCTGATCGATCTTGGTAACTGCTATATCGCAACAATAAATAACGATAGCTATAATACCTAAGGCACAAAGTTTCCATAAATTTTTGCCTTTTATATTTAAATGCTGTTTCATGTCTTTTATATCTAAGTTATTTATTGATTAATTAACTTTTTGCAATGTGTACGAATACGTATTATTGGAGCAACCGGGACTAAAAACAAGCGTAAGCTGCCTTGCACCATTTACTGTTGGGTATGTAAATGAGGTAGATACCGGTGTTGTTGATCCTGTTTGTTTAAAAGTGATGATAAACGGATATTGTGGATTATCCAGCGAATAAGTTCCGTTTTGAGCAACGATGAACGGAAGCGGATTAACCAGGGTATAAGCTCCCCCGTTAAATGTTATCCTGAATTTACTGAAACTGTAATAGTTGGAATCAAGCAGGGTAAAAAGATCTGTCCCATTACGGGTAGCTTTTATTACTTGCCAATTGCCTGATATGTCTTTTGCAGGTTCCGGTACCTCGCTTATCTTATCAACTTTGCACGATGCCCATACCACTAATGAGAGTATGATGAGCAAAAACTTCATTTTACTAAATTTATTAAGCTTTTTCATATTACTTTTTATTTGCATGTGAGCGATAATATTTTGTTTAAAATAGTTGTATTAATAACCCGGGTTTTGCACCAGGCCCGAACCCTTGCCTATTTCGGCTTGCGGGAAAGGCCATAAATACATTTTTGTTGTGAAGCTGTGTTTACGAACCGCAAACTGGCTGTAAGTTACTGCTGAGCCGTTGTGGTCTATCTCCATACCCTGCGCCTCGATATTCTCGGTCTGGTCGGCTATCATCCAACGCCTCACATCAAAAAAGCGATGTCCTTCATAAGCAAGTTCAACACGTCTTTCGGCTTGTATAGCAGCACGCATCTGCGCCTGCGACATACCAGAAGCAAGGCCATAAAATCCGTCGGCACCCGGTGGTATTCCCGCCCTGGCCCGTATTGCTTCAAGAGCAGTATAAGGGCTATAGGTAACGCCTGTTACTATATTGTTTGGTCCGCCTACTTCGTTAGCTGCTTCAGCATAATCAAGCAATATCTCGGCGTAACGCATCAGCGGCAAACAACGGTGTGTTACCGAAGAAGAACCTTCTGATATGGCCTGCGGATCGCACATCTTATTATTGTAATAACCTGTAGGCGTGCCCTGGTAAACAGCATCAACACCACCGGTTTTTTGCGAGCCATTAACATTTAGGTATATATTGATAGGGATATAACCCTGTATGATACCGTTTGGCGTACGGAAACCCAACAGGTGCTGATCATATATAATACTGTAAGTAAGCCTTGGGTCGCGGTTTGCATATGGGTGGGTGGGATCGTAGCCCGAAGTAGGGTCAGTTATTGCCTTGCCATTAGCCATGCCAAAAGCATCAACCGTTCCCTGGTACGGGAATGCACCGTTTGCGCCGGTTACTGACGGCGGATTGAACAAGCCTTCGAGATAGGTATTCTGGCCCATCATCTGCTGGAAGATATATTCGTTATTGTTAAAACCAAGTTCCTGGCCGCGGATGGTGAAAAGAAGCTGAAAAGCACCCTCTTCGCCATAGCCCGAGATATTTGTACTGTCTTTAAACAGGCTGTATATATTTTCGCCTATTACCTGCCCCGCTGCAGCGGCGGCCAATTGCCATCTTGATTTATCATATGAAGGGTAGGCTATATACGACGCAGCGTTTGAACCGCCGGGCAAAGTTGAAGGATATGCATTACCGTTAAAATTACTTGGTGTAGGATTATTATACAAGGGACTTGCGGCATAAAGCAATGTCCTGGCTATTAGCGACTGGCACGCGCCGCCTGATGCCCTACCATAATTCTGGCCTGTTTGAATAAGCGGAAGAACAGCAAAAGCAGAATCGCACTCGTTAGTAATATATTGTACCGTTTGATCAAAGGTAGCGCGTTTGGCAGAGATAGGCTGGTTATAAGTATAAAGCGTATCGCCCACAATAGGCACGCCGCCGTAATGCTCCATTAATATAAAATAATACCATGCACGCAGAAAATGGCCTTCGGCCCTCATCTGCGCCTTATTTGCATCTTTTAAGGGAGCCTTCGGAAGATTTTTGAACAATTGATTTACTGCACGTATCTGGGTGTAACAGGTATTATAAACGTCGTCTGTAACGTTACCTGCGTTTACAGAACCAATTGCAAACGCCAATGCCGACGTTGCATAGGTATGTGATGTTTCCGATTCGTCACAAGCAGCATCCAAACCGCCGCAGGGTACATTTATCCCGCCAACGTTCAAATAAAATCTTGATGGGCTTGTGGCAAATCCTACATTGGCGTAAATATTAGCCAAAAAGCCTACGGTATTAGCGCTATCAGAAAATATGGTGGCTTGTGTTAGGTTGGTAGTAGTTGTAGCACCTAAAAAGCTATCTTTTTTACATGATACCATACTAAGTACCATGCAAGAGAAGAATATTGAAGCGATAACCGGTACGTAAATTTTCTTCATATTTAATTGTTTAGTAGAATTATTATAGTACAACGTGCAGCCAGTGCACAGTAAAATTCAAAAAGTAATTAAAAAAATCTCCTTAAAAAAAGCCGGAGACATAGCTAATAAAATTAATTACAGACTTCGCTCTTTATATTTATACTGTAATTGAAGGTTATTTTGGTGTTTATAATTAAATGCTAATGTAAAAGTAAAAAACGGTTTAGCAAATTTTTTATGATAAAAATTCCATCAACAATATAATACCATTCCAGCTTTTAGTTTTACGATTTTAAATTAGTGTGTTTTTGTTATTAACTTGGCTTAACAAGTGTAAATGTATGTACATTTACACATAATTACTATTTTTTGTAAAAATATTTTTTATTATATTGACGGTTAATTATTTAGCCTTATTAAAAAACCTGCTGAAAAACAACATCTGGTAGTTTATGGAGTTGCCCCAATATTGCCATGAATGCCCTCCCGGACGAGTTGTAAAGTCGTGCGGTATATTTCTTTCCAACAGTTTTTCATGCAATTCATTGTTCACCTTAAAGAAAAAATCATCCGATCCGCAATCAAAAGTTATAGCTAACGAATTGGGGGTCAATAGGTAAACCAGGTTAGTTACGGTATTTTCTTCCCAGCGCTGCGGATAATCGCTATATTTTCCCAGCCGTTTTGCAATGTCCCAATTGTTCGGAAAAGGGCGTATATCAACCCCTCCGCTCATGCTGCCGCAGGCGCCATAAATATCCTGGTGTTTAAAGGCCAGGTATAATGCGCCGTGCCCGCCCATGCTTAACCCAGTAATAGCCCTACTGTTACGGTCTGTTATGGTTGAGTAATGCGAATCAATATAACTAACTAATTCCTTTGAAACATAGGTCTCGTACCGGTAAGCTGAGTCAATTGGGCTATCAAAATACCAGCTTGTAACATTGCCATCGGGGCATACTATTATTACATCATACAGGTCGGCTAATTTTTGTACGGTTTGCTTGTCAGGTGGGTTAGTAACCCAGTCCGAGTACTTCCCTCCTGCCCCATGCAGCAGGTAAACTGTCGGGAATTTCTTGCTGGCGCTATAATCGTTTGGCTTAACCACCACTGCTTTTATGTTTTTGTGCATAGCCGCACTGTATGTGAGCGCAGTATCAACAACAGCCGCATTGGCTTTTATACCGACGAAAAGCAATGCAATGGTTAATATTTTTACCGTTATTCTTCTCATTCCGATAACTATTTTCGGTTACTGCACCAATGTTAATGTTACTTTATGGGTAACAGGTTTGTTTGCAGCATATATCTCATCAAGTATAGCATCCTGCTCGCGGCGCCATCCGTCGCGCACTATTTTGTATTGCGCTTTTGTATAATTATCGCGATTGCCGTTAACAAACGGGTTCCTTTTGCCCGAGTTTGCATTTACTGTATCCATCGCGACTTTGTTATCAGCATATAATAAATGCTTATCCTTTAAAAGGTCAAACTCAATATAGGCGTAGTTGCGTATTCTTCTTTCAATTTCAAAACGCTCTTCGTTAAGATGCATTATGGCAATAGCTTGCTGGTACTCAGGTGTATAAACCTGTTCGGCAAGATTTATGCCGCCGGCAAGTTCTTCGGATGTCCATTGACCAATTTCCTGCCCGTCCATAACCAGTTTATAGGTGCCTTTTTTCAGATCCTTAACGGTTAAGGTTTCATTATCGAACTCCTTCATAAAAGGTACATATTTTGTACCGTCGGATTGCCTCCTGTGGCCACCCCAGCCACCTACGTTAACAGCAGTGGTATCCAGCGGGTAAGGAAGCGAATAAGCTAAATAATTGAATGACAGATCGCTGTTGGTTCCTAATACGTTGGTTATACTACAGTTTACGGCTTTTGATACCTTTTTGTTGCCTGCGTTCACCGTAAAATCGGCAACTGGCTTATTAGCAAGGCCCTGTGTTTTCAGGAACAAGTATGCCATAACCAAATGGCCGTCATAATCCGGGTGAATACGGTCATTAGGTGTTAAGCTGAAGTTGGTGTCCGTTTTTTGCCACTCCTGGTTAATAGCCAACATAGGGTGATTAAAATCAACGATGCCGTAACCATTCTTCTTCGCAGTTTCCTCCTGGAAATCTATCATCTTCTCAAAATTGGCGCTTTTGCCAGGGTAGTACCGGTTTTTGTTACTCTTGGTAGTTTCGTCATACGGTGAGCCTAAGATGAAGATCTTTTTAATTTCAGGATGTGCTTTTAGCTTGGCATCCAGCACCATATATCTCGCTTCAGCAGTGTCAATAGCTTTACGGCCCATTTCATCAGCATTTTTCCAGCCCCATTCAAAATAATGGCTGTCATTCATACCCCATGTTAGCGTCATTACAGTAGGTTTGTCTGCCAAAATTTCGTAATCAAAGCGAAAGCTCATCTGCCTAACATCGTCGCCGCCCACGCCAACGTTAAAAAACGTCATACGCTCGTTAGGAAAATGCGTCATATAATAAAGCCATATGTACGAGTGGTAATGACCACCATCGGTAATGCTGTTGCCTAAAAAGGCTACCCTGTCGCCGGTTTTAAAAGGCGCAACCGACTGGGCATTTACAACTGTACCTGCACTCAGAACAAGCGCAAAGGCGATCAGCAGTTTTTTCTTAATATTCATGTTAGTGTATTGATTTTATTCTTTGTTACAATTTAGCGTTTTTTATGCCGATGGTAACATCGCACAAAAAATTATGGTTTAAAAAAATAGTCCGGGGTATTTATTGGCTATCAGGTTTCAATACTACGTAAAAAACACGATTTAGCAAATAATTTAAAAACGTTATTTTATCTGTTAATTTATCCTTTTTATGGCGTTTATTCTTTTATGCATAACCAATGGCACAGCACATAGTGTAATTTCCTACTCGACCTTAACCACATTATATAGTTTTATGGTGCGCACCCCAAACCTCGGCAGCGATAGCTTAATCATTGTTCGGCCCGCAACATCTTTTTGTATTGGCAGATCAGCTCTTTTATCTCCATCTAACTCCACCAACTCCGCTTTGTCGGCCTTTCCGTCAAAAATGATCGTTTTTGGCGATGTATCCCCCTCAGCATTAAAAACCCGGATGGCAAGATCATTACCATTAGCATTCAATGCCGTTATATCCAAACCACGGCCATTTACCTTTATCATAGAACGGTAGCTCTTAGCAGCAGGTGGCGCGCTGGTTAATACTTCGGTTATCAGCGGTTCGTTCCATTTGGTGCCCTCGGTCCATATACCGCTCTGGTCCCATTTGCCGGCATGCGGTATCAGCGCGTAGTGAACATCCGTAGGCCCGGTTATTTTATAATTTCTGCCCCACAGGCCAACACCCGAATATTCAAGCGTTAAGCCCAGCGGGAAGTCTTCGCCGTGAGCATAATTGCCGGTATGGTCGGTAAGCAGCGCCATGCCATAGGCATCGCTGCCATCGGTAACATCAACCCAGTTTAAGAGGATATTATTTTTTATACTATCCCATGATGTAAAAAAGGTATTTTTCAACCTGCTCTGCAACACGTCAAATGGAGCATTCTTATATACTTTCTGTCCCTTTAAATTCAGCGGGAACATAGCCAGCAGTTTTTCCTTATCGTTATAGAACGCCTTTTTTAAACCGGTGGCTTTATAGGTATTTGGCGGCGTGGCCTCGCCTATTCCGGGATTGCCTTTCCAGTCTATCTTTACGCGGAGGTCTATCCGGCGCTGATCCTGCGCAACGGTAAGCCATTGGGTGAAGGGGTTGTTATCAATACTTCCGCTTATTTGCAGTTTCACCCTTTCAGGGCCTTGTTCTAATATGGTGATGGTCGCCGGATTATCTGCGGTGGAATGGAAACCGCCATCGTTATAAAAATTGCCGCGCAATTCGTTAAAGCTGCGCAGATTGTTCTTGTCGACAAATTCCTTACCATTCAATGTTTTTGCAACCAGGCTGGTTATTGCACCGCCCTTAGCCGGGTCGAGCGTAATACTGTACAGGTTGCTTTCAATTTTATAGTTGCCATTCTTTAAAACGGTTACTGTCATACCTTTTTCGGGTGCTGGCCTTTTTAATTTAAGCTGATAGGTGTTATACCCTATTGAAGGCACATCAGCCTTAAATACAATTTGCGGCACCGCGGTTGCCGAATCGCTAACTATTTGCGATGGTACCAACAAACCGGTGCTTGTATACACACCAATGTTTTTACCCTTTAATCCTTCTGGCACATTTACGGCCACCTGCTCGTCGCGGCTAACACCGAGGGTATTGTAAACTCTTATGTATTCGCCGGTATTCGCGCCGCCGCCCGCAAGTTGTGCAGATGCCTGTGTAATTACGCTGTCGGCAATGTGATCGGTGTTGCCTGTCCATTTCACCACCTTATCGGCCCAGGTGCTGCCGTTGCGGCCATTGTAGGGCACTATCCAGCAATCGTGGTGCTGCGATAACAATAAAGTAGGCCATGCCTTGTCAAAGGCACCCTGTGGGTAAGCTGCGCCGCTGTATACCTTTGCTATTGCTGCCAGTTTTTCGGCGCTTATTATCCTGTTTTCGGAGTAGCGAACTTCCTGCGCTATTCGTTGCAAGATCTGCGATCCCCATACCAGGCTCACCAAAACGTCTTCCTGGGTAAACTTCCAGTCATCGTCAGTGTGTTTTATGGCGATGTTCTCAAAATAATTGCCCCAGGTGGTATATTCTGTAGGCTGATAGGCGCCGCCGTTATGTGCCAGGATAGGTCCGTAACGCCAGCCGGCGTCCTGTATGGTCATGCCAATGGGATGTTTTATCCCGGCAGCCAAACAGGCTTTAATAAACATATCCGAATTGCCGGAGGCAATAGTTTGCCATGCCGAGCCCGGCTGCAAGGCCTCTACCGCGTAACGCGGCGAGGTGATGATCTTTGTACCATCAGGCCCAACCCAGTTCACAATTTCGCCGCCATAGGCGCTGGTATAGCCACCCCAGCAGGTGTTGGGATTTTTTAATGATGCATATTTAAAACCGTATGATGTTAATATTTGCGGCAGCGCGCTGGTAAAACAAGGTTCCTCTGATGAATAAGCAGGGAATGTAGCCGTTGGGAAATGTCTTTTCACCATTTTTATACCATAATAAAACTGGCGTATCATGCTCTCGCCTTCAATATCAAACAAATAGCTTTGAGCATAATCGGGGTTTACATATTCTATCCGGTCTTTGGTTGAATCGGCAGTAAATAAGGCTCTGAACGCGTTATAAGCAGCCGAATCTTTCTTTTTAGCATCGTCCCATGTCTCAGGCTCTATTTCCAGGTTTATTTTCCAGTTAGGGTGGCTTCTTAACTGGTCGCCCATAAATTTTGTGTTCCAATCCGGGAAATGCCCCCAAATGCCGCCATGGTAACCATCAATAAAATAGGCTGTTTGCGCACTAACTTTATTGCACAGTACCGCGGTGAGCATAAAAACCGATGCAAGCAACGGCACATTAAAAAAGGATTTTTTTGATCCGGTAATCATCTACAAACTAAATTTTGAGGCTTTATTGGCCGAAGCTTGTATATGCAGCTTCCGCGATCCAAATATAACGATAAAAACGTTTTAGCTAAGATGTAAGAAAATTATTACAAAGTGTAGATTACCGCCATCGTTTTCGTCCAAAACAAAAATACAGATACAACTTTCGTTACCTGCATTAATTAAAGCGGCCTAAAAATAATATTAGAACTACAGGCTGAATTTTAGACAACTTATTCATACATTTAAATGACCAACAAATTTCTTTTTATTAACCTTAAACCTAAAACAATGGATTTATTAGTCGGGTATTTAGTAGTTTCTGCTATATGTTTTTTCATCATGGTATTTATAACACGGGCTATTTTTATGATACCTACAATTGTTGATAATTTAAAACAACAAACTGAATACCTTAGAGATATTGCTGTAACACAAAGAGTAATTTTAAAAAATCTGGAAGAAACTAAAAAAAACTCACCCGAGACTGCCACAAATTGAGAAAATTTAAAAAAAAAACGAAAAAGCACCCCGACTACGTCGAGGTGCTCGATTAACTTTTCAGATCAAACAAATTACAAACCGATAATTGAATATGGTACGCGTATTGCCTTTACCTGGTAAAAATTAGGATCCTGGTTATTGTTGTAACAGTCGACTGTGCTACAACTGCCGCCTGCTGCACCATAGTTGAGACAATAGGTAAGTAACAATTCACTTTTGCCATTCACAAATTCGCCGTGTATAATAGGCGTATAATACCTTGCAAGGTGGCCGTCTTTATAAAAATCGTTGATGGTATAAACCAGTTTTGGCGCAGTAAACGGCCCGAACGGACTGGTTGCTGTTGATATATAGATGCCATGCGGATTAGGATCGCAAAAATAACCGAGGTCCATCTGCATCATTACATATTTACCGTTAACATAGTTGACCGACACATTTGCCTGGGCGCTGGTGCTGGTGCCGATAGTAAGCTGGCCTGATAACGAACTTGTGGTATCAGGCGTTGTTGCCCAGCTATGGCCCCTCCAGTACGACCATGATGATGGATTATTTGTCGGAAACCGTGCCAGGAATACAGATTCAGCGTTAAAGAAGGTACTTTCGGTTCCGTAAACATACACGGTATCATTGCTGGATTTTTTTATCATACCTGCCTGGTAGCCAATTTTTGTTTGGCCCGACATACCATTAGGTGTTAAGCGCGTTACTGCACCCCAGGTGTTACTGCTGGTACTTTCTGCTATTTGGTCAAGCACCTGGTTTGCCGGTGTTGAGCCATTGGCAGATTCATAGGCGTTGAGGTATACGTTGCTGCCAATTTCAACGCCTGCACCGGGCCACGTATAGGTAGAATTGTGGGCGCCCGGGCTTTTTATTATTTCAAGCTCGCTTACACCTGTACCTGCGTTGCTGGTGGTGGTAATATTGAGTGCCGAGCTGGACGTCCAGTTGGTGACGGTCGGCTGTAAGAAGCCAGAATTATGATACGAAAAGAACTGGCAATACAACATGCCGTTGGTTTGCAGCTGACTGGATGCATAGGCATCCTGGGTTATCCATAAAACTTTGCCGTTGTTTGCGCCATTGGTAAGCGGAACACTGGCGCCTTCGTCAAACGCCACGGTAGTGTTAGCCACAGCGCCGCGATGGAAAAAGTTCACTACCACATCGTCGCGGTAGGCTTCGGCTGTTATGGCGCTCAGGTTCCAGTACTGGGTGGTTGAAGAGGTAAACGTTTCTTCGGTTATTGGAGCGCCATTAGCTGTTGACGCGCCATGATCGGTCAACACCAGCCCATTGGCGTTCCTGATAACGTAATAACTTTGCCCGCTCACGGTTTGTATGTTCCAAGCTTGCGAAGGAAAACCGTTGTAATGATCGACCCACATGAGCGTGCCCGATGTTCCGTTTGGCGCTTCAAGATACATGCCGTTCTCCACGTTCATGATCAAAAACCAGGTGCTGTTGGTAATGGCACCGGTGCCCTGTTGTATAAAATACCATTTTTGATTGCCTGCCACACCTGAGCCTGAGCCACCGCTTGCATTTTGCTGCACATTGGCAGGGTTGCTTTGGCCGTGCATGAGGCTGGTGTCGACCCTAACCTCCAAAAGCTTACTGCTTGATACATTTGTTAGCTGAAATGTGCCATAACTGGTGGGGGCGCTTGCTACCCGGAGTTTGGACCCCTGGTTGTTGATTTGGTTAGAAGTCAACGAATTGTTTTTTCTACAACCTTGTGCGGCCAGTAAGGCAAGCGCTGCAAGGCAGAGTGCTGATCTTGTTTTCATCATTTGTTTTAATTTAAGTGGTTTATTTGGTTTTTATTAGTTTGCAAAAAGGATTTAGTAATTGACCCATAGTTTTTCTAAGTGGCCAGTAACTAAATCTATAGCCTCACATTTATAGAGAGAACGCTATATCTCAAAAGCTTAAATAAACAGGGCATGGCAGATGTTACCCCTATCGCGCAGCAAAAGAAACTGCGCGACAGGGATATAATAATTATTAAAGACCGATGAGCGAGAATGGTATCCTCACGCCTTTTGGCCGGTAATCGTTAGGATCCTCAGAACCATCAGGATTTGAGCATGGTGCTAAACAGTTGGTACCCGAGCCATCATTTTTGGCATAAAAATTCACGCAGTAATCAACAAGCAGCTCGCTGTGGCCATTGTTAAATTCGGCGTGAATGGTGGGGTTATAAAACACCGGCTCGTGGCCTTGTTTATAATCGGCTAAGCTGTATACAGTTACCGCGGTAGTAAATGGCCCTGTCGGACTGGTGGCGGTAGCGGCGTACACATTGCGCGATGTTTCGTCGCAGGCAAAGCCGAAATCCATAGTGATGAGTACATATTTGCCATTGGCATAGCCCACGGTGTTGTTATTGCAAGGTCCGTTAGCCACAACCGCCGCCTGTGCGGTAGTTGGTGTTGATGCCCAGCTTGTGCCGTTCCAGAAGGTCCAAACGGTTGGGGTACCGGTTGCAAACCGGGCTACATAAACATTCGCCCCTAAAAATCCACCGGTACCGTAGGCATACACGTAGCCGTCGCCTGGTTTTACCATGCCCAATGAGTAAAGGATGGCGGTTTGGCCCGACATGCCCGAAACGGTCCGATTAACTACTGCAGGTATGGTGGTTGTGGTGCTTTCGGTTACATCGCAAAGGAATTGATTATCGGCCGATAGGCTGCCGTTTGGCACCTCTATATTATTCACATAAACATGCTGACCAACCTCGATACCTGCGCCGGGCCATAGCAGGTCGCCTGAAGTGCCGTCATGGAAGATCTGCACACCATCGCTCGAGGTTACGTTAACAGTTGACGCCGGCGTCCAAACGTGACTGGCAGGCTGCACCAGGCCCGAATTGTGATAATTGAATATTTGGCCGCAGTTCAGCTCGTTATTGGCATTTAGCTGGTTGTAAAATACGTCGTTGGTTACCCAGAATACTTTGCCGTTGTTTGAGCTCCAGGTGAGAGGCACGGATGCTCCGCCATCAAAAGCTTCGGAGCCGCTGGTACGCTGAAAGAAGCCCACTACGGCATCATCGCGGTAGCTGTCGGCGGTCATCGCGTTCAGCGTCCAAAGCTGGTCGTTATTGCCGGTATAGGTCTCCTGGGTTATGGGTGTACCGTTTGATGTTGAGCCGCCATGATTAGTAATTGCCAGCCCGTTGGCTTTATTAGTTATCTTATAGTTAGTACCTACGGCTGTAACTGTCCAGTATTGCGCATCGGTAAGGTTGCCGCGGTACTGATCAAGCGTAGCGCCCGATTGTGTGGTGCTTCCCGGTACATCAATGTATTTACCGCTGTTCAGGTTCATAATGGTATAGTAACCGTTCGATTGCTTGCTGAACTGCCACTCCTGCCAGCGGTCGGTTTTACCGTTTGAAATGGATGCGGCGTACTGCTGTAAGGTTGTGCCGTCGAGTAACTTTGTGCCCTGGTTGGTTACGCCAGATACTTCGATGTACTTACTGCCGGTAACGCACTGAATGGTGAACGTTCCATAATTGCTTACGGTTGAATTGGTTTGCAATTGTGTGCCGGTAGTACTACCGGGGATGGTTTTGGTACTTTCGTTCTTGCTGCAGCCTGCCATAAAAAGCAGGCCGGCGGCGAAAATGCCAAGTTGGATCTTTGTTCTCATAATTTGGTTCTTTAGGTTATTTGTTGGGGTTTATTTGGTTTGCAGGAAGATAGTAAACCGTTTTAGCAAACAGGACAAAGTATCCAAGTCTGGTCAATTGGCTTTCGGTAAAGTTTACTTACAGGGTAATAATTGGTTAAATATCAAGTAAATGTATAAATAAAACTTAAAAAACAAACGATTTAGCAAATAAATCTGTTTTATGCTTCTGTTAAAAAATTATGAATTTTATAATTTGCCTTTTTAGCAACTATTCATACATAAGTCTCTTCTATAATTGCGGGCTATCGCTATCTTAGCGGCCAAATAAAAATATACATGGCAGCAACAAAACTCACAATAAACAATAACGGCTCGGTAAAAATTGATGGTGACTTCGAGATAGTGGACATGCAGGGGAACGCTTATGGACTACAGGGACGTACCATCGTATCCATTTGCCGCTGTGGGCTTTCAGCCAACAAGCCTTTCTGCGATGGCTCGCATAAAGGTAATTTTGACCATGAGGCCATAGCCTTTGATCTGCCTCCTAAAAAAGTATAATTCCGATTATTCTATAAACTGCCATTTGGCAATGTTGTAACGCCTTGGCTTGAAATTTCCTTCGCGTTTTACATGGCCCTTGCCGCCGGCATATGATAAGGTGAGCAGATTATAATTCCCGTTCTCGAAATTATAGGTTACACCGTCATCCTCGAACAGCGTGGCCGGCTCGGTATTTTTTCCGAACACGTAGCAGGTAATATCGAATTTTGTATCGGCGCCGGCATATTCAACCGGGACAGCTAAAGGTAAAATCGTGCCTTCCTTAATGAAAACGGGGAGTTGGGTGGTGCTGTCGGCAATAAGGTATGATTGTCCACCTGCATATTTTTTGTGCATATTAAAATCGTACCAGTTGCCCGCAGGCAGGTAAACTTTGCGGGTGGCTGATTCTCCCGTCAACGGGGCAGCCAGCATGGCGGGGCCTATCATATACTCGTCGGAGATATTATAGGTGTTTTTATCCTGTGGATAGTCCATTACCAGCGCCCTGAATGGTGGCGTGCCTTTAAAGCGGTAATCGGCAAAGGCGCTGTATAGATAAGGCAGCAGGCTCATGCGCAGGTTCAACAGCTTTTTTATGTCAGCTTCAACCTCTTTGGCGTTGCTGAGCAATTGGTCGTGGTTATTTTTGCCAATGTCTATCTGCAGCCATGGCGGGTGATTAAGGTACCATGAATTAAATAATGTTTGGGCCGATAAAACAGCAGTTTGCGTACGCCTCATCAGTTCATTTATCGAGCCCGATTCCCGCACTTCGGGCGACCACAGCAAGCCACCAAAGCCGGAATTTACTATCATGCGGATATATTCCTTATGATCGTAGGTATCGCTGTATAAAGAAACCGGGTAGCTCGACGTAAATTCATTCAGCGAGCGTACATCAAGGTAGGTGCGCAGGTTAAGTTTTTTGTAGATATTGAATATAGTTTTCTGATACAGCGTACCAAAAACCTGGTGCATTTTTTCGCCATCGATACCCGAGGGGAATTGGCTCAGTTCGGGAAAGCTCCAGGTGGAGCTGCCGTAAAGCAGGTTCGAGTTATCGCACTCATCCATCTTAAAGCCTGATATACCGTGTTCAACAAATGTTTTCTGGTGGTAATCCGCAAATATGGCCACCGCGGCGGTATCGGCAAAATCAGGGACAAGACCGTTCCAAACCAAGTAATTACCGGCTCTATCTTTCAGCTTTTCGTACAAAGGCGAGCGTGGCGAAACAAAGGCGTGTTCCCACAAATTCAGGTGAAAATTATTGGCTTTCATACTATCGATGAACCCCTGCGGATCTGGATACAGGTCCTTATTCCACACGTAGGAGCATGAATACGCGGCCGTTTGCCATTTAGGTTCAAGACCTATTACATCCATAGGAATATGGTTTTGCCTGAAATAGGCGGCCAGGCTGCTCACCTGCGCGGCGTTAAAATCAGCTTTGGCACGATACTTAACGCCCAGCCCCCAAATGGCCGGCATGGCGCCGCCGCCCGAAAATAAATTATACCGTTCCACAGCACTTTTGATATCCGGGCCACCGAAAACAAAAACTTCAATACCCTGTGCGCCGGGAATATCAACCGCGACCGTGCTGCCATTCGCGTTGTTTTTATAAAGTTCACTTACCGACAGCGCGCCTCCCCCACCGGCAGCTTTGCCGCCAGTGTTTAGCTTGCTGTTGCTGCCGCAGAAAAAAGTGGTGTATCGCGCAGTGTTTATCAGTATGCCATATCCTTTGGTGGAAACATAAAAAGTTTCTGGCGCGTGGGTATAGCCCAGATCGTTAGAGGGGTTATCATTCACTATCGGCTTTTTCCGTAGCCCCCGCTGGTCAAACGAGCCTATCTGCAGACCAAAGCCATACAAATGTTCATCATCGGTTAGTGGTATTTCAACTATAACTCCCCTATCAGTTTTGGCAATGCTGATGTCGCCAATGCTGAACGGCAAATTGCCTGCAGGCATGGCTTGCATAGCTGCGACAAGTGGTTTTTGGGTGCAAAAGCTGTAGGGCGTAAACCTATCAGGCGTGCCAAACGTTATTTTCTGAACGCCGGGCGCCATTTGGCTGACGGTAGCCTGTTGGGCATAACCTGTTAACACACAGGCTTGCAGCATTAATAAAAGCAGCAGTGAATATGACCTTCTCAAGATTTTAGTGCGATTTTGGCGTCGCAATTTATTTATAAAAATCGATTTAGTAAAGTGCTGATGAATCGATAATTACAGAATTGCTTCGATCAAAAATATAATTACAATAACTTTTGAGTGCCTGATCCCCTACCGAAACGATAACTTAAGGTAACCTCGTGCGTAGCGTTGTTAATGGCGCCCAGGTTGTTTGACGATGTACCAACCTGGTAGCTGTAACCCAGGCGGAAATAGTCAAGCGTGTACGACAAAATACCGGCCACTTGCTTATCTGTACGATAATCAACACCAAGACCCAGGGTATTCTTTATATATAAGGTGCCCGACACGCTCGCCACCACATTGTTATGCTGCGAGTAGGCGATAATGGATGCAGGTTTAAAAGTAAAGTCTTCGTCAAGCGGGGCCAATATGGCGCCACAGATGTAATAATGATTTTCCAGATCGGCCTGGCTTTGGGCTGATGCATTACCCAGGTTACGGATAGTTAATTCAGGCACCGAAAGGCCCACATAATAGTTATCGCTGTAAAACATAACACCAAAGCCCAGATTGGGTGTATTTTGCCTGATGTCGCTAAACTCGGGGTCGGTTGGGTCAGGGTCCTGGAACACATATTTTTGGAAACCTGCGTTCAGCGAAACAGAAAGAAAATCTTTGTCGGTCAGTTGGATCGACTTTGCAAAAAAAGCATTTATCTCGGTCAGCGTTTCAGGACCTATAGAGTTATTTTTAAGGATGAGGCCGCCCGCTGCATTCATCGATTCAAACGGGATATTCAAATTAAACAGGAAATAGGTCGGCGCACCGGTTTGTATCTCCACAAACTGCCTGCTTAACAGCGTGTTAACAGATCCCGCCTTGTCAAGCAGCGAATACGCGGGGTTAAATGGCGTTACGTTGTCGGCAAATTGCGCGTAATTATTTAAGCGCTGCTGCGCATTTGCCGCCATGCTGCCCAATAAAACAAAAAGAATAACGGCAGGATAGAAAAGCTTCAGCCTGTTAGATACTGTTTTTACGTAAAGTTTATTCATCGTCTTTAGGAATATGATGACCGATTTAGATTAATGCCAAAGATCAAGAAGTATTTAGCAAGTATAACAAGATAAAAGCGATTATCATATAGCTTAAAAGGGTGATATAGAATAAATATATGATATAAACTGTGCCGATATAGATTTTGCGGGTAGCCTTTGAGGCTTGAGCCGCACATTGACAGGAAAAACCGAACCTGATAATTCAGCGGCGACCATATAAATTTCATAGGCTATGTTGACAATTGCGGATGCTTATCCACTATTTGATTTGACCGATTCAGCCGGATTTTATGTATTATTGACCGTAACTACACGAAACATTGAGATACTTCTTTCATATCGGCTACCATGGCACCCGTTACAGCGGCTGGCAAAAGCATCCGGGTGTTGTAAACGTGCAGGAAGTGATAGAAACCTGTTTGAGCAAGTTGCTGAAAACACCGGTAGAAGTATCAGGTTGCGGGCGAACCGATGCCCAGGTGCATGCCAGCCAGTTCTTTTTTCATGCTGATATGGAGAAGGAATGGGATTTCGACATGTTATTCAGGCTGAATAAGCTTTTACCGGATGATATTGCCGTTTTTGATATTATACCTATGACAGGCCTTCCCCATGCCCGTTTTGATGCCATACAGCGCAGCTATGATTATTTCATCCACATCAATAAAGATCCTTTTTTAGGCGGATTCAGCTCATTTTATGATGAGCAACACCTCGACCTTAATAAAATGGCGGCAGCGGTAAAATTGCTGCCCTTATATAATGATTACCGCGCCTTTTGTAAAATGCCCGACCGTATTGACCATACCATTTGCAACGTAAGCCAAGCGGCCCTATATATTAATAAAACCGGCGACAGACTGCGCTTTCAAATATCCGCCAATCGTTTTTTGAGTAAAATGGTGCGGATAATTGTGGGTAGACTATTGGAAATTGGCACAGGCAAAATGAGTGTCGATCAATTTGAATACCACCTCATCAGCAAACAAACGCCTGAAATTATTATTCCGGCTTACCCGCAGGGGTTATACCTGTCAAAAGTTACTTACCCTTATCTCGACCTGCCGTCAGCTTCGGCTTTTGCAACTATAATGACTCATGCGGACTGGGCGGAAGTTAAATAAACCTAATTATCCAGCAATCGTCTGTGGTAATTTATCTGCCCCAAATGATAATCCAAATGCATAGCCAGGTGAACCAGGAAATAGGCGGTGGTCATGGGTTTATCAAAAACAACAATGGGGTATTCCGTGTCCAGTTCGCTTTCAACCAGGTTGCTTAGGGTATTGTTGACAACAATAATGGTTTCCTCAATTTGGGCGATCAGTTCAGCGTTGGGAATGTCTTTAGAGGCAAACTCAGTAGGCCTGTCGCGCACATAGCCGGTCTTACCGAGAACGGCGCCAATAAAATGATTAAGATTGCCTATTAAATGCAGGCATAAATTGCCCGCCGAATTAGTTATTGCGCCCTCTGTATACCAAAGCTTTTCCTCGCTGTTATACAATTCTATTTCCAGCTTTAGCTTTTCAAGATCGCGGCCGAACAGTGTTTTTAGTGTTTCTATTATCATATCAAATTAATCAAACGCAGTTAAATTGCCTTCAAGTATAAACCTGCTTTACTAAAATTTCCCTGCCGTCAGTCGTTTTGCCGGTCGTGGAAAGGTTCGGTAAAAAACTCGTCGACTTTGTCATTAAACTCGTCGGTGTGCTGCTTTAAAGTAGCATGACCAGAATTAGGCACCACCCACAAATTAGCATGCTTAATATGCTGGTAAATTAACACCGTGTGTTGTATAACTATCACATCATGATCGCCGCAGATAATGAGCGAAGGGCATTTTATGGCGCTCAAGGCAGATAAGGGCACGTTAGGCTGATTGTAATCGAGCATGAATATCTTCCAGTCGTTTTTTTCTTTGGCGGTTTTCCAGACTTTGTTTTTCGATGTATCATAATAGGCCACGCCCGATTTCCAGTCGGGCGGATTAATAGCGGTTGAATCGGGCCATAGATTTGCACCTGTTGAGGCCAGTTTTATGACTTTATTGGGGTGGCGCATGGCGAGCAGCAGCGCGTTGATGCCGCCATCGCTCCAGCCTATCACGTAGCTCGAATCAACGTGCATAGAATCCAGCAGCGCGGCGTAATCATCGGCCATCATCTCAAAGCTCAGCGAATCTTTGGTATCGGTTGAAAGGCCCTGGGCGCGGCTGTCGGCTACGATCACCTTATATCTTCTGGCGAAGTAGGGAATGTTCTTTTCAAATGCGCTGATGTCGCCGCCGTTGCCGTGGATCATCAATAACGGTTTACCAATGCCGTATACCTCGACATACATTTTAAAACCGCGGATGTTGTAATACTTGCCGGCAGCAGGATTATGGCCGTAAGGGATGTTTTGATGCTGGTTGCAGGCAGCCAGCAATAGCGCCGAAATAATACAGAGGTGAGGGAAAAGCTTTTTCATGTGAGCGGTTTGTAAAAGCTAAGGTAGAAATAATTAAACCACGTATAACCCCGTAGAGACACAAGATTTTGTGTCTCAATACGAAAGCTTTCCGCAAAGGAGACACAAAATCTTGTGTCTCTACGCTTTATCAATCCGTCTTTAACTTTACCACGCCTGTATTGGTAGGCTCATTATATATCTGCCCGTTTATGGAAACATGGTCAAACGTTAAATTCTGCGTATTGACTATTACCTGTGCCTGCGGCGTACTTAATATGGTCGCCTTTTTTATGGTGATGTTTTGCAGCGGATGGCCATCAACCCCTACCGCGTAAATGCCAGCCTCGCCCGCAAATTTGCAGCTCACATCCTGTATGATGAAGTCGCTGAACAACGTTGGGTGCTGCCCGCCGCGCGAGCCATGGTAATTATTTTCAAAGCGGATGAATGCTGATTTAGCGGTGTCACAAAATATATTATTTACGTGTATGTCCTGTATAAAACCGCCCCTGTCCTGGTTCGATTTAAAGTATATGGCGCTGAGGCATTTGGTGATCTTAACATTGTACATATACACGTTCCTCACTCCTGCCGACATCTCGCTGCCAATGCAAAGCCCGTTGGTTTTTGAGTTGAAAAGGCAATTGCGTATGATCACATTCTCGGTGGGTTGGCCTATGCGCCAGCCATCCTGGTCGCGGCCGGCTTTGATGGCCACGCCGTCATCGCCTACATTAAAATTACAGCCCTGTATCAGCACATTGGTGCATGATTCCGGGTCGCAGCCATCATTATTTAAATTGCGGCTGCTGATGGTGATGTTTTGTACGGTAACGTTGTTGCACAGTACCGGGTGTATCACCCAATAAGGCGCGTCGAGCAGGGTAACGCCGGATATCAGCACATTTTTACAGCCGAAGAACTGGATCATATCGGGCGGCAAATGGTAGCCATCGCCGAACACACGTTTATAGACAGGTGTACCGTCGATCCCCATCTGGCGCAGGGTGTTTTGCTCTGTAGAGCCCTGCGGACGCCAATTTGCAAAATTTTTGCTGGCCGCGCCTGCGATGATCCCGTTGCCCGTAATGGCCACATCTGTACATTGGTAAGCGTAAAACAACGGCGAGTAGTTGTAAAGCTCCGTCCCCTCCCACATAGTTAATACGGCAGGCAGGTATTTTTTGTCGTCGGCAGAGAAGACCAAAGTTGCGCCGTCCTCAAAATGCAGGTTAACGTGGCTTTTAAGTACCACAGGCCCGGCAATAAAAAACGTTCCTTTGGGGATAACTACTTTACCACCGCCCGCTATGCTGCAAAGGGCTATCGCTTTATCTAATGCAGGTTTAATATCTGTTTGCCCGTCGGCTACGGCGCCGTAGGTGGTAATGTTGTATTCAACGCTGCTGAATTGAGGCTCGCGAACGCTGGCCAGTATGGCATCAAGCGGGGTTGCAATGCGTGTGCCTTCTTCTACATCCGGCGCTTCGGATTTGGTAAGGCCTTCGTCCGACTCCTGGCTGTGATGGTGATGATGGCGCGACGAATGTTCCTCGCTGCCGTGCGAATGTTTCTTTTTGCCATGCGACGAGTGCTCTGCGCTGCTGCTATGCGATGAATGCGACTTATGGCTGCTTGATGAGTGATGCCCGCTGCTGCCCGAAGATGATGATGATTTTTTATGTTTTTTGTGCTGCGCGATGCCGTTTACAGCGCTGAATAACAAGATCAGCAATAATAAATAGCGGGATATTTTTTTTGTATTGATGCTATTACAGAACATGTCAATTTTTTTGGGGAAAAGGCAAATATATAAAACCGGGTCTCTAAATCGCCGCTAAACGGTGTACTTTTTTAAGAAAATTCACTAATTAACAATGATGCTTTTAACCTCGGTAGTGTGCGCACTAAAATATCCGAGGGCGTTGTTATTAAAGTTTGATGGCGGGTTTGATGGCGCAGTGCCGCCGCCCGGCGCATTGCCCTGCTGCTGCTCGAGGCTGAACCAGTATTTGAACATATTTTTGTCGATACATTGAAACTCAACTGTGGCGGTATCATTATGATGAATGTCGGTACCGTTCTGGAATAAGTCGCGCTTTACATAGCGGCCATTGGTAAAACTATCATCATCGGCAAAAATTGTCCCGGCCTGGTGGCCGTTAATGAACAACACATAACGGTATTGGTTCACCTCGTCTGCCGGATCCTGGTAATTTACCGTTATTGTCCGCAGGTCGGATTTTCCAAATGAATTGATCTTTGCCGTTACCGAATCGAGCGGCACTAATTGCGGCATGGTTGATGTAGCGGTATAGGTTATTCCACCTGTGGTTACGGTTAAACTGTAAGTTCTCCCGTGTTTGCCAAAAAATGGCGTTATCCTATAAGTTCCCGGGGCAACTTCCGGCAATGGATAATTACGCCCCGTGCTGTCCGTGAAAAATACGGTTGCCCCGGTTACCGGCGGGAAGGTGTTGGTACTGGTAAAAGGTACCGATTTAGAGATCACAACTTCCTGGTCGCCATATTCGTCGGTTAAATTGCCTTCAATAACTATTTGGGGTGGCGCGCTGTCGGTTTTAAGGTCGATAACTTTTTGGCACGATGGGTAGGCCAACAGGGTTATCGCCATTATTATTATTCCATATGTAAATTTCAGATCTCGCATGCCTGTTAAAATTTAAAGTTCCAGGTTACCGATGGTATGCGGCCAAAAAGGCTGGTCTCGACCGCCTCGGTTGTGCCGGGTACCGTTTTACTATCGCGGAAAGTAATGGCATAGGGGTTACGATGGTTATACACATTATAAATACCGAACGTCCAGCTCGAGTGGTATTTTTTGTGCGGTTTACCTTCCAGCGTAGCGCCTATATCCAGCCGGTTGGTTGATGGTTCGCGGTAGCCGTTGCGTTCTGAGTAGTAGTAAGTAGTTAAGCCACCTATATCATATTTTCCGGTTGGATAAGTAACCGCGTTGCCCGTGCCATAAATAAACGTCGACGAAAGCGACCAGCGTTTGGTCAGCTGGTAAATACCCACCAGCGAAATATCGTGCGTGCGATCCTGCGTAGCTGGGTAGTAGTCGTCATTATTAATGCCAGGAAATTTACGTTCTGTTCTTGACAGCGTATAGCCCAGCCAGCCGTTGAAGCGGCCGTATTTCTTCTTCAAGAAAAACTCAATTCCATAGGCCCTGCCGGTGCCATATACAAGCTGCGACTCAACATCGGGGTTCAGTATCAGTTCAGCGCCGTTCTTGTAATCTATCTGGTTCTGCAGCCATTTGTAGTATACCTCGGTCGAGAACTCGAAAATATTATCGTCAAAATTCCTGAAATAACCGGTTGATACCTGGTCGGCAATTTCGGGTTTGATGTTGTTGCTGCTCATCACATACAGGTCGGTAGGCGCACTGCTGGTGGCATTGCTCAGGATGTGGATGTTTTGCGTATTGCGGTTATACGATGCCTTTATCGAGCTTTGCTCATTCAAAATATAACTCGCCGACAAACGCGGTTCCAGGTTAAAATAATCTTTCACGATCTGGCCCGAGTTGTAGGTCTTTGAGGTAGCAGTATTACCTTCGGCATCATAGGTGTTAAACGTACCCGGCCCAAACAACAGTAAACCGCTGTAGCGCAGCCCGTACAACAAACTCAGCTTATCACTTACGTGCCATTCGTCGCTCATATAAATTGCAGTTTCAAGCCCGTAACGTTCCTGGATGGATTTATCGGCGATGCTTGAATTATCGCTTGATGTGATACTGCCCGGTGCCATATTATGATGCAGCGCGTCGACCCCAAACTTTAGCGAGTGGTTGGCGCTCACAAAATATTGCAGGTCCTCCTTCAGGTCAACGTCATTTATCTGCGATACGGCCGTGAATGAATTACCGGGCAAAAAGCTGTTAATGGCGTAGTTATAATTGCTGTAAATAAGCGATGTATTTGAAAAAAGCTTGCTGCTAAACAAATGGTTAAAACGCAAAGTACCGGTGGCATTGCCCCAGTTGGTGCCAAAGGTATTTTTTAACACCAGCACATCTTTGCCAAAATAACCCGACAGGTAAAGCACGTTTTTATCATCAAAATGATAATTGGCTTTGGCATTAAGGTCATAAAAATAAAGGCTGCTGCCTTTTATGGTAGTGTCTGACGACGCCTTTAAAAACACATCGATATACGTGCGGCGCGCGCTGATCATGAAAGAGCCTTTGTCCTTCACTATCGGGCCCTCCACTTTTATGCGGGACGCTATCAGCCCGAGGCCGCCTTCTACTTTGTATTCCTGGTTATTTCCCTCATCCATCTTAATGTCTAAAACGGAAGAAAGGCGTCCGCCGTATTGCGCCGGCATGCCACCTTTAAATAAACTGGCATCTTTTATAGCATCCGAATTAAAAGTGGAGAAAAAGCCGAACAGGTGCGATGCATTGTACACGATGGCTTCGTCAAGCAATATCAGGTTTTGGTCTGATGCGCCGCCACGCACATAAAAGCCGGTATTACCTTCGCTTGCCGCCTTTACACCGGGCAATAACGAAATGGTTTTTAAAATATCGCGCTCGCCCAATAAAACCGGCACATTATTTATTTGCGACATGTCCAACTTCTCCACCCCCATTTGCGGCGTCGTTATCTGGCTGTTATTGGGTGCGTTAGCGTTGATGGTTACTTCGTCGAGGCTCGATCTTTCACTCATGGTTATGTTCAGGGTGATGTCCCGGCTAAGGTCCACCGGCTGTGAAACGGCCGAGTAGCCCACATAAGTTACCAGCAGCGTGTATTTACCTTTTGGCGCCGAGAGGGAATAAAAACCGTAGCTGTTACTTGCGGCGCCGTTTTGGCTGAGCTCTTTTAGCTGCACGGTGGCACCTATTAATATCTCGCCGGTGGCGGCGTCTTTAACGGTGCCGCTAATGGTGATTTTTTTTTGGGCAAAGGCGGTGTTGATTGTGAAAAGAGAAAAAATAACACAAACCAGTATCAGCAACCGGGTTAAATTAAGTGAAATGAACAGTTTGTATAAGTTTAACATTAACGGGTTAAAGGTAATGTTTTGGCTGGAAAAAAGGTTTTTTAAGTGGAAAATGTGAAGGGAAATTAAATGTCATTTCGAACCTGAAAGGCTGGGCAGCGATATTGGGCAGGTGAGAAATCTTATAAAGATGATAGGTAACTCGTTTTGGTTTTGGTAAAAGGATAAAGTTAATTGCAGTGTTATCTGTTGTTAGTCTAAAAAAGATTTTATAGGATAGATCAGGGCGTTTCCCGCTGATAGAAGCGGGCCGCGCTATGCGCTCATACGCGCACAAGGCATTAGGCTCAGGGCCGGTATCCGCTCCTATCGCTAACGCAGGCATTGACTTCATTTCTTTT